>WFLX010384400.1_pt1 | contig 12710 bp, 9 predicted proteins | sample 4967041 | NCBI WGS metagenome assembly WFLX01 (sample SAMN12857096, study PRJNA449069) | gut metagenome | isolation source: stool from male and female vole | host: Microtus ochrogaster | place: USA:Florida | collected 2017 | reverse complement strand
CGGCATTCCTGGTTCGATCGGCGGTGCACTGCGCATGAACGCCGGCGCCAATGCCGGTGAAACCAGCGCGCGCGTCCTCGAAGTCCATGCCGTCGACCGGAAGGGCGACAGACATGTTCTGAGCAAATCGGAGATGGGCTATGGCTATCGCCATTCAGGGGCAGCCAAGGACCTGATCTTCACGCATGCGATCTTCGAAGGCTATGCAGAGGACAAGGCCAAGATCCGCAACGACATGGACGCGGTGCGCCAGCATCGGGAAACCGTACAGCCGATCCGCGAAAAGACCGGCGGCTCCACTTTCAAGAACCCGGAAGGCCATTCGGCCTGGAAGTTGATCGACGAGGCCGGCTGCCGCGGCATGATGATCGGCAACGCTCAGATGTCCCCGCTTCACTGCAATTTCATGATCAATACCGGTCAGGCGACCGGCTATGAACTGGAATATCTCGGCGAGACCGTCCGCCAGCGGGTGATGGACCATTCCGGTGTCAAGCTGGAATGGGAGATCAAGCGCGTCGGCAATTTCATGCCGGGCTACGAAATCAAGGAATTCCTCGGCCGCGCTACGGCCTGAAGCGAATCAGCGCCAAAGAGGGGCCCGCGACGGACATCCGCCGCGGCCCTGTTTTCAGGTTCATTCCTCCTCAGCCCGAGACCTCTTCCTCGTTCGAAAGCAGCAGGCAGACGAGCGTGATCAATGCGGCGCCCATCAGATAATAGCCGACATGGCCGAGGCTGTAGTTGGTCGCGAGCCAGGTGGCGATGTAGGGTGCCAGCGACGCGCCGAAGATGCCTGCGAGGTTGAAGGTCATCGAGGCGCCGGTATAACGCACTGCAGTCGGAAAGGGAGCCGCCAGCGCCGCGCCGATCGGCCCGTAGGTAAGGCCCATCAGGCCGAGTCCGAGGATCGAGAAGACGAAGGCGCCGCCGAGACCGGATGTCAGAAGCGGCGCCATGACGAGGCCGAATATGCCGATGCCGATTGTTGTGAGCACCAGCACCAGGCGGCGTCCGAAGCGGTCCGAAAGAATGCCGGAGACGGGAATCATCAGGCCGAAAAAAACGACGCCGGTCATCTGTACAAGCAGGAACTGCTCGCGCGAATAGGCGAGCTTCGTCGTGCCCCAGGAGAGCGAGAAGACGGTCATCAGATAGAACAGGACGAAGGTCGCGAGTGCCACGAAGGTGCCGAGCGCGAGGCTTCGCTTATGCGAGCGGAATATCGCCGCCACCGGTACCTCGACGCGCTCCCGTTTATCGATTGCCTTCTGGAATTCCGGCGTTTCGGTAATCTTCAGGCGGACATAGAGACCGACGATCACGAGCAGCACGCTGGCGACGAAGGGAATTCGCCAGCCCCAGGCGAGGAAGGCCTCGTCGCTCATGACCTCGCCGAGCACGAGGAAGGTCCCGGCCGACAGGATGAAGCCGATCGGCGCGCCGAGCTGGGGGAACATTGCATACCAGCTCCGCTTGCCTTCCGGCGCATTCTCGGTCGCTAGCAACACCGCGCCGCCCCATTCACCGCCGAGGCCCAGGCCCTGGCCGAAGCGGCAGAGCGCAAGGAGAAGCGGCGCCACGACGCCAATCGTCGCGTAGGTGGGCAGCAGGCCGATCACGACCGTCGAAATCCCCATAGTCATCAGCGCGGCGACGAGCGTCGCCTTGCGGCCGATCCTGTCGCCGAAGTGGCCGAAGATCACGGCGCCAAGGGGACGGGCGAAAAAGGCGATCGAGAAAGTCGCCAAGGACTGCAGCATTGCCGAGGTCGGATCAGCTGCAGGGAAGAAAAGGTGCGGGAAAATAATCACCGCTGCTGTCGCATAGACATAGAAGTCGAAGAATTCGATCGTCGTGCCGACGAGGCTGGCGAACAGCACCCGGGCCGGGGAGTTCACGGCCTGTCGATGCAACGCACCATCCTGCGGCGACAGCGAGGTTGTCGCGTCTGTCATTGGTTCGTTCCTGGAGCAATTCGCGGGGAAGAGAACCATTCTCCCCGCGGAATCGCTTAGTTTCAGAGGGTTAGATCAATTCTTTACCCGGACAGGGGCAAGGAAAGGAGCTAGCGGAATGCCGTCTTGGGAGGCGGGCGGCCGGTTCTTAGCGCAAGTTTTCATATCGAGAAAGACTGATTTCGTAAGATATGCGAACTAAATGCGCTTGCTGACGAAGCAATATTCCGCCGGCGTGCTGTCGTCCGCGTGCCCGAGCAGCTCACTTCCAGCTTGGGCGAATTCATCATGCCTCCCGTATTGCGGGCAAGAAGGGTGAATACATCTCCCGCTTGACGGGATTCGAATACTGTAGAACTCTCGTTAACGAAGCGTTTTGCTTCGTTTTGGGGGAGTATTCATGTTCAGGAAGCTTTCTGTGGAATTTCTCGGTACTTTCTGGCTCGTTCTCGGCGGGTGCGGCAGCGCCGTGCTTGCCGCGGCCTTCCCGGAGGTCGGTATCGGCCTGCTTGGCGTCTCCTTTGCCTTCGGCCTTACGGTGCTGACCATGGCCTATGCGGTTGGCGGAATTTCCGGCGGCCATTTCAATCCGGCGGTATCGCTCGGTCTTGCCGTCGTCGGCAGGGTGCCGCCGGCGAGCCTCGTCGGATACATCATCGCGCAGGTTGCCGGGGCGATCGCCGCGGCTGCCGTCCTCTACGTGATCGCCACCGGCAAGGCCGATTTCCAGCTTGGTAGTTTTGCCGCCAATGGCTACGGCGAGCACTCTCCGGGCGGCTACTCGCTGACGGCAGCGCTCGTCACCGAGGTGGTCATGACCGCCTTTTTCCTGTTCATCATTCTGGGCTCGACGCACAGCCGGGTGCCTGTGGGCTTCGCACCCATCGCCATCGGCCTCGGGCTGACGCTGATTCACCTCGTGTCGATCCCGGTCACCAACACCTCGGTCAATCCGGCTCGATCGACCGGGCAGGCGCTGTTCGTCGGCGATTGGGCGATTTCACAGCTCTGGCTTTTCTGGGTGGCGCCGCTGATCGGTGCGGTCATTGCCGGAATCGCCTGGAAGGTCGTCGGCGAGGAAGCCTAGCCGGAAAAAGGCATGGAACACCCGGCCAAGACCTCCACGAGCCCGCCTGCGCCCGCAGGCGGGCTCGTCCTTTCCAGAGATTATTTCCCTTGCAAGCCACAGAAACCTCTGATTCAGCTAGGAAATCTTGTTTCTGGTTGATTCTTGGCGGTGCCGCCCAAGGGCATTAAGCGAGAGAGTTAACCAAAGTAAACACTTCATTAACCATAATGTCGTTGTAGTGGTTCTACGCGGCGATCTCGCGAATCGCGATTTCGGAATCAGCCAGGTGCAAGCAAGCTTCGCGATAATGGCGTATTGTTTGGGGGTTTGAATGAGCAGCAAGCATGTCGCTGTCCTGTTGGGCGGATTTTCCTCGGAGAGGCCGGTGAGCCTGTCTTCGGGGACGGCTTGCGCGGATGCTCTGGAAGGCGAAGGCTATCGCGTCACGCGCGTCGATGTCGGTCACGACGTCGCGGCGGTGCTTCAGGAATTGCGCCCGGATGTGGTCTTCAACGCGCTTCACGGACCATTCGGCGAAGACGGAACGATTCAGGGAATCCTCGAATATCTCGAAATTCCCTATACCCATTCGGGCGTTCTTGCCTCTGCGCTGGCCATGGACAAGGCCCAGGCAAAGCATGTCGCCAAGGCCGCCGGTATTCCGGTTGCCGAGGCAGTGGTCATGGACCGCCGCAGCTTCGGCAATCAGCATCCGATGAAGCCCCCCTACGTGGTGAAGCCGGTGCGAGAGGGGTCGAGCTTCGGCGTGGTGATCGTCAAGGAGGATCAGTCGCATCCGCCTCAGGTGATCACCTCGAGCGACTGGCGCTACGGCGACCGCATCATGGTCGAGCGCTACGTTGCAGGACGCGAATTCACCTGCGGCGTCATGGGCGATGTCGCTCTTGGCGTCACTGAGATCATTCCGCAGGGGCATGCCTTCTACGATTACGACTCTAAATACGTAAAAGGTGGCTCGAAGCACGTCATACCGGCACAGGTTTCACCAAATATTTACCAAAAAATACAAACACTGGCTTTGAAGGCGCATCAGGCGATCGGTTGCCGCGGCGTCAGCCGGTCCGACTTTCGTTTCGACGATCGTGGCGATGGTGAGGGCGAGTTGATCTGGCTCGAGATCAACACCCAACCCGGCATGACCCCAACCTCCCTGGTGCCCGAAATGGCGCAGCATGCGGGCCTTCGGTTTGGTGAATTTCTCAGGTGGATGGTGGAGGACGCGTCGTGCTTGCGTTGAGGGGCAGAAGGGGCAAGAGGGTTCGTCACCCAGCCGGGGGTGTCGCCGAGGCGGATGAATCGTTCGTCCTGCCGCGACCGCTGCGCAAGGGCGTGCGGTTTCTCGTCAGTCTCGGTGCCGGTCGTGTCCGTTTTCCCAATCACACCGGAACGGTTTCCGCTGCAGCCTTCCTGCTGGCGACCGGCCTCTACGGCATGTCGCTCGGCGGGCATACGCAGAGCTTCGCCCAGGTCTCGACGACTGCGGCGGGTTTCGCAATCGAGGACGTCCGCGTCTCGGGCAATGCGCAGACCTCGGAGATCGATATCCTTCAGCAGCTCGGTCTGGACGGTACGACGTCGCTTGTGGCGCTCGATATCGAGGAGGCGCGTCGGCTGATCGGCGAACTGCCCTGGGTCGAGACCGTGACCGTGCGCAAGATCTATCCAGGCACGATCGAGGTCGTTCTCAGGGAGCGGGAAGCCTTTGGCATCTGGCAGCACGGATCGGATCTATCGCTTATCGAGCGCAGCGGCAGCGTCATCGCGCCGCTCAGGGACAACAAGTTTGCCAGCCTGCCGCTTTTCGTCGGCCGCGATGCGGAGACCGCCGCGGCTGCATTTTACGATGAATTCTCCCGCTGGCCCGAGTTCCGCTCCCGCGTCAAGGCCTTCGTGCGCGTCGCAGGGCGCCGCTGGGATCTGCGCCTCCATAATGGCGTCGTCGTGAAACTTCCGGAGAAGGATGTCGCCCGCGCGATGAGCGTCCTTGCCCATATGCAGGACACGCATAAATTGCTCGAGCGCGATATTGCGGCCGTCGATCTCAGGCTCGACGACCGCACGACCGTACAGTTGACTGCTGACGCGGTGAAGCGTCGGGAAGTCGCGCTCAAGGCGAGGGAGAAGATGCTGAAAGCCCAGGAGAAGCGGATATGAATCTGTTCGGATCCGCCAATTTCGGCCTTCCGCGTCTGAAGCCACTGTCGTCGAAGCGGTCGCATGTGGTTTCGGTCCTGGACATCGGGTCGACCAAGGTGGTGTGCATGATCGGCCGCCTGACGCCGCGCGCCGAGAGCCAGATCCTGCCGGGCCGCACGCATAACATCGAGGTCATCGGCATCGGCCACCAGAAGTCGCGGGGCGTCAAGAACGGCGTCATCGCCGATCTCGATGCGGTGGAAAGCGTGGTCAGGCTTGCAGTCGATGCAGCCGAGCGCATGGCGGGGCTGACGATCGACAGCCTCATCGTGAATGTTTCCGCAGGCCGTCTGCAGAGCGACGTCTATACCGCAACGATCGATCTCGGTGGGCAGGAGGTCGAGGCGAACGATCTGAAGAAGGTTCTTGCCGCCGCGGGCCACCAGTCGCTGCGCACCGATCGGGCCATACTGCATTCCTTGCCGACGGGGTTTTCGCTCGACGGCGAGCGCGGCATACGCGACCCGCTGGCAATGTTCGGCGATGTGCTCGGCGTCGACATGCATGTGCTGACGGCGGAGCGGCCCGCATTGAAGAATCTCGAGCTTTGCGTCAATCGCGCGCACCTCTCCGTAGAGGGCATGGTCGCGACGCCCTATGCGAGCGGTCTTGCGGCACTTGTGGACGACGAGGTCGAGCTTGGATGCGCGGCGATCGATATGGGCGGGGGCACGACGACGATCTCGGTTTTCGCCGAAGGCAGGCTCGTCCATGCCGACGCAGTCGGCCTTGGCGGTCACCATGTCACGACCGATCTGGCGCGCGGCCTGTCCACTCGCATCGAGGATGCCGAGCGGTTGAAGGTCGTGCACGGTTCGGCGCTTCCGAACAGCGCCGACGAGCGCGATATCATTTCGGTTCCGCCGATCGGCGAGGACGATCGCGACCAGCCGACGCACGTACCGCGCGCGCTGGTTTCGCGCATCGTGCGCGCTCGCATCGAGGAAACGCTGGAGCTCATCCGTGATCGCATCCAGCGGTCCGGATTCAGTCCGATCGTCGGAAAACGGATCGTTCTGACGGGCGGCGCCAGCCAGTTGACCGGCCTGCCGGAAGCGGCGCGGCGCATTCTTGCCCGCAATGTCCGCATCGGCCGGCCACTTGGAGTATCCGGCCTCCCGGCCGCTGCGAAGGGTCCCGCCTTCTCCACTGCCGTCGGGCTGATGATCTATCCCCAGGTCGCCGATCTGGAGACACATGCCGCCGGCAGCGGCATGCTCTCCACGCTCGGCGGCAACAGCCGCTTCGCCCGAATGGGGCAATGGCTGAAAGAAAGTTTCTAGATCGATCGGCATTCAGCCGGACGAGACAGGTATTCGAGTTTGAAGGAATTGGCCGGCTCGGCAAGGCGGCCAGGGAAAGAGAAGGAACAGGACTATGGCCATCAACTTGCAGAAGCCGGACATTACCGAGCTGAAGCCGCGCATCACGGTCTTCGGCGTCGGCGGCGGCGGCGGCAACGCCGTCAACAACATGATCACCGCCGGGCTCCAGGGCGTCGATTTCGTCGTTGCCAATACGGACGCCCAGGCCCTCACCATGACCAAGGCCGAACGGATCATCCAGATGGGTGTCGCCGTTACCGAAGGCCTGGGTGCAGGCTCGCAGCCGGAAGTCGGCCGTGCGGCTGCTGAAGAGTGCATCGACGAGATCATCGATCACCTGCAGGGCACGCATATGTGCTTCGTTACCGCCGGTATGGGTGGCGGCACCGGCACCGGCGCTGCTCCGATCGTGGCCCAGGCGGCCCGCAACAAGGGTATCCTTACCGTCGGCGTCGTCACCAAGCCCTTCCATTTCGAAGGCGGACGCCGCATGCGCATCGCCGATCAGGGCATCTCCGATCTTCAGAAGTCGGTCGACACGCTGATCGTGATTCCGAACCAGAACCTCTTCCGCATCGCCAATGACAAGACGACCTTCGCGGACGCCTTTGCCATGGCTGACCAGGTTCTCTATTCGGGTGTCGCCTGCATCACCGACCTCATGGTCAAGGAAGGCCTCATCAACCTCGATTTCGCCGACGTTCGTTCGGTGATGCGCGAGATGGGCCGCGCCATGATGGGTACCGGCGAAGCTTCGGGTGAAGGCCGCGCAATGGCGGCGGCGGAAGCTGCGATCGCCAACCCGCTGCTCGACGAGACGTCGATGAAGGGCGCTCAAGGCCTGCTTATCTCGATCACCGGCGGCCGCGACCTTACGCTCTTCGAAGTGGACGAGGCTGCGACGCGTATCCGCGAGGAAGTCGATCCGGACGCCAACATCATTCTCGGTGCGACCTTCGACGAAGAACTCGAGGGCCTTATCCGGGTCTCCGTCGTCGCCACCGGCATCGACCGTACTGCCGCGGAGGTGGCCGGCCGCTCTGCCGACTTTCGTCAGGTAACGCAGAAGCCGATCGTCCGTCCGTCCGCCGCTGTTCCGGCCCAGCCGCAACAGAGCATCCCGCAGCCGACCGTTTCGCATCAGCCTGCGCCCCAGCCGCAGCCGGTGCAGCAACCGGTTCAGCAGCAGAATGTCGACCACATCGCGCTTGCGATCCGCGAAGCCGAAATGGAGCGGGAGCTCGATATAGCTGCCCACGCCCAGATCTCCGCAGCGGCCCCGCAGCCGCAGGAAGAGGCTTTCCGTCCGCAGAGCAAGCTTTTCGCCGGCGTCGCTCCGGCTGAAGCGCCGGCAATGCGGCCGGCGCAGCCGGCACCGCGCCCCGTCGAGATGCAGGCGCCAGTCCAGCCGCAGATGCAGGCCCAGCCCGTCAGGCAGGAGCCCGCTCCGGTCGTACGCCAGCAGGCCGAGCCGGTCCGCATGCCTAAGGTCGAGGATTTTCCTCCGGTCGTGAAGGCTGAAATGAACCACCGGGCACAGCCGGCGCCCTTGCATCAGGAAGAGCGCGGGCCGATGGGGCTCCTGAACAAGATCACAACTTCCCTGGGATTGCGGGAGCGGGAGGCGACGAATGTCTCGTCCGACATGACCGCAGCCGCACCGAGCGCCGCCTCGCAGCAGCGTCGGCCGCTTTCTCCGGAAGCCAGCCTCTATGCGCCGCGTCGCGGCCAGCTCGACGACCACGGTCGCGCTGCCCCGCAGATGCGGTCGCATGAAGACGATCAACTCGAAATCCCGGCGTTCCTGCGCCGCCAATCGAGCTGATACCTACAGCGTTGTGCGTCTGATCAGCCGCACAGCGTCGCTGTAGTACTTCAGCCACTGCATGTTTTTCTTGAGCCGATTTCGGTTCGAGGCAAGATGCGGAGGCTGTTCCTTCACCTTGCCGATGCCCGGGCGCAAGCCCGGGCATTTTTCGATTTCTCTCGTGATTTCACGGGGTTACTACTTCCATTGTGCGCATATGAATTGCGTAACAAAACGAAACGAACAGTGATTTGGAATGGTGCCTCCAAACTCTTATTTTCAGCATCGGAATTGGGGACGCAGACGATTCGATCGGGCGCTGTTGGTTCGAAGCGAGGTTCCGGCCGGTTGGCGCGGGATCCCGGTACTTTGTCTTGTGCCTTGAGCAAAGCTGCACCCTTTTAGGAATTGGCCAACGGCCGCCTTGATTGAAAGTGACGAGAATGGGAATCGAACTGCTCGGGTTTCAGACAACGATTGCAAACCCGATAACCCTCAAGGGTATTGGCGTTCACTCCGGGTCGGAAGTCGAGATTACCTTCCACCCGGCTGATGCCGATGCCGGCATTGTTTTCCAGCGGGTGCTCGCTGGCGGGCGGCTCAGCGAGTTCCGGGCCGTCTCGTCGCATGTCGGCAATACCGATCTCTGCACCGTTCTAGGTCTGTCGCCCTCGACGTCGATCGCGACGATCGAGCATGTCATGGCAGCGGTCTATGCACTCGGCCTCGACAACCTGCTGATCGAAGTACATGGCGCCGAAATGCCGATCATGGATGGCAGCTCCGCGCCCTTCATCGAAGCGATCGAGCAGGCAGGCGTTCACTCGCTCCCGGAGAAGCGCCGCTATATCCGTATACTCAAGCCGGTGCGCATCGAATCGGGTGCATCCTGGTCCGAGTTCACGCCCTATGACGGCATGCGCTTTGAAGTCGAGATCGATTTCGATTGCCCGCTCATCGGCCGGCAATCCTGGAAAGGCGATATGACACCGTCGGTTTTCAAGCGGGAATTGTCGCGGGCGCGTACTTTCGGTTTCATGCGGGATGTGGAGCGACTTTGGGCCGGGGGGTTCGCACTCGGCTCGTCGCTCGAGAATTCCGTGGTGATCTCGGATGACAATACGGTCATCAATGTCGAGGGTCTGCGTTATACGGACGAGTTCGTTCGCCACAAAACGCTTGATGCCGTAGGCGATCTTTCTTTGGCGGGTGCGCCCTTCCTTGGCTGTTACCGCTCCTATCGCGGCGGGCACCGGATGAATGCCAATGCCCTAAAGGCATTGCTCAGCGATCCGACCGCCTATGAAGTCGTGGAAACGGCGACGCCGCGCCAGCGCACGCGTCCAAGGGATATGGTGGCGGTGGCCGCGCCTGGCTTCGCTCCCTGGTCTGCCTGATCGTCGTCGCCTGGCGAGCCACTATTCATTCTCCAGTCGCCGGCCGAAAGGCCGGCATTTTCATTGCTGATTCGTTATTCGCTGGAAGCAGCGGGTGTTCAGCTGCACCGATTTCCCGATGCGACAGGCACTTTACACATCCGAAAAGAGGTGCAGTGCAGCCAGACGCCACAAATTTGCATGAATTGCCGATCATGACGTTGCGGTCTTGAGGTAACTTGCTCTAAAACGCGCAAGTCTGGCGGGGTGCTAGCCGCTGAGTGAAACGGGAATATCCGATGGTTCTTGCAGTTTCTGTCGACATAAGAAAATCAGCGCGTGTCGCCGCGGTCGTTTTAGCGGCTGTCGCCGGCTCCAGTCTGATCACGGCCTGCCAGAATGATCCGGACATCGACATCACCAAACTCACGGCGGAGACCGACCCGCCGGAGGTGCTCTACAATCAGGGTCTCGCAAACCTGAACGCCGGCAAGACCACGGAGGCGGCGCGGAAGTTCGAGGCGATCGACAAGCAGCACCCGTTCTCCGAATATGCCCGCAAAGCGCTGGTGATGAATGCCTTCGTTTCTTACCGTAACGGCCAGTATCAGGACGCGATCAACTCGACCAACCGCTACCTGAATCTTTATCCGCAGTCCGAAGACGCGGCCTATGCACAATATATTCAGGGGCTGGCCTACACCAAGCAGATCCCGTCGGTGACGCAGGATCAAAGACCGGCTATGAGGGCAATGGAGGCAATGCAGGTCGTCGTCGACAAATATCCGGATTCCGAATATGTCGACGACGCGCAGGCCAAGATCCGTTTTGCACGCGACCAGCTCGCCGGCAAGGAAATGCAGGTCGGCCGTTATTATCTCGAGCGCAAGGAATACCTGGCCGCGATTTCGCGCTTCCGCACCGTCGTCGAGCGATATCCGACCACAAATCAGGTCGAGGAAGCACTCGCCCGTCTCGTCGAAGCCTATTATGCGATGGGCGTGACCGGGGAAGCTCAGACAGCGGCAGCGGTTCTCGGGCATAACTACCCGGACAGTCAATGGTATGCCGATTCCTACAAGCTGCTGCAATCGGGCGGGCTAGAGCCGCGCGAAACCGGCACATCCTGGATCGCGCGCGCGGGCAAAAACCTTATCGGCGCGTGATTTCCAGGCGCCCGACAACGAAGATATGAAACCGGATGCTCGCCCAGCTCGCGATCCGAGATATCGTCCTGATCGAACGGCTTGACCTCAGCTTCGATGTCGGGCTGTCGGTGCTGACCGGCGAAACCGGTGCGGGCAAATCCATTCTCCTCGACAGTCTGTCGCTTGCGCTGGGCGGGCGCGGCGACGGTTCGCTCGTGCGCCATGGCGAGGACAGGGGCCAGGTGAGCGCCGTGTTCGATGTCCCGGCCGGTCATTCGGCGCGGCTCCTTTTGCGGGAAAACGGCATTGATGACGATGGCGATCTGATCTTCCGTCGCGTGCAGTCGGCGGACGGCCGCACCAAGGCCTTTATCAACGATCAGCCGGTCAGCGTGCAGCTGATGCGCCAGGTCGGCCAGACGCTTGTTGAAATCCATGGCCAGCATGACGATCGAGCGCTCGTCGATACCGACGCGCACCGCACGCTCGTCGATGCTTTTGGCGGCACCACCGATGCGGCGGAAGCGGTCGCGAACCTTTACCGCGCCTGGAAGGATGCCGAGCGGGGGCTGAAGAAACATCGGGAGAAGGTGGAGGCCGCATCCCGGGAGGCGGACTATCTCCGCTCCTCCGTCGAGGAGCTCGAGACACTATCGCCGCGCGATGGCGAAGAGGAGGAGCTGGCGGAGAGCCGCGCCCGCATGATGAAGGTCGAACGCATCGCCGGCGATATCAGCGAGGCAGCCGAGTTTCTGAACGGCAATGCATCGCCTGTTCCGCTCATCGCATCGCTCGTCCGGCGGCTGGAGCGCAAGAGCCATGAGGCTCCCGGCCTCCTTGAAGAGACCGTCGAACTTCTGGACGGTGCACTGAACCAGCTTGCGGATGCCCAGATGGCGGTCGAGCGCGCGTTGCGCAACACCGAGTTCGATCCCAAGGAGCTCGAACGCGTCGAAGAGCGGCTTTTCGCATTGCGCGCAGCGGGCCGGAAATACTCCGTCCCCGTCACCGAATTGCCCGCCCTTGCCGTGCGGATGATCGCCGATCTCGCCGATCTCGATGCAGGCGAGGAGAAGCTGCAGCAACTCGAGGTACGGGTCGGCGAATGCAAAGCGGCGTTTGACGCTGCATCGCAGTCGCTGTCGGAAAAGCGGCACAATACGGCCGTTGCACTTTCGGCGGCCGTTATGGAAGAACTGCCGGCGCTGAAGCTGGAACGCGCCCGCTTCATGGTGGAGGTGACGAGCGATCCGGAATCGCCTACGGCCGACGGGATCGACTCAGTCGAGTTCCACGTACAGACCAATCCCGGCACCAGGCCGGGACCGATCATGAAGGTGGCTTCGGGCGGCGAGCTTTCGCGGTTCCTGCTCGCGCTGAAAGTGGCGCTTGCCGACCGGGGTTCGGCGCCGACTCTCGTCTTCGACGAGATCGACACGGGTGTTGGTGGTGCCGTGGCAGATGCGATCGGTCAGCGCCTGAAACGCCTTTCGAAGACCGTCCAGGTGCTTTCGGTCACCCATGCGCCGCAGGTTGCCGCGCGTGCGGCCACGCATCTCCTGATCTCGAAGGGTCCCTCGGCGGAAAAAGCCGAGATGATCGCGACTCGCGTCGCTCGCATGGACGATGCGGCACGCACCGAAGAGATAGCCCGTATGCTGGCAGGGGCCTCGATCACCGAAGAGGCGAGGGCCGCGGCTGCGCGATTGCTCGCCGGCAATGCCTGATCGCACCGGGTTTGTTTCCGGCCGGCTTCTCTGAAGCGCCGCGCTTTGCCGGACGCGCAAACTTCGCCTCGGAAGTGTGCATT
>WFLX010104888.1_pt1 | contig 12710 bp, 10 predicted proteins | sample 4967041 | NCBI WGS metagenome assembly WFLX01 (sample SAMN12857096, study PRJNA449069) | gut metagenome | isolation source: stool from male and female vole | host: Microtus ochrogaster | place: USA:Florida | collected 2017 | reverse complement strand
ACTTATTCGCGCCTCACGATTGGCGACGGACTTTTGAGCCAGATTCCTTCGTTGCTGCTTTCGTTTTCCACGGGCATGCTCGTGACGGCGAGCAACACGGAAGAGCAGCTCGGCGAGGCGATAAAAAATCAGTTCACCACTTCGGGCAGGACTTATGTCATCGCGGGCGCGTCGATGGCGATTCTTGGAATTTTGCCGGGAATGCCGTGGTACATTCTCATACCNCTGGGGGGTATATGCGTTTTCGCCGGATTGCGGATGCAGAAAAACCGCGCGATTGCAGAAGCCGCGAAGCAGGCTGCGGAAGCCGAAGCCGCCGCCGGCGGACAGACGGGGCAGAATCCTTCGGACGTTTCGCCGGTCGTTCCGCTCGATCCGCTTTTGCTTGAAATCGGCTACGCTTTGATTCCGCTCGTTGACAAGGAAAAGGGCGCGAAGCTTCTCGAGCGCGTCACNCGCATCCGCCGCGAGGCTGGATTGGATTTGGGACTTGTNGTTCCGAGCATTCGGATTATGGACAACATGATGCTCGATCCGAGCGAATACACTTTCAAAATCCGTGGAATCGAAGCCGGGCGTTCGAAGCTCAAGATGGGCTATTACATGGCCATCAATACCGGCGACATCAGCGAAGAAATAAAAGGCGAGCCGACGCGTGATCCCGCCTTCGGAATGCCGGCCTTGTGGGTTCCCGAAGACAAGCGCGCGGAAGTGGAAGGCGCGGGCTACGCCGTGGTCGATCCGCCGACCGTCATCGCGACGCACTTGACGGAAATAATTCGTTCTCACGCCGCGGAAATTTTGGGACGCAAGGAAGTCAAGCAAATCATCGACAAAATTTCCGAGACGAACAAAGTCGTGGTGGACGAAGTTTTGGACGCGGGAAAATTCAATTACGGCCAAATCGAAAGGGTTTTGAAAAATCTTTTGAGCGAACAAGTTTCGATTCGAAACATAGAATTGATTTTGGAGACGCTCGCGAATTACGGCTCGGGAGTGAGTCCGTGGATTTTGACGGAAAAAGTGCGCGAGGCTTTGGGCAAGCAAATCTGCCTGCAATACGCCGACGACGAGCACAAGCTTCATGTCGTGAATTTGTCGCAGGAATACGCGGAACTTTTGCTTTCGCACCAAGTGATTCCAGCCGACGGCTCGCGACCGTTCGCCGCGCTCGATCCTGTGGACGGACGGAAATGGATTGGCGACGTGAGCGCGTCGTTCGCGGCGATGCAGGAGCGCGGCTACCAGCCGATAATTTTGTGTCCGAGCGAAGTGCGTCCGCTCGTAAAATCTTCCACGGAGCGCGAGCTTCCCGGAATCGTCGCGCTTTCGGTGCACGAAGTTTTGGCGGCAGGAAACAGCGTTTCGCTTGAAGTGCTCGGGGAAATAAAACAGTCAGGTCCGCGGCTTGCGGAATAGAAATTGGAGTTTGCGAATGGCTAGCGAATATCAGGCAGGAGAAATTCTCACTCTCATAGGCGACGACATGAACGATTGTCGCGCNAAACTTGCCGACATGTACGGACAGTCCTACAATATCATTGACCGCCGTCAGGTGATGAAAAAATACGGGCTTTTCGGGCTTTTTCAAAAAGAAGGCGTTGAAGTGAAATATGTCGTGAACCGCCAGACCGAAAGTTCTCTCGTGGACGTGAGCGATGCGGAAAGCCTGCGTCGNGTGAAAGAGGAAATCTTGCGCAAGGCTTCGGGCGGAAAGTCCAANGAGGAAATCCGNCTTGACGAACTCAACAGCAAACTCGACAGTCTCTCCGCCCAAATCCAGACTATGCCGCGCGCCGTCGCCGAAGAAGGAAAAATCGAATCCATCGAGCGAATCAAGGAAATGCTCGAAGAAAACGAATTCACAAAGGAATTCATAAACAAAATAACGCTGCGTCTGCGCAAGGATTTTTCGCTCGACGACCTCGGCAATTTTTCGCTTGTGGAGCGGCAGGTGGTGGACTGGATTGGCGAATCGATTTCCGTTGCGCCTGAGAGCGCGCACCGTCCGCCGCATGTCGTCGTTATCGTAGGACCTACGGGCGTAGGAAAGACAACTACAATCGCAAAACTTGCTACGCAGAATATTCTTTCGCGTCAAAAAGACGAGAATGCGAAGAAACTGAATATGTGCATGATTACAATTGACAGGACTCGCGTGGGTGCGGAAGAGCAGCTTAGGACTTTCGGCGACATGCTCAGCCTGAACGTGCTCAAGGCCGAAAACGCCGCAGACCTCAAGACGATTTTTGATTCNGTGCGCGAGGAAAACGACATAATTTACATCGACACNTCTGGATACAGTCCCAACGATTCCGAAAACATCGCCAAACTCAAAACCACGCTGGGAGTGAATGGCCTTCGTCCGGACGTGCATCTCGCCGTCGCGGCTTCCACGAAATCCCGCGACCTCAAAAACATAATGCAGAACTACGAACTGTTCGACTACACTTCAGTGATAATAACGAAGTGCGATGAAACTACGCGCTTCGGAAACATAATAAGCGTGCTCAATGAAAGACACAAGTCTCTTTCCTATGTGACCGACGGCCAGCAGGTCGCGCGTCACATCAAGAAAGCGAATGTCATTGATTTTTTAATCAGGCTTTCCGGTTTTAATGTGGACCGGATTCATATCGAAGATAAATTTGGAGAATGACAATGGAAGACCAATTAAGCGAGCTTCGGGAAATCATGAAGGCGAACTCACACGGCCATGAAACGCGCCATCCGCACAAGACGCGGATCATCGCGGTTACGAGCGGAAAGGGAGGGGTAGGAAAGACGAACATTTCCGTGAACATGGCCATCGCCTATGCCGCTCTCGGAAAAAAAGTGATTCTCATCGACGGCGACCTCGGCATGGCGAACGTCAATGTCTTGCTGAACGTCGTGCCGAAGTACAATTTGCTTCAAGTGATAAACAAGCAAAAGACGATGCAGGAAATCATCCTCGACACCGAGTTCAACATAAAATTCATCGCGGGCGCGAACGGCTTTTCGAAAATTGCGAACTTGAGCAAGGACGAACTCGAATATTTTGCCAAGCAATTTTCGTCGCTTGAAAACGCCGACATCATCATCATCGACACGGGCGCGGGCATTTCCAACAACGTGCTTTCGTTCGTGGCGGCGAGCGACGAAGTTTATGTCGTGACNACGCCCGAGCCGACCGCCATCACCGACGCTTACGGAATGATAAAAATCATCACGACGGAAATCGAAGGACGCGAAATCAACTTGCAGCTTTTGGTGAACCGCGTGCATTCCGCAGAAGAAGGCAAGCGCATCGCCGACCGAATCATCAGCATCGTGGGGCAGTTCCTTAATTTTAAGGTGAACTACGTCGGCTTCGTATACGAAGATACGTCGGTGCAAAATTCTGTGATTCGCCAGAAGCCGTTCATCGTGGTGAACCCGAATTCCAAAAGTTCGATGTGCATCAAGCACATTGTCGGGCGCATCGAAAAGACCGAAGCTCCTCACGGCGAGGGCGTTTCGAATTTTCTCAAGAAATTTTTGGGTTTCAAGGAACGCGTCTAAAACTTGATTTTTTGTCAAGTTCTTGTAGACTTTTTTTGAAAATTGATTTATAATATATTGAATGAAATTTTGACTTTGCGGAAGGGGAAATGAAGTGATAAAAATAAAGCCCGTCGTAATATGCGCGTCAATCGCGCTCGCTTTGTCTTTTTTCATTTCACTTTTCTCAAGGAACAGTTTCCCGATTTCGCTTTTGAAGGCCGTGATTTTTTCGGCGGTGTTCGGCGGAATCGCAGTGGGAATTCAAGTCGTGTACGACAAATTCCTTTCGGAGGGCGAGCCTTCCATGACCGAATCCCGCGCGCCGCAGCAAAAGGCCGTCGGTTCTAAAGTGGATTTGGTGGTGAGCGAGGANGATTTGCCGAACGAGGAAAACGCACCGACTTTCGCTTTGGATTCGACACGGCATATTTTGACNGCGGCGGATGTCGGTGTAAAAGATTCTTCGCCGAGGGAAAATGCGGCTGAACAAAANGTNCGCTCCGCGCTTCCAAGCGAGGCTGCTTCCGAGGAGAAGAAAAGTGCCGCTCCGTCTGGCGATGAAGANGNTTCGCAAGGAAATGTTTCCGAGAAAAGCGACGCTTTTGTACGGCAAGATTTGGCGGCGAAGGGCGAGGCTGAAAATCCTCCTGCGTCGTCGGGCGAAAATGTTGCGCAGGCTGAATCTTCNAAAGATGATGGCGCGAAATCCAATTCGGCAGGCGGCGACGAGCTTCCNGAATTGGACGANTTTCCCGCGTTGGGCGGCGACGATTCGGAAGACAAGCAGGATTCGGAAGATGAGGGCGTGATCGAAGACAGCGAATTCGCCGAGGGTGGCTCTCCGTCGATTCCTCGGCGCACGGAATTTTCGGACGGAACTGTCGCGGATTCAAAGGACGCTTCGCTAATGGCGGAAGCCATCCGAACGGTTCTTGTAAAAGATGAATAATNTTNAGGGNGNGGGAAATNTGGATTCAACGCTAACCGATGAAAAGACAGAAGAAGAACTCTGGAAGGAGTACNGGAAANCCAAGNCTCCGGAACTTCGTGACAAATTCATCCGCCAATATATGCCGCTGGTAAAATANGTTGCGGGCAAGGTTGGCGTGGGAATGCCGGGCAGCGTTGAATTCGACGACCTTGTTGGATTCGGACAGTTCGGTCTTTTGGACGCGATAGAAAAATATGATCCCGGAAAAAANGTCAAATTCAAGACTTATGCCGTGACGAGAATCCGCGGCGCGATTTTTGATGAGTTGAGGCAGTTGGATTGGATTCCGCGTTCGGNGAGACAGAAGTCGNGCGAAATTGAAGACACCATCGGCGACCTTGAGGCCAAACTCGGGCGCACTGCGAGCGACGCTGAGATTGCGCAAAAACTTGGCGTTTCAGAACAAGAATATCAGCAGACTGTGATGAAAATCACGGGACCCAGCGTGCTTTCTCTCAGCGACGTTTGGTATTCAGGCGGCGACAACGACCACATGTCCATCGGTGACAGCATTGAATCTCCGTCTAGCCTCAATCCCGACGTAATAGTCGAGCGCGAGGAAATTCGGAAAATAATAATAGAAGCGATAAACGAACTTCCTGAAAAGGAAAAGATGGTCATCGTGCTTTATTATCATGAGGATTTGACGTTCAAGGAAATCGGGCAAGTTTTGGAAGTGAGCGAATCGAGAATCTCGCAGCTCCACACCAAGGCAAACCTTCGCCTTCGCGCCAAACTCACCAGTTTGCGAAAAGGAATTATGTGATGATTACGCTGGAAGAAGTCAGAAAGGACATGAAGACTCAGTGGGAGATTGACAGTTCGCTTTCCGTGGTGGAAGTGAATGCCGACACTTTGGACGAATGTCTTGCCGACGCTTCCACTCAACTTGAGACGAAAATTTCCAATCTTGAATATGAAGTCCTTGAGCGCGGTTCGGACGGATTTTTGGGTTTGGGAAAAAAGCCGTGGAAAGTTCGGATTTACCAGAACGCCGTCGCGGTCGCTGAAAAGCAGAAAAAGGTCGCGAAAGAAGCCGTGGCTTTGGGAGTTCAGCTCGCCGAGGAGGAGCAGACTCTCGACAGGGACGGATTGTATTACATCAGGCATTTTGGCGAGGACATTATGCTCAAGGTGGTGCTTCCCATCGGAAAGGGAAATTTCGTAGAGCCTAAGGAAATCATAAATGACGCGCGCCGTCCTGATACTGTAAGTCTTGACGAGGGAAAAATCAAAAAGTTTGCCAAGAGCGGTACGGACGAGAAATACGAGAAAATCGGCGAATACAAGCATGTCAAGGCTGGCGACGCTTCCATCATAATCGATGTTTCCAAAGACGACCTTGTTGCCACGGTTACTGCCACTGCACCCGCGATGAGCGGTTCGGAAGTTACTGCGGAAATGATAACCAATGCGCTCGCCACGCAGGGAGTTTTGGTTGGAATCGAGGAAGATAAAATTTCTGAATTTGTGGACAATCCTGTCTATGGCACGCCGTGCGAAGTGGCTCATGCTGTGATGCCGCATGACGGAGCGGACGCATATATCAAATACAATTTTGAAACGGATTCTACAAAACTTCGCGCCAAAGAAACCGAGTCCGGCAATGTGAATTTCAAGGAACTCAACCAAATTCAAAATGTCATTCAAGGGCAGCCGCTTGCGCAGAAAATTGCTCCCGAGCGCGGCAAGGCGGGAAAAACTTTGAGTGGCCGCTATATGGAAGCGAAGAACGGCAAGGACATAAAAATTCCGCTCGGGCGCAATACGGAACTTGACAAGGACGGAGTTACGGTCATTGCATCTGTGGCAGGCCGCGTTATGTTCGATGACGGCAGGATAAATGTCGATCCTGTGCTTGAGTTGGATTCAATCGGAATCAAGACCGGNAANATCGNCTTCTTGGGAAGCGTCATTGTAAAAGGCAATGTGGACGATGGTTACGANCTGAANGCTACGGGAAACATAGAAATCGGCGGCACGGTCGGAAAAAGCGTCATCAAAAGCGAGCATGGCGACATCGTTGTGGCACGCGGCATTTTCGGGCACGACGAAGGTGTGGTTCAGAGCGGAAAGTCTGTTTGGGCGAAATTCATTCAAAGCGCGAAAGTGGAAGTGGAAGAATTTTGCATTGTTTCGGACAGCATAATGAACAGCGAGATAAGCGCGATGAAACGCATCATTCTCAACGGAAAAAAAGCCCAAATTACGGGCGGACATCTTTTCGCCACGGAAGAAATCGCCGCGAAAAACATCGGCTCGCCGGGCGGCGGAACTGAAACGATTCTCGAAGTGGGATTCGATCCGCGTCTTAAGCACAGGCTGGAAGAAATTCAGAACAGGCAGACCGTGATAGTCAAGGAACTTGAGGATGTTGAAAACAATATAACTTCCCTCGANAACANAAAGAAGCAGCGANGCGTTCTTCCGCCGGACAAGGAGCAAAGTCTCAACGACAACCGTTCTCGCAAAGAAGAAATCACGTTGGAATCTGAAAAGTTAAACGACGAGATGGCGCAGATTCAGGACAAGCTGCGCGAGATGAAGCAAGTTGGAAAAGTCAAGGTTGAAGGCACAGTCTATTCCGGATGCAAGATTTACATTCGCGACACTTTGCAGGAAGTCCGCAATGATATGAAAAGCCTCGTGTTCTTTATGGAAGGCGGATTTGTCCGTACCGGAAAATATGAAAAGCCGGACATGGAAGGAGTCGAAGCGCCGGAAGGCTATTCAATGTTCTAGGAGTTGAAATGGCGGTGCAGCCTATTGACTTGCAGACGATGTATTCTCAGATTGCGAATGTCGCCCAGCGCGTTTCTGGCGAGACGCAGGGCGCGGCGCTTTCCCAGCAAATTCAACAGCAGGAAATCGTAAATCAAAATTTGAGACAGTCGCAGTCCGTACAACGCGCCGCAGAAAATCAGTCCGAGACTGGAAAAATAAAAAAAGACGGAAGCGGAAATTCGCAGAACGCCGAAGCGCAAGACAAAAAAGGCGGACGGAAGGAAACGGAAGAATCCGAAAAAAAGGAATACGAAATCCGCGACCCGCTTTTGGGGCAGCGCGTTAATCTTGTGGGGTGAAGATGCAGGCAGTGGCGGCTTTGATTTTGTTGAACCTGCTTTTATGGGCGGTGTTCCTTGTAAAATTCAAAAAGCTTTTCACTACAGAAAAAATCATGTTGGAATTTCGCGCTGGAATGGAAAAACTTTTGGCCGACCTTCAGCGCAAGACTGTTTCATCCGTTAATCTTGTCGAAGAAAAAATTCGTGCGCTCAAGGAAGCGAGCGCGGAGGCGGAACGCAAGATTGCCATTGCTGAGCGCAGACTTGCCACGCTCAAAAACGAGCGCGCCATTTTTGAAGAGGGCGCGTTTCTTCAAAGCCAGATTTCCGGGCGAAACGCGGACATTTCGGAGAAATCTCGTTCCAAGAAAAAGCCTGCCGCTAAAGCCGCTGTGGAAAAATACAGAAAAAGTGCGCCGCTTAAAGAAGCGCCTGTTCCGGGCGCGGATGCGGCCTACGCGCTCACAGGGCTTTTCAAGGAAAATGCGCAGAAATCACTTTTCGAGGACGCGGGGCAAAGCGTTACTGTAACAAGCGATGGCGATTCCTATGGGAAGATTCCTCTGATAAAGCCTGAAATTGTTTTCAGCGAAAACCAAATTGTTCCCAAAAAAGACTTCTTGAGCAGAGTTCGTGATTTGAACGCGCTTGGAAAAAATGTCGAGGAAATCGCGGCGGAAACAGGCCGTTCCATTACGGAAGTGGATCTTGTGCTTGCAATGCTTGCGTAAAAGCACGANGGANTTCGTCATGAGAATTTCGCAAATTTTTTATAGGAGAAAATTATGGTAAAAAAACAAACTCTTGGAACTCTTTGCGACGGGCAAAAAGTTTCTCTCTACACGGTTTCAAACGGAAAAATGTCGTTTTGCGCGATGGACTATGGATGCACGCTCACGGGAATTTTCCTGCCGAACAAAATCGGCGGCGGCAAAACCGACATCCTTTTGGGACATTCCACGCTTGACGCTTATGTTGCATCTTCGAGCTGCTTTGGCTCGATTGTGGGAAGGTTTGCCAACCGAATCGGCGGCGCGAAATTTTCCATCGGAAAGGATGTGTATTCGCTCGACAAAAACGACAACAAAGCGAATACGCTTCACGGCGGATTCACTCGCCTCGACCATTTTGTTTGGAAATCAACGCCTGTTGAAGGAAAGGAAGGTTGCGGCGTAAAATTCACGAGGCGCAGCGCGGACGGCGAGCAGGGCTTTCCCGGCAATCTCGATGTGTGCGTTTCGTATACGCTCGGAAAAGACAATCGCCTTACGCTGAAATATACTGCCACCACCGACAAGCCCACTCCTGTGAATTTCACGAATCACGCATATTTCAACCTTTCGGGCGGAGGCACTGTCCTTGAGCATACGATGCAATCTGACTGCGAGGGCTATCTTGAAGTGGACAAGAATTTGATTCCGACTGGAAAAATCATTCCTGTTTCAGGCACGGCGTTCGACTTCACCAAAGAAAAGCCGCTCGGTCGCGACATCGCCAAAACTGGCTCGGGCTACGATCACTGCTTTGTTACTCCCGCTTACGGCAAGGAAAAATCNGCCGTTCCTTTAAAGGCGAAACCGCTTGTGGTGGCGGCGATTATCCGCGACATGAAAAGCGGGCGCAAGATGACGGTCGAAACGAATTTGGAAGGAATCCAAGTCTACACNGCAAACTCAATCGACGGAATCATCGGAAAGAATGCTCGCGTCTACAAAAATCACGAGGCCGTCTGCCTTGAAACGCAATGCTTTCCAGATACGCCGAACAAGGCCGAATTTCCGTCGTGCATCTTGAATCCCGGCGAAACCTACAAGGCCGTTACTGTCTACGGATTTGAATTTTGAAAAAGCGAGTTTCTGGCATTCTTGAGAAAATTCTTTAAGAAGATATATTTTTCAAAAGCCGTTGGAAGTGCTAGCATTTTTCTTTAAAATATGGTATAATACCCGCCTATGGCAGAACTACTCGCTCCGGCAGGAAATTTGGAATCTTTGGACGCGGCGATTGGCGAAGGCGCGGACGCGGTTTATTTGGGCTTGAAAAGTTTCAACGCGCGGCTTCGCTCGTCGAATTTTGCTTTCCGCGAATTCGAGGCGGCGGTCTACGCCTTGCACCGAATGGGAAAGAAAATCTATGTCGCCGTGAACACCGTCTGCACGGAACGCGAAAGCGAGCGGCTCTACAGATTTTTGGCGTACCTCGAGCGCGTGGGGCCTGACGCGCTCATCGTGCAGGANTACGGCATCATCAGGATGTGCCGCGAATTTTTTCCGAATCTCGCGCTCCACGCTTCGACGCAGATGAACGCCGAAAGCGCGTCCGCCGTGAANCTTTTGGGAAAGGAAGGATTCAAGCGGGTCGTCCTCGCGCGCGAACTCGGAATCGAAGAAATCAGGGATATAAAATCCAAGACAAAATGTTCGCTCGAAGTGTTCGTGCACGGCGCGCTTTGCGTGAGCGAATCGGGGCTTTGCCTTTTTTCAAGTTTTTTGGGCGGAAAGTCCGCGAATCGCGGAATGTGCACTCAGGCTTGCCGGAGATTTTACACGGCGCAGGATTCTTCGGGCGAGCGGGGCGGCTACTATTTTTCTCCGTGCGACTTGCAGCTCGTCGAGCGAATCCCCGAACTCATNGAAGCCGGCGTGGATTCGTTCAAAATCGAAGGGCGGATGAAAAGCGCGGAGTATGTGGGAAGCGTCGTCTCCGCTTATCGCTATGTCATCGACCATTATCAAGAAAACAGGAAGGAAGCCGTGGCCGCCGCCAAGAGAATGCTTTCCACGGATTTTGCGCGCGCGAAAACTTCGTATTGGTACGGATTTAAAAGCGTGGAAGACGGCGTGAAAAATGCGGGCGGNGAAATTCTGAATCCCGACCAGGCGGGGGGAACGGGAATTTATTTGGGAAAAATCGCCGCGGTGAAGCCGCTNCCAAAGGAAATTAAAATTTCGCTCAAGGAGTCGCTTTCGCCGAACGCGCAGGAAAACCAACGCTCGGTGAGCCTCGCGCTTGTGCGNGGCGGCGCTTACGATGCCGATCCCGGAGATTCGATTCGCATTCACAAAAACGACGATTCGGGGCGCGTGAGCCACAAAGTGCGCCACGTGGAAACCGACCGCGAGGGCAGGCGATGGATTGACGTTCCGGGCGGAATAAGCCAGTACGACGAAGTGTACCTTTTGCAGACGAAAGCCGGCACGAAAAGATACAAGCGCGTCCTGCCGAACGAACTCAAAGGCTTCAACAAGCAGCCGCGCGACGAGTCGCTTCCGATAATGGATTTGACGCCCGTGCAAAAGAACGAACTTGAATTTTTCCCAGAAGGACTTTACATTCAAGTTTCTTCCATCGAGGACGTTTTCCTTGCGCAATCCGCGCATCCCGTTCGCATCATCATCGAAGTGAATTCCGAAACGCTCGGCGACTTGCTCGAAAAAAAGACCGTCCTGCCTTTTTCGAAGGCGCAGGTGATTTTTTCGCTCGACCCATTTTGTCCGCAGGGAATCGAAGAAAGTCTTTCCGCACGGATCGACGAGCTTGCCGCCATGGGATACAAGACTTTCATCGCGAACAATTTGGCGCACGTTTCGATGCTTCGAAAAAAAGGCCTCGTCTACATAGCAGGCCCGTACCTCTACACGTTCAATCGGTGGGCGGTTTCGTGGCTTGAAAATCGCGGCATTTCCGCGTTCGTTTCGCCTTATGAAAATTCACGAAAGAATCTTGAGGCGACGTTCGAAGAAAGCGTCCGCGCGCGCGTTTTGATTCCGGTTTTCGCATATCCCGCGCTTTTCCGCCTGCGTTTCCGTTTGCCCGAACGCTACGATTTCACATATTTTTCTGACAAATCTGAGATGAATTTCAAGGTGAATTCCACGGACGACGGCTCGTTTGTCATGCCGGAAATTCCTTTTTCGATTGCCGACAAGACCGAAACGCTCGAAAGCGAAGGCTTCAAAAGATTCTTGCTGGACTTTTCGAAGACGCGCCTCAAAAAAGCAGAATTCCGCCAAGTCATGCAGTCGTATTTGAAGAAAATTCCGCTCGAAGGCGTTTCGCTTTTCAACTGGAAAGAAGGCTTCTACAGCATTTCCCCGGAAGAATACAAGGCGAAATTCGGCGAGAAAACTAAAAGCGCGCCAGGCAAAAAGCCTTCCCGCCGAAAATAGCCGCGCAATGTGGAAATCCTAGAACGCCAAGTCCTCGCTCGGCTCTTCGAGCGACTGCTGTGCCATCGCGCTGGCCATGGCTTCTTCTGCCGCGCTCTCGCTTTCGGCGGTTTTGGCGTCCTTTTCGCTCGATTCACCTTTCGCGAATCGCTGCCTGAATTCGACTTTTTCCGCGATGATGGTGACGCGGCTTGCGTTCTTGCCTTCCTCGGTTTTCCAGCGGTTTTGCTTGATTCGCCCGACCACGCTCATTCCGCGGCCTTTTTGACTGTATTTCGCGCAGATTTCCGCCAGCTTTCCGAAAGTCTCGACTTCAAAAAACGACACTTCCTTTTCGTATTCGCTGCCGCCGGCCTTTTTGTAAAAATGGTTCACCGCGATTGGAATCTTGCAGATTGGATAGCCATGCGGCGTGGTCCTGAATTCCGGCTGACGGACGACATTTCCTTCGACGATGAGACAGTTGATGTTGTTCATAAAAACTCCTGTAAAAAGTCAAGGGCGAATTTGGCTGGAAATTTCTTTGCCATGTCAAAATCGCGGCCGACTTTTTTTGCCGCTTCACAATGAAATACGAAGCGGCTTTTGATATGCAAGTTTCCAACGGAAACTTGTCATGACAAAAAATTGACGATATTTTAGGCAACTTTTTATCATAACTCCTTTTAAAAGCACCGCGTTAGTACACGGTGTTAAAATGCAAGGTCGCGACGCGAACTTGGCAGAAAATTCCTGCGACTATAAAGTATGATTTTTTTTGATTTAATGAAAGGAGAAAAAGATAAATTTTCGTCGAGGCAAACTTTTTTTGAAAAACGCGCGCTTAAGAAATTCGCCGCGCAGAAGCTACATGTTCTTTACGAGATAAATCATATATAGCTGCACGTACACATAGAGCGAATTTTGGTCGGTGATTTTCTGCATGTTCGGAGTCTTGCAAAGCGTGTTCGCCAGATTTTG
>WFLX010036484.1_pt1 | contig 12710 bp, 13 predicted proteins | sample 4967041 | NCBI WGS metagenome assembly WFLX01 (sample SAMN12857096, study PRJNA449069) | gut metagenome | isolation source: stool from male and female vole | host: Microtus ochrogaster | place: USA:Florida | collected 2017 | reverse complement strand
CCTTTATCATCTTGGGGTCGCTCATGCGGCTTACGCCGCCGGCAGCCCGTATGTCGGCAGGAATACGCTCCAGCGCCATGACGGCGCATGCACCGGCAGCTTCGGCGATGCGCGCCTGTTCGGGAGTAGTTACATCCATGATGACACCGCCTTTGAGCATTCCGGCCAACTGGCGGTTCAGTGTTTCACGATTTTCCATTTCTTGTTCATGTTTTATTGAGACGCTGCAAAGGTCGGCATAAAAAAAGGAACGGCCAACGAGCCGTTCCCATTATGGAAAAGAATGTGCCGATAATCACAAACGGCTGCGGTATTCGCTGGGCGAGACTCCCTCATAGTGCTTGAAGAACTTGCAGAAAGGCACTTGGCCGGCGAATCCCAGTCGGTCGGCTATCTCCTGCATGCTGAGGCGCGAGGACTTCAGGTAGTTCCGGGCCAGACTCTGTAGGTAGTCGGCAACAATCTGCTTGGGCGATTTGCCTACCACCCTGTCTGTAATCTGTGACAGATAGCGCGGCGTGATGCAGAGGCGGCTGGCGTAGAATGCAACATCGTGAGCATGGGTGACATGTTCGGAGACGAGCGAGACAAAGGAGTTATAGAGGTCTATGGCTCTGAGGCTTCGGCCGTCGCCCTCTTTGGCATAGACCACTTGGGCGTGTATGAAGTCGTGGGCGTTGCGGATGGCTGTGGCGACATTGTCGCCCATGGCCAGTCGGGTGGTGATGGCGGCAGAGAGCGCTCCGCTCACACCGTGCTGTTGCCAGCCTTCGGTGTTGTAGGAGGAGAAGAACTGCTTGCTTTCCCGACCACTGAGCAATGCCGTAATTCTCCCTCTCTCCGTCTGTCCGCCTCGCAGCAGCACCCATTGGGCACCCATCTGTTGCAGGCGCAAGGCCGCNTCNTCCATGTCATCGTTCGTCAGNATTCGCATGCCGAGCATCTTCTCGGCATCCTTACAGCGCANCATGGCCAGCAGCGCTTCCGGCACGAGATGCCGGGCGATGCTCCGGATGGCGTCTTCGCTTATCATTTGCGTGCCGTCGCTGTCGAATATGCCCGGTGCAATTACCAGCCTCGGACAGGCGATGACCTCTTGGCGCAGCCTGCGGATGGCATCGCCATCGGCAATGAGTCCGACTTTGATGGCCTTGGGGTGGGCGTGGCGGATGATGGCCGCAGTCTGCTGCACCACAAGGTCGGCGGGTAGGTTGCGTATGGTTCGCGCTTCGTTGCCGTCTTTGATGCTCAGGCATGTTATGGCGGTCAGACTGTAGCCGCCCAATGCCGCTATGGTCTGTACGTCCGACTGTATGCCCGACTGTCCTGTGCTGTCCGATGCGCTGATGCTGAGGATGGGTACGGTGGTCTTCATCTGTGTTCAGTAAGCCCCGCCTTACGAGAAACGGTTCTCCCGTAGGGCGGGGCAGGTATTGCTGTGTGGCACGGTTCTGCATGGCAGGCGAGGGGATGGCATCCCGCACACTGCTCGTGCAGCTACTTTGTGCTTTTCTTTGTTGTGTTTTTCTTTGATACAGGCTTCTTGGCTTCTGTCTTTGCGGGCTTTTCTGCCTTCTTTGCTGCTGGCTTTCTGGCGGGCGTTTTCTTTTCCGGCACAGGTNCAACGGGCTCTTCCTCTGTTGCAGAAATCTCTTCGGCTGCTTCGAATTTCTTNAGGCGCGNNCGCNGNCGGCTTATTTCGTTATCCTNCNCGGNGNGTTCCTCACCCATGTTTGCAATCTGTGTATAGAGGTTGTTCAGCTCNTCGTTCTCTACAGCATCGGAAAACATGTCCTTGACGCGTTTGAGGAAGTCGCCCAGAATGTTCATGTAGTTCGTGAAGGCATCGTACTCGCTGTCGTAGATGCCGCGGTAGCTGCCGATGCCATTGTTCTTGGTGGTCATGAAGCGGAAGTTGTCGGTGGCTTGCAGTCTGTCCCAGTCCTGCTGGATGCGGCGGTCACGCGAGGCGAGGATGCGCCCCACGATGTTTTCGTCGTAGAGCTTGTTGAAGGCTTCGCGCTGCATGCCGTTGCCGAGCATGGAGCTGGTGTCGCGCTCTTCGTCGTTCCAGCTGACGGGGTAGATGACCTCCAACGGGCCGACAGGCTTGTTCTTTGCAATCACCTCGCTGGGGGTGGCAAACTGCACGCCCATCTGTCCTGCTGCTTGGGGCAGGGCGCGGAGGAAGTCGAGGATGTGGCTGCTAAGTGGCTGGTAGATGCCCAAAGCCGTTAGCTCCATCATAATTCCGATGACGTTCTCNCCNTCCGGCATGCCGGCTATCCAGCNGGCATACTTGTCGGCCATGAGGGGATATTCAGGCCATGAAGCATCGTTNAAGCGGAGNCTGATGTCGTCGCTCAGCTTATAGTCGCGCATGATGAGCGACAGGCGTGAGTCCTGCGCACAGGAATAAACATAGTGCGGGCTTTTCCATCCGAGGATGTGCTTGGCTCCTTCCACCATGACACCCTTGAAACCCATGTCGGCCACGATGCCGCCTATCTCGTCGTTGTAGATGAGCGAGCTGTTGCGGAAGACCTTGGGAGTCTGTCCGAAGAGCTGTTTAATCTTCTTTGCCTGGCGTTTGGTCTCGGCAACGAAGTTTTCAGTGTTGCCCAGCGAGGACAGGCCGTGGCTGTATGGCTCGGCAAGGAACTCCACGCAGCCGGTGCCAGCCAGCTGCTGGAGCAGGTCGAGCACCTCGGGAGCGTATTGCTCGATTAGCTCAAGCGAAACGCCGCTGATGCTGAAAGCCACCTTGAAGGCGTTGCCGTTTTCCTTTATCATCTCCAGCATCGTTTGCAGAGCAGGCTTGTAGCTGTTCTCTGCCAATTCGGTTGTGGCGCGTTCGTTCTCGTAGTCGTCATAGTAGTAATGGTCTGTGCCGATGTCGAAGAAACGGTAGCGCTTCAGGTGGATGGGTTGGTGTATCTCGAAGTATAAGCAGATTGTTTTCATTGTTGCTCGGGTTTATGTATAATATAATAATGTATATAAAGTGTAGCAGGGCGTGCTTGTCCAGTGCGTGCGGGACTATCTGATGTTCCTGACGGCATAGAGGTATTCGCCGTTGTCAAACCATCCGCGGCTTGTAAGCTGGTTGTAGCACTCGCGGATACGCAAGCCGACCTTTTCCCATGTGATGCGGTCCACCTCCTTGATGCCTTCCTCCGCCAGATAGTTGTGGAGCGCATCGTTCTGGCAAATGCTGTAGATGGCATCTGCCATGGCGTTGATGTCCCAGTAGTCCACCTTGATGACGTTGTTGAGAATCTCGCCGCAACCGCTCTGCTTGCTGATGATGGATGGGCATCCGCACTGCATAGCTTCGAGCGGTGCAATGCCGAAAGGCTCGCTCACGGAGGGCATTACGAAGACGTCGCTGTTCTTGTAGCACTCATATACCTGTCGTCCGCGCTGGAAGCCGGGGAAGTGACAACGGTCCGCGATGCCATAGCTTGCAGCCAGTTCTATCATGGCGTTCATCATGTCGCCGCTACCGGCAAAGCAGAATCGGATGTTGCGACTGCGNTCNAGGACACGCTTTGCTGCTTCGAGGAAATACTCCGGCCCCTTCTGCATGGTGATACGGCCCAGNTAGGTCACCACCTTNTCNCCTTCTTTTTTGTTTGGGACAATGTTGCGTATCTCCTCGCTCAGCGGGTAAACGGCGTTGTGCATGGCCACACACTTGCGTGGGTCTTGGTGGTATTGGTGTATGACGGTCTGGCGTGTCAGTTCACTAACGCACATGATGCAGTCTGCATGGTCCATGCCGTTCTTTTCAATGCTGTACACGGTGGGATTGACTTTGCCGCGTGAGCGGTCGAAGTCGGTGGCGTGAACATGTATGCAGAGCGGTTTTCCGCTCACCATCTTGGCGTGGACACCGGCCGGATATGTAAGCCAGTCATGGGCATGGATAAGGTTGAATTGCTCACTGCGTGCCAGTATGCCGGCTATGATGGAGAAGTTGTTGATTTCCTCATGCAGATTGCCGGGATAGCCTCCGGCAAAGCCGATGCACCCCATGTCGTCAAGTCCCTGCAAATAATTGAAGTCGGCATAGATGTGGTCGCGGAAGCGGTAGTAGTCCTCTGCCGTATGGCCAATCATGCGATGCTTGATGTTGTCGTACTGCACATCGCGCCATGCTACGGGCACTTGGCTCATGTTCACTATCTTGAGAAACCCTTCCTCCTGCCCCGTTGGCTTGGGCATGCAGAATGTGGTGTCAACGTCGCCTTGCAGACTCAGTCCTTTTGTGATGCCGTATGACGCTACGGCCAGTCCGCCGTAAATCTTGGGAGGGAACTCCCAACCGAACATTAAAACTTTCATAGCTTGCGGTCCTCCCTGTTTATTCGTTGTTGTATTTGTCGAGCAGTTTCACTATGCGCATGATGCCGGAAACGTTCATGGCGAAGCTGATGGCACCTCGGCCGTGGAAGGGCGGGTTGCCGTCGAAGAGTTCGGGAATCGTGCCGATGCAATGGTAGAAGAGTTCTTCCTCGTAGCCTACCAGCAGACGATCCACATAACTCAGTCGGCTCATCTTGAACAGCTTGAGGCATGCTTCCATGTAGAAACCTGCCAGCCAGGGCCATGCGGTGCCCTGATGGTAGGCATAGTCCCGTTGCACTTGAGGCCCGACGTACATGGGGTTGTATCCGTGGCTCTTTGGAGAAAGGGAACGCATGCCTTTGGGCGTAATGAGTTCCTTGGTGCAGTAGTCCAGAACGCTCTTGCGCTGCTTTGTGTCGAGCGGGGAATAGTCAAGGGCGACGGCAAAAATCATATTGGGGCGAACATCGTAGTTGCGGTAGCCGTCCACGCAGTAGTCGCACAGATACCCGTGTTCGTTATAAAACATCGGGGTGAAGTTGTCGGCACAAAGTTTGGCGGATGCTTCGAGTTCGTGGACGAATTTGCTATCGTTCGCCACACGGCAAACCTCGGCGCTGAACATGAGCGCATTGTACCAAAGAGCGTTGATTTCTACGATGTAACCGGTGCGAGGCACGATGGGATGCCCTCCGGCGGTGCTGTTCATCCATGTTACCGCCTTGTCTCGACCTTCGCAGCTGACGAGTCCGTTCGTTTCGATGTGGAAGTTGGGATGCTTTCCTGCACGAAGCCATTCGACAAAATCCCGGAGCAGCAGTCCGTATTTTTCTATGCATTTCTCCATGGACACAAAGTTGGCATACTGCTGGATGCACCACACTGCCCAAAGCAGCACATCGGGATGTTCCATCTCCGTGATGCTGACGCTTAGCGGCTTGCCTTCGATGAACTCACGGATGCCTTTTTCGGCAGTCTTCATGACAGCCTCAAACTTGTCCACTTCGTTGTTTGTGAGCGTGAGGCCCGGCAGCGAGACGAACATGTCGCGTGCACGGCACTTGAACCACGGGTAGCCGGCCAGTACATAGTCCTCATGCTTGCGGTGTACGATGAACTGGTGAGCACTGTTGACCAAGGTGTTGTAGAAGTTGTCGCGGGGCGTGCGCACATTAAGTTCGTAATCGGCAAGTTCGGCGAGTTTGTCGGTATCCACCTCTTCCAGTCCGGCGGCAAAGACCACGCTCTCGCCTTTTCCTATGCTGAACTCAAAGTAGCCGGGCACATAGAGGTCCTCCGTGCTTGCATAGCCGCGCTCCTGTTCTTTGGGATACTAGAGGCCGCGATACCAGTCGGGACCGAATACGAACTCGTTCTCTTTGTTGATTTGCATGTAGAGATTGGGGTAGCCCTCGTACATGCAAGTGGAGATGCCGTTCTGCACCAAGTTGTAGTTGCGGTTGACTCGCCCGTTTTCGTGTGTAAATTCGCGGACGCTACGGAATGCCAGGAACGGCTGCAAGCGCAGTGTGGTCTGGCTGTGCGCGTCGAGGAGCGTGTAGCGGATGATAATGCGGTTCTCGAAATGCTGGAACATCTCTTCGCGTTTCAAGATGACACCGCCCACACGATAGATGGTGGTGGGGACTTGCAGCGAATCGAACTCGCGGATGTACTTGTGTCCGCGGGGGCTGAAGTTGTCCCCGCTGTACTTGTGCAGGCCTAAATTGAACTCGGCGCCATGCTGGATAACAGTGGCATCAAGCGATGACAGGAGGACGTGGTTCTCTTCGTTGATTTCAGGCACGGGCACAACAAGTAGGCCGTGATACTTGCGGGTATTGCAGTCCACAAGCGTAGAGCAACTGTAGGCGCCTGAACGGTTTGAGCGGAGAATCTCTTTTGGCAGAGACTCGGCCAAATTCGTCATCAACGTTTTGTCGAAACGTAAATAGCTCATATCAGTCGTTATTTTAGTTGAGTAGTTATTTTTTGTAGTGTTGAGTGGTGGTTTCTTGCAGTAAAGTTAGTCCTTTCTTTCCTATTGCAAAAACTTTTGCCTTGATTTTTTAACCGAAAGGGGTAATTATTGGCAGAATAATGTTATTTAACACATTTCAGTTTGGCGCGAACGGTAAAAAAGGCTATCTTTGCGAATGAAATACAGGTTTTTGCCAACAAAAGATGAAGAAAGCGGACGTGCTGGGGAATTTACCCGACTTGGATAGCGTTCTTACTCCGGAACAGCGCGAGCAGGTACTCGCGCAGATGGAAGTGCATACATATAAGAAGAATGAGACGATATACAGCGAAGGGGACTGCCCATCGCATTTGTTCTGCCTCATCAGTGGCAAGGTTAAGGTTTACAAGGACGGTGTGGGCGGCCGTGCGCAGATAGTGCGTGTGGTGAATGCGGTGGCCTATTTCGGCTATCGTGCCGCATTTTGCGATGAGAATTATGTCACCGCGGCCGCTGCTTTTGAGACGAGCATCATAGCCGGCATTCCCATCGGACTCATTCGGCGCTTCATGATGGAGAACCCTCAATTGGCTTGTTTCTTCGTGCGGCGTCTTGCCATGGCTCTGGGGCATAGCGATTCCCGCACGGTCAATCTGACACAGAAGCATATACGCGGCAGGCTGGCAGAGAGCATACTCTTCCTGAAGGAAAACTATGGCGTGGAGGCTGACGGAAGCACGCTGAGCATNTATCTGAGTCGTGAGGACCTTGCCAACCTGAGCAACATGACCACGAGCAATGCTATCCGCACGCTGAGTGTCTTTGCTCAAGAGAGCCTTGTGGCTGTGGACGGGCGCAAGATAAAGCTCATCAACGAAGCGGCCTTACAGCGTATATCGCAAATGGGATAGTGTGCCGAAACTTCGGGCACACCAAGGGCTGACGCTCAGGACAATACAGATATAGAATAATGTAAAAAGGACGAANCTATGCGATACGCACTCCTTGCTCTTTTCATGANGCACTTTCTGTCGGCNTATTCACNACGTNATGCCNACNTAGATCGCCTGTGGCGCGACTCTGTGCGGCGTGCCACGGAAGGAATACTGCAAGATAGTGTAATCCGTCAGGACGCTGACAGTATGAAACTCTGGTGGACCATCTACGGCGAGAAGCCTGCCGACGGTCGCAGCCTCTGGATAAGTCTCCATGGCGGTGGCGGTGTGCCGTCTCACGTCAACGACCAGCAATGGCGCAACCAGATGCGCCTGTACCGTCCGGCAGAGGGCGTTTATGTGACACCGCGAGCGCCTGTCGATGCCTGGGACATGTGGTGCCAGCAGCCTATAGACAGCATGTATCGGACCCTCATCCGCACAATGGTGGCGCACTTCGATGTCAATCCCGACAAAGTCTATCTGCTGGGCTATTCGGCAGGAGGCGACGGTGTGTGGCGCATGGCACCGCGCATGGCCGACCACTGGGCCGCAGCCAGCATGATGGCCGGCCACCCCGGCGACGTGCGCCTGGAGAACCTGCTCAATACGCCGTTCATGATATGGTGTGGCGCAGAGGATGCTGCGTATGAGCGCAATCGCCTGGATGCGGAACGTGGTTTGCAGATGGATTCGCTGCAAAAGGCAAGTCCTGACGGCTATGTCCACGAGACGCACATCCTGCCCGGAAAGCCTCATTGGATGGACCGCGAGGATGCTGCAGCCGTGCCCTGGATGGCGAAATACCGTAGGCAGGCATGGCCACTTCGCATTGTCTGGCAGCAGGAGGCCGTGTTGCAGCCCTGTTTCTACTGGCTGGCGGCACCGCGCAGTGAGCTGAAACGGGGTATGCGTGTCGATGCCGCAGTGAAGGGAAATACTATTGACATCAGCCGTTGCGACTATTCGTCGCTGACCGTGTTCCTGAGCGACGAACTGGTGAACCTTTCAAAGCCTGTTATCATCAGACTGCGTGGCAAGAAGGTCTTCAAGGGCAGGGTGAAGCCGAGTGAAGATGTGTACAGGCAGACTCTCCATTTGCGTCAGGATACCCGCTTTGCCGCACCCTGCTGTGTGACCGTCAGGCCGTGACTGCGGCATGGGGAGAAACGCAAGACGCCGCATGCTGTACGGCGTGCGGCGTCTTGCGTCAAGGCATTGTCCAATGGGCATTGGGCAGCCTGTTGTCGGATGTCAGTAACGGCGTCTTTTCCCTCCGAAGAGGTTGCGAAGAGTGGTGAAGGCGGAATGTCCGATGCGGAAACCCTTGTAAATCATTACTCCTTTCGAGAACAATCTTTCTATTCCGTATGCACTCTCTGTGGCTTTGGACAGCGGGGAGACCGTCTCCCGAAAAGCATCTGACAACCTTTTCTGCGACTGCTGTATCTCTCGCCGCTTGGCACGCTTCTTCATTTGCAGAGCGTTCAGTACGTCCGGAGCAGCCAAAATGCTATTCATCGTCATCCTCCTTTCTCTCTTCATGGACGAGGACGCTCACCACAAGCTGTGCTATCGGCTGCATAATCCATCTTTTGCGATTGTAATATGCCATGGCCAGCATCAGCAACAGAATGACGCCGGTGGAGAGAAAGCCAATGGCTTGGCTCCCCACCGCCTCTCCGATGCAGAAAGCAAGTGCCAGCAGCATGAACAGCAGAACCATGGCGCTAATTGCCATGCAGACAATTGCAGTGGCTGCAGCAGAGAGCAGTATGGTGATTTTCTCCGCAGCGTCCAGCGTCAGGTATTGCTTTTGCAACTCCAGATAACGCTTTGCTTCATCGAAAAGACCGCGAAAACTCTCGGTATAGTTGTCCAGTCCGATCATGGTTGGCAGGTAGTCAGTGCTTAGCGGTTGCTGTTCCGACTTTACTTCTCGTTCTCGATGTTCTGGAGCTCTTCGGCTATTTCATCTACCAGCTGCGACATCTCCTGCTTGTTGAGCTTTATGCCGCGCTTGCGCAGGACTTCTGCGATTTTTGCACGTAAGTCACTTCCCTTTTCGGGAGCGAACAGCAGACCGCAGGCTGCACCAACGGCTGCACCGCCAATGAAGGCCAACAGATAGTTCAATCCTTTCATCTTGATACTCCTTTCTTTAATGGTTAATGTGATGCATAGTCTTATTTCAGCACAAATATACTCCTTTTTTACTTATGTCATGCAACATTCTGTTAAAAAGTTTAAGAATAAGGAGAAAAAAGCCATCTTTCTATTGTGCTGTGTTCAAAAAAACGCTAACTTTGCACAATAAAAAAGAAAAAGTACTATTAAAAACAAACCGAAAACACACTTATGAAAAAGATTCTTTTGATGAGCGCTGCTGTTTGCGCAGTTTTCATGATGTCATCATGTAAGAGTAAGGAGAGCGCTTATAAGAAGGCTTACGAGAAGGCGAAGGTCCAGCAGACTGAAACACCTGTTCAGAATGTTACTCCTGTTCAGCCCGTGACCGCTCAGCCGGTGACTCCNGTCACCACTGCTCCCGTGAATGACTACAGCAATGTGTCCGTTCGCAACGAGAGTGTCATATTCGTTGAGGGCAGTCCCCTGAAGCAGTTCGGCGTAGTAGTGGCATCTGTGACAATCAAGAGCAATGGCGTGGCGCTCATGCAGAAGCTCGCCAATCAGGGCTACAACAGTTGCGTTGCGCAGGCACAGGTGAACGGCCAGACGTTCTATCGTGTGGTGGCTTGCAGCTATGACACCAAAGCGGACGCTGCACAGAAGCGTGCTCTGCTCGAGGGCCAGTATCCCGGAGCTTGGCTTCTCTACAAGAAATAACCAACCATACTGTTCCCTTTATAATATATAATGTGGGAAGAGTGCTGGCTATAGACTATGGGGTCCGTCGCACCGGTTTGGCTGTGACGGACCCTTTGCAAATTGTTCCCGGCGGGCTGACCACAGTCGAGACGTCTTGCTTGCTGGCTTTCCTCAAAGACTATGTGGCGAAAGAAAACGTGGAGCGTTTCGTCGTAGGACTGCCAAAACAGACCAATGGCCGGGACAGCGATAATCTGCCGCGCGTGCGTGGTTTCGTCGGACAGCTGCGGAAGACCTTTCCCGACGTGCCGGTAGATATGTGGGACGAGCGCTATACGAGCGTGCTTGCGCATCGCACAATGCTGGAAAGCGGCATCGGCAAAATGGCCCGCCGCAACAAGGCGCTGGTGGATGAAATCAGTGCTACGATCATACTCCAAGGGTGGATGGAGAGACGACCCCTCGTCTGACTCCTTCCGTGGCCATGTGGATGCCGATATAAACGATAAACACACACATGATTCTTCCAATTTATACATACGGTCAGCCTGTGCTCCGTAAGGAGGCAGAGGACATAGATAAGGACTATCCGGAACTCGACCGGCTCATACAGGACATGTACGACACGCTGGAGCGCAGCGAGGGCATCGGCTTGGCGGCGCCACAAGTGGGGCTCCCCATCCGCTTGGTCGTCATCAATCTGGATATCATCAGCGATGATCTTCCCGAGTACAAGGGCTACATCCGCACTTTCATCAATCCTTACATCGAAGAGTACGATGAGACGGACGTCGATGTGCTGGAGGAAGGTTGCCTGAGTCTGCCCGGCATCCATGAAAAGGTTGCCCGCCCGACACGCATCCGTGTGTCCTATCTCGACGACAAGTTCCAGCCTCACGACGAGTGGGTCGGCGGCTATTTGGCACGTGTCATGCAGCACGAGTTCGACCACCTCGACGGAATCGTTTTCACCGACCACCTGCGAGGTCTGCGGCGTCAGCTGACACGTCCGAAGCTACAGGCTCTCGTCAAAGGCAAGTTCACATGCTCCTATAAGGTAAAGGTGAAGAAATGAAGGGCAGGGGGCGTCTCCTTTTTCTGCTGGCGTTCATTCCGTTCGACCTGCTTGCGCAAATCAATGCGGAGCGTGTCCTGCAAATGGGGCGGAATGCGCTCTATTATGAAGATTATGTGCTTGCCATCCAGCGCTTCAATATGGTCATCTCTGCCAAACCATGGCTCGCTGAACCCTATTTCTATCGAAGTCTGGCGAAAGCAAACCTTGAGGACTATCAAGGAGCGGAAATAGACTGCAACAGCGCCGTGGAGCGCAACCCTTACACCNTGCAAAACTATACCTTGCGTGCATTCTGCCGCATCAATCAGAACCGTTATGCTTTGGCGGAGGAGGACTATAAAAAGGCTCTCTCCATCAATCCCCTCGACCATAACTCCTGGCACAATATCACCCTTTGCCAGATAGAACTTAAAGCCTACGAGCGTGCCGACTCTTCGCTTGATGTGATGATTCGGCACTGGCCAAAGGAGACAGAGCAATATACGCTGAAAGCTCAGGTCTCTTTGCTCAGGGAGGATACCCTTGCCGCAGAGAAGTGGGCAGACCGCGCACTTGAACTGGATGGCTATGACGGCAGGGCATGGAGCCTCAAGTCGATGTTTCAAACATGGCGTGAGGAGTACAAAGAGGCAGAGGAGTCGCTGGACAAAGCTATCACACAGCAGCCTCGCAATGCAGGCCTGTTTGTGAATCGTGCTCTCGTGCGCTACAATCAGGACAACCTGCGCGGTGCCATGGACGATTACGATGCCTGCCTCGAACTGGAGCCTCGCAACTTTCTGGCGCATTATAACCGCGGATTGCTCCGCACTTCCGTGGGCGAAGACAACCGCGCCATCGAGGATTTTAACTTCGTTTTGGAATTGGAGCCCGACAACNCCATTGCNCTTTATAACCGTGCTCTCCTGCTCGACAACATCGGGGACTACAATGGTGCCATCCGCGACATCAGCGATGTCATAAAAGATTATCCGGAATTTTGGGAAGGCTATCGGCGGCGTGCCGCCATACGACGCAAGATAGGCGACACATACGGCGCAGAGCGCGATGAGTTCAAGGTTCTTCAGGCACGGCTCGATGCCGCTGCCGGCAAGAAGAAACCGTTGCGGACCCGAAAGAAGAAACAGAACGACATTGAAGACTATGCCGCTCTAATCGAGGAAGACACATTCGAGCAAAACAACGAGTACGAAAGCGATTATAGAGGCAAAGTCCAGAACCGCCATTCAGAACTGCGTCCTGAGCCGGTCTTCGTGCTGTCCTATTATAGACAACAGTCTGAAACGAATGCCTATATTGCCTATTGTCAGGAGGTGGAAGACATGAATCTCCGAAACGTCTTTCCCCGGCGGATGTATTTGACTGACAACAAGGGGCCGATGACGGAAAAACTCACAGAGGCACATCTGACTTCGATAGACAAACTGACAGCACAGCTTGACAGTATGCCCGGAGACAGGGTAAAGCTTCTGCAACGAGCTATGGACTATTATCATGTTCTTGACTTTGAGAATGCTGTCTCCGACATGAATGCCCTCCTCCAGCATGACGCGGCAGA
>WFLX010021428.1_pt1 | contig 12710 bp, 9 predicted proteins | sample 4967041 | NCBI WGS metagenome assembly WFLX01 (sample SAMN12857096, study PRJNA449069) | gut metagenome | isolation source: stool from male and female vole | host: Microtus ochrogaster | place: USA:Florida | collected 2017 | reverse complement strand
CCGCGCAGGCGTGTTCCCCGCATTCTCGCTGGCATGGCGTCCCACCCAGGAAGAGTTCTTCCCCAAGAACGACGTGCTCAACGACCTGAAGATCCGCTACTCGTGGGGTCAGAACGGTAATGCCAACATTCCCCCGCTCTATCCCGCCTACTCCACCTATATCTTCAACACCGGCAACGGTGCCTACGACCTGGCCGGCACCAACTCGGCCACCACACCCGGTATCACCCTTTCGAGCAGCGGCAACCCCGAGCTGAAATGGGAAACCACCTACCAGAACAACATAGGCGTGGACTTCACCTTCTTCAACGGTGCCGTGAACCTGAGCGCCGACTACTACATCAAGAAGACCAAGGACATGCTCACCAACCCGCCGGCCCTGGCCGTGGCAGGCGAGAACGCCACCATCTGGCTCAACACCGGCGACATGAAGAACACCGGCTGGGAAGTGTCCATCAGCTACCGCAGCCCGCAGTACGGCGACTTCTCCTGGAACGGCAGCCTCAACCTCTCGCAGTACAAGAACAAGCTCATCCGTCTTAACTCGCGCCAGAACTTCATCGGCGGCGACCAGCGCCTCATCCCCGGCCAGCCCATGGGCGTGTACTACGGCTATGTGTGCGACGGCATCTTCCAGACGCCCCAGCAGGTGGCCGACCATGCCTACCAGCCCGGCGCAGCTCCCGGCCGCCTCATCTACCGCGACCTCGACGGCAACGGCGTGATNGACGACAACGACCGCTGCATCATCGGCGACCCGAACCCCGACCTGTCCATGGGTCTCAACCTGGGCTTCAAATACAAGGCCTTCGCTCTCGACATGTTCTTCGCCGGCGACTTCGGCTTCGACATCCAGAACCACATGAAGCGCCAGCTCCTGTCGATGAACTACGGCCTGGGCAACACCAACCGCGGCGTGGACATCCTCAACGCATGGACCGAGACCAACACCGGCAGCGACATCCCCGCCCTCTCGCTCACCGACGACAACAGCGAGTCGCGTTTCTCGACCTACTACGTAGAAAACGGCTCCTACATGAAGATGAAATACCTGAAGCTTTCCTACACGCTGCCCAAGCTCATCAGCAGCAAGATAGGCGCTTCCAACGTGGATTTCTACGGCCAGGTGGAGAACGTGTTCACCCTCACCAAATACACCGGCCTCGACCCCGAAATCCTGCCGGGCCAGTTCGGCGCACACATCGACGCCGGCGGCTATCCCCGCCCCCGCACCTTCACCATCGGTGTAAACCTTCAGTTCTAAACCGCCGAATTAGTAATCTCTACAAATTCCAGAAATGAAAACTCTCAGAAACATCATAAAGAACGCCGCTTGCGTGGCAGTCATCGCTTCGATGGCATGCGCCGCCACCTCGTGCGACGACCTGCTCGACACCAAGCCGCAGGGCGTGTTCACCGACGAACAGATAGGCGACGACGAAGCCACCGACCTCATGACGGCCGCCTATGCTTCGCTGCTGTGCCACTTCTTCCCCGACAACAACAACGCATCCTTCGCCGGCCCCATCACCAACTGGGTGTTCGACGTGCGCTCCGACGATGCCCTCAAGGGCGGCGGCGAGGTGTCGATGGAAGGCTACATGCACCAGCTCGAGGTGGGCAACGTGCAGAGCGACAACCCCGTGGTCAATTACAAGTGGGTCAACAACTACTACTCCGTGAGCCGCTGCAACACCGCCATCAAGGCCATCCTCAACGCCGAGAGCATCTCGGCCGCCAACAAGGCCAGCTACGTGGCCGAGATGAAGACGCTCCGCGCTTTCTTCTACTTCGACCTCTACCGCATCTACAAGAAGTTCCCCTACTTCGACGAAACCGTGAACGACCCCAGCCAGTGCCGCGCCGACGAATACACCCGCGAGCAGATTCTGGAGTTCATCGAAAACGACCTGGCCACGAGCTACGAAATCCTGCCTGCCACCCAGGAGCTCCCCGGCCGCTTCAACAAATATGTGGCAGCCGCCCTGCTGGCCCGCGTGGCTCTCTTCGACTCCAACTGGGCCATGGCCGAGAAGTATGCCGACTACGTGATTGCCGGCGGTCAGTACCAGCTCTACAACAACTTCCTGGACATGTCGAAGCCCGAGTTCAACAACCAGTATGAATCCGTGCTGGCCGTGCAGTTCTCCTCGGCCAACTCGCCCGACCAGTTCAACTTCAGCAACTGCTTGAACTGCACCTACACCGAGGGCAACCTCTACGGCAACGGCGACGACTTCTACCTGGCCTCGCAGGACCTCGTGAACGCCTTCCGCACCGACGAAGACGGCCTGCCCTACCTCGACGGCTCCTACAACAGCCAGAACGTGGACAAGGCCGACTACGAAGGCAACGTCGATCCCCGCCTTGACTTCACCCTCGGCCGCATAGGCATGCCCTGGCGCTCGCACACCTACACCGACAAGTGGTGCCGCAACATCGAGCTCTACGGCCAGTATTCCGGCAAGAAGCCCTATCCCGCTCCCGAATCGCCCTTCGTTAAGCCCGGTATCGTGCCCTGGGGTGCTTCGTCGCTCAACTTCATCCTCATCCGCTATGCCGACGTGATGCTCATGAAGGCCGAGGCCCTCATCGAACAGAACAAGAGTCTCGATGTGGCCCGCGGCCTCATCAACGACATCCGCCGCAAGGCAGCCCGCTCGGTCGACGCTTCCTACACGCCCGTGGATTGCAACCCCATGGTAGCCAACTACTCCGTGGAGGAATATCCCGCCGCCGGCTGGACGCAGGACTACGCCCGCAAGGCCGTGCGCATGGAGCGCCGCCTGGAGCTGGCCATGGAAGGCCTGCGCTGGTTCGACCTCGTGCGCTGGGGCGACGCCGTGCAGACGATGAACAACTACTATGCCTCCGAGGTGCGCTGGCGCAGCTACTATATGGGCGCAGGCCTCTCCGCCGACGAGCTCTACTTCCCCATTCCCGTCGACCAGGTGGACAATGCCGGCGACTTATACAAGTAATCACTCAATCAACATACAACGATGAAAAAGTCAATATCATATAGCCTCGTGGCTCTGGTGCTGCTCCTGTGCGGCGTGCTGGGCGCATGCTCCGAGTTCAAGCCCGAAGGCACTCCCGATGTTCCTGCCATGGCCAAGGCCACGGACCTCACCGCCCAGGTGAGCGGCCGCAAGGTGAACCTGTCGTGGAACCTCCCCGCCGGCAATGATGTGACCGGTGTGAAAATCCTCGTGAACGGCGACAACAACGCCGCCATCACCCTCCCGGGCCACGTCACGGACTACACCGTCAAGGGCCTGTCGCTGGGCAAGGAGTACTACTTCACCGTGAAGGTGCTCTACGACGGCGGCTACGTTTCGGAAGGCATCACCGTGACCACCGCCATGCCCGACCAGCTCGAAGGCGTGAAGATGGCCTATCTGATGACCGCCCCGGACATCGCATCGCTGCCCGACGACGACGAGCAGGCTGCCGCCACCTGGTTTGCTGCCCAGCCCGACGCAGAGCTCATCCAGCCCTCGCAGCTGGCCACCCTCGACACGGATTTCTACCCCGTTATCTGGATCGAGATCGACCGTGTCGACATGCCCATGGGATGGGAGAACCTGCCCGAGGAGCTTACCAACCCCGCCACCATCGCCGCCCTCAAGGAGTACTCCGAAAACGGCGGCAGCCTCTACCTGGCCAACATGGCCACGCAGCTCACCGTGCCCCTGGGCATCGTGCCGGACAACATGGCTCCCACCGTCTACGGCAACGGCCAGGGTGGCTGGGGTGATGACGTGTGGGTGATCAACCCCTACCTGGGCTGGGANTTCCNNAACGGCTCCGACCAGGGTTTCTACGACCGCACCGCCCACGAAATCTTCAAGGGCCTGACCCTCGAAGACCCCAACGGCTACGGCTACCTGACGCTTCCGCTCATCGGCCCCGGCCAGCGCGAAGACGACAACTGCCTCTGGGACTGCAACATCTACGGCAAGGGCGACCAGCCCGACGTGATCAAGAACTTCGAGCTCACCACCAACTCGCTCGTGCTGGCCACATGGGGCCACGTGCGCGACCACTGCGTGGCCGGCCTCGTGGAGTTCTTCTCCACTCCCACCCACGGCCGCTGCATCGCCAACGGCTTCGCAGCCTATGAATGGAACCAGAACTCCGGCGAGAACCCCTATCAGGGCAACGTCGAGAAGCTCACGCTCAACATCCTGAACTACCTTAAGTAAGCAATCTATACATTATACAACGACCACCGTCGGTGCCTCGCGCACCGACGATGGTTTCACCATTTAAATCGCATGAGCAAAATTTCCAAGATACTTAAGCTTGCTCTGGTCTTTATAGACGCCCTGATTCCGCTCTCGCACGAAGCCCGCGAGGTGGCCAGGTTCTCCATGGAAAACAAGGGTGACAAAATCACCGAAACCGTATCCGGCGACAAATTCGACATCAACGGCGTGCACGCTGCCGAAAACGTGCCCGGCGCCGTGGGCAGCGCGCTGCGCTTCGACGGCTACTCCACATATATCGACGCCACGCTGGCCGACATCGTGCCCGCTGGCTCGAAGCAGCTCACGGCATCCGTGTGGCTGGCCGTGGAGACCTATCCCATAGTGGAACTAGACGTGAACACACCTGAGCAGGTGGCCATAGCCTCGTGCATCGACGAGACGGCCAAGACCGGCTTCGGATTCTTCATCGGTTTCGACGGACGCTATTCATTCAAGACATTCGTGAGCGGCTGGCCGCTTGAGCTCAAGGTCGATGCCCCGCTCGCCCGCTACGAGTGGGTGAACCTCACGGCCGTGGTCGACACCGACGCCCGCACCGCCACACTCTACAACAACGGCACGGCCGTGGCCACGGCCAAGGCTTCGGGCACCGTGGCCACCGGCAACTCCGCCATGAGGATAGGCCGCAGCTTCAACGAGCGCTTCAGCGGCCCCTTCTGCCTCACCTCGTTCAACGGCCTGGTCGACGACATTGCCGTGTGGGACGAGGCGCTCCCCGCAACCACCATAGCGGCGTGGACGGCCGAAAACGACGCCGAGCTGGCCGTGCAGCCCGCACGCTTCGACGGCGACCCCATGCGCCCCGCATTCCACGGAATGCCCGGCGCCAACTGGACCAACGAGACCCACGGCCTCACTTACTCCAACGGCCGCTACCACCTCTTCTTCCAGAAGAACGCCAACGGTCCCTACATGTCGCGCCTCCACTGGGGCCATCTCTCGAGCGAGAACCTCTACGACTGGCAGGAAGAGCCCATCGCGCTGGCTCCCGGCACCGACTTCGACATGAAGGGTTGCTGGTCGGGCTGCGTGTACACCGACGACGCCCTCACGGGCGGCAAGCCTGCCATCATCTACACCGGCGTGGACTATGTTAAGGCCGTGATTGCTGGAGCCACGGCGCTCGACGACGACCTGCTGGCATGGCAGAAAGCCCCGGCACCCCTCATCAACGGTCGCCCCGACGGTCTCTCCGACGACTTCCGCGACCCCTACTTCTTCCGCACCGCCTCCGGCGCCTACATAATCGTGGGTTCGAGCAAGGGCGGCAAGGGCACCACCACGCTCCACCGCTACGACCCAGCCTCGGGCAAATGGAGCAACGACGGCAAGACCTTCTTCACGGGCAGCGACGCCGCCACCTGCGGCACTTTCTGGGAGATGCCCACCATCACCCCAATGGGCGACAAATGGCTCTTCACGGCCACCCCGCAGAACACCGCCAAGGGCGTGGCCGCACTCTACTGGGTGGGCACCATCAACGCCGACGGCACTTTCAGCGCCGATAAGGCCGCTCCCTCGACAATCGAGCTGCCGGACTTCGCCCGCGACGGCTACGGCCTGCTCTCGCCCTCGATATTCACCCGCGACGGCAAGACGATAGCCCTGGGCATCGTGCCCGACAAGCTGCCCTCGCAGGCCAACTACGACCTGGGCTACGCCCACACCTACTCGCTGCCCCGCGAGTGGTGGCTCGACAGCGAGGGCCGTCTGTGCCAGAAACCTTTCTCGGGCCTCTCGGCCATGCGCTCCGGCGATGGTTTCGTCAAGGAGGCCTTCACGCTCGACGGCACGCAGCCCATCGAGGGCGTGGCCGGCAGGGCTGTGGAGCTGTGCGGCGAGTTCTCCGTGGGCTCCGGCAAGACCGGCTTCACGCTGCTCGACGACGGCAGCTCGGCCATCAAGGTGTACTACGACGGCGCCACCAACGAAATAGTGGTGGACTACCGCGACATCGACCGTCTGGTCAACGACGCCGGCGTGTTCGACGGCTGCATCCACAGCGCGCTGCCCGTGCAGCTTGCCAAGGGCGAGACCGTGAAGCTGAACGTGTTCTTCGACCACTCCGTGCTCGACATCTTCGTGAACGACCGCTGGGCATCTTCGGTGCGCGTCTTCGCCCGCGGCAAAGCCACCGAAAACGCCACGGCATTTTCCGATGCTCCCGCCTCCGTAGTATCGCTGCGCGGCTGGAACCTCGCAGCCGGCACGGGCGACACCGGCATAGGCGCGGTGGTGGCCGACGGCGACGTTTTTACCCTCAGGGTGGCAGCCGGCTGCATTGAATATGCAGGAGTCGACACGCCTGCCATCCTCACCGTCTACGACCTCTCGGGCCACAAGATGCTCGAGACTGCAATCGACACAGCCGAAGGCAGCCTGGCCACGGCCCTGAGCGGCCTCCACGTTGTCACCCTCCGCACCACAAAAGGAAATAAGTCAGGTAAATATATATTTTAATTCTTTCTAAGGTAAATAGTATAAAGGTGGAATTCTAAGCAAGAAAAGATTGTTTTGCAAAGTCGGGCAGGGCGTGTCTTCACACCCTGCCCGTTTCTTTTCAGGGCGGCGTGAACCGCCTCAAAGCGTCGCTTGTTTATACTGATAAATACTTAACGGAAACCCATATGAACATCATAGAAGCAATGAAAGAGCGCCGCTCGGTGCGCAGCTACAACGGCGAGCATCTCGCCCCCGAGACAATAGCAGAACTCCGCAAAGCCGCGGAAGAAGCCACAAGCCCCTTCGGCGGCCACGTCACCATAAGGCTGAAATCTTTCGACCTCAAGGGCGCGTTCAAGCCCAGCACCTACGGCATGATCAGCGGCGCCACGGAATTCTTTCTTTTGGGCATAGCCGGCGACAAGGCTTCGGCACTCACGGCCGGTTTCCGTTTCGAGGATGTTGTGCTCCGCGCCTGGCAGATGGGCCTGGGCACATGCTGGATAGCCGCCACCTTCAAGGGCACCGACTTCGAGCGCGGCGAAACATGGCCCGATGGCGAGGAACTGCGCATCATCTGCCCCGTGGGCGTTGCGGCCAAGCCCTCCATCAAGGAAAAAGTCACGCGCCTGGCGCTGGGCAGCAAAAACCGCAAGCCCTTCGACAAACTGTTCTTCGACGGCAATTTCGACACCCCGCTTGAGCCGGAGAGCCCCTTCGGAATGTCGCTTGAAATGATGCGCCTCGCGCCATCGTCGACCAACAGCCAGCCCTGGCGAGCCCTGATGAGCGGCCACCGGGTGCATTTCTATTACAAGCCCAAGAGCGAAGCTTCGGTGCTGGATTGCGGTATAGGCCTGCGCCACTTCTACGAGGCTGAAAAAGTGCAGGAGCGCGCCGGCCATTTCAGCGAGGACAGCAACGCCCCTGCTGCGCCTGAAGATTGGGTCTATCTCGTCTCCTACGAGCCCCGCACGGAGGCTACACGCGTGTGAGGCAGTAGGCCAGGTACACCATCAGGAATCCCACGAGGGCGCTCGCCACGGCGTACAGCGCCACCACGAGGGGCTGCGGGCTGTTGAACAGCAGGTAATTCTCGTGCATGAAGGTGGAGAAAGTGGTGAAACCGCCGCAGAATCCCACCGTAAGAAACAGCCTCAGGCCGTCGCCCATCTGTCCGCCGCGGTCTATGTAGCCATAGACCAGGCCTATTATGAAGCAGCCCAGCACATTCACCAGGAATGTGCCCCAGGGAAACACCGTGTGCCACACGGCCTGCACGGCACGCCCCGCCAGGTATCGGGCCACGCCGCCCACGCAGCTGCCCGCCCCCACCAACAGTATATTGCAAATCGCTTGATTCATTTACTGACAACTTTATGCCAAATATCCCGGGCCGGGGCGGCCCGGGATATTTGGCGATGGTCACTTGCGGGAGAGGCGGGGGAAATCCACGCGGGGCTTAAGGGCGTCGGTGGTCTTTTCGGTCATGCCCTCGACGCGCAGGGGCACGGAGGCGCGCACGTCGTCGACGGATGCGGCGATGTGGAACTGATACGTTCCGGGATCCACCACCCATGCGCTCTGCGACTCGTCGAACGAGGCCAGGTCGCGGCGCTTGAGCGTCATGGTGAGCGTCTCGCTCTCGCCGGGCTTGAGTTCGCGCGTCTTGCCGAAGGCTTTCAGCTCTTTGGCGGGCTTTTCGAGAGTGCCGTCGGGGGCTGTGGCATATACCTGCACCACTTCCTTGCCGGGCACCCGGCCGGTGTTCTTCACGGTGACGCTCACGGCGATGTCGTCGCCTTTTGCGCTCACGGCCGGACGGCTGTATTCAAAATCGGTGTACGACAGGCCGTAGCCGAAGGGATAGCTCACGTCTTTGTCGAAGGTGTCGAAATAGCGGTAGCCCACGTAGATGTCTTCGCCGTGGTTGGTGTAGTGGTAGCCGGAGATGCCCTTGGTCCAGTCGTACATGGTGTTGTAGGTGTACAGGTCCATGGGCAGGGGGTAGTTCTGTGTCGAGGGATGGTCGATGGCGTTCACGGGCCATGTCATGGTGAGTTTACCGCTGGGGTTGGCTTTGCCCGTGAGGATGTCGGCCACGCTGTTGCCGCCCTCCATGCCGGGCTGCCATGCCACGATGATGGCGTCGGGCAGCGATTTCCACGATGCGGTCTCTATCACGGAGCCGCTGTTGATGATCACGATCACGGGCTTGCCGGCGCTGTGGAAGCGGGCGGTGACGTCGTGGAGCATCTCAAGCTCGTCGGGCGAAAGGTTGAAATCGCCGTCGATCTCGCGGTCGATGCCCTCGCCGGCCTGGCGGCCAATGGTGATGATGGCGGCATCGGCCAGGGGCTCCTCGGTGGCGAGGGCATACTGGCTGAAGCTGATTTCGGGATACTTCTGCTGTCCCATCACGGGCGACTGGAACCACTTGGCGGGATGGCGGTCCATCTCAAATTTGTCGGCGGCATACTGGATATACTTCCGGTAAGTGTCGGTGAGGCGCGGCGTGGTCGAGAGGCCGGCGTTGGCGAGGCCGGTGACCATATCCACCACATACGGCGGGTGCACGCAGCCGGAGCCCACGCCGCCCGAGAGGAACTCGTAGGACGACACGCCGAACAGGGCCACCGTCTTGATGTCGGGCGAGAGCGGCAGGATGCCGTTGTTCTTGAGCAGCACGATGCCTTCGTTGGCCGTGCGGCGCGTGATTTCGGCGTGCTTCTTGAGGTCGGGCGCGTCGGTGGCCGGATAGCGCTTGAACGACGGCGTCTTCACGATGTACTCGAGCAGGCGGCGCACGCTGGTGTCCACATCCTTGATGTCGAGCTCGCCGCTATTGACCTTGGCCACGATTTCCTCGCACTGCTGTGCCTGGCCCGGCTCCATGAGGTCGTTGCCGGCGTGCACCTGGGCTGCGGTGTTGCGCTGGCCTATCCAGTCGGTCATCACCATGCCATCGAAGCCCCAGTCGGTGCGGAGCACGTCGGTGAGCAGCTCGCGGTTTTCCTGGGCCAGGGTGCCGTTCACGGCGTTGTAGGAGGCCATCACCGTCCAGGGCTTGCCCTCCTTCACGGCTATCTCGAAACCTTTGAGATAGAGCTCGCGCAGGGCGCGCTGCGATGCGCGCTCGTCCACACTGGTGCGCTGCGTCTCCTGCGAGTTCACGGCAAAGTGCTTGATGCTGGTGCCGGCTCCCTCGCTCTGCACGCCGCGCACGTAGGCAGCGGCTATCTTGCCGGTGAGCAGCGGGTCTTCGGAATAGTACTCGAAGTTGCGGCCGCACAGCGGGTTGCGGTGCAGATTCATGCCCGGGCCCAGAATCACGTCGCAGTGGTATTCCTTGGTCTCGTCGCCTATGGCGCGGCCGATTTCCTCGGCCAGGGCGGTGTTCCAGGTCGAAGCCACGGCGGTGCCTATGGGGAAGGCTGTGGCATAATAGGTTTTATCGTCGCCGGGGCGCGTGGGGTTGATGCGCACGCCGGCGGGGCCGTCGGTGAGGATAGTGGCAGGAATTCCCAGGCGCGGGATGGCCACCGTGGTGCCGGCAGCGCCGGGCACAGCCTCGGCCGAACCGCCCACGACGGCTCCTGCGGCAGCGAAATTGCTGGCGCCGCCCACGAGCAGCTGCGCCTTTTCCTCCAGCGTCATGGCCGCGAGGACTTCGTCGATGTTGTCGGCACTCAGCTGCGGAGCCTCGCCTGCCGGCGCCATCTGTGCTGTGATGCTCATTGCTAATAGAATTGCGAGATGTAATTTTCTCATGTACTAATATTTAAGATTTATCTGTTTCCACCGGAAGATTTGCAAATATACTTATTTTTTTCAAATATATGAAACCTTGGCCGCCACTGGGTTATGGGCGGTGGCGGCGGGGGAACATCTTGCGCACGCGCAGGATGAGGCGGTCTACGGAGTTGTCGGCCACGACGATGGTGGTGGCTACTACGATGAGCACGCCGCCGGCCACGTCGGAGCCGGTGAGCGACTGATGAAGCACCACCACGCTGAGAATCACGGCCGAGACGGGCTCGAGGGCACCGAATATGGCAGTGGGCGTAGAGCCTATCAGCTGGATGGCGCGCGTGGTGCATGCCAGCGACACCACCGTGGGAATGATGGCGAGAGCCACGAGCGACCACCAGCCTGCCGGCTCGTCCGGGAGCGTGACGTCGAAGCCAAGGGGTATCAGGCACACATAGAAGAGGGTGCCGCTCAGCAGCACGTACAGCAGCAGCTTGGTGGTGGGGATATGGCGCACCACCTCCGACACATTCACCAGGATGATATATACGGCGTAGGTGCCCGCCGAGACCATCACCAGCAGGATGCCCGTGAGATTAAGGCCGCCCGCTCCCTGCGGCTTTATGAGCATGAACAGCCCGGCGCTCATGATGGCCAGGCACAGTGCCACCGACGGCTTGAACTTTTCGTGATACAGGAATATCATCAGCACTGCCACCATCACGGGATACACGAAGAGCAGCGTCGACGCTATGCCGGAGTTAATGAAGCGGTAGCTCTCGAACAGGCTGAGCGACGACACAGCCATGAGCACACCCAGCACCACCACGTGCACTACCTCGTGCCGGCGCAGCCCGAAAGGTATCTGCCTGGCTTTCATGATGCAGGCAAGCACGGGCAAGCCCAGGAGGTAGCGAAAGAGCAGCACCGACGACGGGTTCATGCCCTGGGCATAGAGCGGCACGGCAAAGGCCGGGTTGGTGCCGTAGGCGGCAGCCGCGATGGCCGCCAGCGCATATCCTTTGATGTTTTCAAGAGCCATAATGCAAGCCGGGTTTTTACTCGGCAAATTTACACAAAATTGCTCAACGCGCAGTAAATACAGCTGTCTATCCGGAAAATATTCGTAAATTTGTGCGAACCGCATCGGCTCCGTGCTGTTACATATATATTATCCGGCCGGTCGCTCCGGCCGCCTCCACATTCACCCAGCCCGCATGGACACACGCGAAAAAGAAATATACTCCGTCACGCTGGTGGGATCGGCCGTAAATGCCGCTCTCATCGTGCTCAAGTTCGTCGCCGGATTTGTGGGACGCAGTTCGGCCATGGTGGCCGACGCCGTCCACTCCCTGAGCGACTTTGTCTCGGATGTGGTCGTGCTGGTGTTCGTGAAAATCGCGGGCAAGCCCAAGGACAAAGGCCATGAATACGGCCACGGCAAGTACGAGACCATGGCCACGGCCATCATAGGGCTGCTGCTGGTGGGAGTGGGCATAGGCCTGATGGTGGGCGGCATCCGCGATGTGGTGCACAGCATCCACGGCGGTTCGCTGGCCCGGCCCACATGGCTTGCGCTGGTGGTGGCCGTGCTGTCGATAGTGTCGAAAGAGTGGCTGTTCCGCTACACGCGCAAGGCCGGCGAGAGGCTCAACTCCCAGGCCGTGACCGCCAACGCGTGGCACCACCACAGCGACGCCGTGTCGTCGCTGGGCACCCTGGTGGGCGTGGCCGGCGCCATGTTTTTAGGCGACCGCTGGCGCATTCTTGACCCCATCGCGGCCATGGTCGTGAGCGTGTTCATCATCAAGAGCGGCTACGACATCGTGCGCCCCTGCATCAGCGAGCTTCTCGAGGCCTCGCTTCCGGACGACAAGCAGCGGCAGATTGTGCAGCTGGTCACCGCTGTGCCCGGCATCGCATTCGTCCACAACCTGCGCACACGCCGCATTGGCAACGGCATAGCCGTTGACCTCCATGCCAAAATGGACGGCAACATCACCCTGGCCGAGGCCCACGAGAAGGCCACCGCCGCCGAAAAAGCCATACGCGCCGCCTTCGGCGACAACTCCATCATCAACATCCACATGGAGCCCCTTCAGCCCGCCGAAAAGGTATAGCCAACCCGGAATATTTAGAGAAAACTCGCGCAAAGTTGACGCAGGGAAAGACAAAGAGCTGAAAATCAGTGGAGGGACGCTTTTTAAGCGTCCACCACTCAAAGACGGAATACAAGCGACGCGC
>WFLX010018176.1_pt1 | contig 12710 bp, 10 predicted proteins | sample 4967041 | NCBI WGS metagenome assembly WFLX01 (sample SAMN12857096, study PRJNA449069) | gut metagenome | isolation source: stool from male and female vole | host: Microtus ochrogaster | place: USA:Florida | collected 2017 | reverse complement strand
GGTCGGAGCCTGAGCCGCGAAACATCACCGAGATTGTGGTGAGCAACTGCCACCCGGAGAATTGAAGCACAGAGATATAGTTTCGCCACCCACGGATTATTCGAATTTTAACTATCTCCGGCCACCACCGGTAGGCCAACCAATGATAAATAATAAACGAGCTGAATGTAGTTAGAGCTGTGATTAGCGCGTATGGTCGTAGAGCATCGCCTCTGTAGAACTGCAATAATATGATTAGCGCAGCACGAACTACGTGGTTTATAATCTCAAGATTATAGCAGAACTTAAATTTCTCTTTAGCAGAAAATATCGCTCCATACGGTCCGTTCATTATGCCCATGCAGACGGTGATGATCGACACCTGAAAGATGAAGATCGCATCTCCCATACGTCCCGGCTCAACCACAAGACGATTCTTGATATACCACATACCGCCGATCTCGGCAAGCACAAAGATGATCACCGCCAAGGCTGTGTGTAGCACAAGGTTGATATTGAACATCCGGTTTACATCACCTCCCGGTCGTCCCATCTCGACATTGAAGAAGCGGGAGGTCGCTTCTGAGAGCGCTCCGTTGAGGAATGTGAACATTCCGAGCACACCTCCTACTACACCGAAAAGGCCATAGTTGGATACCCCGAGTATCTCCATCACTATACGCGAAGTATAGAGCGAGATACCCATGGTCACTATAAGCCGGATATAGTTGTATAGCGTATTCTTGGCGATACGCCTGTTTGCTGAATCTTTAGACATAGTCTTATAACGTAGGGGGCTACCCGAATATTATCTCAAATGTGCGTCGCAGCAGTGCCAGCCGCTGATGCAGCGAGAGCCGGGAGTGGAAAAGCACATCCGGAAGCAGTCCCGGAAACATTCGCTCCCACTGCCGCTTACACTCCCGTGCCGCTATTTGCTCTGAATGTGAGCCGCTCCGGGCTGCCTTCTTTATCATCGGCTTGATAAAATGGGCTCGCGACATTTTAGCTGCCCATCTATATTGTATCAATTCTTTCTGCAACTCTTCGGCAAGCGGCGATGCTTTGATATTTCGCCCGACGATACCGACATTAGCCTCCAAGGTGCGCAATTGCTCGAGAAGTCGCTCAGGTGTAAGCGTCGTCATATCGGCCGTTGATCCCTGACGCTGCCGGTAGCGGTACACTGCATGCGGCACCGTAGCTATCCGCGGCCCGGTGAGGAGTATTTGAGCCATAGTAGCACAATCCTCCTGAATACCGCCTTCCGACCACTCTTTCACGGCGTAAAGTACGCCACGATGAAAGAGCTTATCGTTCATACTTCCGCTATATCCGCGCTGCTCTAATGTGAGCATACGCCGNAGCATATCGACNGCCGTAAGTTTTGGAGGATAGCCGTGTCGGAATGTGACTTGCTCGGNCGAGCCGTCGTCGAACAGCTCCATCACGCCGCACGTCACTGCAGCATCAGTACGTCCGGCCGCATCGAGCATCAGCTCAAGTGCCCGGGGATTATAGCAGTCGTCGGCATCAAGAAATCCGATATACTCGCCATGCGCCTGCTGTAGCCCCTGTCGACGTGCGCGTGCAATCCCTACCGNTCCGGTAGCGGTGTCGGTGTAGACTACCGATATANCTCNACGACCGCATCCGCTGAAAGCGTCTTTGAANGCAGCTATCGAGCCGTCGGTCGAGCCGTCGTCNACCACCACTACCTCAAAATCGNGGAGNGTCTGAGCAACAAGCGACTTCACGCACTCCTCCACCCACNCCTCGCCGTTGTGTACCGGTACAATAACGGAGACTTTCATCAAGGCTTTCCGAAAAATTTATACATCAGCCGCATGAACAGTCGCGTGAGTCTACGCGGAAGTGATGATTGGCCGAAGCGCGAGCAGAATGTGATCTCATCAAATCCGTACTCGCTGATTATTCTGTCGGAGAGTGCCGACGGCATATATTCCGCCAATACTTTGCGTCGCTCTGCCTCGGCCGTTACAGGGTCGGTCATGCTTATGCCGCCGGTATCAAAACGGCTGACAACCCGATCGAGCCGTTTGTACGACACGCCGCCCTCTACAGCTCTCTCGAAGAAGAAGCGCCAATCGGCCGATATCGCCATCGACTCGTCGTAAGGATGCTTCTCCAACAGCTTGCGCCGAATGAATGTGGACGGATGCGGCAGGGATGCCACGACAAGCATCATCGCCGACAGCTCGCGCGCTGCCTGCAGACGACAGTCGACAGTCACCGTGTCGCCGCTGATAATATCCGCGCGCCCGTCGAGTTCACCTATTACCCTTTCGATCACATCTGCCGATACAAGCGTATCGCCGGAGTTCAGAAAGAGCAGATAGTTGCCGCCGGCGAGCCGAACACTTTTGTTCATGGCGGCATATCGACCGGAGTCAGGCTCCGAGATATAGCGGTCTATCTTTCCGGCATACTCCTCAAGGAGCTCTACGGATCCGTCGGTCGAACCGCCGTCGACCACAATATATTCAAACGCACCTCTTGCACTCTGCTCCACGACGCTTTCCACCGTGCGTTTTAATCCGGCGGCATTGTCGAGATTGATCGTGATGATCGTCAGAGTATGCGCGGTGTCTGTCATCTATGTACCAACAATCTGCGTACACGCAGTAAAGCTTTATCAAAACCCGGGGCCATTAAGTACAGAAGTCCTGAGTATATGCCGCCGAACGTAAGAATATTCAAAGCCGCATACGCTATCCACCTCCCGAAACTACCTGCCGCATCTATTGTGAGTGCATGCAGAAGCGTTACGGTGCATACCCAAGCGGCTGCAAATGCAATACAGCAACGCCCGGCGCCCGCCCAATAACGCGAATAAGGCTCGTTGAAACCGTCGCGGTAGAGATAGAGCGGTTTCCAGAACACAGCTATAGGCACTACCGATGCGAGCTTACCTATAAGCAATCCTACTATGCCCCACTGCCATGCACATAGCACGGTTACGGTAATATTCACCGCTCCTTCTACCCAGGCGGCCCATACATCGCCATAATGGCCGTAAGCATGATTGAACTCATCGACCGTGATGCGCGTCAGCATGACGAATGTATATGCGGCAAGAAGCCATACAATCCACTCGCTCAGCAGGTACTCCTCGCCGAGCCAAAGCACCACAAACGGCTGTATGAGCGTCGCCACACAATATGTGAGCACTCCCGCCACCATATATCGAAGCGACATCAGCTCCCAAAATACGCTGACGATGCGCTGTTTTTCGCCTTCGGCCACGAGGTTCCCCACCGAAGCTCCGGCACTTCCCATCACGGCCGTCACAGCCCCCATTACACGTGTCACCACTAAGGTATAGTTGCCGTAAAAGGCCACCATCTTAAGCGACACAAACGCAAAGACCAGCACCTGGTCGGACTGACGCAGGAAGAAATCTTTGAATTTATGGATGAATACGCGCGCCGTGGTCCGAAGCAGTGCCGGGTTGCGGCGATGCTCGCTGCGCCCTTCGGAGATCGATGCTTTCAGCCAAGGATAGAGGCGGCGTATCTTGCGGCGGAGCACAACCGGATAAGTCAGCCCGAATATCAGCTCGATTCCCACCCATACATACAGATTCCCCCAGATCCACGCCAGCAATATCTGCAGCAGAGCCTTCAGTATAGCGGCGCTCTGCGAATATATCGACACTACATATTGCCGTTGGTCAGACTCAAGGAGTATCTGGCGATAGTTCACGAAGTAACCCGTAAGAGTCGATATGACAAACGAGTAAAACGTGAAATAAATCAACGGCAGCGGCAAGCCGTCGCTGTCGAACATCAGCGGGAAGAATGCCGACACCACAAGGGCTCCCGCTCCGACCACCGTACCCGCCACTGCGTAGTAGAATCCATACTGCGACACCAGACGGTTCACCTCCCTGCGGTCCTGATGGCGGAGAGGCCGATAGAGATTGAATCCCACGGCCGTGCCGATGCCGAACTCCGCGAGGTTCAGGTATTCAAGTATATTGCCAAGCGTACCGGCCAGGCCGATAAACTCGGCACCGAGGTGGTCGAGGAATATTTTGCGGGAGTAAAAGCCCAGTACAAGCGTGAGGAAGTAAAATATCACGCCCACACGCGCATTGCGCAGCGTTTTCCCCGCGCGCGATTCTGTCTCTCTCCCCAGATAAGTTCTCAAATTCAGAACTCGACGCGTCGCGCCGGATTGCCGAAAACAGTTGTCCCCGCTTTGACCGAGCGCAACACCACCGATCCCACGCCTATCACAGCACCTTCTCCGACTTTAATATGTGGAATAAGTGTAGCGCGGGTATGTATAGCCACATTGTCGGCCACCTGCACGCCTCCGCCCATGAAAGTGTACGACTCGACCGAACAATAGCGACCGATGCGCACGTCGTGGCCAAGATTACAGTACGGGTGGATGACGCAGAAATCTCCTATCTCTACATCCGGCGATACGGTGCAGTAAGGTCCGATTACAACTCCCCGGCCGATACGGGCATTTGAATCGACTATCGCCGTGGGGTGAATGTTCGGAGGAAAGACACACCCCTTGGCCAGAGCCATCTCCCCATATTTACGCCGCGCCGCCGGATCGCCGAGAGCCAGCACACAAAGATCGCCCCATTGCGGATAGAAATCTTCGAGCGAACTCACGATCGGCGGATACCCTTCGAAGCCGTCAAGAGCGTGAGGGTTATCGTCGAGGAAGCCGGCCACACGGTGCGTCACGCCACACCGGGGCGACGACATCAGCCCGCGACAGTTTTCGCGGCCGAAGCCGCGTGCGCCTATGATGTAATAATTGTATATGCAAGGGGTCAGATCGCCGTGCCCGGGAGCCGTCGTGAGCGCCCCGACAGCTATGCGCCCCCTCAGTTTGTCGACCGAAGCAGCCGCCTGCGCTGCATCTCCGCGCAGGTTGGTCACCACGGGAGTATCCGGGATATACGCATCGCCTGTGAATAGAATCTTCTCAACGCGATAGGCAAGGTGTCCGGCATCATGACCCGGAGTGTCGATCACCTCAGCATCCGTATCACCCCACAGCTTTATAGTGTCGCCACCTTTCACTGCAATCGCCTCGCCGGCGTATACAAACTCCCGCTCATGATACTTCGAATAGTTTAGCTTCACATCATAAAGTTCCTCGATACAGTGGGCGGACGCATACACCTGAGCCTGCGGCCAAGCCGCCGACATATCGTTCAGGCCGTATATATGGTCGTAGTGGCCGTGAGTGAGCAGTACCCCGCGAAGCCGCAGCGAATGCTCCCTGATGAATCGCCCCACCGGCTCCCAGTCGCCGCAATCCACCAGCCAGCAGTCCGCATGGTCAGATCCGGCTGCAATCAACCAGGTGTTTGATGCAAAAAAAGAGTTTACAAATCTCTGTATTATCAGAGCGTGTCCCATAACATTTGTTGACGCTGAGGCGGTCAGCCATTAAGCAGAGTTGTTCGGGTGATGAGGGAGTGTACTTGACGTACACGACCGAAGAACACGGACAACTATGCCAATGGATGGCCGAGCGACGGTGACTTCTAACACCCGTATGATTCAGTTGTGAGTTATTGAGGATAAACTATGCTTTGCCGGAATTATCATCAATCTCCCCAAGATATCCTACCTCAGTGGTAACATATATTATGAGGACAGGCTCTTATATTTCGACGAGTTCGCTCACGCGCACGCCACTGTAAGGCAACGCCACCGACGTCCATGTCATACCGACTCCGAATGCAGAGAGCAGCAGGCGGCCTTTTCCGGCAAGAGCGTTGCGCAGGCATACCGCCATGGTGAGAGGTATCGAGGCCGACGATGTATTGCCGAATTTTTCGATAGTCGACGGCACACGCGCAGGGTCGAGTTTAAGCTTCTTAGCCAGATATGAGTTGATAAACTGATTGGCTTGATGAAACACAGCGTAATCATAGTCCGACACCTTGGTATCGGTGAGCCGCATCAGTTCGGATATGTCGCGCGGCACCTCCTTGAGTACGAAGTTGAACACATCCGCGCCGTTCATCGATCCCTGCTCAAGCGAACGGACGTTGCCGTACTCGTCCACTACGCGCGGGCGTACAGTCTCCTCCGAACTCATCATCCGGTACCCGCCCGCCTCGGCGTGTATCAGGTCGGCAAGCGAGCCGTCCGAATGGAATGTGAAGGTCGATGCACCCACCTCCGGTTGCCTTTCGACGAGGGCGGCCGAGCCGGCATCGCCGAAGAGGAATGCAGTGCGACGGTCGCGCAGCGAGTACACGCGCGAGCACATATCGCCGTCGAGCACCAGTGCGCGTTTTATATGCGGTTGCTGTTGCACCATTCCGTAAGCCACAGCAACTCCGTAAGGCCACGCCGAGCACCCGAGCGACAGGTCGAAGGCCATCGTGTCTTTACTCAGACCGAGGCTCTCCTGCAGTAGCAGCGACGACGCAGGCATTCGGTAATCAGGGGTCTGCGACACAAATATCAGCAGGTCGATGCTCGTCGGATCAATATCATTGTCTGCCATAAGCCTGCGGGCTGCGGCTGCACACAGATCAGCGGCCGTGGTATTGTCGTCCACAAACCTCCGCTCGCGCACACCCGTCTTGCTTATGATCTTCTCGACATCGGCAGCCGGATAATATTGCGTCAGTGCGCGATTATCGAACACCTGCGCCGGGACTGCCGCCGCAAGAGCCGTGATACCGATACCGTTAAATTTCAATACTGCCATAAGCAGTCTATGCCGTCAGTTCAATGATTAATAGAGAAACCGCCGTCGATCACAAACGATTGTCCTGTGACCCACGAAGCCGCCCCGCTAAGCAGGTACACTGCGCAGTGTGCCACCTCGACAGGTGCGCCGTAGCGTCCCATAGGGTATTGGGCCTCGTCGCGACGGCGGTCGTCGGCATCGACGGAAGCCCCGGCTATCAGCGGTGTCTCCACCATACCGGGACAGATGCAATTTACACGCACCTGCGGAGCCAGCTCCAGCGCACAATAGCGCATAGCCGACTGAAGGGCGGCTTTCGATGAGCCGTAGACTATATTACCCGTGGTAAATGACATATTACCGCCGATCGAGTCGATAGCTACGACCGAGGCACCTTTGTTGAATCTCTTCTTTTTCACCAGCAGNCTCAGAAGCTCGATCTGCGAAAAGAAATTGATTTCGAACACATCGTCAAACTTCTGTCGTTTGGCAAACTTCAGCGGTATAAGCACCCCTTTGCCTGCACATAGCACCGCCCCGTCGAGNTGAGGNAGTTCGCTTACCACGCGCTCTATATCCTCAGCGGCAGTAAGATCTGCCACTANCTGCTCGTGCNCCGACCCGGCAAGNTCTGCATANGTGGCAGCCAATCGCTCGGCATTGCGGCCGGTGACAATCACCCGNGCTCCCATGCGCGAGCACTCTATAGCGGTGGCNCGACCTATGCCTGACGAAGCACCTGTCACAAGCACGGTCAGCCCGTGAAGCGAAAACGGATTATACGACTGCTCACTCATCGCCAAGTTCTACTAACGGCGACAGCACAAGGTCGCGGGTTTCAAAAGCTACAGTATCCCACGACAGCCCGACGCCGAAGCCGCAGCACACAAAGCGTTTGGCACNTGCGAGTTTGCCTGCGAGCTGGGTCNCGATAGTGAGAGGTATCNAGNCCGACGATGTATTGCCGAAGTNCGGCATCGAGTAGGGCACCTTGTCAGGGTCGAGTTTCAGCTTCTTCTCTATCACCTTGTTCATCTTCATGNTTGCCTGATGGAACACGAAGTAATCNGCATCCTGATAGTCGAAGCCAAACTCGGCGGCAAGCCGTTTTACCGACTTCGGGGCGGCTGTAATACCGAATGCAAACACATCCATGCCTTTCATCTTGGTTGTGAAGCCGAGATGCTTGTTGCCCTCCTCGTCGATCTCGGGGATGAAGCTGTCGGCATCCATCTGGTTTCGAGTNCCGCCGAGTTCTTTGATTATGGCATCGTACCCCGTACCATCGCTGCCGGCATTGAAAAAGGCGGGAGTTGCGTTGTCGGGATCATAAGTCAGCGCCGTTGCCGTACCGGCCAGGCCGAAGAGGTGGTCGGGAGCTTCACCGGCTGTCGGCTTAAGCTGGCCGCGGGCATCACCTGCCAGCAGGAGTGCTTTCTTCACGGTGCCACCCTCCATCAGAGCCATAAGTGTATTGAGGCCGTATACCCATCCCGAGCAACCAAGCGAAATATCGAGTGTGAAGCACTCTTTTTTCAGTCCCATCTTGCCGTGTAGCACACACGAGGTGGCCGGGAGGATGTAGTCGGGAGTCTGCGACACAAATATCAGAGCGTCGACATCCTCTTTGTTCCACCCCATATCCTGCATCAGCTGCTCGGCAGCCGCCTGGCAATAATCGGAGGTGGTAAATTCGTTTGAAGTGCGTTTTTCTATTACGCCGGTAGTCTCGATAAACGCCTGGGCATCGTACTTATCACTGTTTGATTCAGTTTTAAGCACCTTTTTTGCCACTCCGGCGGCCATACCGGCTATGCGGACATTATTAAACTTAAAAAATGCCATTTGAAAATATTAAAAAAGTCAGGTCTCAAGCAAGAGCCGGCCCGACCGGCTCCATGTGTATTTATGAAAGAGTGTGAGAGCGGGGCTCAGGCTTTAGCCTGAACAGTATTGAAGAGATCCTCTACCGTGTTGGCACTTACTATATCGTTGCCTTTGAGGGTCACGTCATACTCCTCGTCGACCATGGCTATGATCGAAAGAGCGATAAGCGATGACCACTCTTCGAGGTTTTTGAACTCGGTAGTTGCACTGATTTCAGCGGGATCTGTCTCATCAAACTGGGCTGCGAAGTTGTCTACAAAATCTTTAATGTCCATAGCTGTTATATGATTTTTTTTTTGATGCTTACTTAATGGAAGGAGAATTCTTGCGCACCGACTCGATCACGCGGCTTACGTCGTCGTCCGTCAATGCATGGTGTATCGGCAGGCATATCACCTGCTGAGCCATTCGAGTTGCCACCGGCAGATTGTCGGCCGAGGCCGAAGGCAACCCGCGGTAGGTTGTGAAATCCGATATAAGAGGATAGAAGTAGCGGCGACCGAACACCTTGTCCTGCTGCATGGCGAAGTACAGCTCGTCGCGTGTACGTCCGAACCGGGCCGCATCTATCAGCACCGGGAAGTAGCCGTAGTTGTATTTCACACCCGGCTTGTGTTCAAACCATCTTAGCCCGGGAATATCGGCCAGCTCTCTACGATAACGCTCGTCGACAGCGCGCCGCGCTTCTATGGCCGCATCAACCTGATCGAGGTTGAGAAGCCCGTAGGCAGCGCGCATCTCATCCATTTTTGAGTTTATTCCGGGAGCTACAACTTCTGTCTCGCCGGCAAATCCGAAATTCTTCAGATAGTCGATGCGCTGCTTGGTGGTGGCGTCGGGAGTGATCAATGCTCCCCCCTCGACGGTGGAATATACCTTTGTGGCATGAAACGAAAGTGTCGACATATCCCCCTCGTTAAGAATGCTTCGGCCGTCGACCTCGACGCCGAAAGCGTGAGCTGCATCGTATATCACCTTCAGGCCGTATTTGTCGGCTATCTCACCTATCCTCCGGGTGTCGCACGGCTGCCCGTAAACATGCACGGGCATTATGGCAGTAGTCTTGGGAGTAATGGCAGCCTCTATACGTTCAGGGTCAAGATTACCTGATTCAGGATCTACATCGACAAACACGGGCTTTATACCGTTCCACCATAGAGAGTGGGTCGTTGCCACAAAGCTGTAGGGTGTCGTGATCACTTCGCCTGTGATGCGCAGAGCCTGCAGAGCTGTGATAAGCGGCAGCGTACCGTTGGTGAACAGGCTGATATTCGGCACTCCCAATTTCTGCTCCAACGCCCGCTCAAGCTGATGATGCAACGGGCCGTTGTTGGTCATCCACCTGCTCTCCCATATCCCTGCCAAAGCATTGGTGTACTGCTCCAAGGGAGGAATAAGGGGTGATGTGACCAGTATATCTTTCATCAACAGATTGCCAAACAGAATTATATTAGCCCCGTAGAGGGGAAAGTAAGGGACGACGAAGATTATTTCGTCACATAGCCATATCCGTAGCCATATCCGTAGCCGTAACCGTAGCGTTTGCGGCGGTATACGGCATTGGGGTCGGTACCGTTGAGCAGTATCACAAGGTTATGATAGCGTCCGGTTTCGCCGAACTCGATGATGTCCTCCAGCATTGTCTTCTCAAACATGCCGGCACGTATCACGAACATAGTCATATCCGAGTAGCGCGATATCAGGCGCGCATCGGCCACGATCTCAGCCGGCGGACAGTCTACGAGGATATAGTCGTAATCCGGGCGAAGCTCATCGAATACCTTCGAGAAGCGATCGTTCGAAAGCAGCTCCACAGGGTTGGGAGGTAATATACCCACGGGGAGAAGGTCGATATTCTCGTTGCCGGCTACCTGATGCTCTATGAGTTCCCTCAGAGAGGCCTGCCCGATAAGGTAGTTCGACATACCGTTGTCGGTACGCTCACCCCATTTTGAGAGCGAAGCTTTACGCATATCGAGGTCGANNACGAGCACTCGCTTGCCGCTCAAGGCAAGAGCCTTCGAAAGGTTCATCACGATGAAAGTCTTACCCGAACCGGAGCAAGCCGAAGTGAANGAGATCACGCGGGCACCNTTGCCGGTATCCGGAGTCATAAACTCGAGGTTGGTTCGGATGGCGCGGAAAGCCTCGTTGATCACATTGTTGGAGCCCTCCATCACCACGACATCCTTNCCTGAGGCCGATTTGAGTCGACGCACGAGCTTGATACGCTTGGGACGTCCGGGNCCGAAAGGTATGTCGCCTACAAACGGAAGTCCGAGCATACCCAGATCGCGACGCGAACGCACTTTAGTGTTGAGGCTCTCCTTGAGGAAGATGATAAGCACCGGCGCAAGCAAGCCTGCCGCTATGGCAACCAGAATAATATTCCATTTGCGAGGCGAATCGGGAGTCGAGGGTATCGAAGGTTCTGAAAGTATGAGTACGTTGTCCTTTATATANGCTTGGGTCAGTTCGTNCTCCTCGCGTTTTTGCAGCAGGAACATATATAGCTGCTCGTACACCTTCTGCTCGCGCTCTACCGAAAGCAAGTATTTCTCTCGGGTGGGGTTTGCNGCNAGCTCAGAGCTNGAGCGGCTCTCTNTCGTACTTACTGTTGCCAGCTGATTGTTGNGGTTGGCAACAAGATTGNCGAGAGAACGGATTATATTGTTTTTCAACACATTCAGTGTCGAGGTAAGATCTGCGATTACCGGGTTGTTTTCCGATCCGGACTGAAGGAGACGATTGCGTTCGAGCACCATCCGGTTGTATTCGGTGATCTGTCCCTGGATACCGGCTGCCTCAAGACCCGTATTAACNGGGAGTGTNGANTCTATCCCCTCGCTCAGAAGCTCGCGGCGCACATATTGAGCCATCGCAATAGAAGCATTCAGATCGAGGAGGGCACTCTGATTGTTCATCGACTGACCGAAATAAGCCGACGACGCCATGCCTACATCCGGAAGGCGGTTGCTTGCTTTGTAAGAGCTGATCGAACCTTCGACTTCGCCAAGGTTGTCGCGGAGTATCTCCAGACGGTTGTTAATAAATTCGGAGGTCGACTGGGCTGCTTTTGCCTGATTGATGGTTGTCTGGTCGCGATACACCTGAAGGAGCATCCGGTTGACATCGGAAGCACGCTTTGCGGAATTGTCCACCACGGTAAGCTTCAGCACGTTTACACCATCCTCTTCAGGGTAGGCCGAGATAATGAAAACACCTTGCGCCATATCGGCGGTGGGGACGTGAGAGAATACAATGTCTGCGTCAGCGTATTTGTTTCCGTTGTACCACGGAGAGCGATTTATCGAGAACGGTCCGAACGGGGTGTTTACCGTCTGTCCGAGATTTGCTTTTATATTAATATCTTCATCCTCCTTGCCGGAGAAGGTATGCAGCCGGAACCCTCCCTTGCCGTCGAGCTTCACATGAAACGAATAGTGAGTGAGACTCATCGTATCCGCCGGGGTGACAGTAATGGGAGTGATACCGTAAAGATCCGTAAAGCGTAATCCCTCTTTGGTATAATAGCGATTGTTGAGACCAAGCCGGCGTACCACCTCTTCAAGCAACAGTGGCGACTCGATCTTGTACATCTCTGTCAGGGCATTGGTACTCTGTGCTCCTACACCGAGAGCTGAAAGATCGACACTCGGACGTGTAGAGGTATCGTCGGCAGCTACCATAAACCGCGAGTCGGAATGATACATATACTGCGTCCGCATAAGGTATCCTATTGCGAGCGCCAGACAGATGGCAAGCGATATGACAAACCAATACCAACGACGGAGCATATTACCCATCATCTCGTTTAGATCAAGGTTGAATGTCATCGGATTGCGCCGCGGCACCATAGTCTGTTCGGCAGCTACTGTCGGTTTTACGTCTGCCGATGTGTTGTTTTCCTGCATGGCTGAAGAGGAATCAGAGAAATATGATTGGGAGGTTTATTATCTGATAAAAGCCGCTATACACGAGGGCACAACGGCTTGGTATTTTGCTTATTTGAATGCGAGCACCGAGAGCGAAATCAGGAATGACGCTATCGACATCCACATGCTCACAGACTTAAACGAGTTTTCGTTAACTGTCGACTGGCCTGCTTTCATGTGGTTGGGCTCTACGTATATCACATC
>WFLX010105847.1_pt1 | contig 12711 bp, 14 predicted proteins | sample 4967041 | NCBI WGS metagenome assembly WFLX01 (sample SAMN12857096, study PRJNA449069) | gut metagenome | isolation source: stool from male and female vole | host: Microtus ochrogaster | place: USA:Florida | collected 2017 | reverse complement strand
GGGTGCAGAAGTATATCTGTACTTTGATTTGGAAGGATTCCCGATGACAGCAAGGGTTGATCCGAGAACAACGGCAAGACCTGGCGATGTTGTTAAGTTTGCTTTTGATGTTGATAAGATTCATGTATTTGATAAAGAGACAGAGCAGACAATTACTAACTAGGCTTTAAATGTTCAATATAAAAATGCGCCTGCATAAGCAGGCGCATTTTTAATAGATAATACTGTAAAAAATGAAAATATCTGATATAATAGATATATATGTGTGTCAAAATATACTAATATATACTAATATGCACTAATATGCACCAATATTACAAAAAGGATAGAAGTGGGAGGAACTCATATGGAGGGCTTAGTAAATTTAATGGAGCAGACGGTGATGGAGAAGATCGACCAGCTGTGGGCGGAAAGAGATTGCTGTAAATGCGAACAATGCCGTCTGGACGTGGCGGCGTATGCATTAAACCGGCTGCCGGCGCAATATGTGAGATCCGTGAAAGGAAATGTATTTTACCGCTTTGAAGCCAGTCAGATACAAAGAGATATTGAGGTTACGGTAGAGGTCGGTAAAGGAATGGAGATCGTAGGGAAATCGCCGCATCTTTAAATTTAAATATTGGAATAATGGCGGAGGAACAGTATGCTATCATCTAAAATAATTCAGAACAGTATAGATGANTTAAAGAATATCANCAGGGCGGNTTNCNGCGTNACNGATAGGNNNGGGAGAGANCTNGTGACAACANTTGANTATCTGGNANTTTCTGNCGATGTGANNGCAGGNNTTGTCGAATCACCGGCGGACAGTCAGAACATTTCCGGTTATCACCTGTTAAAGATAATGGATGAGGATGATATCGCTTATGTTCTGGTCGTGCATGGCAATGGAGGCGATGGCTATGTCCTCGGACGCATTGCGGTGAGTGAGATCACACATCTGATGGCAGCTTATAAAGAACGGGTTGATTATAACGGGTTCTATCAGAGTTTATTAATGGATAATCTTTTGACCGTTGATATCTATAATAAGGCAAAAAAACTTAATATCCGGACGGAGTTGGACAGGATCATATATCTTGTGGAGATCGATCATGGACTTTCCGTTCAGGGAAAGGAACTTTTGAAGAACCTGTTTTCCGAAAATCCGGATGATTTTGTGACGGAGGTAGATGAGAAAAATCTGATACTGATAAAATCCCTTCCTGCCGAAAAGGACAGAGAGCGGTTGGAGGAATTTGGCAGTCAGATCGTCAGTATGGTCAATACGGAACTGATGATCAAAGCAAGGGTAGCCTATGGAACCGTGGTCAGCGAGCTGAGGGAGCTTTCCAAATCCTATAAGGAAGCAGCGGTTGCAATGGAGGTTGCNNNNANNNTNNACGACGGCATNCGAGNTTGCGGCATATTCTTCTCTGGGGATAGGGCGGTTGATCCACCAGCTTCCGATTTCCCTGTGTGAAATGTATCTGAATGAAATTTTCTCTAAAAAGGACATTCTGAAGCTCAGTGATGAGGAACTGGGAACGATCAATATGTTTTTTAATAATAATCTGAATGTTTCCGAGACGGCTAGGGAGCTTTTTGTCCACCGCAATACGCTGGTCTATCGTCTGGAAAAACTTCAGAAGCAGACAGGTCTGGATATCCGTCGATTTGACGATGCGTTGACGTTTAAGATTGCGCTGATGGTTGCAAAGTACATGAATTTCTTAAATCAAAAAGAGATCCTGTCATAGTCATATTTCAACTTCATTTCTCATATACTATTTATAGGGTAACGCTGATGCAAATATTGATCTAATCAGTGCTTCCATAGTAGATGATTGGAGGGATGAGGTTGTTTTATTTTGACAAAAAAATTTATTACATAGATTATTATGAAAATGGAAGCAGGATATCTAATGCCGGGTTTATCAGTCTGACGTTCAAGGATGAGGATTGCCATGTACATGTGGGAATCAGGAATCTTCCGGCTATGGAGAACAGGCTGTGCCGCTGGTTTGGACTGATCAACAGCGAGCAGGTTTTTCTGGAAGAGTTTCGGGTAGAAAAGGGGGAAGCCGATTTTGTAAGCTCTTATAAAAGGAACAGTCTGGGCAGGACAGAGGTAGATTTTTCGACATTGGAGGGATTTTATTTTGCGCTTGGAAAAAGGCGGTGGGGAAGCTGCTTTTTCAGAAATGCAAGACAGCATATGGAACCAACCTTCCAGGAGAAGCCTGCAAAGCAGACTGTACAAAAATATTCTTATGATAGTGCATCCGACGGAAATGAGGATAATAAGCAATATTCCCTGCACAATGCTGATAATTTGAACAACGAATATAGCGGCGAGATGAACGGCAATGAGGAAAGCGAGCTGTATAGCGGCGAATTAAATGGGAATGAAGAAAGCGGGTTTTATAGCGGCGAATTAAATGATAATGAGGGAAGCGAGCTATATAGCAGCGAGATGATGGACGGTATTGAAGAAAGAGAGCCCCATAATAGTACATTTAATACTGATATAAAAAATGATTCCAATAATAATGGCACTTCCGGTAAGAATTCCACAGTGCGTAAGTCGGTTCATAGAACGACATGGGAGGAGCTGACAGAGACGCATCAACTGGTGCATCCCTTTGAGGATCAGGGGGATTATATCAGCATCAATCCGTTTACCTTGAAATTGCTTGCGCCGGAGTACCGGAAGCTGGCTAATAACAGTTTTCTTTTACATGGTTTTTATAATTACCGCCATCTTATCCTTGGATATTATCAGGATGATGAGCGGCAGGGTTATTATATCGGCGTGCCGGGAACCTTTGACGAGCGGGAGCAGATGGTGGCGGAAATGTTTGGATTTGAAGGCTATGAGCCGGCAGGCGGTGTGGGATATTATATGCGGAAGGTGGAATTTTAAATACTGAGTTAAAATATCAGGGTGGAAGCCGCCTATATGCCACGAAGCGCGGCGGAAGGAATGGATGATTGTGCAATCTGTAAAAACTGCTGCAATTCTTCCGCGGAAAATGTTTCCGGCGTAAAGTCAGCAGGAAACGGGGCGTTGCCGTTATCAGTCGATATCAAAGAAGCGGTATGCGGTATACTGTCTACAGAGGATGGCATCAGCTTACAGAGGATGAGATCACTGTCCTCGTAGGACTGCAGATAATATTTCTCTGCACCTTTCAGCCATGCGGCAATGTCTTCCATATCATCATAGGTGTGCAGACCTTTGACCAGCGTTGTCCGAAATTCATAAGCAATGCCGGAATGCATCAGAAATTCCACGGATTCTTCGATCTCTGCAATGGAAAGTCCGGCAATGCCGCTGACAGCAGGATAGTTTTCTTTGGAAGATTTGACATCCATTGCGACATAATCGATAAGACCTTCCTGATACAATGATTTGACCACGTCCGGCCGGCTGCCGTTGGTGTCCAGCTTCACAAGCAGCCCCAGACTTTTTATTTTTCTGAGAAAATCAGGCAGATCTTTCTGCAGGGTGGGTTCTCCGCCGCTTATGCATACCCCCTCCAGTATATTTTTCCTTTTTTTAATATGTTCTAAAATATCGGCGTTTTCCGAAATAGTAGTATCCGATGCACCGGAAAGATCGTAATGTGTTCCAAGAACCAGAGAACCATTCTGGCAAAACGGACAGCGGAAGTTGCAGCCGCAGGTAAAAACGGTACATGCCAGTTTCTCCGGATAATCTAATAAAGTTGTAGGCAGAAACCCGCCGATTTCCATATTGATTTTCTCCTTATAATTATTTAATATGATAGATATCTGTAACATAAGTATATCATTTTTAGGATATAACGCAAGGAATAAGAGAAGGAAGGTATCTGGCTTTGGAAGAAAGCAGAAGTGCAAAAAAAGCGGCAAACAGACTCCTTAGGAAGCAGCAGAAGGAAGCGGAAGCGGAGAGGCAGCGCCTGCTGCAGGAAAAAAAGGATGAAAAATATATGCGCGAGGCTTTAAAGCTTGCAGGAAAAGCGGCGGAATTGGGCGAGGTGCCCATCGGCTGCGTGATTGTGCATCACGATAAGATCATTGGGCGGGGCTACAACAGACGTAATACGGATAAGAGCACACTTTCCCATGCGGAGATCACTGCCATCAAAAAGGCAAGTAAGGCGGTCGGTGACTGGCGTTTGGAGGACTGTACGCTGTATGTGACGCTGGAACCCTGCCAGATGTGTGCCGGAGCCATCGTCCAGGCGAGAGTGGAGAGAGTAGTTATGGGCTGCATGAATCCTAAGGCGGGCTGCGGCGGTTCTGTCTTAAATATATTGGAAATGCCGGAATTTAACCATCAGGTAGATGTGACGCGGGGAATCCTGGAGGAAGAATGCAGCGAGCTGTTATCTGGGTTTTTTAAGTCGTTGAGAATACATGCAAAAGATGCCGCTACATAGAAGAATATATTTGTATTTTACATATAAATAAAATTATTGGAGAGTGGATAAAAATAAATTAGGGAAATATCCATAGTTCATTGACAAAAAGAGGAAAAAAAGGATATACTTAAGATGCCGTGCAGCCGGGGTGGCAGCGGTGCCTTGTACCTGCAATCCGCTTTAGCAGGGGTGATGGTCTGTTGAGGGCATATGCCGGTATGGCAGCCCTATATAAGTGATGTTGAAATCTGGGTCTTGCGCAATGCGTGCCTGTGAACTGTGTCAGGGTGGGAACACAGCAGCACTAAGCGGGAATTCGTATGTGCCGCGAGGCTGCCTGGGTGGAGTTAACTGTATAGGCAGCGCATGTTGGGATTGTTCGACACAGACCGCACGGTATTAAAGGAAAGAATTTATGCCCACGGAATCGGGGCGAAGATAAAACAAATTAATATGATTATCAAAAAGGGAAGAAGGGGGTAAATTATGCAGAGACAAAGAAAGGCAGTGCAGGTAAGGATATTATCAGCGTTCATAGTGGTGGCGCTTTCGCTTGCAATGGTTCTGCCGGCACAGGCAGCGCCTGCAGATGCTGCATCTTATGCGGCGGTATTTGATTATAATTATTATGCGCAGTGTTATCCTGATTTGCAGGCGGTATTTGGAAATAATGAAGCGGCACTTTTCAATCATTTTATCACTTGCGGTATGGCGGAAGGCCGTCAGGGCAATGCGGAGTTTAATGTGCAGTATTACAGGGCAAAGTACCCGGATCTGCAGGCAGTATTCGGAGATAATCTGCCGGCTTATTATATGCATTATATGACCTGCGGTAAGGCGGAAGGCCGTCAGGGCAACGGGGTTGCCGTGATTGCTGAGCTGAATCCTACGGGGGGTGCGCAGCAGACTCCTTCTTACATTACAGGACCGATAGCTGTTGCGGCAACGGCAGCAGAGTCGGAATATGCCTATCAGGTGCTTGCAATCATGAATCAGATCCGCGCCGAGAATGGACTAAGCGCTCTTACTACGACACAGGAGCTGATGAATACGGCACANNTGCGCGCCGAGGAGNTTACTGNTAGCTTTAGCCATGACAGACCGGATGGGTCTTCCTGCTTTACGGCATTTAGTCAGAATGGTGTCAGCTATCGCGCAGCAGGTGAAAATATCGCTGCCGGTCAGAATAATCCGCAGTACGTGATGGATTGTTGGATGAATTCCGCAGGACATCGTGCCAATATTTTAAATCCGGCATTTAATCATGTGGGTATCGGATGCAATTATTCCAATGATTATTATGGGATATACTGGGCACAGAATTTTACCAATTAAGCATATTACTAAGAGAAAGGGATGGTGAATCAAGATGATGAAGACGAAAAGAGTACAGTTAGCAGTGACGGCAAGAATTATGGCTGCCATGATGGCGGTTATGCTTTCCGTTTTGATGGTTCTGCCTACACAGGCAGCTGCGGCGGCAGATTATGCGGCAGTATTTGACGCAACGTATTATGCAGAGCATTATCCTGATTTAAAAGCAGCGTTCGGCACTGACGAGGCAGCGCTTCTGAATCATTTTATCACTTGTGGTATGGCAGAAGGCCGTCAGGGCAATGAGGAATTTAATGTGCAGGCTTATAAGGCAGCATATGAGGATCTACAGGCAGCGTTTGGAGATGATCTGCCGGCTTATTATATGCATTATATTACCAATGGCAAGGCGGAAGGACGTACCGCTGTGGCAGCAGGGCAAAATGCAGGACAGAATGATGAGAATACAACATCGAAAGAAGAAATACGTAATGGCTGGGACGTCGGCATGGGATATGAATTGCTCGGATATGAAAATATGGAACGCCAAAATGCAGGATTAAAGCTGTTGGTTTGGTCAGATGACCTGACGATGCGCGCACAGCTGAGGGCCCGTGAACTTGCATCGGATTATTCTCATACAAGTGCAGGCGATCTTATCAGGGAATGCGAGGAGAATATTGCGAGGGATCAACAGGGCGCAGTAAGCACAATTGCTGAGTGGACGAGGAGAAACGAGAGTACGGAAAGAATGAACATCCTTCATCCGACCAACAGATTGACGGCAATTGGCGTATATGTTGATTCCAACGGCGTTATCTACGTTGCGCAGCTGTTTACTGAAAATGTAAAATAATAATAATAGGAGATATTACATGAAGATAAAAATGGATCAACAGACATTGAATAAAATGTCCGTGACTCGACAAATATCTGTAATTGCAGTAAGTTTGCTTGCGTTTTTGCTGGTGATGCTGCCTGTACAGGCGGCTCCTGAAGAGACAGTCGATTATTCTGCGGTATTTGATGCTGAATATTACGCAGAGCAGTATCCTGACCTGAAGGAGGCATTCGGCGCCGATGAGGCAGCGCTTTTGAATCATTTTGTGGTCTGTGGTATGGCAGAAGGCCGTCAGGGCAACGCAGAATTTAATGTGCAGGCTTATAAGGCAGCATATGAGGATCTACAGGCAGCGTTTGGAGATGATCTGCCGGCTTATTATATACATTATATCATCTGTGGCAAGGCGGAAGGGCGTACTGCGATAGAAGTTGTGCAGACTGCAGAAAAAACGAATCTGCCGGCGCTTGTAGAACATGATCCGTATTATTGGCAGTATCTTGGAAACTGCGTGGCTAATACAGATGTACGCAACGGCTGGGACGGCGGTATGGGATTACAGATCCTTGCGTATTGTAATATAGAACGTGAAAAGGCGGGATTGAGAGGATTTGCGTGGAATGAATCCATGATCTATGCTGCCCAGTACAGAGCAAGGGAGCTTGTGACGAATTACTCCTCTACAAGCATTGACGGTTATAATAAAGGTTATACGGAAAATATTTTATGGTATCGGGAAGACGGGTTTGATGCAATGTACGGAACAGCAGGAAATGGTCCGGGCTGGTTTACCACAGGATCCAGCAGGGTGCATATCTTGAACGGCGACTATGGAGAAATGGGTGCCGGTGTATATATTGATGAGAATGGAGTCGCTTATTTTGTGCAGTTATTCAGATAGAACAGCTGTAATGTGAGGTTTTAGCGAACTTTGCGGGAGCGTTTGAGGGAACACTGATCCTTCGGACGCTTTTGCAGGTTATATATGTAGGGCAGTAAGTATAAAAAACAGAAGGTAATTGCGAAAGAGTTAAGTGCAGGAAGGAGCAGCTGCTAAGTGAGACTCTGGGTAACGGCAGGCGGTACGGGATCTGCGTGGCATATCGCGTCTATCGTAAAAAAATTTTATGCAGATAAGATAACGTTATATATCAGCGATATCAATGAGGCGGAGCTGGTTGCGTCCTCAACACTGGCGGATTTCTTTTTTAAAGTTCCACTGGTGAAGGAGACCGGCTATGCGGAGTATATGTATGGATTGTTGAAAGAGCACCGGATCGACGTGATCATCCCGTTGATTCCATGGGAACAAAGATTCTTTGCACCGGATCTTCCGGCATTTGCTTCGCTGGGCGTGAAAAGTATTGCTCCTGTCAGTATCACTGACAACTTGTTAAATAATAAAAAGAATCTCTTTCAGTTTTGCGTTTCGCATGAGCTTCCGGTCATCAGACAATATGAAAAAGAAGAACTGGAAGCGGAGCACATCTATTTCTGCAAGCCGGCGGAAGGTTTTGGGGCGATGGATGCGTGTTCGATGTCAGGAAATGAGATACTGGAACGTTATGAATCCGGCACATTTGACTGGGAACGAATGATCGTGCAGGAATATTGTGAGGAAGATGGGATCGTGCAGGAAGTGACGGTGGAAGCGTTTTGGGATAAACAGAAACTTCGGACCATATGTAGGAGAAGGCTGGAAAGCAAGGCCGGAGTATGTACAAAGGCGGCGGTGATGAAACTTCCGGAGGCGGATAGCGTCATTCAAAAGATCGTGGAACTGTTGGAGATGCCGATGGTGTTTAATGTTCAGTTCGTACATCACGACGGCTGCTGGAAAGTAATGGATGTGAATTTGCGATTGGCAGCAGGTACGGGATTGTCCAATGCGGCAGGCTTTCAGCTGATACGCGCACTGCTGGCGGGCCTGCTTGGTATGACAACAAATGAAGAATGGTTTCAGACAGATGAAAGCATTAGGACTATTTTGCGGGTATATCAGGAGATCAGTGTGAGAAGAACTTCTAACTGCTCGTAGCAAGTCTAAATCTCACACAGATTATAGAAAGGCATGGTTGCTGGTATGATATATGTACTTGATTTGGATGGTACGCTGATAGACAGTGGGGAAAGGCATTACCGTCTGATGCAGGAGATCCTGTCAGGGACAGCGCCGGAGGTTATATCTGGGAGTGTGCCGGGAAGGCGTTATGATCCGGTTGAATTTATGAGATATAAGGCGGATGGGCACAGCGGACTTCAATATCTGACGGATTGTCTGGAATTGGGGGAGGAGGCTGCCCGACAGATCATGGCATTGTGGCAGCAACAGATAGAGGAGGAACGCTGGCTTAAGATGGATGCCTTGTACCCGGATACGCTGGGATTTTTAACCCGGCTGAAACAAAAGCAAAGTAAGATTATTTATCTGACAGCAAGGCGGAATAAAGGGGGACTTCTACAGGAGCTGAAACGGTTGGAGATAGACGGTTATGCGGATGATATACAGGTCGTATCACCGGGTGACGCAGGGAAAGCAAAGAAGCAGGTTGTGGAGACGTTTCTTGCAAAGACAGGAGAGGATGAAGGAACGGTCTGTATCGTCGGGGATACGGAGAACGAATATCATTTGGCCAAGGAGCTGTCGCTGTCTTGTTTTCTGTTAAACCGGGGCGCCCGTTCAGAACAGTACTGGAAGGAACGCGGGGTGAAGTCGATTGCTTCGCTTGACGAGATAGAGATTGGCAATGAGACATAGACAGGCATACGAAAGGAAGATTGAAAATTAGAAATTTTCAATCAGTCTGGGAAAGAAGCATGGTTATAAAGATGAAAAAAGAAAGGAAAACAATTCAATGGGAAAAAAGGCAAGCAAGGCGGTAGGTAATATCTATTATAATGCAAGATGCAGCGCGGCTGAAATGGATGATAAATTTTCCAGCAGGGAGAGTGCATCGGAGATCGTGCATATTGAAAGAACCAGACTGGCCAATATAGAACTGGGTAATATTATGCCTTATCCGGAGGAAGTCAAGATGATGGCTGAGGTGTATAATATGCCGGAACTTTGCAATTTCTATTGCGCCAAGGAGTGTTCGATCGGCAGGGGCAACATTCAGGAGGTACAGATGGATGGTTTTGACCGTCTTTCTCTGCGTGTGCTGGGATCGCTTCAGGATATTGATAAATTGAAGGATTCCCTAATTGAGATTTCGGAAGACGGCATTGTCTCCATAGATGAGCAGGAGAAGTTTAATGATATTATTGACGCATTAGAAAAAATCTCTAACAATGCCAATGCGTTGCGGCTCTGGGCTAAGAAAAATATACGGTTTCAATAAGGAAAGGCATGGTTAATATTATGGAACTGACCGGGATCATGGAATTGGATGTGCATGGCATGAGGACAGAGGAAGCGGTAGATGCCATCCAGAAGAAAATAAATCTTGCGAAAAATAATATATACCGGATCAGGATCATTCATGGATATCATGGCGGAGTCCGTATTAAAACGGCAATTCGGGAAGAATTTGGCNATGGAAGGGAACCAAAGATCNTTCGNATTNNGCCGGGANAGAATGATGGAATCACTGAGCTGATTCTGCGCGAGTATTGATCTNAGAAAGGGTTGGTTGACAGTACAGGTGNAAAAGTATCAGCAGATTTTAGNAGGGATCATATTATTTCATATTGTGATAATGCTGCTCGTAGGCATCCTTTTTCATGGGAACGAAGCTTTATCAGCCGGAGGAAGGATCATTGACTTTAATAGGGGATGGACGTGTACGGGCAGGGATGGGAAGGCGCCGATAGAGGAGCTTCCTTACCGCTGGGCCGGCGCGGCAGGGGAAACCGTGATCCTGGAACGGCAGATACCTGCGGAATACATGGGCAGGACATTGTTTTTTATATCTGCGGAAAAAGAGCTGCTGATCCGTATGGATGGAACGGAAATCTATTCTTTTGGCAGGGGTGATACAAGCTTTCTTCTGCGTTCACCCGGGAGTGCGATCCATTTTGTGGAACTTCCGGAGGAGGGAGATGGATATCTGGAGATTGAGATAAAATTGCCATATGCTGATGCTTCCGCCTATGTTGAAAGGATGCGGATCGCAGACCGTGATACAGCAATATTGCAGGTAATAGGTGAGCGGCTGCCCATTTTGGTGTGCAGTTTGCTATTGTTTATCGAGGGGATAGTTATCTTGTTTCTTGCAAGGATGCAGAAGCTTTCCAAAAGACCGACAGGTGGTATGATATTTGTGGGATCGTTGCTTTGCTGGGCGGCATTGGCGTATGCCGTAGAAACGGGACTGTTATCTCTCTGGTCGGCAGGTCATTGGTCGGGCGGCCAGGCGGCGGGGGCTTATTTTCTTTATGCATATATGATGTGTGTGCCCATCCTTTTGCTCGTGTATGATATGCAGAAGGGGCATTGTGAGAAAAAAAGGGCGTATCAGATATTATTTGGAGTCTGCATTGTCAACATTGTGCTGCAGTTTATCCTGCAGCTGGCAAATATTGCCGGTTTCTTTCAGATGGCCTGGATATCGCTGCTTTTGATTATCTTGTGTGTGGGATTTATTCTATATCAATTGAGGAGAGCGAAGGATTTGACGGCGGCTTCTGTGGAGAAGCAGTCTTTTCGTATAGAATCGGTAGAAATGCCGGCTATGGGCTTAATGGTTGTTGGCAGCCTTGCTGATCTGCTCATGTTTTTGATTAGGAGATCCTACGATCTTGCCGTTTTTGGAAGATGGTCGATGATGATCTACGGCCTGCTTATGATATGGGGCTATGTACATAAAATCGTAGAGGGCAGTCAGGAGGAAGAACTTGATAAGAAAAAGCTTCTGNAGCTGGAGGTANAACGGNAGACAGGAGAACTTCGTAAGATCCAGGAACAGACGGAGAAAATNCTTTCAGAGACGATAGAAGCGCTGAGTNATGCGGTGGATNCTAANGATCGTTATACCAGCGGACATTCCAGGCGTGTGGCGGAGTATGCCCGCATGCTGGCAGAACGTATGGGGCTGGATGAAGAAAAAATCAAACAGATCTATATGGCAGGTCTTCTTCATGATATCGGAAAGATCAGGATTCCTGACGAGATCATTAATAAGGCGGGAAAACTGACAGAGGAAGAATTTAACTATATCAAGTTACATACGATTGCCGGAAATCATATCTTAAAGGAGATTTCTTCCATCGAGGAGATTTCCGTCGGAGCAAAGTATCACCATGAAAGGTATGATGGTAATGGATACCCCAATGGTCTGGAGGGAGAGAATATTCCGCAGATAGCAAGGATCATAGGAGTTGCCGACGCGTATGACGCCATGGCAAGCAACCGCAGCTACCGTAAAGCGCTGCCACAGTATCTTGTCAGAGAGGAGATTGTCAAAGGGAAGGGTAAGCAGTTTGATCCTGTCATAGCAGAGCATATGCTTGCACTGATTGACGAAGACAAGGAGTATCAGATGAAGCAGACGGATTCCCTGCAAAGGACGATTCTGGTCGTAGATAATGAACCTGTCAGTATCAAGATCGTGGAATACATACTGAAGGATGAGCCGATGTATACTATTCTTTATAGTTATGAAGGTCATGAAGCGTTGAAGCTTCTGGAGGAAGAGCGGATCGATCTGCTTCTTCTGGATATCGAGATGCCCGATATGAACGGTTTTGAGGTAATGGAAGAAGTCAGAAAGAGAAATATCAATGTTGCTGCAGCCTTTATGTCGGCTGACAAGGATTTTGAGATGATAGAGAGGGCTAATGCGCTTGGCGTGAGTGATTATCTGACAAAACCATTTCTTCCCACCGAATTAAAGGAGATCGTACACAGTTTGATCGAAGGTTAAAGATATGGTTTTGTTGTGAACTTGTAAGTAGTACGGATAAATAGTTGAAAAGGGGAAATGATAATGCATTACAAAAGATTAGCTGTCTTTTTCACAATTGTTTTGATGCTTTGTGGTTGTACAACAAGCGGTGAAGATGAACCGGCTTCTATATTATCGGCAGATAGTGTTCAGGCGGTGGAAGCAGATCAGGCTGAGGCGCAGGAGGAAGAACAGCCGGAGGATGGCGTTATGCGGGATACGCCGGAGGCGGCTGCTTATACGTATTATGAGCAGGCAGTGCTGGATATGGAAAATGGCG
>WFLX010010766.1_pt1 | contig 12714 bp, 12 predicted proteins | sample 4967041 | NCBI WGS metagenome assembly WFLX01 (sample SAMN12857096, study PRJNA449069) | gut metagenome | isolation source: stool from male and female vole | host: Microtus ochrogaster | place: USA:Florida | collected 2017 | reverse complement strand
CGGGGTTTTCAACGGCAAAGAGGCGGTCGTAGAGGCGCACTTCGGCGTCGACGGCCTGTGCGGCGCTGACCCAGTGGAGGGTGCCCTTAACCTTGCGCATCGAGCCGGGCAGACCCGAGCGGGTTTCGGGATCGTAGGAACATTTGAGTTCAACGATGTTGCCGTCGGCNTCCTTAANAACNTCNTNNCACTTAATGATATAGGCGCCTTTCAGACGCACTTCGCCGCCGGGGGCCAGACGGAAGAATTTTTTGGGCGGGTTCTCCATAAAGTCGTCGCGCTCAATGTAGATTTCGCGCGAGAACGGCATCTTGTGGGTGCCTTCGGCGGGGTTTTCGGGGTTGTTTTCCATTTCAACTTCCTCAACCTGACCTTCGGGATAGTTGGTGATGGTCACTTTCAGGGGGTTGAGCACGGCCATGGCGCGGGTTGCGCGGGCGTTGAGGTCGTTGCGTACGGCGTGTTCGAGCAGCGAAATCGAGTTCAAGGCTTCATATTTGGTGTAGCCGATGGTGTCGATAAAGCGGCGGATGCTTTCGGGGGTGTAGCCGCGGCGACGCATGCCGGAAATGGTTGGCATGCGGGGGTCGTCCCAGCCGCTGACGAGGCCTTCCTGCACCAGCTGCAGCAACTTGCGCTTGCTCATTACGGTGTAGGTCAGGTTCAGGCGGTTGAACTCAATCTGGCGGGGGCAGTAGTCGCCGCCTTTGGCGAGTTCCTGAGCGAAATAGTCGTAGAGCGGACGGTGGGGCACAAACTCCAGCGTGCAAATCGAGTGAGTAACGCCCTCAAAGAAGTCGCTCTGGCCGTGGGCGAAGTCATACATGGGGTAGACTTTCCACTGAGTGCCGGTGCGGTGGTGGGGATACTTCGTGATAATGCGATACATAATCGGGTCGCGGAAGTGCATGTTGTCGGACGCCATGTCGATTTTGGCGCGGAGCACTCGTGCACCGTCGGGAAACTCGCCGGCGTTCATGCGCATGAACAGGTCGAGATTCTCTTCGGGGGTGCGGTCGCGATAGGGCGAATTCTGGCCCGGCTGGGTGGGGGTACCCTTTTGGGCGGCGATTTCTTCCGAGGTCTGGTCGTCGACGTAGGCTTTGCCCTCCTTGATCAGGCGCACTGCCAGGTCAAAAAGCTGCGGAAAGTAGTCAGACGCATAATATTCGCGGTCGCCCCAGTCGAAGCCGAGCCAGTGAATGTCTTCGCGAATGGCGTCGACATATTCGGTGTCTTCTTTAACGGGGTTGGTGTCGTCGAAGCGCAGGTTGCAGGTGCCTCCGAATTTTTCGGCAACGCCGAAGTCCATGCAGATAGCCTTGGCATGGCCGATGTGGAGGTAGCCGTTGGGTTCGGGTGGGAAGCGGGTGTTGAGCCGTCCGCCGTTTTTGCCCTCTTGCAGGTCGTTGAAAACGAGTTGTTCTACGAAGTTAAGACCACGCTCTGTGGATTCGTCGTTAGTTATGATTTCGCTCATGATTATTCCGAATGGTTAGAATGAACTGCAAAGTTACAAAAATAATTAGTAATTAGCAATTAGTAATTAGAAAATCCCGTCTTTGGGCTCCGGACGGAAAGAGTAGGTGTTGCGCAAGGCTTCAAAAGCCTCCGGATTGGCACGCAGCGCAGCCGTGTCGGCCAAGGGGGCGTATGATGCGGCAATCGCTGCGAGCGACGGCGCCTTGGCCACGGGGGGTAACTCAACGGCTATCGACGGGTCGATGGCCCGGATGGCCATGGCCGTTGCGCGCTGCTTCCCTTCAAGGGAGTAGCCGGCAATGTGGGGCGTTGCAACCGCCGCGAGTTCGAGCAGCCGGGCCGAGATTTCGGGTTCGCCCTCCCAGCAGTCTATGGCTGCCGTTACGCGCCCCTGCTCAATCGCCTCGACGAGGGCCGGAGTGTCGACTATGGCACCGCGCGCCGCATTGATAATCAGCGGTTTTTTAGCGCATTTGCTAAAAAATTCGGCATCGGCAATATGGCGCGTAGTTGAGTCAAGAGGGGTGTGAAAAGTAATTACGTCCGCTTCGGCGGCAAGAGTTTCCAAAGGCGTGTTGAGGCCCAGCGGAGGGTCGCACAGCAGGGTTTTGAAGCCGTTGGCGCGCGCCCAGCGGTCAACTATGGAGCCGACATGGCCCACGCCTACAATGCCTATGGTTTTGGCGTCGGGACGAACTGCGGCTATGGTTGACAGAACATATTGCGCAACCGCCGGGGCATTGCAGCCGGGAGCGTTGTCTACGCGGATTTGATTGCACCGGCAGTAGTCGAGGTCAATATGGTCGGTGCCGATGGTGGCGGTTGCAATGTGGCGCACTGCGGTGCCGTCGAGCAGGGTGGCGTTGCAGCGCGTGCGCGTGCGGATAATCAGCGCGTCGGCATTCCTGATAGCGTCGGTCGTGATTTCCTCAGGGGGCAGGTAAACAACCGAGTGGCCCGCCGACTCCAATTTGCCCTGAATGAACGGAATATGACTCTCAATAACTATACGCATAGTAGATAGCGAAGCCAAGGGTTAGCAGAATCGCAAGCCACCCCATGCGGCGGGTGGCGGCATAGTGGGCGGCCCAGAAGGCCGAGCAGATGTTGATTATCCCTACATAGTCGAGGGCGTTCGCCGAGTCGGCTATCGACAGGAGAATAGAGGTGACGGTCAGCGACATCACGGCCATGTTTCGTGCGCGCTGCTTCAGCGGGTAGCCGTAGGCCGTCAAAAAGGTTGTGAGAGCAAAAACTACGGCCGGTATTCCGGCAACGACTACGGCGGTGTTAACTCCCTCAAACCATTTGTCGCCATAGAGCAGCTCCAGGGTTTCGGGGTTGTAGAAGCCGAAGCCTATACAGATTATTGCCGGAGTCAGTAACCCTAAAATCGAGGCCACGAAGCCGCGCATCGACATGGCGCCGACACACATCAGCGCTATCATCAGCACCGGCGCCAGCAGCAGGAAGCAGCGGGCNCCGAGCCCTCCGAGGCCACACACCAGCATAATCAGAAAAATCAGCGGCGTTTGCTCCGGATGCTGGAATAGCAACATTATCAGCACCAANGCNCCCATGGCAACCACTGCCATAAGGGTAGATGTTAATAACGGCATGGTTGCCGCCTGCAGGGCCAGAAAAAGGCCGATAAACGGAAAGTTAGGGCCTTTGAACAGCGCGCGGGCCTTAATCTGGTAGGCCCCGAAGGCGCCTATGGCNGCCGACAGNAGCGCGACAATCCACGCCCCCGGGCTCTTGATTAGCAGCGCAGCCAGCGATGCAAGCGCAATAATAACGCTTACGCCCGGACTCAACAAAATGCGTTGGGGAAGGCTGTGTTGCTCGCGTCTCATTAAGAATTAGAGTTCCCGCAGGTCGCGGCCTATGTCGCGGCGGAAATATTTGCCGTCGAATTGAATTGCTTCTACGGCGCGGAATGATTTTTGTGAGGCGTCGTCAATGTCGGTGCCGTAGCTTGTTGCGGCGATTACGCGGCCACCGGAGGTTACGAGGTTGCCGTCGGCATCGAGGCCGGTTCCGGCGTGGAAGAGCAGGCTCTCGCCCGATTTGTCGAGGCCGCTGATCGCTTTGCCCTTTTCGTAGCTGCCGGGGTAGCCGCCACTAACGGCCATAACGGTAACTGCCGTGCGGGGGTCTTCGTCGAGCTTGAGGTCGCCGAGGTTGCCGCGGGCTGTGGCTTCGAGCAGCGGCAGCAGGTCGGAGGCTATGCGCGGCATAACGGCTTCGGTTTCGGGGTCGCCCATGCGCACGTTGTATTCAATTACCATCGGTTCGCCGCCAACGTTAATCAGCCCCAGGAATATGAAGCCGCGATAGTCGATGCCATCTTTTATGAGGCCTTCAACGGTGGGTTTAACGATTTTCTGCTCAACTTTCTGCATGAATTCGGCATTGGCAAACGGTACGGGGCTTACGGCACCCATGCCGCCGGTGTTGAGGCCGGTGTCGCCCTCGCCGATGCGTTTGTAGTCTTTGGCCACGGGGAGGATGCGGTAGTTGCCGCTGCCGTCGGTCAACACGAATACCGAGCACTCGATGCCCGAGAGGAATTCTTCGATAACCACTGTGGCCGACGCCCGGCCAAACATGCCGCCAAGCATTTCGCGCAGCGCGGCTTTGGCTTCTTCGAGGTCGGAGATTATCAGCACGCCCTTGCCGGCGGCGAGGCCATCGGCTTTGAGCACGTAGGGAGGATTGAGGGTTTCGAGAAACTCGCAGCCTTCGCCTACGGTTTCGTTGGTAAATGAGCGGTAGGCGGCGGTGGGGATGCCGTGGCGCGCCATAAACTGTTTGGCAAAATCTTTGCTGCCTTCGAGGGCCGCTCCGGCTTTGCCCGGGCCTACGATCAGCATTTCGGGCATGTTGCCGGCGAAATAGTCGCGGATGCCGGCAACCAGCGGATCTTCGTTGCCAACAACAATCATTTCAACTCCGCGTTCACGGCAAAAGGCCTCGATTGCTTGGAAGTCGAGCGGGCTCATGGCAACGTTGGTGCCGTAGGCTCCGGTTCCTCCGTTGCCGGGAGCGATAAACAGATGGGAGCATTTGGGGCTTTGGCTGATTTTCCAGGCCAGGGCCGATTCGCGGCCACCGCTGCCCAGGAGCAGAATTGTCATTGTTGGTTAAGAGTTATGGTTATACTGAAAGTTGAATTATTCTTTGGGGCCGCGCCAGCCTTTGCGGGCCGACAACTGCGGGGTTTTGCCGGTAATGGCTTCGAGGGCCTTGAGGTTGCGGCGGCGTGCGAGCGGATTTTCGCTTTCCGGCTCGGCGGGGGCGTCGGAGCGTTCAAAGCGGGGCTTGCGGTCGAATTTCTTGTCGCGGTCAAATTTTTTGTCGCGGTCGCGGTCGAATTTGCGGGGCTTGAGGTTCGCGCGGTCGGTGCGGCGGCTGACTGTTTTGCCTCCGGCAGCCTTGAAGCTGGCGCGGTCGCCGTCGAAAATTATGTATTCGCGCAGCTCGCATTGCAGAGAGCCGTTCATCAGAGTGTCGCGCGAGGACGGGCGCAGGCCTATGTGCATCATGTCTTCGTCGCGATAGCCGATAATCCAGGCGTGATAGCCGGTGAAGACGTGTTTGAGCTTGTTGCCGAGCAGGTCGTAGAGCCCTTCGAGGTCGGCNGGACGCAGGCGTTCGCCGTAGGGNGGATTCGTTACCAGCACGCCTGCNGCGGGNGCTTCTTCCCAGGCGCTNAGCGGCTTAACCTGCAGGTCNACGTGTTTGGCAACGCCGGCGCGNTTAAGGTTTTCGCGGGCAATGCTCACTGCTTTGGGCGATATGTCGGCGCCGATTATCGGGCAGGTGATTTCGCGTTCGGCGCTGTCGTCGTTATAGATTTCTTCAAAAAGCTCGCGGTCGAAATCGTCCCACTGCTCAAAGGCAAAGCCCTTGCGGAAAATGCCGGGGGCAATGTTGGCGGCAATCAGGGCAGCTTCAACCAGGAACGTGCCGGAGCCACACATGGGGTCGACAAAGGGGCAGTTGCCGCGCCAGCCGCTCTTGAGAATGATGCCGGCGGCCAATACTTCGTTGATGGGGGCTTCGGTCTGGGCTTCGCGCCAGCCGCGGCGGTGCAGGCTGGTGCCCGATGAGTCGAGACTGAGGGTTACTTCCGAGCCGGTAATGTGAACGTTGATGATAACGTCGGCATCGGAGAGTCTTACGCCGGGGCGCTTGCCTTCGGGGTCGCGGTCGCGAAACCAGTCGGCAATGGCGTCCTTAACCTTATAGGTTACAAAGCGCGAGTTGGTAAAGTTGTCGGAGTTGACGGTAACTTCGATTGAAAAANTTTTGTTGCTGCTGAGCAGTTGCGACCAGTCGTATTCCTTAACGCGGTCGTAGAGCTTATCGGCGTCGAACGCGCGGAATGAATAGAAGGGNTTTAGGATTCGCAGGGCGGNGCGGCANTGCAGATTGGCTTTGTAANNCATTGCTTTATCGCCTTGGAAGGAAACCATGCGGCGGCCCGGTTCAACGTTTTCAGCACCGATATTTCGGAGTTCTTCGGCCAGTACCTCTTCCAAACCTTGGAAGGTTTTGGCCACCATTTCAAACTTGTCAGCGTTCATTACTTTTGTCAGTCGATTTTACGGCTGCAAAATTACGCATTTTCCCTCAATCCCGCAAATAGAAATTCAGAGGGCCGACACTTTTATGAGTTCGAGTTTGGTGGCCGACGAGCGGAGAATGTTGAAGTTGTAGGGCCCGAGGTGAATGTCGTCGCCCTGGGCCGGAATGGTGCCGGTTTCGTTAAGAATGTATCCGGCAAGGGTTTGGTAGTCGTCGCTTTCGGGAATGTCGAGGCCGAANTGCTCGCGCAGGCGGTCAACTTCAACNCGNCCGCTGAACTCAAATGANCCGTCGGGCAGGGCGCGGGCAATAACCGTGTTGCGGTCNTGTTCGTCCTGAATATCGCCGAGAATTTCTTCCATAAGGTCTTCGAGGGTTACCATTCCCGAGGTGCCGCCGAATTCGTCAACCACTATTGCCACCGAGCGTTTTTCGCCGAGCAGGCGGCGCATCATTTTATTGGCCAGGAGCGATTCGGGAGCGAAGATTACCGGCTTGAGCGACTCTTTCCAGTCTACGCCGGGGCGCAGCAGTTCGCTGACGTGGATNTANCNGAGNACTGAGTCGATTTCCTGGNCGTAGACAATTATTTTTGAGCGGCCCGACGAGGTGAACAGCTGCGACAGTTCCTTGCGAGAGGTGGTTGCTATGTTTACCGCCACGATTTCGTTGCGCGGAATCATGCAGTCGCGCAGGTGGATGGTCGAAAAGTCTATGGCGTTATGGAAAATCTTGACTTCGTTTTCGAGCTGCGGACGTTCTTCAACGGGGTTGTCGAGCGTGCGTTCGATGTATTCGTTGAGGTCGATTACGCTGAGCTCGTCGTCGGTGTCGTTGTCGCCCTTGATGCCGGCCAGGCGCATCATTCCGTGCGACAGCCAGGTGGTTAGCAGCGAAATCGGATATAGCACCCAGTAGAAGATCCACATTGGGAGTGCTACCACCCTGAGCGATGCGTTGGGGTTGATGCGGAAAATCGCTTTGGGCAGAAATTCGCCGGTCAGAATTATGACGGTAGTAGTAATCAGGGTCTGAACCAGCAGGGTAAGCATTTCGTTACCGCCGACCCAGCGGGCAATGTCGTCTTCAATCAGTCGGGCGGCGGCAATACCGTAAACAACCAGCACTATGTTGTTGCCTACCAGCAGCGAGGTTATGAAAAAGTCGGGCCGCGAGTAGTAGCGGTCGATAATCCGGGCCAACATGCCGCCTTTTTGGGTGTCGAGTTCGGCGCGCACCTTGTCGGACGACACAAAGGCAATCTCGGTTCCGGAGAATAGGGCCGAGAGCAGTAGCGAGCCTACGATAATCAGAATCCAGGTTGTCATTATATTCGGGTTTGGAGTCCTTCGGTGGGGAATATGCCGGTTGGCCGGCGAATGGTGTAAACGGTAATTTCTTCGTTGGACACGAATCCGTAGCCTTCGAGAATGCGCTTGTCGCGTTCAATGTGGATAAACGAGTCGGAATATACCTNGCGATGGNNTACTGCCGGTTCCCAAAACAGTTGTTCGGTCAGGAACTTGTCGCCGTCGATATTGCGCATCCGCACGTTGCCGTCGAGTTTCCAGAGTTTCTTGGCCGAAAAATAGCGGGCGGTGTCGGCAAGCAGAGTGGAGGTTACGGACATGTTGTCGTCGAACTGCTTCAGATCCAGGCCTTCCGGAAAGAGCCAATAAGGTTCGTCGGCTTCGTCAAACATCAGCCATTTGGCAGCCTGAATCTGATAGCGGGTAATGCCGGAGTCGGAAATGAAGGTGTTGACCGAGTCGGTAATCATTGTTGGCGTAATGTTGCCGTCAACTTCCTGTCGCTCGACCGTGAAGTCGTTGTTGCAGCTCCAGATCAGCGAACTGAGAATTATTATGAGCAGCGGCAGTCTGCGCATTTAGCGGATTTTGCTGGGTACGAACCACACCTCGTTGAGGGCGATTCCGAGGTTGACCATAAAGTAGTTTTCGGCTACCGAGCTCATGGGGTGAGAGTTGCGGTGAGTGTACTCAAATCCGAGGTTCACGGAGGTGCGCACCGGTGTGGGGAAGCGGAAGCCGCAGCTGATGCCATATTCTTTAACGGCGTTGTTGCCGACCTTAATATAGTCGCGGCCATAGTGTGCNCCGATGCGGTAGCTCATGCGTTTGAGGTAGTTGCCGCGCACCTCGGGGGTAAACTCGCCGCCCAGGGCAACCTGATAGCGGTTGTTGAACGTTTGCGGGTCGCTGAAATTCTCTATGCCCTTGAACGTTACGTCGCTCCAGGGCTGATAGGTGAAGTCAACGCCCACGGTCAGGCGGCGGTCCCACTGATAGGCAATGCCGGCGCCGATGGTCGACGGCAGCGAGAAGCGCGAATCGAGCGACGTATAGCCGATGGTGTCGGGCGCGGTGCTTGTGTCTGACGAGATGTCGTAGTTGGTGCCGTAGCCTTTGCCATGGAGTTTGTGGCCCAGAGTGTAGGTAACGCCGAGGGTCACGGTGTGGGTGCGGTTGAAAGTCAGGCCATATTGAATGCCGAATTCAAGGTTGTAGTCTCTAACGTGGAATATGCGTTCGTAGAGCGACGCGGCACCATTGTCGGCATAAACGTAGGTGGAGTTGATGACGTTGCCGAAGAGCAGCCCGGCGTTAACGCCTATGCTAAGGCCTTTTACGGGGCGTGCGGCCCAGCCGAGATAGGCTTCGTTGATGCCGCCGGTGCCTTCGTAGTTGGTTTGTCCGTCGGGAATCAGAGTGCCGAACCGATAGCCAACCGACGAGTAGGGGAGCAGGCCGACTGAAGCGCCCATCCATTTGCCGATAGGAACCTGAAGGGTTACGTAGTCGAGGCCGCCGAGGGTTTTTGTAAACGATTGATTCGTGTCGGAAAAGCGGCCGGCGCCAACGTTTGCACCGATGTCGAACAGAAAGGTCATCGTGTCGATGGCGGCGTAGCTGGCCGGGTTTTTAACGTTGATTTGGGTATTTGAACGCAGGGCGTAGCCAATGCCGCCCATGGCGCGTTGCGAGGCCGAAATGTGGTCGTTGAGGCGGCCGTAGCCGAGCATCGAAAAGGGTGAGGCTCCGGCAGTTTCGTCGGCTTTGGCCATGGCTGCTGAGCCGATAACCAGAACGAGCGCGAGAATATGTTTGAATAGTTTCATAAGTTGCTGTGAAGAATATGGTTGAGGCCGAGGTTGACCAGATGTGGGGCAATCATATATTCGGTGTCGGCCGGAAGCAGGGCTGCGATTTCGGGGGCCCAGCCGCCGGAGATTACTATTTTGCGTTGATGGCCATAGCCGCTGTAGTAGAGCAGTTCGGCAACTACGCCGCGCATGGCGCCGGCGCGCAGGGCTTCAACTGTTGTGCGTCCGACCATGGGGATTTCCTCGCCGTGGCCGCTGACCAGGGGGAGACGGGCGGTGAAGTGGTTCAGGGCTCTCAATCTCATGCCCGGGCCGGGAGAGATGTTGCCGCCGAGATATTCGCCGGCGGCGGAAACCAGGTCGAAGGTCGACGCGGTGCCGATGTCGGCAACCAGCAGGTCGCAGCCGGGCAATAGCGCCGCGGCGCCTATGGCGGCGGCCAGGCGGTCGGCTCCGAGGGTTTCGGGCGACTCGTAGAGGTTGACCAGCGGTATAGGCGTTTCCGGAGTCAACTGCATGGAAGTGGGGGCGTTGACCGCTGCCAACAGGGTGGATAGCGTGCGGTTGTGGGCCACGGAGCAGCCTATGGCTGCGCGCACGCTGTAGCCATCAATGGCCTCGCGGACATTGCTCTTGGGGGTGAGCACGGCCGACGAGAGTTCTTGGCGNGNCTCCCAGTCGTAAACAACCAGCTTTGTGGANCTGTTGCCCTGATCGAGGGTTATCGAAACGTCGGTCATAGTTGTTTGCGCTGGGCCAGCGAGAGCGCTATGGAGCAATAAATCTGAATTGCGGCACCGGCCAGCGTAAAGGCCAGCCAGTCGCGAAGAACCGGAGCCGAGTAGAAGGCAAAAAAGGCGGCTACGCAAAATAGCAGCGCNCTCCACGATTCCAGGCGCAGCAGGCGGCGCACGCGAAGCGGCGTTGATGGGTCAACNGAGGGCTGAAACAGGCGCGCAATGAGCGTCAGGCCNGCGCCNACGGCATANACGTAGCGAAAAGCGTTGTTGAAGGGATTATTTGAAAGTATCGGCATCAACACCCCGGCGGCCACCATAAGGAGTCCGACCAGAAAGAGTGCGGGAGATATTTTCTTCATTTGGGCGGTTGAAAGAATTTCGGTTAGTCAAAAATGTAGACGTCCTCGCTGGGGCGCTGCATGTGGTAATGTTCGCGAACAATGCGTTCGAGCTCCTGGGGGTCGGAGTCGAGGCGACGGTTGAGTTCCTGATAGTGGCGCAGGGTGTCCTCATACTGGCTGATGCGCTCTTCAAGTTTACGGATTTCGGCGGCGTATTCGTAGCTTTTGCTCACGGAGTTGTCGTTAAAAAACAATACGAAAGCCATGAAAGCCAGAACGACTATCAGCGACAATGAGAAGTATCTTTTAATCCACTGTATCATAATTGCGCAAAGTTACGAAAACTTTTCCAACCCGCAAGTAACATTTATAAATTTTTAATAATTCCCCCACCGTTGTCAAATGGGGAATCGGCTCAAAAAGTGGGGGAAAATGGCAAAAATCGGGTCACCATGAGCCGATTTTTTAGGAAATTTTCGTAATTTTGAGCCGATAAAACCCTATATGGCCTTTTCAAATGATGTTGGCAACAAAATGGGGCGGGTAGGCGTTTAACCGATAAAAGTTTATTTANCATGACTGAAATTGAAGCATTAAGAGAGAGACGGTCGATTAGAAAATATGAGGACCGGCCGCTGGAGGCATCGGTTGTCGATGCCCTGAACCGTGAACTGGAAAAACTCAACCGCGAGGGCGACCTGCGGATGCAATTGGTAACGAATGAGCCCAAGGCCTTTAAGGGCTTTTTGAGCTACGGCAACTTCAGCAATGTCAATAACTACGTTATGGTCGTTGGTCGCAAGTCTGACTCGCTGGAATATCGCGCGGGCTACTATAGCGAAAAGTTCGTATTGGCCGCCCAGAAGCTCGGTTTGCGAACCTGCATTGTGGGCCTCACATATAAAAAGGTAGATGGTGCCTTTACCATCGGCGCGGACGAGAAGGTGGTTGTTTGCATTGCCATTGGCTACGGCGCCGAAGATGGCCGCAACCATAAAGTGAAGACTCCGGAGCAGGTCAGTAACCTTACTGCGGACTCTCCCGAATGGTTTGTTCGCGGTGTTGAAGCGGCCTTGAAGGCTCCAACCGCCGTTAATCAGCAGAAATTCTATTTTGAATATGTTGCGCCCGATGGCGTTCGCCCTAAACGCGGCAAGTCGCTCGTCGGGTACACAAAAATTGACCTCGGAATTGCGATGTACAATTTCGAGGTCGGTGCCGGTTGTGAAAACTTCCGGTGGATAGACTCCCCGCTGACTTAATAGTCGGCGTCGTCGGGGGTTATGGGGCGCGGGGTCATTTTGCGCCAGACGTAGGCAATGTAGGCGGCCACGATGGGAATCACCAGCGATGCGTAGGCCATTACTTCCAGGGTGAATGGCGACGATGAGCTGTTGGCCAGGGTGAGGCTCGACTGCATGTCGGCGGTCGAGGGGTAGTAGCTCGTAGAGTTATAGCCCATTACCCAGAAGAGCGACATGATAACCAGCACCGTGCCGCAGCCTATGAGCAGCATTGCGTGGTTGAATTTCGGGCGGATGATAACGCCGGCAATGGCTATGAGCACCAGCACCACTCCGACAATGAACACCAGAGCCGCCCACCACATTTCCAGGAAGTTATTTAGGTAGCCGTTGGCAACTTCGTGGATAACGCCGTTGGCGTCGGCAACGTAGGCCGGGGCCATCAGCAGCATGGCCACGAACACCAGAAACAGCGGCACGAACAGGGCAGAGTTGACCAGCACCTGGCGGGTCAGGCGGCGGCGCAGGGTGGCGTCGTGGGCCGTGTTTTCGAGCAGGAAAATCGCACCTTCAACTCGGGCCAGCAGCAACACCACCAGGCCCAACAAGATGCACTTGGGCTGGGCCAGGGCTTCGAGGCCGTTGAGGGGATTGGCCCAGGTTGAAATCACCGGGCTGGCCGGGTCGAGAATATTCTGACGGTCAATAGCGAAGTCGGCGCCGAAAATCATGGTAGCAACGGCAACCCCGAGCAGGAAGCAGCCGAAAACACCGTTGAGAAACAGCAGAAAGTCGTAGACGCGCACACCGTAGAGGTTGCCGCGTTTGAGGCGGAATTCATAGCTGAAAGCCTGAACCACGAACGAAAAGAGAATGGCAACCCAAAGCCAGTATGCNCCGNCGAAGNTTGTTGAGTAAAACAGCGGGAACGAGGCGNAGNATGCGCCGCCGAAAACAACCAGAGTTGTGAACGTCAGCTCCCATTTGCGCCCGAGGGCGTTGACAATCATCGAGCGGTCGCCCTCGCGTCTTACGCCGAGGAGCATCGACTGTCCGCCCTGAACAAAAAGCATGAATACGAGTGCGGCGGCCAATACGGAGATCAGGAACCACCAGTAGTTTTGAAGAAACATAAGGCTTAAATTTCTTTATTCCGGTTTATTTTGGTGAACATAATGGTGATTTCGGCA
>WFLX010084776.1_pt1 | contig 12715 bp, 8 predicted proteins | sample 4967041 | NCBI WGS metagenome assembly WFLX01 (sample SAMN12857096, study PRJNA449069) | gut metagenome | isolation source: stool from male and female vole | host: Microtus ochrogaster | place: USA:Florida | collected 2017 | reverse complement strand
TCGGCCCCGCGGCAACCCTTTCACACATGAAGCGACAACTACTCCTATCGCTTACAGCAACCCTTTTGGCATTGCCGGCTTTGGCCAAAGAATTCGTATGCTACGAAGGTGAGCAAACCCTAACTTACACTGTGCTTGACGAACAAGCTCGAACATGCGAATTGAGTGCCAGTGAGAATATATCCGGCGACTTGGTTCTCCCCTCATTTATCATTGATCCGGATTATGACTCACAGTATACTTTGGTTAGCATAGGTCAAGGCGCCTTCGCTAACTGTAGTGACCTGACATCAATTACCATCCCAAACACTATTACGACAATCAATAAGTCCGCTTTCTACAACTGCACCGGACTAACCTCGGTCTCAATTCCCAACTCAGTAACCGTAATCAATAGTTGGGCTTTCGGTAACTGCAGCGGACTAACCTACGTCACCTTTGGCAACTCCGTAACCGAAATCGCTTGGGGTGCTTTCAACAACTGTCCCAACATTNAAACGATNGAAGNATGNGCCGAAACTCCTCCTACATGTGGCGNTACAAACANATTCAACNATGAGTACAGTAAGGTTTACAGTGGGGCTATTCTTAAAGTACCGGGGAACTCTATTGATGCATATAAATCGGCCGATGTGTGGAGCCAATTTGCCAATATTGTCAGTCTTAATGGAACTAATCCGGGTGACGATTCGGAAGATGTGACTTTCCCGGACTGGCAGTCCACCAACCATTCGGATGATTCGACCTCTGAAAAGATGTATAATTTTTCTGTCGTCCCGGGCAATGTATTGACTTTCAACTATGCCGTAGACAGCGAAGAGTACTACGACGAACTTATAGTGAAACTCAATGATGAAACGGTATTGACAAAAAGTGGAAATCAGTCGGGACACTATAGTAAAAAATTTACTGCNNCNGCCGACGTAACTCTCACACTTTCTTACACTAAAGACGGTTCGGAAAGCGCCGGAGAGGATTGCGCATGGGTCACCGACATTATTCTACAAAAACAGCCATTCGGAGGACAGCCTTACGTAGGTAAAGAGTTTGAGTACACCTACGAAGGTCAGACCATCACATACGTNATTACCGACNTAGAGGCAAAAACCTGCAAAACNAAAGCCGGGGNNTGGGNTAATNCCGGCAATAATATCTCCGGGGATCTGATTCTCCCCTCAACAGTTTATGACGGTAGCGATAGTTATACTTTGACAGAAATTGGTGAATCTGCTTTCTCCAATTGCAGCAGCCTGACCTCAGTTGTTATCCCAAACTCAGTAACCAAAATTGAAAATTGGTCATTCGGTTACTGCAACGGCTTAATTTCGATTACTATTCCCAGCTCCGTAACCACAATATCATATCACGCTTTCTACGAATGTAGTAGCCTTGCGTCAGTCACCCTCCCCAACTCCATATCTTATATAGGCGAATATGCTTTTCACGGATGCGGGCTGAATTCTATTCACATCCCAAACTCTACCTATATTAACAGTGGGGCATTTTCTGCCTGTGTAAATCTGACAGCTATTGATGTTGACCCGGATAATAGTTATTACACTGCTCAAAATGGCATTTTGTATTCAAAGGATATGTCCGTGCTGATTCAATATCCAGCAGGAAAGAATCAACAAACTTTTGAAATTCCCAATTGTGCAATTGCAATAGGTTCAGGAGCTTTCAGCGGTTGTACAAACCTAACCTCTGTCATTATCCCCAACTCTATAACCGCAATAGGTGGCTGGGCATTCTCATCTTGCAGCGGACTGAATTCGATAACCATTCCAAATTCAGTTTCCCGTATCGAAACGTCGACTTTCANATCGTGTAGCAACCTGACATCAGTCATTATTCCTAACTCTGTAACTGTGATCGGCGCTGAAGCGTTTGAATATTGCAGTAACCTAACCACGATTATTATTCCCAATTATGTTACTGAAATCGATGGCCGGGCTTTCAACGGCTGCTACAACCTTCAAACAATAGAAGTACTGGCCGTAACACCTCCTTCGTGTGGAGATACAAACATATTTAGCAATGAGACTTATAGCAATGCTATTCTCAAAGTGCCGGCTAATGCCGTTGATGCGTACAAATCGGCTGAGGTTTGGAAAGAGTTTACAAATATTGTCAGTCGTAACGAAGACAATCCGGGTGACGATTCGGAAGATGTGACTTTCCCGGACTGGCAGTCGACCAACCATTCTGACGATTCAACCTCTGAAAAGGTTTATACTTTTTCAGTAGCCGCAGGCAATGTGTTGACTTTCAAATATGCCGTAGACAGCGAAGAGAACTACGACAAACTTATAGTGAAACTCAATGATGAAACGGTTTTAACAAAAAGCGGAAATCAGTCGGGACACTATAGTAAAAAATTTACTGCCACCGCCGACGTAACTCTCACACTTTCTTACACTAAAGACGGTTCGGAAAGTGCCGGAGAAGATTGCGCATGGGTTACCGACATTATTCTACATAAACAGCCATTCGGAGGACAGCCTTACGTAGGTAAAGAGTTTGAGTACACCTACGAAGGTCAGACCATCACATACGTTATTACCGACTTAGAGGCAAAAACCTGCAAAACCAAAGCCGGGGACTGGGATAATCCCGGCAACGAGATTTCCGGCGACCTGATACTCCCCTCAACAGTTTACGACGGTAGCGATAGTTATACTTTGACAGAAATTGGCGAATATGCCTTCCGCTACTGCAATAGTCTGACTTCTGTTAACATACCTAATTCTGTAATCATGATTGGAGAAGGGGCGTTCAGTGGCTGCTGGGACCTGACTTCAGTCTCCATCCCTAACTCCGTAGCTAAAATAAACGATCATACGTTTTCGTCTTGCAGCAAACTAACTTCAATCAGCCTCCCGAACTCCATAACAGAAATTGGGCTGCAGGCNTTCTCATCCTGCAATAAACTGTCTTCGGTAAATCTCCCCAATTCCATAAGACTGATCGACGGATCTGCTTTCGAAAAATGCCATGGTTTGTCTTCAATCTCCATACCCAGTTCCGTAACTGTAATCGGAGACGGTGCTTTTCGTGACTGTACTAATTTGACAGAGATTAATGTTACTCCGGAGAATAGTTATTTCACTGCCCATAATGGTATTTTGTTTTCAAAGGATATGTCCAGACTGATTCAATATCCTGCAGGAAAGAATCAACAAACTTTTGATATTCCTAACACAGTAACCACAATTGGTGGATATGCTTTCGAGGGCTGTAGCAGTCTGACTTCTATTACAATCTCTGAATCCACATCCGTAATCGGCGAGAGAGCTTTCGGTGACTGTAGTAGCTTGACTTCTGTTTCAATCCCTAATTCTATATCCGAAATCGGAAGCGGTGCTTTCCAATGTTGTAGTGGCCTAACCTCGGTCACTATTCCTAACTCAGTAACCAGAATCAATGGTTGGATTTTCAACGGCTGCAGCAAACTGACCTCAATTATTATCCCCAATTCTGTAACAGAAATCAGCTATTCGGCTTTCGAAAATTGCAGCGGACTCACTTCGGTCACAATTGGTAACTCTGTTACCAAAATCGCCAATTTTGCTTTTAGCGGCTGCTACAGCCTTCAAACAATAGACGTATTGGCCTTAACTCCTCCATCATTATATGGTCCGAATGTGTTTAGTAATGAAACCTATGGCAATGCTGTTCTTAAAGTGCTTGCTAATGCTGTCGAATCATATAAATCGGCTGAAGTTTGGAAAGAGTTTAGCAATATTGTCGGTTTTAACTATGAACAACAGCCTTTTGAGGCANCCATTNACGGGCTGCACNATATTTTGAATCCGACGNACCATTGCGCTACGGTGACATATTCCGAACAGAACAGTTTGAGTAACTATGAAGGCAGACTGAGCATTATTATCCCCGAGNCCGTTGAGTNGGATAACGAAAGTTACATCGTAACCGGAATAGGCGANGANGCGTTTAATAACTGCTGGGGATTGAAGGCAGTTTCACTTCCGTCGACTCTCGAATCTATTGGCAAACTTGCGTTTGGCTATTGCACATCGCTCCGCTCTATCGCAATTCCAGATGAAGTTACAATCATTGATGATGAGGCGTTTACAGGTTGTAGCGCACTTGCTTCTGCTACCATCGGCAACTCTGTGGAAACCATAGGTGACTATGCATTCTTTGGCTGCACCGGTCTGGCCGCGATTCGCGTCCCGCAGTCGGTCAAGACCATCGGTGAGAATGCATTTATGGGCATCCATTGGCTCAATGAAGTTCGCGCTGAATCAACAATCCCCGCCGAGGCTCCGGCATCGGCATTCAGCAACAATGCCTATAAGAGCGCAACGCTTGTAGTTCCCGACGGCTCCATTGATAACTACAAATCTCATCCGACCTGGTCGAACTTCATGACGATTCGCGAAATCAGCAATGTATCCTCTATAATTGAGGTGGTTGACGATGCGATTGTGGTTAAGGGCGCGGAAAACGTTCGCATCTACAACACCTCGGGCGCACAGGTCTATGCCGGCGAGTCGGGCCGCATCGAGCTTCCNTCGGGCATCTACCTCGTGGTCACCGACNCCGTTACCAAGAAAGTACGCATCTAATACTCCCAAAACCTCACTCCAAAGCCGCAAAGCCNNGCGCCTTGCGGCTTTTTTCATTACGCNAGGANGGAGGTGCGGGGGTCGAAGTGGCGGCTGATGGCGGCAAGGAGGGTTTTGGCGCAGTTGTCGTCGGGGTTGAGGCCGATGGTTTCTATGAGGTAGGCTTTGGCCTGATCGGCGCAGGTCATCTGCTCGACTTGGTGGAGAACGTTTGCCATCAGCTCGGCATCGTTGCCAAACAGCTCGCGCTGAAACATAAAGCGGTCGCTCAAGGGCAGGCGCAGCTGNTTGGGCCCATCAACAACCTTTGGCGCGGGCTCGGGCTCAACAANNTCTTCGACCGGCTCAGCCGCNGGNTCTNCAACNGGNTCTTCGGCCGNTAACTCCCCGACGCGGCGGGCAAGCGATTCGAGTTCGGTCTGCATTTGGGCCATACGCGAGGCCAGGGTTGAAATTTCAGCGCATATAAGTTTAATCTGTTCGTTCATTGTCATGAAAATAGTTTATTTGGCGCAAATTTAGGCATATACCCCGAAATAATCGCAACCCGCGAGCGTTAAAAATCATTAAGGTTTAGGCGGGGGCAATACAATAATTTATAAAGAAAGTGCGTTTTATGGTCGTGAGAAAACGCATAGCCATAATATTGACGGTAGTTCTGACAGCATTCAGCGCCGGCGCCAAGCAACTCAACGACAAGTTGCTCAACCGCCCGTATGCCGACCTAAAGGCCTGGCACTTAGGCTTCAGCATAGGCATGCAGATGATGGACCTGCAGTTTACCAACAACGGCCAGCTGACCGATCAGGGCGAACAATGGTTTGCCGAGCAGCCGGCATTTTCGCCCGGCTTCTGCGTCAACGGCCTGATTGACTTCCGCCTGGCAACTCACTTCAACGTGCGCCTCAACCCCGGCATTTGGTTCGGAAACCGCGTGGTCACCTTTCGCGAGGCCAACAGCGGCTCCATCGAGCGCCAGAACATAAAATCGACGCTGCTCGTTCTGCCGATCGACCTGAAANTTTCGGGCCTGCGCTATCGCAACGTGCGNCCCTACGTGGTTGGCGGCGTGATGCCCACATTCGACGTTGGCAAGCGCCGCAGTTCCGAGCTGCTCCACCTCAAGAAGTTCGATACTTTCCTGACCATAGGCCTGGGCCTCGACACCTATTTCCCTTATTTCAAGTTCATTCCGGAAATCAAGTTCTGTTTCGGCCTGGGCGATATTATTCAACATAAGCGTCCCGACCTCGACGACTCGCCCGGCCAGATGCGCTTCACCAACTCCATTGACCGCGCGGTTTCGCGAATGTTTGTTTTGACTTTCTATTTTGAATAAGCTCCTTAAATATTTATTCGCACTGCTCATTGCCCTTCCGGCGGCCGCACAAACCGACCCGAACCTGACGCAATATTTTCAGGCTCCGACCTTCATCAACCCTGCTGAAGCCGGCGCCACCGACCTTTTGCGCCTGCGCGGCGGCAGCCGCATGCAATGGCTCGGCATCCACGGCGCTCCGCGCGACTTCATAGCTGCGGCCGACATTCCGTTTGCGGTTTTCGGGCGGCGCTGGGGCGGGGGCGCAACAATGTTTCAAGAGAGCATAGGCCTATATAAAACCTTGAGTCTCAACGGCCAGTTGGCCGCGCGCCAGAAAATCGGCAAAGGCTACCTCACCGTGGGCGTTCAGTTCGGCTATCTGGAACAGAAATTCAAAGGCTCGGAGGTAGACATTCCCGACGATGACGATTTCCACGAGTCGAACGACGAAGCCATTCCCTCCTACGACGTTGAGGGCAACCACTTCGATCTGGGCGTCGGCTTAGGCTTTGTCCACCCGTGGTTCACCGTGGGCCTCAGCTGCTCCCACCTGATGTCGCCGACCATTAAAATGGAGCGCGAGGGAAGCCACGGAGCCGGCTCAAGCGACGAGCAAAATTTTGAATTTCAGTTTCGCCGCAACTTATATTTTATAGCGTCGAGCAATATTCCAATAAAAAATACGTTATTTGAAGTGTTGCCCTCCGTGATGGTTCGTTCGGACCTGCAGCGCGTTCAGGCCGACATCACCGCCCGCCTAAGATGGAAAAAGTTCCTGACCGCGGGCATCGGCTACCGAACGCAAGACGCAGTTTCAGTTCTGCTCGAAGGAGAGTTCAAAGGCATACGCCTGGGCTATAGCTACGACTATTCAACATCGGCAATCATGCGCGCCTCGTCGGGCAGCCATGAAGTCTGGGTCGGCTACTCCCTGAAACTCAACTTCGGCGAAAAAAACCGCAACCGCCACAAGAGCATCCGAGTAATGTAATAAAAAAGACTAATCAGATAATCTCTAACACAGATGAAAAAACTAATCTTCCCGGTTTTCGCCGTAGTACTTGCAGCTGCGATGGCATTTGCCTTGTCGTCGTGTGCCGGAACCGCCTCGGGCAACTCCGGAGGCGAAGTGACCGGCGCCGGTGTAGGCTCCTGGTCCGAGCCCACCCCCTACGGCATGGTGCTGGTTGAGCGCGGCTCAATCCGNTCGGGCGTTAGCAAACCCGACTCGCTGCGCGGCATCAAGGCCGATTCCAAGCCTATCAGCGTTGAATCCTTCTGGATGGACGAAACCGAAATCACCAACGCCAAATACAAACAGTTTGTNAACTGGGTGCGCGACTCNATTATCCGCGANCGCCTNGCCGANCCCGCCTNTGGCGGCAANGANGCCTTNAAAATCGAAGAAGANAAAGANGGNAACCCCATNGGNCCNTANCTGAACTGGGCAAAGGCAATTCCCTGGCGCAACCCCAACGAAGACGAAAAGCGCGCCATTGAAAGCGTTTATCGCATCAACCCCATTACCGGAGCCAAGGAACTCGATCCCACCCAGCTCAACTATCGCTACGAAACCTTCAACCACACCGAGGCCGCGCGTCGCCGCAACCGCACCGACCGCACCCGCCGCGAATATAACACCGACCTGGCNGTGCCCACCTCCGACCCGATTATTTCGAAGGACACCGCCTATATCAACGACGAANGCGAAATCGTGCGCGAAANCATTACCCGCACCCTCACCGGCGACTATGACTTCCTGAACANTTATATCGTTAACGTTTATCCCGACACCACCGCCTGGATCAACGANTTCNACAACGCATATNACGAACCCTACACCCGCCTNTACTTCTCAAACGGCCTCTACAACGACTATCCCGTAGTCGGCGTAAGCTGGGAGCAGGCNACCGCCTTTGCCAACTGGCGCACCGACTTCCTTCGTCGCTCGCTGGGCAAGGATGGCATCTACGTTGAACCCTACCGCCTGCCAACCGAGCTGGAATGGGAATACGCCGCACGTGCCGGCGAAGATGAAAACATCTTCCCCTGGGCCGGCGACCTGCCGATAATGGAAGACAAAGGCTGCTTCTATGCCAACTTCAAGCCCGCCGACGGCAACTACATGCGCGACGGCCACCTGATAACCTCAAAGGTCGGAACATATAACGCCAACGACTTCGGGCTCTACGACATGGCCGGCAACGTCAGCGAATGGACCTCTACGGCCTACACCGAAAGCGTGGGCAAGGTTCAGGCCGACATCAACCCGCAATATCGCTACGATGCCGCCAAAGAAGACCCCTATAAGCTGAAACGCAAAATCGTTCGCGGCGGCTCCTGGAAAGACGCCGTGTCCGACATCCGTTCCGACATTCGCATGTGGGAATACCAAAACGAACAGCGCTCATATATCGGCTTCCGCTGCGTGCGCACCNAAANCNGCACCGCCAAAGGCCAAAAATCCCGCAAATAACCCATTGATTAGAGATGAAAAAGAAAANTATTAAAAAATATAAGAACGCGGTTGAGCGTTTTCTTTCGGGCGACTCCGGTCAGCGATTCTTTAACTTCGCCTACTCCATCGGTGCGGCAATCGTAATCTGGGGCGCGCTGTTCAAACTCCTTCACCTGCCCGGCGGCAACCTCCTGCTCATGATCGGNATGGGNACCGAAGTGTTGATGTTNATCCTCTCGGCCTTCGACCGCCCCGCCAAACAATACCACTGGGAAGAAGTGTTCCCCGTTCTCGACACCCACGACGCCGAAGACCGTCCCAACATGCAGGGCGGCGGCGTTCAGGGCAACATAGTAATCGGCGCAGCAGCCGGCGCAGGCGCCTCCGCAGCGGCCGTTCAGCAACACCCCGCAACCGCCATTGCCGACCGCCCGCTCAGCCTCAACGCCTCGGCCCAGGAAGCCACCGAACACTATGTGGCTCAAATCGCAGCCCTCTCCGACCAGATGGCCGAACTGCGCAAATCAACCGAAGCGCTCAACAAGGTTACCGCCGTGTTGCTCCAAAGCTACAACGCCATCACCGAAAACTCCGACCGCATAACGGCGTCGTCGCAGGGCTACGTTGAAGAAATGACCTCGCTCAACCGCAACGTTGCCGGCCTGAACACCATCTACGAAATCCAGCTCAAGAGCGTAAGCTCGCAGCTCGACTCCATCGACCGCGTCAACAACGGCATCAAGGACATCCGCGACATGTATGAACGCTCGGCCGACACCTCGCGCCAATACTGCGAGGAAACCGAACGCATGGCCCGCTACATGAAGCAGCTCAACGCAATCTATGCCCAGATGATTCAGGCCATGACCCAGAATCTGCCCGGCGGAGCAGCTCCCGCCGAAAACCGGCAATAATAATTTAGCAAACAAGAATTCCAGATATGGCTCAAAGTTCCGGCCTTACGCCACGACAGAAAATGATCAACCTGATGTATATCGTGTTGACGGCAATGCTCGCATTGAACGTCAGCAGCGATGTGCTCGACGGTTTCACTCAAGTCGACGAAGGCCTTAACCGCTCTAACACCAANGTTGCGGGGCGCAACCANGCGCTNTATCANCGNCTGGAGCAATTTGCCGAGCANAANCCCGAAAANGGCAAAGCNTGGCTCGACAANGCTTCNGANGTTGTTGACTTCACCGCGCGCCTGACCTCTACGGTCGACTCGCTGAAACTCGCCGTGGTTCAAAAAGCCGACGGCAAAAACGGCGACCCCGCCAATATTCTCCACCGCGACGATCTGGAAGCCTCGTCGGCAGTGCTCCTCAACCCCGCAACCCTGCAGGGCCGCCAGCTGCGCCACCAGATCGACTCCTACCGCTCGTTTATTGTCGACCTCATTCCCGACACCCTCAAGCAAAAAACCATAGCCGAGGCCCTGTCGACCGAAAACCTCGACGAAAACGGCCGCCCGCGCCTTCAAAGCTGGGAAGAAGCCAACTTTGAATCGAAGCCCGTGGTGGCCGCGGTAACCCTGCTGTCGAAGCTCGAAAGCGACATCCGCTATGCCGAGGGCGAAGCCCTGACCTCGCTGCTCAACGCAGTCGACGCCGGCGACGTTCGCGTTAACGAGCTCAACGCCTTTGTCATCCCCCGCTCGCGCTCGGTAATGCGTGGCTCGAAATATTCCGCCAACATTGTTCTCGCGGCGGTCGACACCACCCAGCGCCCGGCAATNTTCATCGGCGGCAAGCAGCTGCCCGAAGGNNCCGACCTNTATGAGTTCGCAACCGGCNNGACNGGCACNTTNGACTACTCCGGCTANCTGGAAGTGGCCCACGGCGACGGNACCACNACNCAACACCCCTTCCAGTCGAGCTACACCGTGTTTGAACCCACGGCAACCGTNTCGGCNACGATGATGAACGTTCTCTANGCCGGCATCGACAANCCNCTGTCGATTTCNGCNCCNGGNGTNCACTCNAACCANATNANCGCAACCATGACCAACGGCACCCTNACNCGCCANGGCGACAANTGGATTGCCCGCCCNTCGGCCGTNGGCAAAGACGCCGTAATCACCGTTACNGCCAACATNGACGGCACCAACCAGACCATGGGCACCACCACNTTCCGCACCCGCAAGCTGCCCGACCCNACGCCGTTNATNACCTACACCGACGCCCAGGGCAACGCCGACCGCTATCGNGGCGGCAAACCGCTNNNNAAAGCCGTTTTGCTCTCNTCGCCCGGCATCGANGCCGCTATCGACGACGAACTGCTCAACATCAAGTTCAACGTTGTCAGCTTCCAGACCGTGTTCTTCGACCAGACCGGCGCCAACATCATCGAAAACTCCAACGGCTCGCAATTCTCCGAACGCCAAAANGCGCAGTTCCGCCAGCTCAAACGCGGCAANCGCTTCATAATNACCAACGTCAANGCCTCNGGNCCCGACGGCATNACCCGCTCNATNTCNCCNNTNGACGTTCTTGTTAACTAACCNCNGACCTATGAAACTCAAAGTCCTCATATCGGCCGTTATGGCCNTCNNCGCCCTGGCCGCATCNGCCCAGGAGCAATCATCGTCGTCGGCAGTGATGTCAGTGCAATCGCGCGGCCCGCGCACCCGCCCCGGCCAGACCGAAACCACGGCCCCCGGAGTTTCNGCCCGCATGCAGGCCCAGGCCGACGCGTCGCGCCCCGATGCCTCGCTGAAATACATGCGCGTGATCTACCGCGAACTCGACCTGGCCAACGAAGACGCCAACGCCCCGCTCTACTTTCCCGAAGACCTTGTCGACGGCAACGAAAACCTGTTTCGCATAATGTTCCGCCTGTTGGCCCAGAACAAAGTGCCCGCCTATGAATATCTCGACGGCCGCGAGGACTTCAGCGACGCCAATCGCGCCAAGATGGCCGACATTATCAACCGCTTCGACATTCTGGCCACTCCCGCCAAAGGCTACTCGGAAAAGAACCCGGTTTACGACATAGAACCGGTCGACGTGCCCACCAACGAAGTTCTGGCCTATTTCATTATAGAGCGCTGGGAATTCGACAACCGCACCAACAAAATGCGCACCACCGTTGAAGCAATCGCCCCGGTTATCGTGCGCGACGACGCTTCGGCAATTTCCGGCAAGACCCCGATGTTCTGGATGAAGATGTCTGACCTCAAACCCTATCTGCAGGCCCAATATATCTTCACCGACGACGACAATAACCTGGCCACCCACACCTACGACGACTTCTTTACCCTCAACCTCTATAAGGGCAACATCTACAAGACCCGCAACCTGCGCAACCGCACGCTGGCCCAGATGGCGAAAGAAGATCCCGACACGCTGAAAGCCCTCCAGGACTCCATTCAGTATCGCCTCGACCACTACGCCGACAACCTTTGGGTGCCCTCGCGCGAGGAACTGGCCAAGGCAAAGGAAGCCGCAGCAGCTGCCGCAGCTGACTCCGTTGCCGGGCTCGACATAACAGTCAGCACCCCCACCCGCTCCCGCTCCGAGCGCGCATCGACCCGCTCGCGCGAGGCCAAGAAGCCCGCAGCTAAAGTCAAGGCTCCCAAAAAGCACAAGGACTCGGCGCCGACAAGGTCGTCATCGTCGGCCACCCACTCGGTGCGCAATCGNCGCAAATAACCCTACAGATTCCTGAACACTGTCCACACCGCGGCGGCCGCAATNATGATTACGGCTGCNGCCGGTGATAANATGCANCGCCGCAACCGCGGAAACCGGTTGCTCTCGCCCATAACGACCAACCCTATCAGCGGCACCACGAAAAACAGCGCCGGATTAAACGCCCACGCCTCGGCAACCCGGCCATGAACCAGAGCGTGCAGCGCACGCGCCGAGCCGCAACCGGGGCAGTCGTAGCCGGTTAGCAACTTAATCCAGCAGCGCGGATAAGGAAACGGCCCGCCCACGGGGTCGAAGAAATAAACTCCGACTCCGACCGCCACAGCGGCAACAATTATCAGAACTCCGCGCAACGAAAGTTTCATGAGCGCAAATTTACATCAAAAAAAGCAAATACCGCTTTCAAATACCAACTTTTTTTCGTAACTTTGCGGGCTTAAAAACTGAAAATACATATTTTATGGTAAAACATATCGTCAGCTTCAAACTATCAGGCACCGACGCCCAACGCCTCGAAGCNGCACGCCGCTTNAAAGACGCCCTTATGGCCCTCCCCGAGCAGATTTCAGTGCTCCAATCAATGGAAGTAGGCATCANCGAGAACNCTTNGGAGGATTGGGATGTTGTTNTAACCGCGGTAGTTCCCACGATGGCCGACGTTGAAGTCTACGCCAAACATCCGGCCCANGTT
>WFLX010266183.1_pt1 | contig 12719 bp, 12 predicted proteins | sample 4967041 | NCBI WGS metagenome assembly WFLX01 (sample SAMN12857096, study PRJNA449069) | gut metagenome | isolation source: stool from male and female vole | host: Microtus ochrogaster | place: USA:Florida | collected 2017 | reverse complement strand
TGAGTCTTAAAATACATTTTATCAAACGAATAGAAACATCCCTTCTCATAAGGATAGTCCTCCATGAAAGTCTGATCGCGTTCTTCATGCCCGGTTATCAGACACATTCGCGGCACATTGCGCAGCAGGTCGTACATTGTATGTATCTTTATTCCACCCCAATCCTTTTGCGGTACCGACCATGGGAACTTATTTAGGTCTAAACTCACCGTAGTGGAGTCAATAGCAAAGAAACCACTTATGCCAAAGGCAACCCCTATCATGGAGAGAATCATATCCCTATTGGACAATCCGGAGGTGCGCAACATCATTTCCTGCGCAAGTTCTCGGAAAATAGCCACATCCCTTTTTGCGTTCGCATTGGAAATATTGTTACGGCTTATGTGGAGTCCAATCCCCATTCGATATAGCTTGTCATAATGTGCCATAAGGGTAGATTCAATATCCCGAAGACTCTCCCTGCCGGTCAATTGAGCCCAGATCATTACTGCCAGATGATTGCCACAAGTATAGTTTTTGACATAACGGTTGCCATTGTACTTCTTTACAAGTCGATCAAATACATCTCTTGGAATGAAAGAAGTGATCTGATTAAAAATGTAGGGAATCTGCGCCATTTGATAGAAATTTACTATTAGGCCGCAAATTACAAATTTTATGTCTTTCTCAAATCCACNGCGGAATATTTTTCAGCATAAATGGATATTAATTAATTGATTAAACCTATATGTTAATACTTTTATTGGGACAGTAGTGCACTCTGGTGCATCCGCTCCCCCTCAAAGCCCACCCGCAGGTGAACCGCCTCCCTCCCACATGGCATCCCTGCCACACAGGCAACCCCGCGCCCGTACAAATCAATGCGTTACATTATTACGAATCGATAATTGTTGNTATTATGTCGNNCNNGGGTGGGGCGATTATGTGGGGGGAGGGTTTCGTGGGGTGGAAAGTTTTAGTTATCTTTGCGGGGACGGGGAGGCAGGTTGCTCTCCGGCACAAAATTTTNATAAAGTATGGCAAACAGAAAACCGATAACTTTCGACACCACTGTGAGGGCATTGCTCACGGCGGCGGTGATTGTCGTGATATTCTATCTCATTTATTATCTGAGAAATGTGTTGCTNCCNTTTTGCGTGGCGTGTATCATAGCCTATCTTCTNGAGCCGCTGGTGACGCTTCAGCAACGGCGCTTCAAGATGCGCCACCGCGCCGTGCCGGTGTTGCTCACTCTGCTTGAGGCGGGTATCGTGGTCGGCGCNNTNTGCTATTTCTTCATTCCGTCGATAATCAANGAGATCGGCGAGCTCGACAGAATAGTCAAGGCCTCTGACGGCCATAAAAACAGCCTGATGTTTATACCTCCCGAGGTTGAGGATTATATCCGCAACTATCTGAGCTATAACAATATCGTTGACTTTTTGAATGACGGAAGAATCACGGCGGTGCTCAACAAAAGCACCACNGCCCTGGCCGCCACGGTAGATTTTCTGATGCACACCCTGGAGTGGCTCATGACATTTATCTATGTGATATTCATAATGCTTGACTACAAGCAGCTTATGAGTGGCTTTCACAGCGTTGTGCCTCCCCGCTACCGCGACATGCTCTATCCGGTGTTTGACGATATTAAGAACAACATGAACAGCTATTTCCGTTCGCAGGCGGTGATAGCGGCCTGTGCGGCAGTGCTCTATTGCATAGGCTTTTCGATTGTCGGCCTCCCGATGGCCATAGTTATGGGCATAATGGTGGGAGTGCTCTACATGATACCCTATTTCCAGTATATCACCATTTTGCCGGTGATGGTGCTGTGCTACATCTATTCGCTCACGGGAGAGTGTGTGTTCTGGACCGAGCTTGGCAAATGTGCCCTCGTATATGTCATTTCGCAGTCGATATGCGACTATATGCTCACCCCCAAAATCATGGGCAAGACTCTCGGCCTCAACCCCGCCATAATATTGCTGTCGCTGTCGGTGTGGGGCTCGCTGATGGGCATAATCGGCATGATAATAGCCCTGCCGGTCACCTCGCTGCTCATAGCCTATTATAAGCGTTATGTGCTGAAACCGGTGTCGCCCGACGCCGGGGAATCATCCACCGCCGCCGGGCGACACAAGTCGGTTGAAAATCAGGATTAAAGGCTGAGAAGCAGAGGGATAATGTCGCCCTGCGCGCCGGGAGCGGTGAGCTTGAGCGAGTAGCCCGAGGTGGTGAGATTGAACACGCTGCGGAGTGTGCCCTGCTTGTCGGCCGAAAGCCATGACAGAGGCACCACGCATACCATCGCGCCCTCTTTACCCTCCATGTCGGGGGCGAAAGAGTTGTTGGCCTTACCGTCGAGGGGGAGTGTCGACAGGGCGAGATAGCCGTCGATGTTGCCGAGCTTCACGGTCATGTCGCCGAGAGCCACGGTGGTGATGCCCTCCTTGTCGGTCTGCGGCTNAAGGCCGGTCTGCTCGGCAAGAGAGCGAATCTGCTCAATGGCGTCGTTGACCTCCTTCTGAGGCATGTGGGCCATGACGAGGAAATCAATCATATCGGGCGAGGGATTGTTGATGTCGGCACCTTCGCGCGGCACTGCGGCCACAGCCACCGTGCCGTCGATCGACTTGAGATAGGGGAGCACGAGCGAAACGGCAAAATTGGCCTCGCGGTTGAAAGCGCTCACGAGCCTTGAGGCGGCATCCCAGTCAACTTCGGGAGTGAGACCCACGGCGGCCACCATAGCGGCGTTGTCGGGCACATATCTCAGGAAGTCGTTGCTGATGGTCTTGAAGCCGGGAATCTCAACCGGTTTGCCGGTCGACAACATTCTCTGACCGTTGAGAGCCACGGTCTTGTCGCTGACGGTAAGGGTGGAGCAGAGCCATTGCGACTCGTCGCCGTCGAGGGGGAGTTTCTCGTCGAGCTGATGGCAGTTGAGAGCCATTATCAGCGCGCCGCTTTGGTTTTCGAGATATTCGGCAATTCCTTTATACTTGGTGATGTTGTTGTCTTTNCTGAGGTTAACGGCATTGGTAATCGCTTCGGCAAGCTGTTCATCCGACCTGCAGTCGGCCATCCAGCCATAGCCGGGAGTGAGTTTGCTCAGAGCCACGCGCAGATTGGAATTTCCGTTGCTGAAAATCCGGGTTTCGGCATCGTCGGCGCTACCGGTTGAAAATCCCGCTGCGGTGAGCGAGGAGGTGAAATTGTCGTCATTGTCAACGGCAAACACCGTCAGGTCGAGGCCGCTGCCCTGAGAGAAGAAAGCGGCTACGCCGTCGTTGTTGGCACTCGACACCACGCCGCGCACTTCGCTGAGATTGGAGGAAATCTTCGACGCGTTTTCGTCGGTGAGACCCGCGTCGGTGAGCTCACCGAAATTGACTATCGCGGTCATCGTGGCCGACTCGGGAATGTTGTGGAGCAGTCTGCCCCTCGAAGGCTCGGAACATGAAGCCCCCACTAAGAGGAGAACCACCGCGGCTATCAGGCCGCACATACTTGAAAATTGTTTCATAAAGCGCTGTTTTTAAGTTGCAACATATATATAATAACAACTCACCACCCCATAATCTTATCCCCCTCCCCACATTTTTTCGCAGGGANGGACGAAAATGGAGGNGCGGAGGGGCGGTGGCNTTGAAAAAATTGCTAACTTTGCCCCTTGTGAGGGGAGCGCTTCAGGTCTCCGCACATGTTTTTTGAACTCATAATCACATCCCGACAACATGAATCCAGTATCCAATAGGGTTGCAAACCTTTCGCCGTCAGCCACTTTAGCCATGTCTCAGAAAAGCGCCGAGCTCAAGGCTCAGGGCGTTGACGTGATCAATCTCGCCGTGGGAGAGCCCGATTTCCCCACTCCTGCCCACATCAAGGAGGCAGCTAAAAAAGCTATCGACGACAATTTTACATTCTATACCCCTGTGCCCGGCTATATGTCGCTGCGCAAGGCTATCGTTGACAATCTCGCGGCTACCAACGGGGTGGTCTATGCCCCCGAGCAGATTGTGGTGGGCAATGGTGCCAAGCAGGCGCTCTGTAATGTAATTCTGTCGGTTGTAAATCCCGGCGATGAGGTTATCATCCCCACCCCCGCATGGGTGAGCTATGTCGAGATNGTGAAACTTGCCGAGGGNGTNACCGTTGAGGTGCCCGCCGGCATAGACCAGGATTTCAAGATCACCCCCTCACAGCTCCGCGCCGCNATCACCCCCAAGACCAAAATGGTGTTGATCTGCTCNCCGAGCAACCCCACCGGCAGCGTCTACACTCCCGCCGAGCTGGAGGAGATAGTAAAGGTGCTTGCCGACTATCCCGACGTGATAGTGCTCGCCGACGAAATCTATCAGCACATCAACTTCACCGGCCAATATCGCAGCCTCGGCTCGTTTAAGGAGATTGAAGACCGCACCGTGGTGATCAACGGTGTGTCGAAAGCCTATGCCATGACCGGCTGGCGAATCGGCTTCTGTGCCGCTCCGCTCCCCATCGCCAAAGCCGTGACCAAGCTCCAGAGCCAATATTCGTCAAACGCCTCGTCGATAGCTCAGAAAGCTGCCGAAGCTGCCTACAGCGGCTCGCAGGCTTGTGTCGAGGAGATGCGCGTGGCCTTTGAGCGCCGCCGCGACCTGGTGGTTGAACTCGCCTCACAGATTCCCGGCCTCAAGGTCAACAAGCCTCAGGGCGCCTTCTATCTTTTCCCCGAAGTTTCGGCCTATCTCGGCAAGAAAGCCGGCGACAAGGTGATAGCCACCTCGGGCGACCTCGCCATGTATCTTCTCGAAGAGGCTCACGTGGCCACCGTCGACGGCTCGGCTTTCTGCCTGCCCGGATATATCCGTCTGAGCTATGCCACCTCTGACGATAACATCCGCGAAGCCATGCGCCGCATCGCCGCCGCCCTCGCCAAACTCAGCTAACCCCCCCTCTTCCCATATCCCCACACCGGAGGCTGCGCCACCCCGCGCAGCCTCCGCCGTATTTTAATATGTCACTAATTCAATATCCGGTGGATTTATTATAAGAAATTGATTATCTTTGCAGTAGAAAACGAAGTGAAATGAAGAATCTCAGATTTGAATGTGCCTTCTCCCGGTCGGCTGTAAGAAACAACACAATAGCAATGGGGGCAATATCTCTCCTGATTATCATACTCATGGCTGACTTAGGCTTCAAATTAGGAGGATGGATCGGAATCCTGATAGTGGTGCCGATCATAGGCATATTGGTATATGGCCTTGTGTATATGAACCGACTGCCTCACGAAAGCTATCTCGAAATCACCGAAGACGGTCAATTGAAATGTAAATACAAAGGACGCGCTGCCGTGAGTTTTCCCATCAATGAGATAACCTCAATCGAACCGGCGTCATTCCAGCAGGCGACTGAGAGATATGCCACATTGCCCGTGTTGCTGAATAGTAAGGGGTGGGAACTATATCCCTCGGAGGGTGTTTTGATCACATTCAGCAGGAAGTGGAGAAAAAGCGTCTTCCCTGTATATTTCAATCCGGCCGACATTCAAGGCTTCATATCAGCCGTCAAGCGCGCCCAAGCCACCTCGTCCCAATGATGATAAGTTAAATGGCACATTAAAATTAGTCTTTGATTGCATTGAGATCTCTCCCGGCATAACAGCATATGCAAAATTCAACAAACCCAAAAGCTGTCGGGACAGGGGGAGATTTGGTGGGGGTGGTTTGGAGAGTTTTTTGTAATTTTGCGGGATAAACGGTTTTAATGCGCTTATTATTTAGTTAAGATGAATCGTCAACATTATAATATGCTCCTGCTGCCGGTGGCGCTGATATGCGTGCTTATCTGCGTGGCCTGCGCCTCGATAGGCCGCCCCGAGGGTGGTCCGCGCGACACTTTCCCGCCGGTGTTTATCTCCGCCAATCCCTCCGACGGCGCCCTCAATGTCAAGACCAACCGCATAAGGCTTCATTTCGACGAAAATATCACCCTCAAGGATGTGATGAGCAATGTGGTGGTGTCGCCGGCCCAGAAAGAGATGCCCCACATCGCGGGCAACGGTCATGTGGTGACGGTTGAGCTCAAGGATACCCTCAAAGACTCAACTACCTATACCATAGACTTCGGCAACGCCATCTCCGACCTCAACGAGGGAAACATTCTCGACGGTTTCAGCTATGCTTTTTCGACCGGTCCGACAATCGACACCCTGCGTATCTCGGGCATGGTTTTCGAGGCTAAGACCCTGGAGCCGGCTCAGGGAATGATGGTGGGTGTCTACAGCAATCTCTCTGATACGGCCATCCACACCCTCCCTCTCGAACGCCTCACCCGCACAGACCAATACGGAAGATTCACGATACGCAACCTTGCGCCGGGCACCTACCGCATCTATGCCATCAACGACCTCAACCGCGACTATAAGTGGGACCGTTCGGAAGATATTGCTTTCTATGACATGACGATCACCCCCACCACGTCGATGATCGACCGCGTCGACACTATTTCGGCGCGCGACGGCTCCGACTCGATAGTTACCGTCAAGGCAACCCAATATCTCCCCAACGATGTGTTGCTCACATGGTTTAACTATGGCTATGCGTCGCAATATCTGGCCAAAAACAACCGCAACGACCGCAACATTATCTATCTCGAGATGGGCACGAAGTCTGACTCGCTCCCCACTCTCACGGTGCTCGACGGGCCTCTCGCCGGCAAGACCGACAGGGAGTGGGCTGTGCTCGAAGCGTCGGCCACCCTCGACTCGCTCACCTATTGGATAAAGGACTCAACCCTCATTAAGACCGACTCGCTGAGAGTGGCAGCGCGCTATCTCCGCACCGACACCAACGACAATCTGTCGTGGACCACCGACACCCTGCGCCTCTTTATGAGAAAGCAGAAGTCAACCAGCAGCGACTCCAAGCCCAAGGCCAAAAACAACAGGGAGCCGAAAGACTCGCTTAACGGAGACTCGNTGCCCAAAATCGAGCTGATGAAAATCAAAATCAACTCTCCCAAGCCTCACAACCTCGGCACACCTCTGGTGGCCTCTATCGACGTGCCGGCGGGGGAATATCACCCCGAGATGGTGAAGCTCGAAATCATCGAGACCGAAAAATCGCGCGACCCCAACGACCCCAAGGAGACAAAAACAAGGAGGGTGATAGAGAATTTCGAGCTTAATTTCACCGACTCGCTCAAGCCGAGACTGCTCACGGGCAATATCACCGACTGGAAGCCGGGCCAGACCTATTGCCTCACCATCGACAGCGCGGCGATAGTTAGCATCTACGGNGTGCCCTCCGAGAAGCTCGAATATGAGTTCAACACCAAAGCNGCCGACGAATATTCCAACCTCACCTTCCATATCACCGGCANCGACGGACACCCCGCCATAGTGGAACTNCTNTCCACCAACGACGCTCCCGTGGCCAAAGCCCCGGTCAATGCGGCAGGCGACGCGGTGTTTAATTTCGTGACGCCCGGCAAGTATTATGCCCGCATGTTTTTTGACGACAACAACAACGGCATCTACGACATCGGCATAGTCGACTCTATCCAGCCCGAGGAGACAGCCTACTATCCCAAGCGCATCAACCTCAAGAAAAACTGGGACCTTGAGCAGTCGTGGGATATCTATGAGATAGCCATCGACATGCAGAAGCCCAACGAAATCAAGAAAAACAAGCCCAAGACCAAAGACGGCTCGACCACCGACAGCGAGGATGAAGATGAGGATGACGAGTTTGACCCCAACGACCCCTTCGGTTCGCTCAACTCCACCAACCGCAACGGCACTCCCCGCAGCGCCTTTGACACGAGTGGCCGGGGCAATATGCGCACCCGTTAACCCCCTCAGCCTTAAGATGAAACTCATAGCCTTTAACCGTGAGCCCGGCGACCCAATAGGGGAAATTCCGGCCATCGACCTCATACCCGACTCGGCCATCATCCTCCCGGGGCGCCCCATGTTTCTGCCTGAGTGGAGCTCGCGCTGGAAAGCCGAGCTGCTTCCCGCCGTGAGGATAAGCCGCCTTGGCAAAGCTATCAAGGCGCGCTTCGCCCCGCGCTATTATGACGCCGTGACCCTGTTGCTCAGGCTCCGCCCCACCGACCTTGAGGAGAGTCTGCGGAGCGCCGGATTGTCAGCGGCAATCGCCTCGGCGTTTGACAACTGTGTGCAGCTCGGCGAATGGATCACCCTCCCTCCCGAGGGGATTGACCGTGACCTCGAAATAAGCTTCTCCGACCGCACCGTCACCCTCACCCCCTCACAGCTCGAAGTCAACGGCGCTATCGAGGCGGCGGCGCGCTTTCTCACCATCAAGACCGGCGACATAATCGCCCCGCTCGCTCTCCCCACCGGAGCAGAGGTGGCCGTAGGGCTCGATTTTCGCGCCTCGATCAACTCCCGACCCGCTCTCACGGCGCGCCTCAAATAGAAAAAAACATAGTCAGCCACGCAATAATCCATGCCGGAGAGAGTTATATATAAGGTATCAAAGGCTTTCAACGCCAATAGATTTACCCTACAAACCTCCCCCAAATGAAGATTATCACATATCTCGGAAATATAAAGCGGTCGGCAGTCGTCATGCTCATGGCGGCCGTGGCCATAATGTCGTTCGCTCAGGACAAAAACCAGTTTAACCCGGTGCAGACAGGTGTTAACTCGCTCAACATCGCTCCCGACGCCCGCGGAGCCTCGATGGGCGACATCGGCGCCGCCACCGAGCCCGACGCAAACTCCCAGTTCTGGAATCCCTCGAAATATGCCTTTGCCTACAGCCGTGGCGGACTGTCGCTGAGCTACACCCCGTGGCTCCGCAAGCTCGTCAACGACATCTATCTTGCCAACCTCTCCGGCTACTGGAAAGTGGGCCGCGATGACAANCAGGCTGTTTCGGCCACTCTGAGATATTTTTCGCTCGGCGAGGTGTCGACAGCCTCGGATATTTCTTCGGGCGAGACGCTCAACCCCTATGAGATGTCGTTCGACGTGGGCTATTCNCGCAAGCTCTCCGAAAAATTCTCGATGGGCGTTGTGTTGCGCTACATNTACTCCGACCTCGGCTACTCATCCTCCTATGCCGGCGACCANTCGACNGGCGCCTCAGCCTTCTCGGCCGACATNGCNGGCTATTTCACCACCTATCCCATCATCGGGCGCAACGAATGTCAGTTCTCATGGGGCTGGAACATCTCAAACATAGGCTCGAAAGTGGCTTATAATCACGGCGAAGACCCTGCGTTCCTGCCCGCCAACCTCAAGCTTGGCACAGCCTTTACATTTCCCTTGGCCGACTACCACAACCTCACCTTCGCCCTCGACCTCAACAAGCTGCTCGTGCCCACCCGCCCGCTCGAAAGCAGCTATGACACCACCACCGCCGAGGGTCAGAAAGAATATCTCGAAGCCCTCGAAAACTGGGAAAACATGTCGTCGATCACCGGTATCTTCAAATCATTCTCCGACGCTCCCGGCGGAATGTCNGAGGAGTTCAAGGAAATCAACTGGAGCCTCGGCGCCGAATATGCCTACAACAACCAGTTCTTCCTCCGCGCCGGCTATTTCTATGAAAACGCCATGAAGGGCAACCGTAAATATTTCGGCATAGGCGCCGGCTTCTCGCTCAATGTGGTGAGACTCGATGCCTCCTATATGCTAGCCACCGCCCAGACCTCGCCTCTCGACCAAACCCTCCGCTTCACCCTCACCTTCGACATGGACGGTCTTAAGGAAATCATCGGCAAGCGCCGCTAACCTCATCATCATCCCCGGGAGTCATGACAGATATCAGAATAGGCAACGGATTTGACGTTCACCGCCTTGTGGAAGGGCGCAAGCTCATATTGTGCGGTGTGGAAATCGATTGGCACCTCGGCCTGCTCGGCCACAGCGATGCCGACGTAGCGATTCATGCCCTGTGTGACGCACTGCTCGGAGCCGCCGCCCTCGGCGACATAGGCAAACATTTTCCCGACACCGACCCCCGCTATAAAGGCGCCGACTCGCGCAAACTGCTGNGCGAGGTGGTGAGTCTGNTGNCCAAAGAGGGNTNTANCGTNGGNAATGTCGACGTCACCATCATAGCCCAGGCGCCCAAGATGGCNCCGCATATCGAGACCATGCGCCAAAACCTCGCCCTCGATCTCGATATCGCCCTCGACCACGTGAGCGTAAAAGCCACCACTACCGAAAAGCTCGGCTTCACCGGCCGCGGCGAAGGTATCGCCGCCTCCGCCTCCGCCCTGCTTTTCAGATAGATCAACCCATTAAAGGGGAGGCCAATGACCTTGAGGTTTGCCTACGGCTACCTATCAAGTTCATTCGCATAAATGTCTGTGTGAGATAACGATAATCAATTACTCTTGTTTGACCAGCTCGATGGCTTGTTTGCCTGTCATTCTCTCGATAGTCATTTCAATGGCGAGACATCTGTTAAACCCCCTCTTGATTTCTTCGTTAAGACTTTCATCATCATTGGGGTTGCATCTGCGTCCGAGCGCTTCAAGAATGTGGGTCTTTTCTGAAACATCATCAATTATTCGGACTCTTCCGAATGTTATGACGCTTCGGAAATAGGTGGTGTATGCTTCAGGATGTATTTCATCTTTGGCAATGACAGTGAAACAGGCCCTACTGTTTTGCTTGATTATATCAACCTTATGCCCGGTTAAGGCTGAGTGGAAATATAATTTTCCATTCTCATAAACATGACTCAGCGGCACACCGTATGGCATGCCATCATCTCCACATAAAGCCAATACTCCCGATGTAGTCGACTTTAGTATGGCTATACTTTCTTCCTCTGAAAGTAATTGCTTGAAGCGTCGCATTTTCTTTTCCATTATTGCATAATTATAATGGTTCCACATCGTGGAAATTGTGATATTATCCAACAGTAATGATAGGCTGACCAAAGAAGGTTGAAAGCATGGCGAGTGTGGAGATTGTGAAGTTATGCTCGCCGCTGAGCCATCTTGTTATTTCGCTTGGACGCTTGCCAATTGCATCGGCAAGTTGTTTCTTCGAGAGACCTTTTTCCTGCATTAACGAGTCAAGGCGGTTGGAGATCTGAAACGAAAGCCGAGCCTCTGCCCTCTCCTCCGGCTTTATATCTCCAAGAAGCTCACGTAAAGATGTTTTAGCTCTTTTCATAACTCAAATGTTTTGTCGGTTTCTATCTCACTTTCGGTAATTATCACACTTCCATCTGCAACTCCCTCTTTGAGTAGTTCTTCAAAACGCTGTAAAGTCAGGACATATCCTTTCAATGTATCATCTTCATCATAGGTGCGAGTTTTCTTTTGTCCTCCGTTACCCAGAATCAGGATATGGTCAGAAAGGCGTAATCCATATAGGCGTAGTTTGGATTTCAAAGTAGGAAGAGCCACGACTGAATCTCTCATCTTACCTTCGGGTCGGAAATATCTTTCCAATGCACCGAAGTCAAGAATCTGATCAATGAACTTAGCAATGNTTCGAAAATCCTTGTTCAGTTCACCGTCTGCCTGAAATTTTGCAACAAATTTCTCAAACTCGTTCATGTCATCGGAAAGAAACTGTATTGTGTAAACCGTACAGTTCTCTGTTTGATCTAAAAGTAGTAGCTCGACTTCACTCATAATGTTTTGTTTTGTAATATAACGCAAAGATACATCAAATATTTCACATATATGTGAAATAAAGGAGGATTTTTTGGGGAAAGAAAAATATTCAGATGTGGGTTAGCGGACGATGGGCCAGGGGAAGTGTTTGAGGGCTTGTTCGAGGTCGTGCTCGCGGCCGCCGCAGTAGCGGTTGAGCAGATTATGGAAGCCGGCCTGATGGTTAAACTCCACAAGGTGGGCCAACTCATGTTTTATCACATAGTCGCGCAACTCCTGAGGCAACAGCACCAGAGCCTGCGAGAGCGTTATCACTCCACGCGACGAGCAGCTGCCGAGGGTGCGGGTGCCCGANCCCATGCGCCANNCCATNTTCCGGCCACACAGCTCGCGCGCTATCNCGTCGGCACGCGGCACAATGATANANNGCCACATGCGCCCGCAGGCCGACAGCACAAACTTGCTCAGAAATTTCTGATGGGAGCCTTGTGACAGATCAATCTCCGTGCCATAGGTTATCACACACTCTATCAGGCTTTCATTCTTTCGGAAATTGGCCTTGGCGGTGAGGGTTGGCTCGCCGCTCAGGGCAAACCTTATCCTCATGCCGGGAGCTTCGATCACACTGTCGGGCGAAAAATCGGGAGTGGCGGGGCGGCGCTCAAGCAAACTCGGCGCCATTTTGTTGACAATGCTGTTCATCTCCTCCTCACTCACCGGGGGCATCGAGAAACGGGGTAGCCCCTTGGTCCACCTCCCTGTGACGCGGCGGTAGTTGCGGCTCATCACCACAGTGACATATCCCAACAGGTCATGGCGGAATTTAATTGTTCCTTCAAACGGCTTGGCAAACATCTCTAAGATTCCTCGGGCGCGGTATCATCGCGGCTCTACACCCCACAGGAGCTTGGCCCTCAGGGTCTCGGCGAAGTTGTGGAACGGCAGCGTTATCATCTTGGTCACAAAAGGCGCCTTGCGGATAGTGAGGGGAGTGTTGACCGGCAGCGACAGCGAACGGCCGTCGACACTCAGCAGAAAACTCTCCTCGCGCGAAGAGGTCATAACATCTATCACAGCCGAGTCGCTGACTACTATGGGGCGCATGGTGAGCGAATGGGTGGCAATCGGCGCTATCA
>WFLX010065688.1_pt1 | contig 12722 bp, 12 predicted proteins | sample 4967041 | NCBI WGS metagenome assembly WFLX01 (sample SAMN12857096, study PRJNA449069) | gut metagenome | isolation source: stool from male and female vole | host: Microtus ochrogaster | place: USA:Florida | collected 2017 | reverse complement strand
GCCGCCGCGTGAAGAAGCGCGTCGTGCTTGAGAACATCTGACGAAAACAGGAGGAAAACGATATGGATCCTTATAACAGCTTTTTGGTGTCCTTATAACATCTTTCTCAACTCATACATCATATCTCTATAACCTCTCCGTCATAAGCCAAATGCACGCCTTCAGGCAGCAACTTCTCCTCGTCTGCATGTGGCTTGATGTGGTGTCCCATGTGTATCAGCCAAGTTTCCCTCACGCCCAAACTCTGCGCAAAGGCTATTGCCTCGTCAATCGTCTGATGACTGGGATGCTCCTTATGGCGCAATCCATTGACAATCATGTATTCCCCCCCCTGCAAGTATGGTAATTCTTCACTAGGAATTGTTTTCATGTCAGTGATATAAGCAAAGTTTTCTATACGAAATCCAACAATGGGCAATTTACCGTGCATCACACGGATTGGCATGATTGTTACATCGCTGTCGGCTTCATCTGGCAGTCCTTCTTTCGACGTTCTCAATTCATCCCACACCTGCTGACGCTTCATCTTAACAGCATCGTCCAGATACTCCGATGCCATAGGCTCTTTCTCCACCTCCCGAATCACAATAGGCACATGAGGCTCAATCTCTATCAAATTGATGGCAGGCACACCAGGATAGCGCTTCTCCTTAGGCGTAAAGCAGTATGGAATGCGCTCCATCAGATGGTCAGCACAAAATTTCTCGGCATACACATCCACATCACCGAAGATACTGTACGGACGCAAATCATCCAATCCGCCCACATGGTCGTAATGCTCATGTGTAATTAGCACCGCATCAAGAGGTTTGAAATCAATGCTGAGCATCTGCTGGCGAAAATCAGGACCACAATCAATCAGAATACGCTTGCCCTTCACTTCCAAGAGGCTCGAACAGCGCAACCGCTTGTCCCTGGAATCTGTTGACGTACACACCTCACAAGGACACCCTATCTGAGGCACTCCGCAAGAAGTTCCACTACCAAGTATCGTTATTTTCATAGGAATAACAGAGTTGAAAACTTATCAAATCAACGTTTTAGATAAAGTTCACTTCTGGGTGAATATCAATGTCGAACTTCTCTTTCACATCCTTGCAAACCATGTTGCAAAGTGTGATAATCTCATCAGAAGTCGCCCCCCCAAGGTTGACCAGCACCAATGCTTGCTTATCGTGTACAGCTGCACGTCCCAACGCCTTTCCCTTCCATCCGCACTGGTCAATCATCCATCCTGCAGGAATCTTCACACCATTCTCTACTTCGTAGAACGGCATCTGCGGATAATCCTTCTGAATCGACAAGAACTTCTCACGGCTCACCACTGGATTCATAAAGAAACTGCCCGCATTACCCAACATCTTCGGGTCAGGCAGTTTGGCATTTCTGATGTCATTAATCGCCTGACGCACATCAGCCAAACCATACGCCCGATTCTGTGAATCGCCGCCCATCACCACACAGAGATTGCCATACTCCAGCTTCAGTTGAGGTTGCTTCTGCAAACGATAAGTTACGTATGTAACAGCATACTTACCCTTCAATTGCCGTTTGAAAATACTATGTCGATAGGCATAACCACATTCTTCTGTTCCAAACACACGCTTCTGCCCGTTCGACAACTCAATCGCCTCCACCAGTGCAATCACATCCTTCGCCTCCACACCATAAGCACCAATGTTCTGAACAGCACTTGCCCCCACTTCGCCCGGAATCAGCGACAGGTTCTCCACTCCTCCATACCCATGCTCCACTGCCCATGCCACAAAGTCGTCCCACACTTCACCTGCGCCTACACGCACCAGCACATCTTCCGTCGTTTCATCTACCACCTCTATACCGAGAATGGCACTATGCAACACCAAGCCTTCAAAGTCTCCCTTAAAAAGCAGATTGCTACCTCCGCCAATATGCAAAACCTCGCCTTCCAACGCAGGAATCAGTTCTCGAAGTTCTTCCTCACTGTCATATTCCACATAACGCTTCGCTTTCACATTCATGCCAAACGTATTGTGACTGAGCAAACTATAATTCTCGTACTTCTTCATGACAAACCATCAACAACCAACTAATACTCTATTCCCTTCAACTTCCAACCACTATGGTCCTTGTTGAACTTGAACTGTATCTGCATCCCGTTGCTCATACCCTGCAAGAGCAACGTCTTACGGTTCTGACCAATGCTCATCTGCCCATAGTTAATGTTCACCAAGGCATCCTTTGGCAACGGTAGGTCATGCGTCATCTCAAACCACTCGTCAGCATCAATCTCATCCACCTGCGGCTCCTCTTCACCATCCTCTGATGTGAGCACCACCTTGATGGGCGACGCCAACGCATCACGCTGAAAGACACTGTCCGCNATAAAGTGCGCATANAAACGAAGNAAATCNCCATTCGGCACCTCATCCANCCGCCTCTTCTTCACATCTGTCAGCATCCACTTGCCATTCAATCGGTTGAAGTTATACTTCTCCACTTCATTTCCAGCCAACACGAACCGCTCAATAGCCACACTTTGGATGGTCGTATCCTTCTGCAACTCCAAATCTTGCGCATGTTCATAAATAACAGCATACACTTCTTGACCGCCCAAATGGTTGAGCGCCCCCCATTCCTGCTTCGAGAGCATATCCTCCTCCTCGCCCCGATAGCAAGGCAAGGGGAACACAACACGCTGACGCTGAAAACGTGCATCGCTCAAAAACTCATACAGAAAATCATTGAACAACTCGTCTACCGCCACAGGAGGCTCTTCCGCCTCCTNAAACAAGTGAAGCGTNTCGCCCACAAACGCCTCGACCGAATCCTCCTCGACCTCCGNTTCNTTGTCAANCACATTTNTCAGCTTAGTGTCCTTACACGACACCAAGCATCCCGCCATCATGGCGGTCAGCACAAAACCCTTTTTCATGCTCCATTCATAAAAACGCCGCAAAGGTACGGAATTATGAATTATGAATCATGAACTTTTCTCTGCGTTTTAGCTGATTATGAATTAAATTCCTTACCTTTGCATCGTTTTTGCTACAAACACCTCATCAAATTATGTTAGAAAAGATTCAATGTTTACTTCAGGAAGTTGAAGGATTAGCGGCTAATTCAGCCGAAGAAATCGAGCAACTTCGTATCAAATATCTCAGCAAGAAAGGTGCCATCACAACCCTCATGGCTGATTTCCGCACCGTTCCAGCCGAACAGAAGAAGGAAATTGGCATCAAAATCAACGAACTCAAAAACAAAGCACAAGAGAAAATCAACGCCCTCCGCGATGCCTTCGCCGTGCAGGAGACAGAGGTAAATCACCTTGACATCACTCGCACTGCCTACCCCATCACCCTCGGCACACGCCATCCGCTTACGCTGGTGAAGAACGAAATCATCGACATCTTCTCCCGCCTCGGATTCTCTTTGGCCGAAGGACCAGAGGTGGAAGATGACTGGCACGTATTCTCTTCCATGAATTTTGCCGATGACCATCCTGCCCGTGACATGCAGGACACCTTCTTCGTAGAGGCACACCCCGACATCATCCTGCGCACCCACACAAGTTCCGTACAAGCGCGCGTGATGGAAAAGCAGCAGCCCCCTATTCGTGTGCTCTGCCCTGGTCGTGTGTATCGCAATGAAGCAATCTCCGCCCGTGCCCACTGCTTTTTCCATCAGGTCGAAGGCCTCTATGTTGACGAGAAGGTGAGCTTCACCGACCTCAAACAGGTGCTCCTCCTCTTCGCCAAGGAAATGTTCGGCGAGGACACACAGATTCGTCTCCGCCCCTCCTACTTCCCCTTCACTGAACCAAGTGCCGAAATGGACGTGTCCTGCACTCTCTGCAAGGGCAAAGGATGCAGCATGTGCAAAGGCTCCGGATGGCTCGAAATCCTCGGTTGCGGCATGGTACACCCCAACGTGCTCGAAGCCAACGGCATCGACTCCACCAAGTACAAAGGCTATGCCTTCGGCATGGGCATAGAGCGCATCGCCAACCTCAAATATCAGGTCAAGGACCTCCGCCTCTTTTCCGAGAACGATGTCCGCTTCCTCCGTGAGTTCGAGGCAGCTAACTAATTCTTTTCGCATCATACAAACAATCATAAAAGGTGCATCCGATTTCTACAATCGGATGCACCTTTTGTTTTACATCCCCGACACCCGTTTCCTGCTGTTTCCCTCATGGTGCAGGACGGTTTTTCCTTCCCCGTGCAGGACAACATTCCTTCGAAGGGAAGGAAAAATTAAACTTAGATAATCTTACAAAAAAGCCCCAAGGGAGCATTCAAAACACTGCCACCCGACAACAGCATCATCAACACATTTAGAGGTATTTGCAACACATTGCTGTTTGGAACAGCCTTTTTACTATATTTCCCATCATGGCATAAAAAACTCTACAGAAACCATCCGTAATACAAAAAAAATCTGTAACTTTGCCGTCAGCGTTGTATGTCGACAACGATGAGACATCGTTAAGTCTTAACGATTCATTGTGGCAATCGTTTTCGCTAATCGCTAAATTTTCATATAACTAAATACGACATGAGCGATATTCTTACAGCCATTAAAGCTATTGTGGAGAACTCATCAAAAACCGTAGTGGAGTCTTCTCAAAATAAGTCTCAAAATAGAGCTACCCAAATGGGCGATGCCCTTGAGGATTATGTTAAAAATGCTTTTGCAAATTGTTTGGGGCAGGACATTAGATCTATAAAACACGCACGCAACCAAACGTTCTCCTATCTTGGAAATAGTACGAATCCCCCCGATGCTATACTGAAAGGCAGTGATGCTATTGAAATCAAGAAAATAGCAACGATAAAAACGTCACAGCTTCAGTTAAATAGTAGTTATCCAAAAAACAAGCTGCATTCTAACAACCCTAAAATTTGCAAACAATGCTGCGATTGTGAGACTTGGCAAGAAAAAGATATGCTCTATGTTGTTGGACAAGTTAATGGTCAAGAATTACAAAACATATTCTTTGTGTATGGGGATTTGTATTGTGATTCTCAGGAAACGTATGAAAATGTTGAGAATGCTGTCAAAGAAAGTCTTAACTCACTTGATGGCGTTGAACTTGCTGAAACAAACGAACTGGGCAGAGTGAACAAAGTTGACCATCTTGAAATATCTGACCTTAGAATACGTGGGATGTGGTTAATCAAATCTCNATTCCAACATTTTGATTACTTGACGGAGGATATAACCAACTACATGTTCAAATTAGTCGCTATAATTCCTAAAGACAAATACAACAGTTTTATCAATGTAGATGAGTTCGAGGAATTTTGTAAACAGAAGGGTGTCAACATATCAGACGAAGAAATAGAAGACCCACAAAATCCCGCTAATTTGATAGAATCCAAACTTATAATATATTACTATTGATGAATCTTATCAGTCTTTTTTCAGGTGCAGGTGGTCTTGATAAGGGTTTCCATCATGCAGGTTTCCATACTATCGTCGCCAATGAATTTGACCCCAAAATTTGTCCTACTTTTAAGGTAAATTTCCCTAATACCCGCCTAATCGAAGGTGACATTCGCAATGTAAAAGAGAGTGAGTTCCCTGAACATGTAACAGGTATCATAGGTGGTCCTCCATGTCAATCATGGAGCGAGGCAGGTAGCCTTAAAGGTATTGAAGATGCACGTGGTCAGCTTTTCTACGAATACATCAGAATACTGAAGGCTGCTCAGCCTTTATTCTTTGTTGCCGAGAATGTATCTGGCATGTTAGCCAAGCGACACTCTGAGGCTGTTGATGGCTTCATGCGTCTCTTTGACGAAGCTGGATATGATGTTAATCTCAAAATGCTTAATGCTAACGACTTTGATGTTCCAGAAGATCGTGACCGTGTGTTTTATATCGGTTTCCGCAAGGATTTGAACATTCACGATTTTGAATACCCTATTCCACGTGCACATAAACCAACATTGAGAGAATGTATATGGGATCTTAAAGACAATGCGATTCCCGCATTGGAGCACAACAAAACAAATGGTGACAAATGTGCGATTCCTAATCATGAATACTTCACTGGTGCATATTCACCGATTTTCATGTCGCGTAACCGAGTGAGGTCGTGGGAAGAACCAGCATTCACCGTTCAAGCCAGTGGGCGTCAATGTCAGTTACATCCCCAAGCACCAAAGATGGTTAAAATAGAAAAGAACAAACAAATTTTTGTCCCTGGTAAAGAATATCTTTACAGAAGAATGTCAGTACGTGAAGTTGCAAGAGTTCAGACATTCCCTGATGATTTTGTATTCTTATATACAGATGTAAATATGGGGTATAAAATGATTGGTAATGCAGTTCCTGTAAATCTTGCATATCACGTTGCCATGAGTATTCGTACTACACTTGACAAGCATGGTATTAACTATCAAAATTCATTTATCTTGAATTAACATAAGCTCTGGAATNTTNTCGTATTGTTGAATTGTTGTCATCATTAAAGCGGTATATTCTCCCATCTTGAGGCTTATCCGTCCGTGTTATACTCCAATGCTTTCCGACCGTTCCTCAATATATCGTAACACATACTCACGGAGTGGCAGCAAATCTATATATCGTTTCCCATACAAACAAGATACTTGATGTAAAATAGCCAAGCACCAACACTTTGTGCATATCCACAATTTCACACAAAAGTACCTCTGGATGCTCGCCCAGAAATTCCTTAGTCAGTAAATTTGTGGCTTCACCAATAATCATGATGTTATAAACCACAACATGGTAGCACATCACGTCTTCCTTCATGTCCTCTCGTTCTCTCATACACCACTTTCATATCTTTACGAGCGATTCTTTCCGCAGATGGACGTAATGTACCTTCTTTCACAATATCAACCTTGCATCCTAACCTCTCCTCCTATTCACGGTGCATCCGAGCGTATACGAAAAGTCCAATAGGAGTACAGTGGTCGAACATCCCCAATAAATCCACATCACGATCAGGACGTTCGTCCCCTCACGAGTCGGAACCAAACAGCCATGCTTTCAAGACTTGTTGAGTCTTAAAGTACTCGGCTATCGTCTTTGTCATGATTTCCGTGCTCATGATTCAGTTCTGTTTTTTATTTGTAAATTACGTCAAAAAGGCAGAAACGACAAAACTTTTGTTCATCTTTTTTCTTTCGTTCCAATTTTCGTGTTGGGAAAACACTCCGTTTCATTAGTTTTCATTACCTTTGCACAAAAGTTACATCAGCTTATTCAATTCTAAACAGAAAAGAAAACTCATGAGTAAAGCAAGACCGTTTAAAGTGTTCGCGGGCACAAAGACAAGATACTTGGCAGAACGTATCTGCCAGAGTTTGGGCTGTCCGCTTGGTAACATGGTGATTTCACATTTTGCAGACGGCGAGTTCGCCGTATCATTTGAAGAGTCGATTCGTGGCGACGATGTGTTCCTTGTTCAATCGACGTTCCCCAACAGCGACAATTTGATGGAGTTGTTGCTGATGATTGACGCAGCCAAGCGTGCCAGTGCACACAGCATCGTGGCTGTCATCCCTTACTTTGGTTGGGCACGTCAGGACCGCAAGGACAAACCGCGTGTAAGCATCGGTGCTAAGCTGGTGGCCGACCTCCTCAGTGTGGCTGGTATTGACCGTCTCATCACGATGGACCTGCATGCCGACCAGATTCAAGGCTTCTTCAATGTTCCTGTTGACCATCTGTATGGTTCGCTCGTCGAGGTGCCTTACGTGGCAAAACTGAACCTGCCAAACCTCGTCATCGCTACACCCGACGTGGGCGGCGCCAAGCGCGCGCGCCTGTTTGCCAAGAAACTGAACACTCCACTCGTGCTCTGCAACAAGGTGCGTGTGCAAGCCAATGTGGTCGATTCCATTCAAATCATTGGCGACGTGAAGGGCAAGGATGTTGTGATTGTGGATGACATGGTCGATACTGCTGGTACCATCACCCGCGCTGCCGACGAGATGATGAAGGCTGGTGCGAACAGTGTGCGTGCTGTGGCGAGCCATTGTGTGATGAGCGACCCTGCCAGTGACCGCGTGCAACAGTCAGCACTGGAAGAAATCGTATTCACCGACTCCATTCCTTATGCCCAGAAGTGCCCGAAAGTGGTGCAGCTCTCCATCGCAGAGATGTTTGCACGTGCCATCCGTGCCGTGTCTGAGCAGAAGAGTGTCAGCGAAGAATTTAATTTCTGATGAAATTTGCCATACTTGCAGCAGGAGAAGGTTCACGACTGGCGCAAGAAGGGGTGGAACTGCCCAAGCCGCTGGTTCGTGTGAACGGCGAGGCTATGATTGACAGGCTCATCCGCATCTTTGTCCAAAACGGAGCGGAAGCCATCTACATCATCACCAACAACCTCACTCCTCTCACACAAGAGCACCTTCTCCAGCTGCAAGCGATGGACAAACGGATTCACCTCATCGTCAAGACAACGCCCTCGTCCATGCACAGTTTTTACGAACTGCGACAGTTGATGGGCAACGGGAAGTTCTGCCTCACAACGGTTGACACCATTTTCCGCGAAGAGGAGTTTAAAAAGTATATCCGTGCATGGGAACTATCAGACGAAGACGGCTTGATGGCTGTCACCGACTACATTGACGACGAGAAACCGCTCTACATTGCTACAAACCCCGACTTGACCATCACGGGATTTCATGACCAAGGACCACAGCGTTTCATATCGGGTGGCATCTATGGTTTGTGCGAGACTTCCTATCCCGTCATAGACAAGTGCATCGCCGAAGGACAATCGCGTATGCGCAACTTTCAGCGCCAGTTGGTCAAAGACAAACTCAAGCTAAAGGCATATCCATTCAGCAAGATTCTCGATGTGGATCATGCCAGCGACATAGAAAAGGCAGAAGCCTTTCTCAATCCCCAAGACTAATCACANAANTACTAANCCNAANCCTNTATGNACAAGNTCTTTTTAGCGACAGCTCTCTGTGCCTCCCTTGCCATCCCAACGGTGGGAAAGGACAAGAACACCTCAAAGGCTACATCCAGCGATTCTAACAAGATGGTGGCGTATCTATTCACCTACTTCAACAGCAATGCCCCTGAGGATGAGCAGATTTGCTATGCCATCAGTGAGGACGGATACAATTACACCCCACTCAACCATGGCAACCCTGTTATCTCGTCCGACACCATTGCCTATACGCAATGCGTGCGTGACCCCCACATCTTGCGTGGCGAGGATGGCAAAACTTTCTATATGGTAGCAACCGACATGAAATCAAGCCTCGGATGGTCAAGCAACCGTGGCATTGTACTGCTCAAATCTACCGACCTCATCCACTGGCAGCACTCAGCCATCAACTTCCCCACCCGTTACACAAAGGAGTGGAAGAACGTGATTCGTGTGTGGGCACCTGAAACCATTTACGACCGTCAGGCAGGCAAGTACATNGTGTTCTANTCCCTGNGNACCAGCNACCCANGCTCGTTCGACAAGATTTATTACCAATACGCCAACGAGGACTTCACCGACCTCGAAGGTGAACCCAAATGGCTCTTCGATGCTGGCAACGCTACCATTGACGGCGATATCGTATATAACGAGGAGGACAAACTCTACCACCTCTTCTACAAGCAAGAATCGGGACGTGGCATCTATCAGGCTGTATCACCAACACTTACTGGTCGATGGACAAAGATAGATGGTCATGTAGAGCAAACGACTCAGGCGGTAGAAGGCGTAGGTGTGTGCAAGAGCCTCGACGGGAAGTCATGGATTATCATGTATGACTGCTATGCCAACGGACACTACCAGTTCTGCAGATCTTACGATTTGAAGACTTTCGAGTTTGTTCAGGATACTGAAACCAAAGGTAAATTTACCCCTCNCCACGGCACCATCATGCCCATCACACAAGCAGAGAAGGAACGCCTCTTGAAGAATTTCGGAAATTTTAATCAGCCCATCCTGCCAGGTTTCCATGCTGATCCCGAGGTGTTGTACTCCAACAAGAACAAGCAGTACTACATCTACAGCACAACAGATGGAACGCCAGGATGGGGCGGTCACGACTTCAGCGTGTTCTCCTCCACCGACCTCGTGAATTGGACAGATGAGGGGAAGATGCTCGACGTGAAGAGCGACCAAGTGAAATGGGCAACGGGTAATGCGTGGGCACCATGTATCATCGAGCGCAAGCAGGAGGATGGTACTTATAAGTATTACTTCTACTATTCTGCCCATAACCCAAAGAGCAACCGCAAGGAAATCGGTGTGGCTATGAGCGACGACCCGAAAGGACCATTCACGGATTTCGGTCGCCCCATTATAACCGACGCTGACCGTCCTGCCGAAGCGCATGGCGGACAAGCCATCGACGTGGATGTGTTCCAAGACCCCAAGTCGGGCAAGTACTATCTATATTGGGGCAATGGCTTCATGGCTGGTGCAGAACTGAACGACGACATGACGAGCATCAAGAAGGAGACGCTGAAACACATGACTCCTAAAGGTGGTTCGTTACAGACATGGGCATATCGCGAAGCCCCCTATGTGTTCTACCGCAAAGGTCTGTATTACTTCCTTTGGTCGGTGGATGACACAGGCTCACCCAACTACCATGTATGCTACGGCACAANCGACTCGCCACTGAGCGACATCAACATTGNCGAAGCCNACTACNGTGTGATTGAACAAGTGCCAGAAGACAAGNTTTATGGCACAGCCCACAACTCCATTTTGCAGATTCCAGGCAAAGATGAGTGGTACATTGTGTACCATCGCATTAACAAGAACTTTGCTGACAGAAAGTATGGAGGTGGTGTCCCTGGTACGCATCGCGAAGTGTGCATCGATAAACTGACCTTCGACAAGAAAGGCAATATCGTGCCAGTGAAGCCCACACTGAATGGTCCTGAACCCTTGAAAATGCCAAAGAAGTAAATATGACATATCTACCAGCAGAATGGCATCAGCAAGCATTCGTGCAACTGACGTGGCCTCATAAGGACACCGACTGGGCACCTGTACTTGCTGATGCCATTGATTGTTTTTGCAAGATTGCCCGTCAGTTAGCTACATGCGGGCAAGTGCTTATCGTGGCACAAAACCCAGAACAAGCCAAACAAGATTTGCACCGACATAATATCTGTCCCGACAACATCAAGTTTGTATCCTGCCCCACCAACGACACATGGGCACGCGACCATGCTTTCATCACCTGCATTAACAAACAGCGGCACGCTATCGTGCTGAATGATTTCCAATTCAATGGTTGGGGACTCAAATTCGCCGCGTGCCATGACAACCAAATCAACAAGGTCATTTTGCCTGACATTGCCGACCTGTACAAGGCTTATGGCATGAGCGTAGAATACAACAACCATTTGGATTTCGTTTTTGAAGGAGGAAGTGTGGAAAGCGATGGACAAGGCACTTTGATGGTCACAAGCAGTTGCCTGCTTGCCCCCAACCGCAATAACCCGCTGTCAAAAGCAGACATTGAGCAATACCTAAAAGAGACCTTCCATGCACAGAGAGTGCTATGGATAGAACATTCATGGTTAGCTGGCGACGATACAGACGGACACATCGACACCNTGGCTCGTTTCTGTTCCCCCACATCCATCGCCTATGTGAAGTGTGAAAATNCAGACGATGAGCACTACGAGGAACTACAAGCAATGGAACANGAACTANAAACCTTACGAACCGCAGACGGACAACCATANCAGCTCTTCCCTCTCNCACNTCCTGACCCATGCTNNGACGNNGATGGTGGACGCCTTCCTGCCACACATGCCAACTTCCTCATCGCCAACGATGCAGTGTTAGTGCCCACCTACCGACAACCAGAGAAAGACGCACGAGCTTTAGCCCAACTGGAACAGGCATTCCCCAACCACCGCATTATCGACATCGATTGCAGTGTACTCATCTTGCAGCATGGCTCCCTACATTGCTCAACGATGCAGTATCCAAAGATTTAACAATACCCCAAGTTCGACCAACTCGTAAAAACACATCATCGCTATAGTGCTACAACGCTACAACGCAACACAGAATCCCTAAAGGTGTACGAAACACTGCCGTTTACCAAGCGGACGATGCACCCACAAGCGCAACCGCAATACACTCTGTACCATCATTACGGAACACTTTATATCGTAATTACGACACACCCTGCATNGCAATTAGCATAAGTTCAACGCATTCAAAAGAGATACAGACCCACTATTTCTCAAAACGGTTTCCCCACAGCTGCTTCATGCGTTCATGCAATTTGTTCTCTGACGCATTTTCCTGCGGATGCCAAAAGCGAGCGGTGGTAGCTCCGTCGGGCAGAAATTGTTGCTGGACAAAGTTGCCTTCGTAGGCATGGGCATATTTGTAATCCTTGCCATAGCCAAGTTGGGACATGAGTTTGGTGGGAGCATTGCGCAAATGGAGGGGGATAGGTAGATNCCCCGTCTCGCCAACATACTGNAAGGCATCGTTGATGGCTTGATAGGCAGAATTGCTTTTAGGCGAAGTCGCCAAATAGACGGTTGCTTCTGCTAAAGGAATACGTCCCTCGGGCATACCAATCTTAGAAACAGTATCGAAAGCGGCATTGGCCAACAAGAGGGCATTAGGATTGGCAAGCCCGATGTCTTCACTGGCAGAAATGACAAGACGACGTGCGATGAAAATGGGGTCTTCACCACCCTCAATCATGCGAGCGAGATAGTAAATCGCCGCATCAGGGTCACTGCCACGAATGCTTTTG
>WFLX010009205.1_pt1 | contig 12724 bp, 9 predicted proteins | sample 4967041 | NCBI WGS metagenome assembly WFLX01 (sample SAMN12857096, study PRJNA449069) | gut metagenome | isolation source: stool from male and female vole | host: Microtus ochrogaster | place: USA:Florida | collected 2017 | reverse complement strand
AGAAGGGCATGAAGCCGGTGAGGTCGTCGACGAAGCCTTTATTGGCGTCGGTGGCGTAGGTCTTGCCGGTCGCTTTGTCGAAGTAGCCCACGAAAGGTGTATGGGTGTCGGATCGCATCCAGCCTTTTGAGGCACCGAAGATTATGTAGGAGGGTGTCTCACAGATATCGGTGACGATGAGGTTGTCGGACAGGATGCCTTTGGTGTTCATCTCCTGCGGGGTGAGGGCTCCGGGACCGCAGTCGAATGTATAGACGGGGGTGATAGCTGTAGGGATGACTGAGTAGATTGTGTCGGTAAGGGGGATGTGGTAGTGCACCTGCTTGTCGGTGCGCCATATCCGGGGCGTAGAGCTGGAGGCAGAGAAGAGATGGCGTTTTTCGCCGCCACTTTCCACGTACTCTTTGTAGACGAAAGGTGAATTGGGCATCACGCCGTTGACATTATATATCGCTACCTGGTCAAAATACGTGCTGAGGTCGAGATTATCAGGCATCCGGGTTCCACGCCATACTGCGGTGATGCTATCTGAGTTGAGGCCGCCGGTATAGGCTGTAAGGTATTGGATGCCGTCATGGAGAGGAGCATCGACGGTATAGATAGTGGTGTCAACGAGTATTGAAGAGGAGGGGTTGCCGAGCGGGGGCATGGCGGGGAATACGCGGCCAATATATTTGCCGTCGACAGAGTAGACTTGCTCAAATTGCCCCTTGCCGCTGTAGCCGGGGAAGTAGAGCCTGTTGCCGTCGGACGACACGAGGGGGAAGGGTGAGTAGTATGCTTCGGGGTCTTGGCCGGTGTGGCCTATGGCTCCGAGGAATTTGCCGTTGAAATCGAATGCGAGGCAGTTTTGGCTGCCGAGTCCCCAGGGAGAGTAGTTGACAACGAGGAGGCGGTTGTCGGTGGGACGGAGCATCCAGGTCTGGGGAATGAGGGAGCTGTCGGTGGTTTCGAGGGGCACGTAGGTGAGCTTTGAGCCAAGGTCAGAAACCTTGATCTCTACGGGAGCAGCTACGGCTCCGGCTACGTCGACCACATTGGGACCGCTGGTTTCTTCGGATGATGAGCAGGAAGCCATCAGCAGGGTCGAGAGGGCTACGGCAGGCAAAAAATGTTTGTTCATGATCGGGTATAAATTGGGCATATATTTAGTTGACGAAACGGGAGGGCAGTTTGTGACATCAGGAGAGCGGATTTAACAGATTTTATGAATCACAGGCGCAAAGATAAGGTTAATCTCAGGGATGNGCAAGGATAAAACGTTTTTTTTAGGTAATTAGCTCGAAAAAGCATTCGGACGCGGTAGGCCTCACGGTCTGCCACGCCCGAATGATGGGGAAAAGTGTCTCCAAATAGATTACAGTGTGGGCGCCGCATGGCAGCGGGCCCGGAACTGTGAGGTCATAACGTAAAATATCCGATGCAAAATTACATCGGATTATCACTCTGTGCCATACCCTAAAGTGGGTATTTTTAGGGCTTAAGGTGGTGTGGACCTAATCAAAAGTGGGTAAGAGGAGAGAAAAAGCCCATCAGAGGAGGGTGAGGATGAAGCCGCTGTCGGANTGGCTGAAGCCNATNACTCCGGCGGCTGCGAGGCGCACTATGGTGTCTTCGGCGCTCTGGCGCGAGAGGCGCACGCGGGAGATGAGCGTCTCGGGCGAGATGTTGTCGCCGAGCTCACGGAGGGTCTCGAGGAGCAGGGTGTCGTTGACCCCGATGGTGAGGCCGCGGTTTTCGGCGGCAGCATTCCAGGCGCGCACCATCAGGGGATGGGCCGCGATGTTTTCGTCGGCCACGCGGTAGTAGGCCTTCAGGCGGCCGTCCTCCTCCTTGACCCTGACCGGGCGCGTAGGCGAGGGTTCTATCTCGGCGCGGAGCACCACCGCTCCACCTTCGGCAAGGATGGCGGTGACGGTAATCTGTTGGGCCGGGACGCAATACATCTCGGCAGCCTGCTCGAGCACGAAGATGTCCTCCTCGTTGCGCACTCCGGCTATGGAGCCGTTGTCGTGCACGCCTATGAGCAGCCGCCCTCCGCTATGGTTGGCAAATGCGGAGAGAGTGCGGGCTATCTTGCGGGCATCGCTGATGGAGTATTTGAAATCTTGCTGTTCGTGCTCCCCCTCGGAGATGATACGGTCAAGATAGTATCGGCCGCGGATGGCTTTGAGATCTTTCACTGAGGGTAGTTGAGGTTTTCTTCGGCGGGGTCGGCAAGCACTTCGGAGAGGTAGATGCGGGCCTGACGGCGCGCCTCCTCGAGATCCATGAAGGAGTAGTTGCCGCAGTCGCGGGGAGTGGCGCCCGGTATGTCGCCCTGCCATGAGGCTATGAAACTGAAGGTGTCGCGCATGAGCGGCAGGATGTCGGCCGAGGTATAGTCGCCCGAGAGGAGGAGATAGTTGCCTGTGCAGCAACCCATCGGACCCCAGTAGACTATCTTCGGCCCCCAGTCTTCGCGGTTGCGGAGATAGGTGGCGGCGAGATGCTCCATGGCGTGGAGCGCCTGAGGCGACACTGCCGGCTGACGGTTGGGCTCGGTGAGGCGGATGTCGAAGGTGGTGATGACGTCGCCCGAAGGGGTGGTGTCTTTGCGCGACACGAAGATGCCGCGGCTGAGGCGGAGATGGTCAATGGTGAAGCTGGCTATCTTTTTCATCGGAGCTCGGAGAGAATGGATTTGAGCAGAGTGAACGTGTGGGCCGGAGCGTCGGACCAGAAGTTTTCATACTGCGATATGTTGTTGTCGTTGTCGCCGGGGGTGTCGCTCATCACCCGGATACTCAGGAAGGGGACATGGCGCAGATGGCACACATGGGCTATGGCGGCGCTCTCCATATCCACGGCGGCCACGTCGGGGTAGATGGAACGGATGCGGGCCACTTCGGCGGGGGAGGCTATGAAGCGGTCGCCGGAGCAGATGAGGCCGTGGACCACCCCGGGGCGAGGAGAGAGAGATGGGAGCGAGAGGAGCTCGGGTGAGCCGGGGAAGAAGCGGGGGCAGCCGGCGGCGTCGCCCTCCTCGGTGCCGGGACCGCACCACACGTCGTGGTAGGCCACACGCTCGCCCACAACCACATCGAGGATGCCGGCCACGCCGGTGCCTCCGGCCACTCCGGTGTTGATGATGAGCTCGGGNGAGAAGATGTCGATGAGGAGCGATGCTCCTATGGCGGCGTTGACCTTGCCGATGCCACACTGCATGGCGGCCACTTCGTGGTGGCCTATGCGGCCTGTGTGGATTGTGTAGCCGCGGTCGGTGGTCTCCGTGCGGTGGTCGATGAGGGGGAGGAGGAGCTGCAGCTCCTTGCCCATGGCTACTATGATTCCGATTTTCATTGTTAAAGCGATTGGGGATAGACTGAAAATCGGCTCCTTAGGCCTGAAAGCCGTGAGGAGCCGAATATGGGNTAAGGGAGAGAAAGAGAGGGGNNAGGGAGGGATTATTTCTTTTTGGCTGCGGTTTTCTTAGCCGTGGTTGACTTCTTTTTGGCGGAAGCGGTGGTGCGGCGGGTGGCCTTGCGCTTCTTGGGAGTGTATTTCTGCTGCTTCTCGAAAGTGGATTTCTCGAAGGTGAACACGTCTTTGTGGGTCACCTTGTTGTCGAAGTCGATGATAGCGGCGGGGTTGATGGCTATACCCATGTAGCGGGTCTCAAAGTGGAGGTGGGCTCCGGTGCTACGGCCGGTATTGCCGCCGAGGGCAATCGGTTCGCCGGCTTTCACGCGCTGGTCGGGCGACACAAGGAAGCGTGAGAGGTGGCCATATACGGTTTCCATGCCGTTGTCGTGGCGAATCACCACATAGTAGCCGTAGCCGCGACGCTCGTAGCGGGTGAGGCGCACTTTGCCGTCGAATGCGGCGCGCACGGTGTCGCCCACCTGAAGCTTGAGGTCGATGCCGCGGTGGATGCGTCCGAAGCGGGCNCGATAGCCGTAGTTGGAGGTCACNTGGCCGGGCACGGGGTGATAGTAGCCGCTCACGTCGATATCCATCACTTCGGGGATTACTGCGTTGGCATAGGGATTGACGCTGGCGCTTTCCCAATATTCGCCGTAGACCTCGCTCTCGTCGGGACGGGCCACACGGCTGAGTTCGCTGAGATACTTGAGGGTGTTGGTCACAGCGATGTCAGCCGAGAGAGGCTTCTGCTCGGCGAGNAGGTTCTGGTGCTGGTTGTTGTGGGAGTCGGGGAGTCGGTACTGGGCGCTGGCGGTGGAGAGGGCCATTGCCATTACCGATGCGGCTATTATGGTGAGGTTTCTTAAAAGTGACATTACTGGGTCTGTGCTTTGGGAGAGTGGTATATGGATGGAAGGTTAGAGTCGGGTTATTTAGAGAGTTCGAGAGGGGAGTAAACAAAATTGAGATTCTCGGGAGTCCAGTCGAAGATTTCTTCGGGTGAGAAGAAGCGCTTGATTTCGGCGGCGGCATCTTCGGGGGAGGATGAAGCGTGGATGATGTTTTCCTGATTGCTNGCNCTGAAGTCGCCGCGGATGGTGCCGGGGAGAGCGTCGCGTCCGTTGGTGGCTCCGGTCATGAGGCGAACGACATTGATGGCGTCGACGCCTTTGAGACACATCACAATCACGGGGGAAGCCATCATGGCTTTGAGGAGGAGGGGGAAGAAGCTCTTGTCGACAAGATGGGAGTAGTGTTCGCGGAGGATTTTTTCGTCGAGCTGCATCATTTTCATGCCGGCGATGATGAGGCCTTTTTGCTGAAAACGAGCCAGAATCTGACCGACAAAACCACGCTGCATGGCGGAGGGCTTGAAAATCACTAATGTTTTTTCCATCTTGTATTTGAGTTGAGAATTAGATTTTGTTTACGTTTCTTTTCGAACGCACTTCAAAGGTAGGCATTTCCGACCAAAGACCAAAATGTTATTTATTCAAAAAACGAGATTTCACAACATTGTAACATTAGCAAAGAGTGAAAAGTGATGAGTGATAAGTGATTAACTCGCTTTGTGAAAATAGGTGAAAAAATCGTTCGTTGTGTTTCGCGGGAAATTGGCGGCTTAAAATATGTAAAATTTTGTAATCAAACGACTGCGGATTTTAACTAATCCGGCTCCAGTCTATGGCATGGTCAAAGAGGAGCGCCATCTCTTTGCGCACGCCTGAAAGCTCATANGATGANAGGGTAGGNTCGGNNTCGAGAATGCGCGAAGCTGCATCGCGGGCCATCTGCACNATCTGTCCGTCGGTGGCGAGATTGGCTATGCGGAGGTCGATTGCCATGCCGCTCTGGAGAGTGCCCTCGAGGTCGCCGGGGCCACGCATCTTGAGGTCGGCTTCGGCCACGAGGAAGCCGTCGGTGGTTGATGTCATCACCTCGAGGCGCCGGCGAGTCTCCTTGGCGAGCTTCATCTTGGTCATGAGTATGCAGTAGCTCTGGTCGGCTCCGCGGCCCACGCGCCCCCTGAGCTGATGGAGCTGGGAGAGNCCGAANCGCTCGGCGTTCTCAATCACCATGGTGGTGGCNTTGGGCACATTGACNCCGACCTCNATCACCGTGGTGGCCACGAGTATGTCGGCCTGATGGGTGGCGAAGAGGTGCATCTGGTAGTCTTTCTCAGCCGGCTTCATGCGGCCATGCACATAGGCCACCTTGTAGTGGGGAAAGGTGTCGCAGATAAGCTGATAGCCCTCTTCAAGGCTCTTGAGGTCAGACTTCTCGCTCTCGTTGATGAGGGGGTAGACGATGTAGACCTGCCTACCCTCCTTCAGGCGGCGACCTATGCCCTGATACACCTCGAAGCGACGCTCATCGTAGCGCAGCATGGTCTGGACCGGTTTGCGCCCCGGGGGGAGCTCGTCGATGACGGATACGTCGAGGTCGCCGTAGACAGTCATGGCGAGAGTGCGCGGTATGGGGGTGGCGGTCATCACCAGCACATGGGGCGGAGTGGTGTTTTTCTTCCAGAGGCGTGCGCGCTGGGCCACACCGAAGCGGTGCTGCTCGTCGATNACCACGAAGCCGAGGTTGCGGAACTGCACGGCATCCTCTATCACGGCATGGGTGCCGATGAGTATGTGGAGCGAGCCGTCGAGGAGCTGGCGGTGGATGTCGTCACGCTCTCGCTGAGGGGTGGAGCCGGTGAGGAGCCTCACATTGACCCCTATCTGGGACACGAGCGAGCGGAGTGTCTCATAGTGCTGCGTGGCAAGGATTTCAGTGGGGGCCATGAGACAAGCCTGCGTATTGTTGTCGACGGCTATGAGCATGCATAGCAGCGCCACGAGGGTCTTGCCGGAGCCTACGTCGCCCTGCAGCAGGCGGTTCATCTGCTTGCCGCTTCCCATGTCGGCACGTATCTCGCGGATTACCCTCTTCTGGGCTCCCGTGAGCTCGAAGGGCATGCACTCCTTGTAGAAGCGGTTGAAATAGTCGCCTATGCGCGGGAAGCGGAAGCCGCCTACGGAAGCCTGACGCTGGCGGGTGTAGCGGAGTATGTTGAGCTGCAGATAGAAAAGCTCCTCGAATTTGAGCCTAAGGCGGGCTTTCTGAAGCTGGGCGTTGTCGGCAGGTGAATGGATGGCCGTGAGAGCCTCCTGAAGGCTGATGAGGCGGAGAGGCCGCGTGACCGACTGTGGAAGCGGCTCGGCGATATTGCGGGCCAGGCCCGAGAGGAGGGAGGTGATGAATGTGTGGAGAGTCCTGGAGGTGAATCCACTGGAGCGAAGCTTCTCGGTGAGGGGATACACTCCCCGGAGCCCCTGGGCAGCCACGGAGGAGCCGGCGGGGTCAATCTCGGGATGGACCATGCTCCATCGGTTGCCGAAAAGGGAGGGCTTGCCGAAAACCACATAGTCCACACCGGTCTGATACACCTTGAGTATCTGCTGCACCTTGCGAAACCACACCACCTCCATGGCCCGAGTGCCATCGGAAAACAATCCGGTGAGGCGCTTCTTGGCTCCCTCGCCCTGAATGGTGAAGGAGATGAAGCGGCCGCGCACCTGCACCGTGGGCATATCGCCCGCGAAGTCGGCTATGCGGTAGGTGGAGCTGCGGTCCACATAGTGCGACGGATAGTGGCGGAGCAGGTCGGCACAGGTGTGTATGCCTAATTCCTTGGCCAGGAGTTCGGCACGTTGGGGTCCCACGCCCTTGAGGTACTTTATGTCGGTGTGCCTCAGTCGTTCCATTTCATATAGGTCTCCGCAAGGATTATATCGGCGGGGTGGGTAATCTTGATATTTTCAGGCGAGCCGTCGACTATGGCTATGGAGGCTCCGGCAGCTTCGGCCACGGAGGCATCGTCGGTAAACTCAGGGCGGTAGGGGAGCGAATAAGCTTCTCTCAGCAGCGTGCCGGAGAAAGCCTGGGGAGTCTGCACGGCGCGGAATGAAGCTCGGTCCACAGCCTCCGACGCCCCGTCGGGCGAAAGGAGGCGCAGCGAGTCGGTGACGGGAATGGCCGGCACGACACCCTGCGCGCCGGATTCGATAGCCTCGACCACGCGGCGCATTATCTCGGGCCCGGCAAGGGGTCGGGCACCGTCGTGGACAGTTATTATGTCGGCATCCGCTCCATAGGCGGCGATTGCATTTTTCACCGAGTCATAGCGGGTGGCTCCGCCGGCTACAATGTCGGGAGAGGTGAAAGAGTGCTCCCGGCAGAGGTCGAGCCAGAAATCGCGCATGGAGTCGCTTATCACCACTACAATCTTCCCGCGGCCGAAGCTGCGGGTGCGGTCGATGGTCTCCATNAGCACNGGNCGTCCCCCCAGCAGACAGAATTGCTTGGGNAGGGCGGCCCCGAATCGGGAGCCTGAGCCGGCGGCTACTATGATGTGCAGGATNTGTTGCATAGCGTACTTATCACTGCAAAATTACACAAAATATTCCCGAAAAGCGGCGTTTTTGGGCTCGGAAGGGGGAGAAATGAAAAAAATAGCGTTAAAGGGGTGGCTGTTTTGAAAAAAAGTCCTAATTTTGAGGCGGTATAGCTTGCGGGGCTTTGCGCCGCGGCTCTACACCCCAGAATGTAATAACCCAATCATTAAAGATTATGGAACTGCTCGAACGGACCGATGCGCCTACTCCCGACGCTTCTTCCGAAACTACCTTGAATGAGACTGCCGCCCAGGAGCAGCAGCCCGAATGTGTGAAAGACGAACCTATTACCCGCGAAGGGCTTCTTGCCTCAGTGACCGTTATGGCCAAAGAGACCGAGCCGGCCGAGATATCGGCCGAAGAGGTGGCGCGCATTAAGCAGCAGTTCTATTCGCTCCATAATGAGGCTGTGCGCGCAGCGCGCGAGGCCTTTGTGGAGGCCGGCAACGACGCTGAGGCTTTCGAGCCGGCAGTCGACCCGCTTGAAGAGGAGTTCAAGGCCCTTCTTGCAGAAGTGAAGGAGAAGAAAGCCGCTTACCGTGCTCAGGTGGAGGCCGCTCTGGCAGCCAATCTCGACCGCAAGCGTGCTATCATAGAGGAGCTCTCGCAGATGAGCGCCGACACAGATACCGTGAACCGCCACTATCAGCGCGTGAAGGAGCTTCAGGCCGATTTCAAGGCTATCGGCGAAGTGCCCGCCCAGCAGGCCACCGAAATATGGAAGGCCTATCAGGAGGCNGTGGAGAAATTCTACGACCAGTGGAAGGTCAACAAGGAGCTCCGCGACTATGACTTCAAGAAAAANCTCGGCGAGAAGCAGCTGCTCATAGATGAGGCTGTGAAGCTCAACGATGAGCCCGACGTGATCACCGCTTTCCGCCGCCTGCAAGAGCTCCACGACAAGTGGCGCGACATAGGCCCTGTGGCCAAGGAGATACGCGACGAGGTGTGGACACGCTTCAAGGATGCCTCGGCAGAGGTGAGCAAGCGCTATCAGGCCCATTTCGAAGCCCGCAAGCAGCAGGAGAGAGCCAACGAGGACGCCAAGCTGGCCCTCTGCGCTCGCATAGAGGCTATAGACCTCGATTCGCTGAAATCAAACCGCGCATGGGACGAGACCACCGANAAGATTCTCGAGGCGCAGAAGGAATGGAAAGCGCTCGGCCAGGCTTCGCGCAAGGTCAACGCAGCCCTGTTTGCCCGCTTCCGCCGCCGCTGCGATGAATTCTTCACCCGCAAGGCAGAATTTTTCAAGGAGATGAGAGAGAACCATGCGGCCAATCTCGCTGCCAAGACCGCTCTCTGCGAGAAGGCTGAGGCACTCGCCGAAAGCACCGACTGGCGCAAGACCACCGACCTTATCCAGCAGCTGCAGAAGGAGTGGAAGACCCTCGGCCCGGTGGGACGTAAGCACAGCGACGCTGTGTGGCAGCGCTTCCTCAAGGCCTGCGACACCTTCTTCGACCGTAAGAAAGCCGCCCTGTCGGCTTCGCGCAAGACCGAACTTGCCAATCTCTCGGCCAAGCGCGATATCATAGCCCGTCTGCAGGCTATGGCTGCCGACCCGACCGCCACTCCGCGCAAGGAGGCTATAGACACTCTCAACGACCTCCGCAAGCAGTGGCAGGCTACAGGTCATGTGCCCTTCAAGGAGAAAGAGAAGCTTCAGGAGACATACCGCGAACTCGTAGGCGACCTGTTCGATAAGCTCGATATACGCGAGACCCGCGCACGGATGGAGTCGTTCGAAGCCGACATCCAGGCTGCCGGAGCCGACTCCGCCCGCATATCGCGCGAGCGTGACCGCCTGCTCCGCGCCTATGAGCAGCGCCGTCAGGAGCTCGCTACCTATGAGAATAACCTCGGCTTCTTCAACACCACTTCCAAGAGCGGCGAGTCGATGCTCAAGGAGATGCAGCGCAAGATCGAGCGCATCAAGGCCGATATCGAAGAGCTCGGCCGCAAGATAGCCATCATCGACTCAAAGGCCTGAGAAAAACATCGCTTCTGAGATAATAAAAGTCTCCCCGCGCGCGTATATATTATATATGGTGCGGGGAGGCCTGTTTTCTCCCCCTCCGCCTGAGGGATAATGAAGCGAATCAAGCGAAGCAATCTGGCGCCCGGTGTGGCAATGGTGGTCGTGAGTATGCTCGCGGTCGCTATGGCTTATTGTGTGGCTGTGGCTACCTCACCCGAGCAGCAGCGCGCGGTGTGGACCGGGCCATGGGTCATCGCGGCGGTGGTCATAGCCTGGCTACCGGCTGCGTGGCGGCTGGAGAGGTTTTCATCGTTCAGGGCCATAAAGATGGAGTGGCTGGCGAGGGGAGCGGTGAGCGCTGCGGGGTGGCATGCGCTGGTATTCATTACGGCGCTCTATCTCATGGGAGAGGATGATGTGGCGGTGTCGACGCTCGCGGTGTTCTATGGCGCGTTGCTCGTTTTTCTCCCGGTGCTGTGTGTCGGCGCGCGGAGTCTGATAAAGTATTTCAGGCGGCGTGGTCGCGGGACGAGCCGCGTGGTTGTGGTGGGTGGCGACGAGACAGCCGCTCGACTATGCCGGGCTTTTGCTTCCGATGAGGGGTTCGGGTATAGCGTAGTCGGGGTGTTTGCCGATTCACCCACAGAGGAGATAGACCGTCGGCTCTACAGGGGCGGCTATGGGGCTCTCGAAGCGTTTGTGGGCGACAATCAGGTAGATGAGATATATTGCACTGTGTCCGACGAGGACGATTCGGCCATGCGGCTGGCTATCAGCGTGGCCGAGAGGCATATGGCGCGGTGTTATTTCGTGCCGCGACTGTCGCGCTACGCCACCGCCGGCCTTGAGATGCTTGAAATCGGCCATATGGTGATTTTTGCCCCGCGCAGAGCTCCCCTCCAGTCGGTGGTCAACAGGATGATAAAGCGGGGGCTTGACATAGCGGTGGCCGGAGCCGGAGCCGTCGTGTTTCCGCTGGTGCTTATCCCGGTGGCCGCGGCCATAAAGCTGACCTCTCCCGGACCGGTGTTCTACCGCCAGCGACGCACGGGGTATATGGGGCGAGAGTTTTCATGCCTGAAATTCCGCACGATGCATTGCGGGGGCGACGACGGTTGCGGTGATGGGAAGGAGCATCCGCGGGTCACTNCNGTGGGNCGNTTCCTGCGCCACACGAGCATCGACGAGCTGCCGCAGGTGTTTAATATCCTCGCGGGGGATATGTCGGTNGTNGGTCCGNGNCCNCACATGACCTCCCAGACCGAGGAATATTCGCGGCTGATAGACCGCTATATGGGGCGCCACAGCGTGAAGCCCGGGCTCACCGGCTGGGCGCAGGTCAACGGCCTGCGTGGCACCACCGACCGGCTCTGGAAGATGGAGCGGAGGGTGGAGCACGATATGTGGTATATAGAGCACTGGTCGCTGCTGCTCGACCTGAAAATCATCCTTCGTACGGCCGTCAATATCCTCCGCGGCGACGACAACGCCTTCTGACTGCCGGTAAAGNCTCCTATCCTCATGATTGTGAGGAATATTATGCTCTTTTTATTTTGGAAAACCACGGCGATTTTATAACTTTGCCTTTGAAAACGTGGGTTTCGAGCCTTTGAGATGTCTTGAAAACGTGGGTTTCGAGCCTTTGAGATGTCTTGAAAACGTGGGTTTCGGGCCTTCGAGATGTCTTGAAAACGTGGTTTTGGAANATGAAGAGAAAGATTTACAATAAGATAAANGAGNGGAAAGAGCNGTGGAAAGGCACCACGGCCCTTTTGATTGATGGCGCCCGACGCATAGGTAAGAGTTGGGTGGCGGAGGAGTTCGGCAAGAAAGAATATAAATCGTATATACTGATTGACTTCAATAATGCGAGCTCGGATGTGACGGATTTGTTTGAGCAGTATCTCACTGACTTAGACACCTTCTTCATGCGCCTTAGTCTCTATACCGGNGTGANGTTGTATGAACGGGAGTCTCTTATCATATTTGATGAGGTGCAGATATATCCCAAAGCAAGGGCGGCGATAAAGTATCTGGTGAAGGATGGCCGGTATGACTACATAGAGACAGGGTCGCTTGTGAGCATCAACTACAATGTGAAGGACATAGTGATACCGAGCGAAGAGATGAGAATCAATATGTATCCCATGGACTTGGAGGAATTTATGTGGGCTCTTGATGAAACGATGCTTTTTGACTACGTGAGAGCGCAGTACGTGGCAAAAAAGGCATTGGGCCAGTCATTGCACCGCAAGATGATGGACAAACTCAGGGAGTATATGATTGTGGGTGGTATGCCGCAGGCTGTGCTGAGCTATGTGGAGCGCAAAGATATGAGGATGGTCGATGCCATAAAGCGCAATATCCTGGCCCTTTACAGGAACGACATCAGCAAGTATGCCGGNCGGTCGGCNCCGAATGTCACGAGGATTTTCGACAGTCTGCCNGGANTGCTCCAGCAGCATGAGAAGCGTTTCCGTCCGNCNAANGTCAAAGCCGGCTCGAGNATGAGAGATTTTACCGAGGCGATGTTCTGGCTCGATGAGAGCCGTGTGGTCAATTTCTGCTATCGCACGACCGAGCCCTCGGTAGGGCTGAGCCTCAACAGAGATGATGCNAANGTGAAGCTATATATGGCCGACACCGGTCTGCTCGTATCAATGGCATTCGGTGCCGGCGAACTTGAACAGGGAGGCGTTTACGAAAAGATTCTCAGGGGCAAGCTGGAATTCAACAAGGGAATGCTCGCTGAGAACCTCGTGGCGCAGATGTTGAGGAGCGCGGGCCACCCGNTGTTTTNCTNNAGCAGCNATTCGAGAGACGACGCGGCGGCAACCACGGAGACAGACTCCCTCGTGCGCAAGGACGAGCTGACCAGAAGGTATAATAGCAA
>WFLX010048906.1_pt1 | contig 12726 bp, 11 predicted proteins | sample 4967041 | NCBI WGS metagenome assembly WFLX01 (sample SAMN12857096, study PRJNA449069) | gut metagenome | isolation source: stool from male and female vole | host: Microtus ochrogaster | place: USA:Florida | collected 2017 | reverse complement strand
AAGGCCTTAGCCGCAGTGTTACAGGAGAATGTGCGTCATCTATCGTGTAACGTATCATTACCCTGTCATGGTAATTCTGGAAAATAATCTCTTTGCGAAGCAGTACACCTCCCACTCTGTAAACGGTGGTAGGCACCTTGTCACAGTTAAATTCACGAATGTACTTGTGGCCGTTTGGGCTGCATGTCCCGCCTTGATATAGATGCAACCCGAGATTGAACTCTGCCCCATGCTGCACGACAGACGCGTCAAGAGAAGACAATAGCACATGGTTCTCGTCGTCTATATCCGGAATAGGTACAACAAGCAAACCGTGGTATTTGCGTGTGTTGCAATCTACCACAGTACTTGAACTGTAAGCTCCCGAACGGCTTGTGCGCAGAACCTCCTTGCGTAGAGCTTCCTGCAAATTAGTCATTAAGGCCCTTTCAAATTTCAGATAACTCATAGATATTTTATTTAAGGTTTTTTATTTCGTTTTTCACAAATCAATATGTTGAAAGATTCGGTTTCGTCTTAGGTTGTTTTTTTGATAAAAATCAATTTTGTTCTTTTTGCAAAGGTACAGATTAGTTTTTGAACAACAAAACTTTTTCGGAGTTTTTTTTATTTTATAATGAAAAAATAAAAGTTTTGAAAGTTCAAAACTTTTATTTCCTTATAACATAGCTGTTTTATAGACAGTTTGGTGATGTTTTGTCCTTTTCAGGCAAGACGTGTATTCCCACTCTGCAATCGCAATGCTTTTACCTTATGATTGCAGTGCAATTACCTTATAATCGCAGTGCGATTACAGAACAATGTTTTTTTGCTAATCATGCCACATAGGTTCCTTGTGTTTTTTAGGCTTGTTGTGATGTGGCTATAACATCATTGCAATTAACCTGTTATATATATTGGTTAATCTTATGATATGAGCGAATTAGGGCTGCCAGTTTCTGAAATTTCTCAAGTTCTTCCGGCTCCATTTTTTCCGCTTTTATTTTCTTTCTGTTGAACTTCAGCCAATTTAATAACTGATGTTCTTCAATGTGGTGGCGGGAAGGAGCACGGTGGTTTTTCTTAACGAAATCCCATACTTGTTTGTATTTTATATCCCATGCCTCTGTTCTGTTCATTGTATTGGTAAGTATTGGCAATTATATTAATATCAATTTTATATGTTGCTGCTGTTTGGGTAAAGGAACCGACTGTTCGCAAAGTTACAATTTTTGTAGAAAAATCCGGTATATAAAATCAATACATTATGAAAGTTTAATGCTTTTCTGTGATTATAGTGCGTTAATTTATCCTTTTTTTGTTATCTTTGCAGTCTCTTATGGATAATGGTAGACTTTATATAAGCAAACTCCGTGCTTTGTTGCAAATGGAATATGATGCTGAAAAAGAGAATTATCGCATCATGTCAGAGAGAATAGGGATAGACCGTAAGAAACGCCGCGGTGTCTGTTGGCATCCTGTCAGTGTCGGAAGGTCCTATTACAATTCTCTTAATCAATTGGTGGTGGAGATTTATCGTGATAAGGAGCAGTCGGCTGACGATATATATGAAGAGATGGATGTTGACGACTGCGGACAGTTTGAGTATGGTAAACCGGTGCAGTTCTTTTCGGTAAATACCGGGAATAAAATAAGATATATCACTCCCGCCGCCACTGTCTGTTATGTAGATGGGTGTAAGATGGTGTTGAGTGTGGCTTCTGCGCAGACTGTAGTGGAGATAGAACAGACTGAACGCCTCGGTGTGCAATTATATTTTGACGAGACAAGCTATAAGGTTATGTTTAACGCCATAGACGAAGTGGCGGCGGTTGAGAACAATCGTCTGGCTCAATTGCGGNACATTTTCGCCNGCATGACGGCTATAGGCAAACTGAATATGCGCCCGATGTGTTTCCCGTGGCTGAATCGCTCGCAGGAGAAAGCTGTGAACGAAGTACTGTGGGCTAAAGATGTGGCTGTGGTTCATGGGCCTCCAGGTACAGGAAAAACAACGACATTGGTGGAGGCTATATACGAAACACTGCGACGGGAGACACAGGTGCTGGTGTGTGCCCAAAGCAATACAGCTGTAGACTGGATAGCGGAAAAACTTGTAGACCATGGTATTCCGGTGCTGCGTATAGGCAATCCGTCAAGAGTAAACGATAAAATGCTGTCTTTTACCTATGAACGGCGTTTTGCTGATCATCCCGATTATCCTGAGTTATGGGCGATAAGAAAGAATATAAGGCAGATAAGGGAAAATAGAAAGGGAAGCGGTAACGTCCATCAGAAGATTGCCCGTTTACGTGAACGTGCGGCGGAACTGGAGATGAAAATACACGGATGCTTGTTTGGGGAAGCAAGGGTCGTGGCGTGTACCCTTATTGGTGCGGCTAATAAAATAATGGTAGGACAGAAGTTTTCTACCTTGTTCATAGACGAAGCCGCACAGGCTATGGAACCGGCATGTTGGGTGGCATTGCGTAGAGCCGGCAGGGTTATATTGGCCGGAGACCATCAGCAGCTACCGCCAACGATAAAGTGTTACGAGGCTATGAAAGGAGGTTTGGGGCGAAGCCTTATGGAACGTATAGCGCTAAAACAGCCTGAGTGCGTTACAATGCTCAATATTCAGTATCGTATGAACAATGGCATAATGCGGTTTTCATCGGACTGGTTTTATGGTGGCCAAGTGGTTTCGGATAAAAGTGTATGCCACCGCTCGATACTTGACTACGAGAGACCTATCGTTTGGGTTAACTGCGATGAGCAGGAACGGTATGTTGCGGATAGTCATGGCAGGATAAACAAGGCGGAAGCGGACTTGTTGCTGCTGCATTTGCAAGGATATATCAACAAAATAGGTATAGAGAGATGTCTGGAAGAGGGGATAGACGTTGGCATTATATCTCCTTATCGAGTGCAGACCCTTTATATAAAGCGTGAGATAAGACGACGTGCAGAGTTCAAGCGCGTCAGACACCTGATATCAGTGAATACGGTTGACGGCTTCCAAGGACAGGAACGGGATATAATACTTATTTCGTTGGTGCGCTCTAATGAGCACGGTCAGATAGGGTTCTTGTCAGACTTGCGACGCATGAATGTTGCCATGACACGTGCAAGAATGAAACTTATAATCTTTGGCAATGAGGTAACGCTCTCGACATCGGAGTTTTATAAAGCGTTGCTGGATTATATAGCATTACCATCCTAATGCTTTCCAGTCTACGTCATTGCACCATTGCAGTTGGAACATGGTAGTGTTGATATCACTTTTGTATTCAGTGTAGATCTCGGTGGGCGCCGTATTACTAAAAAAGAAATAGTATTCGTCTGTAAGATAATACTGGAACAACTGGAAATTTATGTTTAATGCAGTGTTCCATCTGTCTGTCAGATGTTTGGCGACAACCGTATTCTCAAGATATGGCAACCATTCCGCATAATCGTCAGCGCTTAAATTTATTTTCATTAGTTGCTTTAACTCATGGAGAGCCGGTGTACGGTAGATGCCTGTTTCCCCACCGCGATAGTAATATATACAGTTTTTGCGTTCGAGTATTAACGGGCTGTTATTGTCAACATATAGCTTTTTTAGGGCTTTTCGTGTGGCATTACATAGGGCTTCAAGTCTGTCAGTCCTTACAGCAGATATACAGATGGCGGTGNCTNCGGTGTAGTCGGAGNNGATAGCTNGNGGNNNATCATCTTTNTCAACGNAGNGGGCTGACACCATCNNTNCGTAANTAGCTNCGTCANCGGTNGTCTNGGACAATGGGGCNATTATATATTCGGTACAGTTGCGTAGCTCGTATGCAACTTCTGCGGTCTGCATACAACAGCAGTCAAAGAAAATGTATGAGAATCTGATTTTGTTGCCGTTGGTATCTTTAAGGGTGTTGAATGCTTTTGCCATGGACGGGATGTTCATCCATTTGGATGTGGACGTGGCGGAAACCTCGCCTGCGGCGTCATATCCGTATGCTAACAGCTTTATGTATTCTGATTTGACACTATCTTGTTTTATTATCGGCCCGCTACCATGACCGCTTATCACGGTAGAATACTCATTTGACGGGTAGTTGTTGATTATCCATTGCATTACATTACGCATGCTGTCCGCAGATGTCGAGTAAAATTCGTTATCATATTGCTTTACTTTTGTCAGTTTTCCATTTCGTATATTTGCAATGTATGGGGTCTGTCCGTTGAGGTCAGCGAACACTAACAAACGGCAGTCGGATTGTAGTAGCTTGGAGCCTTCAATCATTTCTGTGATGTCATTGGACAGATTGCTGCTGAGATTGTTNTCGCCTGTTATGTATGCTATAATGGTTCTGCGTCCGGGATGGTTCCTGAAGTATTCTTCAGTAGTATCTTCAGGGTCGGAATCATAGGGGGAGTCTATGGTCTCTTCTGTACATGCTGTAAAGCATATAGCAGCAAATAAAGATAAGATTAAGAAGTATAACCTATTCATGATGTGCCTGTTTGTTATTCGTTTATAGCTCCGCAATGAGGGCATTGGATTTTTTTTCTGATGCGTTTGCCGCAGTTTCCGCATATATANGGATGGCTGANATAACGTAAATNGCGTGNTATGGCAAACCAGCAATATNCNACCAGCAGCGGATAACCTATATAATATAATGTGCTTATGGAAAAAACTATATATAAAACGGCGCAGAATCCTGTTAGACCGGACAGATATAGTATGGCATCTGTAAAGGTAAGGTGGTGCCGTGTGTCTTCTATTGCCGCTATACCAATGATAAGCATGGCCCATACACTGCAGATGAAGATGCTGAGTATGGGTGGCATGAGAAAGGGGTTAAGTGTGGGATGGAAATAATAATGTCTCCAAATGTCTGCTCCGAACATCTGGAGTGAGGCATAAAAGGTTGCAGCGGCTGCAACAGTTATGCAGAGTAGTGTGGGGTAGAAGCTCGGTATGTCGCGGAAATGTACTAATGGCGCTTTGCGACGTTGTACCAAGCGCATGATGTATGCCGCGGTAATGAGCGCGACTAAGATTAGGGCAAATAACACATGTGTATCGCTGAAGAGCATGATTATTTGCGAAATAGGGTCTGTTGGTACAACATTCGGCAGAAGTTCTGTTTCATGTATCCAGCCTGTTTCGCCTGTTTCTGAAACTAATTGTACCCAAACGGAATCAATAGAGTCTTGTGGAAGGACTCGGAAATCAACCACGGCAACATGGGTGTCGTGGGCAATGTATGACGTATCTGTAACCAGTAGCGATACGTGTTCTTCCGGTTGCTGGTTTATTAGTAGCAGAGAATCGTTGTGTACGATAAAATTATATCCTATACTATAATGGCGACTGTTGTACGTATATGTTGAGTCTGATATCTCAATGCNGNCTNGNGNGTGTTGCAGANCGATACCGTCGGGNTGCTTNCCATTATAGCATGAGGTTATCATGCTACTGGTTATTGAGAGAATTAATATGTAAAACAGGGTTTTCATGCCATTATTTCCATTCTACATTGTTTGCAATTGAATCTAATAGTGAAAATCTTTCCATCGCTAAGGCGCAGTGATAGCGGCTCATGCCATGGGGCTTTCTTTACGTTCTTGGTGCAATACCCCAGTTCTGCTTTCAGACAGTAACGGCATTGCATGATGACGGACTCTTGCGGAGTACTTGTTTCAAATGCGGTGGCATTGATTCCCAGTTCCTTATAAAAGTCTTTTGCCTGACGGTTGGAGGCGTTATATAGATAAGGTAGTGTGGAATGTGGTGGTGGAACGCAAGGGTGTGGATTGATAGTGGTTGCTTGCGGATGTCGTGTTTGCCGTCTTGCGTTGGTTAACGTTTGTAACAGATTGTTACATGCCATTCTCCTTATTTCACTTATCAGACTGTTTGCAATGAAGGGTTGTTCAATGTCATTGTGTATTGTTACTGTATTGCATATATAAACGGTATTACCCAACTTTGTGAGTTGTTTCTTTATGTTTTCCTCTTGAGGCTTGTTTGCTGTCTGAGGCTGATAGGGGAGCGAGGCAATACTGTTGTGTCCCTGCTCGTCTGTGATTGATAATTGTAACTCTTCTTTACCGATATGCAGAACCATGTCTATTGGTATTCTACGCACAGCGGACGGTTTTGACAGTAATGTTTCAAATGCTTGGTCGTGATTGCGGAATAACTGCATTCCGGGATGGAGCTGCTTGGGCATTGATAACGGAAATAGCTTGTTGTTTTCCGCTTTATTAATGCGAAAGCCTATTAGTTGTTTGTCGTGGGTGAAGAAGCATAATCCATCGCCATTGTGGAATGATGATATGGAAGAGACTGTAAAATAGTTACCGCGTATTTCCTTTACTGTTCCGATAGGTTCTCCGATTGCTTTGGGGGTGTGGAACTGTGCTGCCGGTATTGTTCGTCCGTCAGCGAAATATGTGGTAAAGCCACGATTGAAACTTTTGTGTATGTCGGGTGTAAAGGTATAGGTACATTTGCCCATAGAGGCTCTACTGTACTCGTCGGGATGTTGCGTACAGAGTGAATTTAGCTTCTCACTATATGCAGCTGTTATATTTTTTACGTAATCGACGTTTTTAAGTCTTCCTTCTATTTTGAAAGATACTGCTCCGGCTTGGACAAGTTGTTGCAGGTTTTCTAATTGAGACATGTCACGTAAAGATAATAAATACCGTGATTTCTCAATCATCTTTCCGTCTGCATCCACAAGATCGAAAGCCATACGGCAGAACTGGGCACAGGTTCCTCTGTTGGCTGAACGTCCGAAACATTGTTGGGAGGCATAGCNTTGTNNGCTGTANCTGACACATAATNCACCATGAACAANTNCTTCAAGTNCTACTTNCGGTNCTGCTTTGTGTATTTGTGCAATCTCGGTTATACTGAGTTCGCGTGCCAATACTACGCGTTTTATACCCATACTGGCTAGCCATTTTACTTTGTCTGCTGTCTTGTTGTCTGTTTGTGTGGATGCATGTATGGGGATATTTATATTTTGTCTGCGCAGTTCTTGGAGCAATCCCATATCCTGTATGAGTATTGCATCAACCCCAATAGCCTGTAATTGTTTTATAAGTTCAATTGTCTCCGACATCTCGTTGTCGAAGATAATGGTGTTGACTGTTACATATACCTTTGCATTGTATTGGTGAGCATACCGGCAAAGAGTTGCAATGTCTTCGACACTGTTGCCTGCTGCGGCGCGTGCACCAAACTTACTGGCGCCAATATATACGGCATCAGCCCCGTGGTCTATGGCGCTTATGCCACATTCCAAATTACGTGCGGGTGAAAGCAGTTCAAGAAGCGTCATTTGTTAGATATTTCTGATTTTGTTTCTAATAGTCATTATATTCATCATTGTGACTAATGTGAATATAATGCAGCCTAAAATGACAGAGTATATTATTGTACCGTTGTTGCTTTCCGGGAACAGACTTTTTACAATATCCATGTAGTAATGTCGTAATCCCGCTACTATTATAATGGATATAATAAGCACTGTTAGATTTAATCCAATGGTAAGCAGTTGGTATGGCATAGCCACTTTGCCAGTAGAATATCCAATAAGAAGCAGATTTTGAAGCTTCTTGGTGTTTTTTTGCACAAGCAGGTAAATGCTAAGCATTAGAATGTAGAAGCTTAGTACGCTGATTATAAGACCTATTATCATAACAAGGCTGACTATCATACGTAGAAAATAGGTAGTTTTCTCTGTGTTAAGTTTATCGCTTTCAATGTCAAGTCCTTGCTCATCGAAGTAATCTGCTATCTTTTCGTCAGCGGGATTGCTCACTTCCATCAATAACCTTGTAAAGCCGTATGGCTCCTGTGACGCAAATTCTTTATTGCTCCATTCCATAAATGACTGTGGTACAAGAATGGAAGATATTGAGCTTGAGAATGCGACTACTTTGCCTTTGAATACTTCTTGCTTTCCGTTTCCACGTATAATCATCTGCAAATCAATAAGCCCCATTAACCCTTCGGCTATCTGTGGCAATGAATGTTTCTGGGCAAAGCCGAAATTATATATATTAATGTAGGTGCGCGGCAGTATTATTGGGACTGTTTCTGCACCCGGGGTGTAATGCCAATCTCGAAGATTTATATCCACAAACTCGTCAGGGACACTCTCAAAGTATAACTCTGTGTTAAATATCTGCTGACCATTCACTCCCATTTTAGCATCAATCTTATAGTTAGTGGATGTGAATGTGCCTACTTTGTTGACAAAAGGTTGGTCTTTAAGGCTTTGGATGTCAGTGGCTGAGAATGTACTTGAACGTCCGGATATAGTCGAAGTTGTGCCTATTCGCTTTGTGACCATAAGGTAGTTTGCCTTCATGNAGGAATCTTCTGAGGTGAAANNCNGTATTATGTCGTTGTANAATTGAAAGCCTGCCAATACTATTATCATGCCAAAAAGATTAGCAAAGGCAAATCCGCAGAATTGACTTATGCTGATATGTTGACGTAATAATTTCCAAAGTAGTCTCATAATGTTTCTAAAGTGCTACAGTTATTAAACGTTTACAGCTTGTAAACTGTATCATAATTGATACTCATGTGTTTGCCAATGCTGGTTATAATAANANATGCGTCTTGCTTTTGGGCTTCTTCCAGCATTATTTCTGCCATTATTGATGAGTTGTTATCATCCAGATGACTTATAGGTTCATCTGCAAGGAGCAGGCTGAATGGTTGGGCCAACGCACGCATCATTGCTACACGCTGTTGTTGCCCGAAAGACATCAAAGCTATTTTCTGGTTAATTTTGTCTGCTATTCCTAATCTCTCAAACCATGAAAGTATTGTTTTATTGTCAATATGTGCTGTCAATTGATTCTTGATCTGTATATTTTCTATGGCCGTCAGCTCCGGAAACAATCGTAATTCTTGAAATAAATGACTTACATGTTGGCATCTGTTCTCTGTCCATCTGCCTGATGAGAATGTGCGAATATCCTCATTGTCGAATAGTATAGTGCCTGTATAGTCATCTCGGTAGCCGAGAATATAACTGCAAAATGTGCTTTTGCCTTTGCCGGATTCTGCCTCTACAAGGTATGTTTTACCTCGCTCGAATGTTACTTCCGTTTGCCATATCTCAGACTTTAAGTCTTTATTGCCTTGAAACACCTTCGGTGTAACATTGTTAAATGTCACAGTCTTCATTTAGTCTGCTCTCATATTATAGATTATCTTTTTTACATTTCCTATGCATGGCGCTATGATTTGNTTCNTAGGTGTGCTTAATGCTTCAATGTTNACGNCAACAATCAGTCTNTNTTTGCCTTGTTTGTTTTNNTCATCTGGTAATTTTTGTACTCGTGCAGAGAATGTGCTTTCTCCGTCTTTCCTCTGCTTGAGATCTGTAAATATACTGATATTACCGTTGCTGTTGCGTATAATATCGTATGAATCTGTACCCATAAGCATTGTATTCAGGGCTTTATTTCTTTGTAAACATGGTATAAACTTCTCTCCCTCGACGTTCACGAATATCCCAATTGCAGTCGTATCACCTGTTAAATTTTGCCAATCAGCTGTGATAGGGCGATATAAAGTTTGTGTTTCTTTTAACGCTTGCTTTATATTTGGATTGTATGAGCTGGTTGTACCGAACAGTTGTAGAACACCATCTTTATATGTTAGCTCCGCTTCGAGCAAGACATCGTCTGCGCTTGTGCCTTTTGGAGCGCCTAAGGTTGCTGCTAAAGATATCTGTTCCGGTAACGATGAGGCCAATGCCACCATGCGTGTGCCTCCTTTCTGTTCCTGTAAGTGTTGCCATAACATGGAACTCTTTACGCTTTCGTTATCGTCTTTCTCCATCAGTCTTGACATACGACGCCTTAAATGGGCTTCTGCTTCGGTACCGGTTACAGGGCCTATTATTAATAATGTACTGTTATCATACCCTAAAATCCATTGGTCTTTTAGCGTATAAAAATCTTTGTTGTCCAGTTCTTTGTGGTTTTTCAGAATGCCAAGGTTTATCAATTCGGTTATAAAGTCATTGAAATCGTTACTGTCAGCAATAGGAGCACATACCCCAATGTTTCCATCTCCTGACGCAAATAAATATATTTCTTTTGCAATATCAATGCCTTTGATATGTTGTACATTATTGTCAAAGAGCATTGTAAGTAGTGATGCGAATGGGGATTGCTTTTCTGTGATGTCTGTTGCGTTAGTTGATATTATTGCTGTACTGTTTCTCGGTATAGCATTTACATAGTCATGCTTGCTGCAAGACGTGACTACAGTAATCAAGGCGAATAGTATTAACAGATAGTATTTCATGTTTGTAGTGTCGTATATGTATTTATGTCGCTCCTGATAAAGTTGCTGATAAGCGGTTATCACGCAAGATGCGCCATCATAACAGCACTTAATGCCGCTGTTTCTGTTCTTAATCTGGAGTCTCCAAGGGATACGGATATATATCCATGAGCCATTGCATATTGCACTTCTTCTATAGAAAAGTCCCCTTCCGGCCCTATAAGTATTGTGATATTGTCATGCGATTGTGGTTGTGACGCATTGCCTTTCTCCGATGATGCAATACTATTATCTTTTAGGACCTTAAAAAGGTTTTGGCGTTCTATCTCGTTATAGCAGTGGCAGATGAACTTCATGCNTTTTCGTTCTGTGTCAATGNATTGCNTGAATGNTNTTATTTCATNTACAATAGGCTTCNATGNCTTGTGACTTTGTTTCATTGCTGCAATGACAATCTTCTCTATTCTGTCTGTTCTGAGTTGTCTGCGCTCGGAAAAGCGGCATTCCAGAAAAGATAATTGGTCAATACCTATTTCCGTTGCCTTTTCCGCCATCCATTCCACACGCTCCATCATTTTAGTTGGTGCCATGGCAATGTGTACGTTTCTTGACCACAATNTGTGCTGAAAGAGTTCTTCTGTTATTTNGTAAGAGCAACGTTTACCGGATGTCATAGTAGCTATGGCTTTATATAAATGTCCTTTGCCGTCTATAATGAACATGNCATCCCCCTCGTGCAGACGCAGGACTCTTGTNGCATGTGTGGCCTCGTCTTGCGGCAACTCTGTGGTATTACTTGCGTCTGGAACATAAAAAAAGCGTTCTTCTTTCATACTTCTGCTCAGTCTTCTCTTCTATCTATTTCTTCTTTCAATTGTTTTGCCAACTCGTACTTCTCTTCGTCAATGCTTTTTTGTAATGCTTCTTCCAGCATTTCTTTCGTAAGTGTATTCAATGGCATTGCTACTCCCCGTACATTTCTTCCAAGGTATGGAACACTTTGTCTGTTCCATAACGACTCTTCTATATATAATGGGATGTTGTCGTTGTCCGCATAGCATAGCAATGCCCCGTCACTTACTCTTATAGGAAAAGCGGTACCGGAGTTTGTGTCTTCTATTACCGCGCGATATTGTCCGTCATATATACTCACAATAACAACAGCCAGTTGCAGGTCTGTCAGATTACGGATTATGGTGCTCACTGTTTCCGGGAGTGTACTTTGTAAAGTATGTTTCAACAGAGCCATACTCTCCGGGGTACCAATATATTTCCCGCTTCTTATTCCGAACTCATGACGTTTCACCGCATCGCATACGACACATATCTGTCTTGTCTCTTCTATGTCTGTTATTATCAACAGTGATGCCGTCTGCGATGCCGAGATGTCTGTAACTCCCTGTATTTTTAACCGTATGCGTGACATGTAGGGTTCAAATTAAGGGGATGCGCTTTTGGCTTAGCGCCTATGCACATCCCCTGTTGTTCTTTTGTCCTCCCGTTTGATGTATATAATCGGGAACAAATGTTGTTAAGCCTCTTCAGCTGGAGCTTCTTCTGCTGTTGCCTCTGCTGCGTTTTCTGCGGCAGCAGCCTCTGCAGCGGCTTTCTTGTCAGCAATCTTTTTGGCGATTGCCTCATTTACTTTCTTCTCAGCCTCAAGTGCAACTGCAGCAGCAGCTTTCTTCGCTTTGGCGTCATTAGCCTTGATAGCCTCGAAACCAGCAGTCTTAGCTTGCTTCCAAACCTCAAACTTAGCTTGTGCAGCAGCCTCATCGAATGCGCCCTTCTTGATGCCACCTTTAAGGTGCTTCATCAGCAGAACGCCTTCTTTAGAAAGGATGTTGCGAACAGTGTCGGTAGGCTGTGCTCCGCATTCCAACCAATAGAGTGCGCGCTCGAAATTCAAATCTACTGTGGCGGGATTGGTATTAGGATTGTAGGTACCAATCTTTTCAGTAAACTTACCATCACGTGGAGCTCTTACGTCAGCGATGACGATACGGTAAAAGGCGTAACCCTTACGGCCGCCGCGCTGCAAACGAATTTTTGTTGCCATTTTGTATGGATATATGTAGTTTAAAGTGCCTTCTATGTATTCATCGTAACTGCTGTCTACTTCCTTTTCTTCTAGTAATTTCATAACATCTACTTGTTCTTTATTTACTTTTAGACATTCATTTAAAACGTCTTTCTTTTTTAATACATTCAAGTTTATTGTTTTTGTGTTTTGACTCTCATATTGATAAACTAACAAAATCCAATCTAAATATCTTCTATATTTTTTTACCAATATTGGCTCTATTTTGTTTTGCTTTTTTTCATATTGATCTACACCGAAGACTCATTTTTTTACATTCTTCTTCATCAAACCGCAAACAAGTTCCCTCTGTTATAATGGTTACTCTTTTTGAATGCATGAAAACGGATTTGAA
>WFLX010092497.1_pt1 | contig 12728 bp, 12 predicted proteins | sample 4967041 | NCBI WGS metagenome assembly WFLX01 (sample SAMN12857096, study PRJNA449069) | gut metagenome | isolation source: stool from male and female vole | host: Microtus ochrogaster | place: USA:Florida | collected 2017 | reverse complement strand
AAAGTGAATTTTTTTTCCAAAATCGCTTGACAAGATTTTTCGTTTGTGGTACAATTCTATCATATTTGCGGTAGTCATATAACGGCTCATTATCTCAGCCTTCCAAGCTGATGACGAGGGTTCGACTCCCTTCTACCGCTCTGAAAGGCTTTCCTTCGGGGAAGCCTTTTTTTGTGCTCCGAATGATGCGTTGCGAAAAATTCGCGATTTTTTTTCTTGAAAATGCTTGACAAACTTTGCAATGTCGAAGTATAATAATCTAATTATTTTTGTAAAAAAAATTTCCGATAAGATAAAAAAAGTTCGTTTCAAACGGGCTGAAGGAGTTTTTAATGAAAAGAGGCTTATTTGTCCTTGCTGGTTTGGCTCTGCTTTTTGTCATCGGCGGTACGGCGTTTGGCCAGCCCAATACAAAGAGTATGTCAACAGTTACAATCGATGATTTTGACGCTATTGGCGAGCAAAACTATCGAGTGTGGGAAAAGGGGAAAATTGTTGAGTACAATTGGGAGTGGAAAACACAGGCCAGTCGTTTCGTGACCGAAGGCTATCCGACAGAACCTAAGGTTTTCGAAGCCATACCGAATTCGTTGCGCGTGATACGCACAAACGAAGATAAGCCCGCCACGGTTTTGGGCGTAAAAGTCAAATTTGACCGCAAGGGTGACAACTGGTTTGAGATTTTTCCTTCGGATGGCGACAAGCCGATTGAAATCCCGCTTGAGGGAACGGTGAGCCAGTTCGATTTTTGGGTTTGGGGCGCGAATTATCTTTATTTTCTTGATTTGCTTGTGCGCGATGCCGAAGGTGCCGTTCACATTCTTCCTGCGGGAAATCTCGCTTTCAATGGTTGGAAAAACGTCATCGTGAAGATTCCGAGTTATTTGAGACAGCGTTCACGGCTTCGCTCTGGTCCTGCGAAAATGACTTTTGTCGGATTCCGAATCAGGACAGATCCTGCCGAATTCGTAGATGACTTCCTCGTTTATTTTGATGATTTCAAGTATATGACGTATACTCTCAGCAATGTGTTTGACGGCTACGAACTCAAAGATCAGGATTTCGGTGACGAAGAGGAAACTTCTTCAGGAGATGAAAAATGAAAAAACTGCTTTTTATGATTTTGGCGGCTTCTTTAACCGCGTCATTTGTGTTCGCGCAGGCGGACAGTCAGGGCAATTCAAGCCTTGCCGATCCTGATCCGAGCAATGTNGGAAGCGATTCTGCCGCAACTGCTTTGCGTGAGGTTTCGCTTGATAAGATGGAGCGCGATGGTTCTTGGAACATCCATATTTCACCAGATGCTGGTCTTGCGACGATTCGTCTGTTCGAAGGAAGCCCTGCGGCGAAAGTTCCGCTTGAAGGTGAAGAAGATCAGGAAGATNTAATGGCGTTGGGTTGCAAGATTGAATTCTATCGCCGTGGAATCAACTCGATTTATGTTACTGCGGTTCGACCGATTCCGATTGAGGGAATTACGAAGACTGTAAGTGTTTGGATTGCGGGACGCAATCAGAATCACGACATTTACCTTTTGGTGCAGGATTATTACGGCTCGAATTTCGAACTGTATCTCGGCAATCTTGGCTTCAGCGGCTGGAAAAAATTGACCACGGCCATTCCGCCTTCGCCGGATGGAGAACACGGAATCGTCCAGTCAAGCCCGTACCATGGAGATCGCCCGGGATTGCGCATCGTGGGCTTCCGAATCGACTGCAATCCGATGCTCGCGCGCGGAACTTACTATGTCTACTTTGACGACCTTCGTGCCGTTACTGACTTGTACGACATGGAAAACCGCGACGAAGACGACATGGTTGACAACTGGTAGTCTTGCGATTTTGCTTTGAAATTCTTCAAGTTTGCTTTGCGCGGACTTGAAGGAAATCTTTTCTCGTAAATGGTGTCTTGAGCGATGCGCTTTTGCGTGTCGCTTTGGGCGTTTTAAAACGATTTCGTTTTCTTATTTCGCTTTTTTCTTGTAATAAAAACGCCTGCCCTTTTTTCTCGTGAGTTCGATTAAATTTGTTTTGCGCAAAATCCACAAAAGCAAATTCGCGTATGGAGCGGCGTTTTTTTCAAGCGCGAGTGAAACTTCTTTGGACGAAAATTCTTCGGGCAGGGCGGGCGGCAAAAGCGCGAGATAGTCGTCTTTGCCGCGGAATGTGATTTCATCGCCAATCGTGAGCAGCGATTTGTCCGTTTTGAGCCATGCTTTTTTGAAACGGCGGCGGCCGTTTTTGGATTGAAGCGGCTTTTCGCTTCGAACGCGCTTTTCTTCCGCCGTAATCAGCGGGCAGACGAGCGTGAAATTTTCGTGCAGAAGAATGTCGCAAAGCCCCGTGATTTCGCGCAGCATCGAATAGACGCTTTCCTTTTTCGGGCTTTTTTTCGCGGAAATTTCATCGCCGTTTTGACTGAACGTGCGGATTGTCTTTCGCGTCGTGATCGGATGCACGATTATGACTTTTTTTCCGAGCGCGAGAAGGCTTGCGGCTTTTTCGTGAAGCGCGCTCACGCTTTTCGTCTGGATTTCGATTATCGTTCCGTCGTCGCAAACTATGTCGCAAATCCATTTTTCCACCTGCGCTTCGGTTTTTCCGCCGTAGCGATTCGCGTAGAAAATTTTCAGGCTTTTGTGAAGCGCGCTTTCATTTAGCGTGGAAAACATTTTCTTGTCCAATATCCGTGGCAAACAAAAATATAGTAGACACAATTTCAATTTTTTTTCGAAAAAAAATCAAAATATTTTAATTTTCGGCATTTTCTCTCTTGACTTTATTAAAAAATCGGCTAAAATGGAAGTTNNGTGGGAAATTGTGGCAGATTGTGGGATTTAGTGGTATGAAGCGGCTTGCAGGCGAGTATTTCAACACTCTCGACGAAAAAGGCAGAATCTCTTTTCCCGCGAAGATTCGCGGCGATTTGCCGGGAAATTCGCTTTTTGTCACAAAGGCTTTGGACCGCTGCCTTTGGCTTTTTGCGCCCGAGGAATGGGAAAAACTTCGCGAAAGCATCGAAGGCAAGGCTTCGCTTTTCAGCCAGAATTCGCGGCTTGTTTCGCGCGTGCTTTGCGCGCCGGCCGTGGAAGTGGAATTCGACAAAAGCGGAAGGCTTTTGGTGCCGCCTTCGCTGCGCGAGTANGCCGGGCTTTCGAAAGATTGCGTGATTTTGGGGCTGGGAAATTACATCGAGCTTTGGGACGCCGCGNCGTACAAGCAATATATGGACGACAATGCCGATTCTTTGGCGAAGGCCGCCGAGGAATTGGGCGCGATTGGATTTTAGAAAGAATTTCTAATTTTCGGAAATTGAATTTCGAAAATTAAGATGNAATNCTTTTTTATGGNTTCTCCGCTTGCGGAGATAAGGTGGAAATTTGCAGCCGCTTCACACGCCGGTTCTTCTTGAGGAATGCATTGATTTGCTTTCGCCTGAAGGCGAGCCGTTTGAAAATGACGCTTTTATGATTGACTCGACTTTGGGGGAGGGCGGGCATTCGGCGGCGTTTTTGGAGCGGTATGGAAATTTGCGGATTTGCGGAATTGACGCTGACGGCGCGATTCAGGCTCGGGCGCGGGAAAGGCTTTCGCGCTTTGAAGGACGCGTGGAATTTTTCAACGGATGGTTCGACGAATTTTACGCGAATTATCCTTTGGAATCGAAAAGGCCGAATTTGATTTTGTTCGATTTGGGCATTTCGATTTTCCACTACGAACTTTCGGGGAGGGGNTTTTCGTTCCGAGGCGAAGAGCCTCTCGACATGCGGCTTGACGGCTCGAAGAAAACGAGCGCGGCCGACATCGTGAACGGCTTCGACGAAGAGCGTCTCGCGGACTTGATTTTTTTGTACGGCGAAGAAAAATTCAGCCGAAGNATCGCGCGCGCGATTTGCGAGCGGCGTGCCTTGAAAAAAATTGAGACGAGCGCGGAACTTGCCGAATTGATTTACGGCGCNGTGCCGCAGAACGCGCGTCACGGAAAAATACATCCTGCCACGCGGACGTTCCAGGCTTTGCGCATCGCCGTGAACGAGGAACTNTCGCGGCTGCCGANCGCGCTTTTCGACGCGTTCAANGTTTTGGAAGCCGGCGGAAAAATGGGCGTGATTACGTTTCATTCCCTTGAGGATCGAATCGTAAAAAATTTTTTCCGCAACTTGGGAAAAGAATGCGTCTGCCCGCCGAACGTCGCTTCTTGCGTTTGCGGCGGAAGGGCGTGCTGCGAGATTTTGACGAGAAAGCCCGTCGTGCCGAGCGACGGCGAAATAAAAATGAATCCGCCTTCACGNAGCGCGAAACTTCGCGTCGTGCGGAAAATAACGGACGCTGGAAAAATGCGCGCGCTGGACAATGCGAATGCATTTTGTTAAAAAATATGCGCAAGCGAAGTTCTGGACACGCGAATCAATCTGCGCAAGCGAAGCGCGGAACTCGCGACGTAGTTTTTGGCGAGCCGTTTTGCGTGGCAGCTTTTTTGCTGGCGGCGATTTTATTTTTTTCGACGCGTTTGCGTTGGGAGAGACATTTTGAAAAAGGAAAAGGTTGGCTTTAAGATATTCGTAATCGTGTGCGCTGTTTTGGTGCCCGCGCTTTTCGTTTTGAACGCGATTCAGGCGGACCGCTACATGAAGGTTCAGAACGAAATCAAGGCGCTCGAGCAAAAGCAGGCTGCGCTTGTGGAAGAAAACAAGCGTCTGATTACGGATATAAGCCTTCTTTCAAGCGGCGAAAGAATACAGAAAATTGCGGAAGACGAACTTGGCATGCACAAGGCCGAGTCTGAAGACATTGTGCGAGTTGAGATGCGGCGAAAGAAGTAGCCGGAAAAAAGATGGGTGGGGAAGAAAATAGTCTTTTGACATTCGAAGAGCTCGTTCGTGCGGTTGGCGGAAACCGAATAGGCGAAGGCGCGAATTGCGCGTTTTGCTTTACTTCGGTCGCGACTGACAGCCGCAATGTAAAACGCACCTCGCTTTTCATTCCGCTCATCGGGCAAAATCAGGACGGACACAAATTCATTCCGCAGGCGTTGGCGGCGGGCGCGAGCGCGGTTTTTGTCACGAAATCAGTCTATGAAAATTCTCCGCGCGAATTCGATTCGCTGGCGGAAAAAAATCCCGGCGTGTTTTTCATCGCGGTGGAAAACAATCTTCGCGCCTTGCAGGATGCCGCGCGCGCTTATGTCGAAAAATTCCCNTCCCTTATAAAAATCGGAATCACGGGATCGAGCGGAAAGACGACGACGAAGGAAATTCTTTCTTCGATTCTCGCGCAGAAATTCCGCGTCGTTTCCACGGCGGGAAATTTGAATTCCGAAAGCGGACTTCCTTTGAGCGTTTTTGAAATTCGAAAGGAACATGAAGCGGGCGTTTTTGAAATGGGAATGAATCGCGAAAATGAAATCGCGGAAATCGCGGCGGTGCTTCGTCCGAACTTTGCGATTGTCACGAACGTCGGGACGGCGCACATCGGCATTTTAAAGACGCGCGAAAAAATCGCCGCCGAAAAGAAAAATATTTTTTCGCACGTCACGGAAAGCGGAATCGCGCTTATTCCCGAGGACGACGACTTCGCGGATTTTTTGGCGGAAGGCGTTCGGGGAAAAATCGTGCGCTTCGGAAAAAAATCTGCGAAAAAATTCGGCGTTGAATTTTTGAAAGATTTGGGAATCGGCGGCACGGAATTTGAAATTGACGGAAAGAAGGCTTGCCTTAAAATTCCTGGAAGCCACAATTTTCAAAACGCGCTTTCGTGCGTCGCGCTCGCGAAGGAAATCGGGCTTTCGGCTGCAGAAATAATTCGCGGAATCGAAAGCGTGAAGTTGCCCGAAGGCAGAAGCCAAGTGCGGGAAGTGCGCGTGAAAAACGGAGCGAAAATTTTTTTGATGCAGGACTGCTACAACGCGAATCCTGAGTCGATGAAAAAGGCTTTGGAATTTTGCGCGTCGCTTGAAATGCAAGGAAGAAAAATTTTCGTGCTCGGCGACATGAAGGAATTGGGCGAGCGTTCCGAATTTGAGCACGCGCGCGCGGGAGAGGCGGCGGCGCGTAGCGGAGCGAGCGTCGTNTTTTTCGCTGGCGAGGAAATGCGCTCGGCGTTTCGCGCTGCGGAAAAAAATCGCGAGAAAGATTCCGGCGGAATTTCCCTAAAATATTTTTCGGGCGAAGGAAATTTCATTCAGGAAATTTGCCGCGCGCTTTTGGATGAAATTCGCGACGGAGATTTTTTGCTTTTAAAGGCTTCCCATTCGATGGAATTCGAAAAGATTGCCGAAGGCTTGCGCGACGTTCAGGACGCGTCGCGTGGCGTGGAGGGGGATTGAGATGGGCGGCTACAATTTTTATCCTGCCAAGCCGATTTCGGATTACAAGAGAAGCGACCTCGGGCTGATTNTTTCCNTGATTATTCNTTGGGGAANCGGAATGTGCACNCTNTACATCTGCNCGTCGGCGTATTGCNAAAAAATTTGGGGCGACCCGTTTTTGCTTTTGAAGCGGCAGCTCGGCGCTTCGGTTTTTGGACTTGCGGGACTTTTGTTTTTCGCGTTCATGCCGCTTTCAAAAATCAGGGCGATGCTTCCTTTCATAATTCTTGCGACCATCGTGCTTTTGCTTTGCACGTTCGTTCCGGCGTTCAACGAAGAGCGAAACGGCGCGAAGCGTTGGGTGAAGCTGCCTTTCATGAGATTCCANCCTTCGGAACTCGCCAAATTCGCGATNGTCCTTTACCTTGCGAATTTTTTCGACAAGTATCANNGCGAGCNCGATTTGGAAGAGCGGACGGTTTTTCCGCCCGTTATGATGATGGTGGTTTTCGCCGTGCTGATTTTTTGCGAGAACGATTTTTCCACGGGAGTGTTTTTCATTTTGCTTTGCCTTTTGCTTTTTTTCGTGAGCAATGTCAAAATGCTTTGGTTCGCTCCGCTTTCGATACTCATAATGTTCGCGCTCGTAATGCTTGTTTTGTCGAAGCCGTATCGGGTGGAACGTGTGATGGGATTTATCAGTCCGGAATCGGATTTGCAAGGCGTGAACTATCAGACGAACGCTTCGCTTCGCGCGATAAGCATGGGCGGCTTTTGGGGGCAGGGAATCGGAATAGGGCTTGCGAAATTGAAAAGCGTTCCCGAAGTGCAGTCGGATTACATATTCGCGGGGTGGACGGAAGCGATGGGCTTTGTCGGCGTGATTTTGTATTTCGTGCTTTTGTGCGCGTTCGCGTTCAAAGCCTACAAGAGCGCGTTGAATTGTCCCGACCGTTTCGGCGCGATTGGAACGTTCGGATGCATTTCGGCGATTTTCTTCCAGTCCATCGCGAACGTCGCAGTCGTCTGCGGCGCGATTCCTTCGACCGGAATTCCGCTTCCGTTTTTTTCGGCGGGCGGCTCTTCGATGGTGGTCACGCTTTGCATGTGCGGCTTTATGATAAACGCGGCTCGCGTGAAGAGCGATTCTTGTTTTGGCATGGAGAATGAAGATGAGCGACTATAGCGCGTTGGGTGAATTCGACCAGTATGTCGTTCAGGGCGCGCCCAAAGAAAGGAACGACGAGAAATTCTTCAAATATATGCGGATAGTTTTCGGCGTGCTTTTTTTGATTTTGACGCTTGAATTTGTCATGTACAAATTCGTAAAGCCGAGCATAGGAGTGCCGCGCCTCGTCTACAGCGGGCTTGAGAATTATTCAGAAGACGAACTTTCTGAAACCATCGCGCCTGTGTACCGAGGAAACTGGTTTAGCTTTGACACGAACACGATCGCGTCAAGACTTTCGGCAGTGAGCGGAATAGAGTCGGTGGAAATCGAAAAGCATTTTCCCGACAAAATTTCGATAAAGATAAAGGAGCGCGAAAGCGTCGCGATGACGTTCGTGAACGACGGCGTGCGGACCATTCCGATGCAGATCGACAAGAACTGCGTTTTGTTTGAAGTGAGGAACTATAAGGGCAATGTGGACATTCCGATCATATCCGGACTGCCTGTGGAATTCCTCGCCGACGGAATGCGGATTCCGACAAAGTACAGGACTCTCATCGAACAGATAAAGAAGATACAGGCGTTGCCGCAAAAATATTTTGCAGCCGTGAGCGAAATCTGCGTGCTTCCGAAAAAGTACGGCAACTACGAGCTGATGATAATTCCCGTCAATTCGACCATAAGGGTTTTGACGGACAGGGTATTGAATGAAGACGCGCTTCAGGATATGATGGTGGTGCTGGAAGTGGTAAAGTCTATTGAGCCTGATGCGAAGGAAATTGATTTGCGCTACGGTTCGATTTCTTACCGACCTGCGAAGGGAGGATACATTGAGTGACACAATTGTCGGTCTTGACATAGGAACAAGCGTCGTCCGTGTCGCGATTGCGGAAATTGACGACGAAGGAAATTTGGGCATCATCGGGCTTTCAAGCAAGGAATCGAAAGGACTGAAAAATGGCGCGATCTTGAATTTGGAAGCGGCGAGCTCTGTCATAAAGGAAGTCATCGAGGAAGTGGAGACGGACGCGGGCGCGGATGTAATGTCTTGCGTTGCCGGAATAGGCGGCTCGCAGATTGGCAGCCTCAATTCGCGCGGACAATCCGCGATTTCAAAGCATGGAAAGTCCAGCGGCGAAATCACTCGCGCCGACGTTGACCGCGTGATTGAAAACGCGCGATCTGTTCCCATTCCGATTGACAGGGAAATCATCCATGTCATTCCGAAGTATTATTCGGTGGACGGCTTGAGCAAAATAAAAGACCCGATAAATATGATTGGCGTCAGGCTGGAGACTGAAATCCATATCGTCACCGCTTCGAAGACTGCGATTCAAAATGAACGTGAATGCATAAATCGCGCGGGCTACGAGATTGAGAAAATCATGCAGAAAACGCTCGCCGCGACGAACGCCGTGCTTCATCAGGACGAGATGGATTTGGGCTCGATTTTGATTGACTTGGGCGCGGGCACGACCGACGTTTTGGTGATTTACGAGGGAGCGCCGCTCGTGAGCTTTTCGATTAAAATCGGCGGAAACCTTGTCACGAACGACATCGCGATCGTGAAGGGAATCCCGATTGCGGCGGCCGAAGAGATAAAGGTGAATTACGGAAACTGCTTTGTCGATATGCTCGCGAAGCCGAAGGAAGTGAAAATTCCCGGCGTGGGAGGGCGGCCTCCTGAGCTTACGACGCAGACAGAAATCGCCCAGATAATCCAGCCGCGCATGGAAGAAATTTTCATGATGGTCTTGCAGGAAATCCGCGCCCGCACGAATTTGAACACCATGAGCGGAAACATAGTTTTGATTGGCGGCGGCTCGCAGATGGACGGCGCGTTGGAGCTTGCCAAAGCCGTGTTCGGCACTCAGTCCGTGCGGCTTGGCATTCCGGAAAGCATCGGCATATTGGACGAGTTGGATTACCGCAAGCCGGAATTCGCCACGGTCATTGGACTTGTCCTTTCGCAAAAGTATTCCGGCGTTGAATCGTCGCGGAAGTCGGGCAGAAAAAAGACTTCCGAAAAAAGCGAGGGGCTTTTTCGGAAACTGAAGCGGGTATTTTTTTAATTGGGAGTTTAGACAAAAGTGCCGCACAAATGGCGCGTCGCGTTTGTCTTGAAAAGTTTCTTGCGGAAACTTAAATATTGACTGCCGCTTCTCATTTCATTGCGAAGCGGAATAAAAAACAATCGCGATTTTGACAAATCGCTCTTGACTTTTTATGGGAGGGAGAAAAATGTCTCTTATGAATCATTCTCTTGTAAACGAGGAAGGCGCGTCGCTTTCAAATCCAAGCCCCACGATAATAAAGGTTATCGGCTGCGGAGGCGGCGGTTCGAATGCCGTGAACAGGATGATTGACGCCGGAGTGAAGAATGTCGATTTCATCGTCTTGAACACCGACTTGCAGGCCTTGAACGGTTCTCGCGCGCCGACGAAACTCGCCATCGGGCAGAAAGTGACCGGCGGACTTGGCGCGGGCGGAAATCCGGAAGTCGGACAGCAGGCCGCCGAAGAAGATTCGGAAATCATACAGAACATCTTGAAAGGCGCGAACATGGTTTTCGTGACGGCCGGAATGGGCGGCGGCACGGGCACTGGATCTGCCCCTGTCGTAGCGAAAATCGCGCGGGAAATGGGCGCGCTCACCGTGGGCGTAGTCACGACTCCGTTCAACTTTGAAGGACCGATTCGAATGGATTTGGCGAAGGACGGAATAGACCGCCTTCACAAGGAAGTCGATTCGCTCATCGTGATTCCAAACCAGCAGCTTTTGAAAATCGTGGACAAAAAGGCTCCGGCGCGTCAGGCGTTCCTCGTGGCGGACGACGTTTTGCGGCAAGGCGTGGAAGGCATCTCGAACATCATCACGAAGCCGGGCGAAGTGAACACGGACTTTGCCGACGTCACTTCCGCGATGAAGGGACAGGGCGACGCGCTTTTGGGAGTGGGAATCGGACGCGGAGACAATCGCGCCGCGGATGCCGCGACAAGCGCGATTCGAAATCCGCTTTTGGAAGATTCCAATATTGACGGCGCGAAAAACATTCTCATCAATGTCTGCTCGCAGGGAAATCTTTCGATCGCCGAGACGGACGAAATCGCGAACATCATCACCGCCTCTGCCGCGCCTTCGTACAAGGTTTTCTGGGGCAATGTCGTGGATCCTTCAATGCCGGAAGACGAAGTGAGCGTCACTGTAATAGCGACCGGCTTCAGCAAGCCTTCCGAAGAGGTGGAAGAGGTGAGAGCGCCCGTCGTCGAAGAAGAGGTCGTCCAAAAGAAAAGCGAAGACAACATTGTTTCCGCATCGGCATTTCAAAGCCTTTTGAACGGCAGCGGCAGACGAAGGCACAGCGAAAGCCTTTTCGATGAAGGGGAATTCGTCAGCGTTTCCGTGAACGAGCCTGCCGTTCCCGAGCCGGTCGCCGTGGCGGAGAAAAGCGAAGAAGAAAGCCTTGGACACGCTTTGATAAATGCGCAGTACACGCCGCGAAGCCAGTCTTCGATCGAACCGCCTTCAGGCTATATCGACGAAAAAGACATTTCGATTCCTGCTGTCTACCGTTTGGGCAACAGCAATCTCACTCGCGAAATAAAATTGCGCTAGAATTCAAAATCGGGATTTTGAATGGAAAAGTTCGAAAGGCTTTTGCGGCAGTTTCACGCGAATTTGATTATGGTCGAAGGACGCGCCGAGCTTACGGCGCAGACTTACGGATTGGCCGTAAAAGAATTTTTGTCGTGGCTCTGCGAGAAGCGGCTCGAGCTTGAAGGCGTCTCGCTCAAGGATTTGCTTTACTATCTTTCGTGGCGAAAGTCGCTCGGGAATTCCGAGCTGACAATCGCGAAGGACATAAGCGCGCTTCGCGCGTTCGGGGCGTTCCTCACGCGCGAAGGAATGTGGCGGGAAAACCTCGCGCTCGTTTTGGACAGGCCGCGCGCTTCGCGCGCGCTTCCCAGGGTTTTGAGCGTGGAGCAGGTGGACGCCCTTCTTTCTTGCATCGACACTTCCGACGCGCTCGGAATCCGCGACCGCGCGCTTTTTGAGCTTGTCTATTCCTGCGGGCTTCGCATCAGCGAGGCGTGCTCGCTTTTGATGGGAAACGTTCATCTCAAAGAAAAAATTCTCCTCGTGCGCGGAAAGGGCGACAAGGAAAGAATCGTCCCGTTCGGCGACGCGGCGAGAACGTGGCTCGTCCGTTACATTGACGAAGTGCGCCCTAATCTCGTGGGAAGAAAAGTCGTGCCTCAGGTTTTCGTAAACTACAAGGGCAACGCGATTTCGCGAAAAGGCGTGTGGAAGCGTTTCAAGGAATTGGAAAGTTTCACGGGAATCGATTGCAAGGTGCACACGCTGCGACACTCGTTCGCCACGCATCTGCTTTCCGGCGGCGCGGATTTGCGGAGCGTCCAGGAACTGCTCGGCCACGCCGACTTGGCGACGACGCAAATCTACACGCACGTCGCCACGGGCGAGCTCGGCGACTACCACAAGGAATTTTTTCCGGGACACGGGAANAGTGATTAGTTAATAATTAATAGTGAATAGTTNATAATTGATAGTGAATAGTTGATGGTGAATAATGAATAGTGAAGTAAGAACTCGTTGGCAAGCAAAATATGCGCGAGTTTTCCGCAGGAAAACTCGGAAGCAAGACAGCGGCGCGGGGCGTCGCTGTCTTGCTTGACAAATACGGTAGAATCCCGTATAATTATATTGTAATATGTTTGAGAAAATGAAAAAAGCGNAANNNACATTCGCATANATGCANGGGGGGGNGTAAGNGGCCCCGCNTTTTTTTCTNACGTCAATTTTCACATCATCGGCGCGAAAAGTCTTGCCGCATTCGGCTCGCTTCGCGCCTTTTTTATGCCCGTTCGGACACTTCTTCGCGAACCTTCAGCCTTCCGCCGAGTTTTGCGGCGCAAGATTCGCGGAATTTTTGCGAATTGTTGGACTGCAAAAGCGTTTCCACACGCAATTTCTGCGCGTTTTCAAAATGCAAAGGGCTTCCACACGCAGTTTCGGCGAATTTTCGGAGTGCAAAGGGCTTCCACACGGAATTTTTGCACATTGTCGGAATGCAAAGGCCATCCACACGGAATTTTGGCGCGTTGTTGGACTGCAAAAGGGCTTCCACACGCAATTTTTGGGAATTGTGTCGCAAATCAGAGATTTGCTTACGAGTTTTTGCCTCGCAAAAACTCGCGAGGGCGTGTTGCAAAGCCGGCGCGTTTTTGGA
>WFLX010119276.1_pt1 | contig 12731 bp, 4 predicted proteins | sample 4967041 | NCBI WGS metagenome assembly WFLX01 (sample SAMN12857096, study PRJNA449069) | gut metagenome | isolation source: stool from male and female vole | host: Microtus ochrogaster | place: USA:Florida | collected 2017 | reverse complement strand
AAAGGTCCAGTTGCCGGCGGAATTCATCTGCGACAACCTGAAAAAATGGTTCATTTTTTTAGCTTCCTCTACCGTCAGTTTCCCTACGCCGACAAACCATCCGTTGCGACGCACTATGTTTTGATACAGCTCGGGCTTATGCTCGATAATATCCTTCTTCTTTTCCTTTACTCTGACCGACATGGCATTTTTAAGAGAGGATTCTTCTGAAATCTTGGTAAATACAGCAGGACCGGTATCCCCTCGTTGCGCGCAAATGACATTGCTTCCCACTGATAAAGTAAGCAGGATCGCAAGAACAAACAAGTATAATCGGTTAATTTTCATTATTCGTCTCTGAGTTATTCAGCATTTTACTATACCTCGCGTATTCTTCTTCGGTCAATGTGATGGAATATGATGTGACATTTTCGTCGGTTGAGGGATATTCCAATTCTTTGCAGTTTGCAAGATCGGGAGTGTACCTATAGACAGAATGCCCGTTTCCGTCTTCTATCTTATCGAGATGAATGTTAGCATCGCGAAGGTTCTGATGATAGTAGAAATAGGAGTTATACGATTTTTGTGGCACCAATATGGTGACAGCTCTTTCGTCGGAACTTCCGTAGCTCCTGACTTCATTATCGTGCCACGGTATGCCTGTCTCTTTGATAAAGTCTGACAATGTGGCGGTCAACCTACCTAATTCCTGTTTCGTGTAGAATCCTGTATGTTCGACTACTCCAAATTCCGACAATGTGCCCGGCGGGAGTGTAGGCAAGGTCACAATCATGCTGGTTTGATTCTCAAGATCATGACGGAGCACTCTCACTGTCTTTTCTTTTCCTGCATTGAGAATCATCGAGAGATACATGTCCTCATACCGGGTGGTGCCGTCAATGGGATAATGCCAATCCCCGTATTGCACTATGATGTCATTATCCTTAAACCCGTAATCAAACGCTTTCTGATCTATACATTCTATACTAAGCACTTTAGGCACAGTCTTTACCCATTGCCCCATGTTCTCAATCCGGTTGCCAAATTCGTCAAACCACCCCTCATTAGTTCTATGTTCATAACCACTTTTCCCATCGAGAAACACGACATAAGCAGGTTCACCCCATTCATTCAAAATTCCAAACGACGTGTAACTCCCTTCTATATTGGCAATTCCTTTTGCTATATAAAAATTCCCGCTATAATATTCAGAACGGCATGGATGTCCCAAAACACTTAAACTTGTCAATTCCTCCGATTCATTCTTTTGATTATATCTTTCAGATTCAAAACGATATGGCAACCCTTCGGAATCCCGGCATTTTCTTGTATAGGTATTGGTTTTTGCATCATACTCAATAATAAGATTTGAGGCTGCCGAATCATGACTTTGTTGGCAAGGCTTTCCTTCATTGTCGTAATAATTTGTGTATGATATATAATTGTCCCCATCGTAATCAAATCGTGCTTTACCATAAGAATAAGTTCTACTCGGAGGGATCACACGATTGTGATCTTCATCAAAATATTCCGTTGATATTGTATTGCCGCGGCTGTCGATAGAGTCAATGGAAACCAATCCGCACAAGTATCTTTGTTCTATTGTTTGAGGAGTCACTTTCTCATAATATCGATACATGGCACGACTGTCATCCAGCGCGACATTTTCCTTTTCCCACTCAGTAATTTCAACATCACCATCTTTCACATATTTATAGACAGGCACAATCTCACCATTCTTGATATCATAAGTAATCCTGCTTATCAGATTTTCGGGACCATCCCATTTGCTCTCCGAGCGATAACAGACCGGGGCCCCATTTTTATCGAACAATGCATATAATATCCGGTTACCGTAATTGTCAAATTCCCTTATTTCTTTAGCATTATCATTATAATCATTATTCAGACTACCATCCTTGTTGTAATAATTAAGTTCTGTCCATTCTCCAAATCTATTGTACTTGGTTTTTTTTGCATGCGTGCCGGAGTAATTGGAATCTTTCTCCCCCGTTCCTGAATATTTGGATTCAACGATTCTCCTTCCATACCCGTCATAACTGTATTTGGTATGGTCAAGTTTAGTTATATCGAAATCATGAATCCCGTTTCCCGACAAAAAAACCTCTTTATTAAAAAATAATAAGGTTGATTCAGCGATCAACAAACCTCTTTTCTTATCCCAATGATAGAGTTGCGTAGCATAGTCGAGCATTTCCCCCATCGGGTTCAAATATGTTTTGCAAAGAAGATATCCATCTTTATCAAAAGTATAGGCTGTGATATAGACATCATCTTTATTCCCGATATTCTCCCCGTCACCATCCAGAAGTTCCACTCTGGAGGTGAACCCATTCCTATCGGTGGTGACCCGCACAAGGGTTGCATCAGTGTCGTTCTTGCGCAGGTTTGCCGGAAAACCGATATGGTCAAAATATGTTCCTATAAATACGCTGTCGTTTACTTGCATAGGGCGGAAAGAGGAAACGAGTTTCCCATTGGCATCATAACTCCTTTCCATAGTTACTCGTTCTCCTTTACCGTCGTAGGCATACTCCCATCTGCAGATATCCTTGCATTTCTTGACCCAGGCAGAGTCAGCCCCGTAGGTATCTGAAGAGGGAATCGCGTAGGGTCGTAAATCATGGTCGGTGGTATATCTTCCCCTCCCATTAAGCGCCTCAACATGAGTCCAGTGTCCGGCCTCGTTTTTCTTGCTGAGTTTGTAATAGCAGCCGAGATACGATGCTTCCTCATCCGACAGCTGCGGCCCCACTCCGACTACCCATCCGTTTTGTCTTGTCACAAGCCTATATAGTGCATAATCCTTATGTTGCCCTGATGATTGTTTGTTGCGGATTGTCTCCGTTTTTCGCGATGCAAAGTTAAACATCTCATTGCCGCGAGAACCGCGCGATTGAGGCATTGCACTGAAGGCAACACAAATTATTAGAAGCAGTGCTATAGCAACCTTATAATATCCTCTCATTTCCATAAATCATCATATTCCTTGGCACTGTAATATACAGGATACACCTCCGCGCCCGGATCGGGGGTGTTTGGGAGAATAAATCTCTTGGTCTCTGCTTTATCCGATTCAGGATTGCTGCGTTTGACAGTGATCTCACATCCGGGTGAGATTGTGCCGCTTACAAGGATATCGCCATCAAGCAAACCTGCCTTATCGGCAGCTCCTCCGGGTTTCAATAGGTGGATATAGTTCACCTTCCTGTCAGACGCCTTTGGAGTGTAAGGGTCGATATGCCGGAGTGTATAGAAATTCCAGCCGCAGCCGATTTTTCGGTTGCCTATGGTGTCGGCACTGAACGTTCGGCCGTTCATGTCAGCATATAAGAGAGAGGGTTGTCCTTTCTCTCCTAATGCATTCACCTGAGCAAGACGCCCTGAAAAATCGCGGACTGATTCCAATTTGTAATAGCAAAGGTGCTCGCTTTCCCATTGCGGACAGCGTATCGGAGTGCCATGAATGCCTACTGCATACCGGGCGCTCTCAATCCCGTTCTGATATTCATAAGCCATTGAGGAGATTATATTCCCATCGGCATCAAACGTCCGATAGAATGTTCGGTCGCCATCCTTATCGAAATGTGATTCCGAACGAGTGATTCCCTTATCGTATAGTTTGCCATCCTCGTCATAATATGTATAGAGCACGTGTTTCCCACCATCCGATTGCTTCTTGGTCTCCACTACCAATCTATGGAAATCTTCCTCCATGTTGTAGGCCGGATTCCCCTCTCGGTCATAATACGATGTCTCTGCAAGGACTCCGTCATTGTATACGCTGTGTTTGTGCAGGTAGGTGTTCTGAGCCCTGTCATCGACTATGGAATCTCTGACTGCGGCCCCGATTGTCAGTCTGTAGTCATATAGAGTGTCGCCCTTTTCATTCAGCCTTGATTCGGAGATGAGTTTCCGGCTGCCATCCTGATATGTAAAGTGCGACAACGCTGTTTTCGTCCCCATCCCCTTGAAAGGCTTTTCATAGGCATCGGAGCAGGCTGTCTGCTTAAGCAACCCGTTGTCATAATAAAGCATCCGCTCTATTGCCGGTTGCATTATGTCGTCGAGCAACCTTCCGTTTTTGTAGTAACGGCGTTCCGCTATCTCCCCTTTCTCATTTTTGATTATCTTCAGTTGGTCATATTTCTGAGGGGCATTGGCATAATCGATTGTAATGTTACCATCCTCGTAGGAACGGCTTTCCGAATAATTGACATTACCGAAGGCATTAAGATGATCAAGCCTCTCTATCCTGTTGTCTTCGTCATAAACAATATTATATCCGTAATCGCCCAGATAGTTATGGCATGGCACTCCTTGGGAATCATAAAACATGCATTTGCTTTCCAAACCAGACTGAGGATCAAGCATGACTCGCATGCGGTCGGCATTGTTACTCAGCTTGATCGGCGAACCGTTTGCATCGGTGTAAACAGCCCAAAGCATCTGATTCTCGCCATAGTAATTTGTGGAGTAAAGCACATGGCCGTCTTTGTCGTAGGCCACCTCTTTGGCAACGTTGTCGTCGGGCCCGCTGCTGAATATTATTTTTCTTGTCTGCCCCATAAGTTCGGAAAATGCAATCGCCTCCTTGTTGCTTTGGTCATCGGCTCCCACCAATGGGATTCTCATGTCGTGGGGTGCCATGTCGCGACCGGGCGATATCAGCACCTCCACATTGTGTTTGGAATTGTTGCCGTATCTAACGAGGCAATAGAATGTGGAAAGTTTTGAGGCCTCGCTGTGGCTTAGCTCCTTCCCAACTCCCACGGGCCAACCATTACGGCGCGTGAAATCGGCATAATAGGTCTTGTATTCCTTATCGTTGAGAAACCAGTCTAAGGCAAGCCACCCTACGATGCCCAATATCAGCAGGGCTGCAGAACCTAACAGAATGCGCGTCCGGCGCCTTTCTTTGCGCTGACGCTCCAGCAACAATTTTTTCTCCTGCTCCTGACGCAGTCGCTCCCTCTCCTGCTGCTCAAGAAGTTCACGCTGTTCCTTGCGTTCCTTGACCACCGGACAGAGTATGTCGTGGATGTATTCAATGCGCATGTCGTTGCCATGGTTAAACTGGCGCAGGAGTTTCCGCTTGTCGATCAGGATATCCAGTTCATTTTCCGAGATTCCCTGGTCTTTCAGGTCGCTACGCGACACATTGTTGCGTCGCCCTTCACGGGTAAGCAACTGGTTTTCAAGCAGGAAGATAGATTCTTTAGATATAAGTTCGTTTTCTTCCGGTTTTGAACATATCGCATCAAGATAGAAATCATTGATTATGTGGCCGCTGTAGGTGCGCACAAGTTGCTTGGTGATGCAAGGTTCATTTTCCGGCTTCTTGATATATAGCCGACTCAGATAAAGAGAGAGCACCGCGGCGTCAACCTCAATCTCCGGATTGCCGTCAAGTTCAAAATCGCTACGCCCTGTCACCTGCTGGATGATAAGTTTTGCCACCTCCTTATCCACAAGTCCTTCCCGAGGTAGACTTATGATATCAGCAGCCTGCTCCTCATTGATTGGAAGCAACCCAAACCGGTTGTCTTTCATCACCGGTATGCTGGAGGCGTAAAGTTCCAGGGAGGATAGGAAATCCTCTCTCATGGCAAACACTATATGATAGTCCGGATGTTCAATATATGAAACTTGGGGTTCTTCTTCGCTGTCGTTGCGCCTGATATTCAGTTTCAGGCTCAATCCCTTGAATGCTCCTGACGAAACCACCTTTGTCTCCCCCTCTGTGGTCCGGCTTTTGCGTGCCTTATTTTCATGCTCAACTATATAAGTCGGTTTTACATCGTTGAGCAAATTGCCCAGTTCCCTGAAAAATTCCCGTTTTAATTTTTCATTCCTCTGAAGAGTGAATATTTCCTCAAATTGGTCGAATACAAGCAATGGGATACGTTGCTCTCCATTGCTGTCTAAGAAATTATGCCGATGCAGGAACTCCCACAGGCTTTCATTTTCTTCACCTCTTACGGCAGGCAAGAGTGGCTCCGGCGTCAGCCCGCTTTTCTCTATCGCCTCCCGGATCTGCAAGACATAGTTGTTCGTGTCGTCATGTTTCAGGCGGATGCTGACGGGTATCATCCCCCTCATTCGGGCTCTTGGGAAAATACCGGCATTCAGGATAGAGGATTTGCCAATGCCGGAACGGCCGTAAAGCACTGTTTGAGCATTGTTGAAAATATATTGAGAGAGGCTTTGTATCTCGGCATTTCTGCCATAGATCACTTCTCCCTCTATATAGAAATTCAAACCTTTCCAGGGGTTGCTGAAATCTTTATTTGCCATTCTTCAATTCCTCTTCCTTCATTTTAATCTCATCCACTTTCTTTTTCACTTCTGCCGCATATCCCTTGAAATCATCGGCTATCGTATACCATGTTGCATTCTTCTTATGAAACTCAGGGGGGAGCAGATTCTTCTCGTTGTAGAAATCAAAGCCTTGCTCTGCCAAAGGCCAGATAAAGTCGCGACCTCCCATCTTGCTTGCCATCGATGCTGCCAGTTTCCATTCTTCACGATATTCATGCGGGCTCATATATTCCTTGGCTACATTGTTCGATAAAACCGGAATAAAGAGTCGTGTATTTCTCACTCCCTTCAGAAACGCCTCTTTCCAATCCGCCCCTCCGGGAATATCGTTGGAGTCATACCATACACGGATGCCTGCGTCAGTCAGAGCATGGTATAATTTTTCCACCACTTCCTTGTCTCTACGCGAATAGGAAAGGAATACATCAGTGTCATATTGTTGGCCCGTATTGTTGAGTTTCTGCTGTTCCAGTCGTTCGTTGACACGCCGGTCGATTTCCATTACTACATATTTGGGATCTTTCTCAATGAAAGTCTGCAGTCTGTCGAGGAAGTCGCGCAGTGAAGGATCCAGATTGTCGTGCACCATCAGCGAGGAGCGCATGATGTCGGGCGATGGACGCATGGAATACAGGATAAACCGAAACAGCCAATCGCTGTAGTTATTGCCCAAGACAAGCAGATAGCGTTTCTTCATCACTTCCGATAGCACTTTGGGCACATTGGCACCGCCTGCTATCCACTTGCGACAGAAATCCATCATGTCGAGGTCGGTAACTACATAGCGCTTTTCATCACAATGTTTTCCAAACATGTAGTAGACCGTCGGTTTCTCCATGTCCAGTTCACTCTCTATGTCTCCTTTGCCCATGGTGAGGTCATGATTGGGGTCATTCCTGAATTGGAGCACCCGCACTTCTTTCTCCGGCCAGGCGGCACGCATCGCCATCTCTACTATGGGTGTGAAGGAGGTGGTGATGACAAAGGGGAATTTTCTAAGCAACAGTAATTTTTGCAATAGATGATTGGGTTGGAGCTGATTTTCCTCAATTGCTTGGGTGAGTATCTGATTTATGAGCATGTAGATTGCATCTTTGTCTGAATTGGTCTCATATATGAAATCTTTGTCATAGACCAATTGGGAAAATGTCTTTGGATTGCTTTCTATGCCGTAGGCTGAGGCTATAAGGTTGATGATTTGCTGATGCAGATTTCCTGACTCCAATGATTCTTCATCTTCATCATCTATCAGAAAATCGGGACCTATCACCGGTATCACCTTTCCTTCCATGACGGCATCTATAAGATCGTTCCACCGTTTTTCTTCTTTTTTCAAAACGATGACCTTTTTCCCTTTTGCCAGTGATAATTTGTCTAATGCCATAAATATGAAAATTGTGAATTGCAAAACTAACAAAAAAAAACAAGTAAACCAAAAAAATAGAGAATTTTCATTTGAACTAAGAACACCTCCCTGCTTTTTCTTTCCTTTCCCGCCATCTCGCACGCGGAGCGTGCTACTTACCTATCCGGCACACCGCGTCTACATCTTAATCTTATGCATTCAGACATGCCTCCCAAAGCCTTACATTTGGAGTAAGCGCTTTAGGAGGCATTCAAATAAATATTAATTTATAATTAACAATCAATTCTTCACCGAACCACTTTCCGCACAGTCTTCCCTTGCTTTATGATGTAGACTCCCGGCGCAAGTTCGGCACTCGACATAGATGCATAGGTGCCCACACAGCGTCCTGAAAGGTCATAAATCTCACAAGGCAATCCCGGATCAATCTCCGATGTAATTGCCTCAACACCAAGAGGCTCTGCAGAAAGAATAGAGGTAATCTCCACCTTGCTCCCCTCCGGCATCTCCAGACTCAAGACCTCTGTATTGTAGGTATCGCTCGTAGTGACACCATCTTTGGTCACCTTGACCTCCCAGCCGTTCACATATAGTCCGTCGCTTTCCGATTCCGACTTCACCGTCAGCTTTCGCCCGGCGAAGAACTTTCCGTTGAATTCGTTACTTTGCAACGGAATATCATTAACAGTCAAGGTGCGGCCCTTTCCGGTGCCTTTGTCGATAGTCAGATTCACTGCTGAATTCAACTTGAAGAAATCTGCCAGATGCTTATAGAAGAAAGACCAGCGCTGCTTAGTCCAGTTCTTGGCACTGCTTATCTCATTCGAATAGTTCGGCCACCAAGGATTAAATAGGTCTCTGTGATACTTATATTCAAATTTAAGTTCATTGTAGCGTTTGTCTATACGGGCATTGATTGCATCGGAGTTCATAAAATCGCCCATATAGATAGCGGCACGGTCAATAAACATATCTTTCCATTCGGGAGTGTCAAGCAGACGACGGAACAAGCGGGTTGCATCTGCAGTGTTAGCCCAGCTGTTTCTGTTATTGTCATATCCGGGAGTTGTTATCCAATTCAAGGTCTTGTAGTTGGCAGTCTGGCCATAAAGTCCCAATCCGAAATCGGTGTCCTTTGCAATCCATCTCCATAATCCTCCATCTGCTATCGGGCGCCACATCACGATATTGTTTCCCGGAAAGTCCTCATTATCGAAAAATATTGCCATGATCATGAGGTTGCAGAATTCCTCGGTATCCATCCACTTCTTGAATTCCTCGTGCGAATGACCTGTTTCCCTATAAAACTTGGTGAAGTCGTTGAAATTATCCCAGGAACCCTCCTTGAGCTCATGCCAGTTCTCAATAATGTCTATATCCTCGAGTCCGTCATAGTAGGAATACACATAGTCCTCATTGCTGCGTGGGCGCACATTCAAGATTCCTTTGTATGTTCCATTGATATATACGATGACTGGGCGGGAGGGCTGCCAATCGAGATCGGCCCCCATTCCCATGCTTTGCTGGATGATGGCATCGCGCATATACATATAGTCGAAGTCATTGCCTGAATTGCGCATCTCAAACGATTTGAATTCCTCTATACCGGGTGTCTGGTCAGGGAAAAACTCATAATTGAAGCGCTTGGTTCCAAAACGCTTGTTGGCATACACCGCAAGTGATTTCAGAGGATTTCCGCGTGTCGCGCCACCTTTCACGCGCGTTTCGCAAAGTTGATTGATCACGCTTGCAGTCCCCGGCGACTCAAAATATTCATAGTTGATAGGACGGCGCCAGTCATATTCATAATTTGGGGTCCCCTGTTTATAATTACCCTCGACATAGATTCCAAGCTTATTACCATAGAAATAGTCATTGTTGGTCACAATGGAGACTACAGGTAAGGTAACCTCCCTTCCATGGTTAATATAGGAATGAGTCGTAGATCGCGGAGAAAGGTATCCATCGCAGAATAACTTGGCTCTTACAACAGTGTTTTTCGAAATCTTTATCGGACTTCCATATTCGGCACTCTCGGCGGTTGGCTCCTTTCCGTCGGTAGTATAGTGAATCTTGGTGCCCTCCGGACAGTCTGCCGGTAAGCTCAGGCTCAGGTCGAGAGAACCTGTGAATACCTTTCCCGCAACACTGAATACAGGCTCACCCAAAATATCCTTGCAGAGTTCTCCGCAATTAGGTTTGCCCGGAGTAGGGACAGCCTGGTAACCCCATTTGTCATCGCCATCGCTCTTCCTGCCGTAGGCAATATTCGGCGCAGGCTGTTTCTTCCAATCTTCCAGTTTATCCACAATCTCATCTCCCTTGAAAAGATATAGATTGCCACCTTTCCCGGATTCAAGACGGAAACCGGTGTGCAGTCCCTCTCCCACTTTGTCGCAGTATATGACTATGAATTCTCCCGGCTTCAACTGAATGCCCGGAAGCTGATATGCTTTTTTCACTTTATCCTTATCCCCTATCAAATAGTCTTTAAGCGACACTGTTTCAGTGCCGACATTATAAAGTTCCACCCAAGAGTCCGGAAATTCGTTGAGATCGTCCATGATGCAATCTATGTTCGACTGCATAAGCTCATTTATCACGAGCTGTGCTGATGCGCCCATATAGCATATAGCTGCTGCCATAGCCAGAAACGCTTTCTGATATTTTTTCATATAGTCTTATTAGCTAACCTTAAATGATAACCACAAAGTTAACTAAAAATTTCCAATATCCCAAATCTCCTTTCATTTTTCACCGAATATTCATTCAATCAATCGCACGCGGAGCGTGCTCTCCACCTATCCGGCACATCGCACCAAAGACTAAATTATGTATTAAAACGATATCCCTAATAAGATATTTAATTGAACAATTTGTATTTCTCAGAAAAAAAATCTATCTTTGCATCACAAAATCATATTTACAAAACTATCATGAAAACGCTGAAACAGAATATCCTCCCACTGCTCATTCTCCTCTCAATTTACCCTGTCTCCATACAAGCTCAAGATGCGACAGAACCCAAAACCTTCACTTATGAACACGAAGGTCAAAGCATAACATACCAGGTAATCGACGAAGAAGCCAAAACCTGCATGACAAAACCGGGAAGTTTCCCCACCGCCGGTAATCCGGATATCAGCGGAGAATTGGTCCTTCCAGAAAATCCCATGGATGGAGATATTGAATATACCTTGACAANATTAGNAATANATTNATTTTGTAATCTCNCCGGTCTTTCGAAAGTAATCCTTCCAAATACGATANCAACTATTGAAGCATCGGCNTTTNATGGATGTCTATTACTAACCTCAATATCAATTCCCACCTCTGTTACTGACATAGGAAACTTTGCCTTTTCTCTATGTGGATTTACTTCTCTGACTCTTCCGGAGTCTGTGACTTCTATAGGAGATGCAGCATTCTCTGAATGTTCATCACTCACTTCAATAGAAATTCCGGAGTCTGTGACTTCTATAGGAGATGAAGCATTCTCTAAATGTTCATCACTCACTTCAATAGAAATTCCGGAGTCAGTAACCTCAATCGGAAAAGATGCATTTAGTGATTGCCTAAAGTTATCAACCGTAACCTATAATGCAATTAAGGCCGAGATTTATGTTGATCCAAACATCCCTAAATCTCCTTTTGGAACCTATCTTGATACATCCAATGGCATCACTATTGGTCCGAGCAATGTGACCCGTGTGGTGATTGGTGATAAAGTAGAGACTATTCCTGATTATGCTTTCTCATATTGCGATAAATTGACTGAGATTACAATTCCTCAATCTGTATCCACGATAGATGTTAACGCGTTCTATGCTTCCTCTAATTTAAAAACAGTTGTATTCAATGCAACAGTTTGTCAAATCAACGGTCAGATTACTCCTTTCATTAATGCCACTACATTAACCATCGGCGATAAAGTTGAGGTTATTCCGGATTTTGCTTTCAGACGCAGTAACCTTACCTCTGTCGATATGATTTCTGCCACATCTCTTACTTCAATCGGCACCGAAGCTTTTTCCGGTTGCAGCGATCTGCAATCTATCAGCATTCCTACTTCCGTAACATCTATCGGAGAAGCAGCATTCTCTGGTTGCACTAATCTTGGAGGAGTTATAAATCTTGGTTCCATTACCAGAGTCAACAAAAATTTATTTTATGAGTCTTGTAGTTCGCCCAATATTGATAAATTAGAGATTGTTATTCCTGAATCTGTAACCTCAATCGGTGACGGTGCTTTTCAATTTTGCTTTGGCCTGACAAAGATTGATATTCCTTCAGCAGTAACTTCAATCGGGAATGAAGCATTCTCTTTTTGCTCCAAAATGAGGAATATTAACTTGGGTAATTCTGTAAAAGATATAGGGAACTCTGCTTTTTATGCTTGTAGGAGTGTGGAAACAATTAAAATCCCTTCATCTGTGAAATCCATAGGCTCTTCTGCTTTCGAGGAGTGCACCCAACTTGAATCTATCTATTCCATAAATACAACTCCACCGACAATTTCAAATGGCTCTTTTTTTCTTTGTCAGGCTCTAAAATCCGTAATAGTTCCAAATTCCGCACTTGGTCAATACAAAGATAAATGGGCATCTGTTGGAGAGGATAAGATAATCGCAAGTGTAGTGTTATCCCTCTCTCCGGAATCTATGACTCTTTCAAAAGGGGAAACCCAAAACATTTCCCAAACAAGCACCCCGGCACCAGGAATCAACATCGAATCCCAGGCATGGAGCAGTTCCAATGAATCTATCGCAACCGTAGACACTGATGGCAAAGTCACTGCCATTGGATGCGGGGAAGCAAAGATATCTTTCACCGAAACGGATAACCTCGGAATAGAAACGACCGCCATCTGCACCGTAACTGTAGAAGCCCCGGTTGAAGGTATCACGCTCGACAAGACTACTTTGAGCCTAACCGAAGGTGAGACTGTCACCCTGACAGCCACCATCGCTCCCGCCGACGCCACCAACAAAGCTCTGACATGGACTTCCGACAATGAAACTGTCGCTACTGTAACAGCCGACGG
>WFLX010191613.1_pt1 | contig 12735 bp, 12 predicted proteins | sample 4967041 | NCBI WGS metagenome assembly WFLX01 (sample SAMN12857096, study PRJNA449069) | gut metagenome | isolation source: stool from male and female vole | host: Microtus ochrogaster | place: USA:Florida | collected 2017 | reverse complement strand
TCTCACATCAGACAATAGGCAATATTGCATTTCCCATTTACCACCCGACACACTTCTACAAGCACCGATTACGAGAAACTTTTCCTGTGAATCATAAAAGAACATATCCTCATCAGCTGAAAATGTTTTCGCACTATTAGTAGCTATACATTCTTTTAAAAGGAATCCGTCCGAATCTTTTACAATTTTAAAATGCATATTCTCGGAAGCATATTTTGACGGTTCTAATTTTTTTGAAACATTCATCGAACAGATACATCCAGCTGCATATATGACACCACCTTCTTTTAAATNCAATTCTTTCATAAATGCATCCATGCTTTCAAATTTGCACAATCCCATATTNAACAACTCCTTTTAGAATTATAAAAGCCATTCTATCAGATGTTTGAATTTCTGTCAAGTCAATAGTTAAATTTAGTCATTCTTTTAGTATGAATAAAATATGACTGGTTTAGATGTAAGAAGCATTCTTTCTCAAAATATCAAGCGATTTCGGGAAGTTCGCCGTTTTTCTCAGGCAGAATTGGCATTTGAGGCTGGCATTTCGATTCCGTTTCTCAGCGACATTGAACGGGAAAACAAATGGCCGCATCCCGACACGCTCGCGCAGATTGCTACCGCCCTGAACATCGAAGTATTCGAACTTTTCGTTCCGCCGACAAGTGCCGAAAAGGAAAGCCATACGGTCATTTCGCAGGCCGTCACGGAAATATTGGCGGCTCAAAAAAAAGCGGCGGAAGACATCGTGCAAAAGTACGCCCACATAGAATCCGCGTCAGTAAAATCGCCCGCCTAAAACATGGCGCAAAAAATCGCAGAACGCCAAAAGAGTTTTTATTTTACCGTGGGAAAACCCGCTAAAAATCATTGGGAAAAACCGTTTTAATTATTTAGGTGAAATGGCTAGAAATCCCAGCGTAAATCCGCTATAATTCTTTAGGTAAAATAATTATGGAGAGCTGAATGACCCTAAAAGAAATATTGCACGGACGCTACGACGAATTGAAAAAATATGAACCCATAACCTCCGATTTTGAGACATTCTACAACAACGAATCAAGAAAGCTAACGGACATATTCAAACTCTTGCAACTTGACGAATGGGCGGAAAAACTAAAGTCCAACGGGGAGTACCATTTCTCTCAAGAACGTGCGGACTTCGTGTCGAACCTTTTCAAAGAGTATTCCGGGAAAGGTTCAAAATTGGACGCAATAAGGCGAGGGAATTTCAGCAAATTCAATTCAAAATTTGTGGAATATCTTTATAACGGATTCATGGAAATGTTCCGCGAAGCTGGGGCGTCGCCCGAAGACCTTTCGCAAATTGATTTGTGTTTGCAAAAATCGCTTTTTGCGGACTTCTACATAGCAAGAGCGCGATACAATAGGACAAAGGCGAAACTTGAAAAGTTTTTCAAAGAGCGCGTTACTGACGATCCTTTGGACTGCATAGAATTGCTAAAGCACTTCGCATTTGAGTTTGAAAAACTTTCAGAGCCTTTTATTGAAAGAATGGAAGGTCTCGCAGAGGCGATGTCCGAAATCCGCTGGGAAGGCCTTGCCGATGGCGACCGCCTGAACAAAGAGATTGCAAAAATCAGTCCAGAAGAGACAATTCGGAATGAGCTGTTATTTATGTATTCGGACAAAATAAAAAACGCACTCGCCAATGACGAGGAACTGAAAAATCTCAAACAGGAACATGAATCCTTGCAAAACCAGTATGCGAAGAAACCGCCTTTATTAAATAAAAAAAAACAAGTAAAAGAATTGGAAACGAAAATTTCCGAGCGCGAGACAGAAATAGAAACGCGCACGATAGAGGAAGAACATACGAAAACTCTTCAAGGCAAAGGTTCGCTGAAAAACAACGAACGTTTCACGCTTCCTGAAATAAAAAATCCGTACATTTCTTCTCCCGAAAATATGATGTCCTCGCATGACGTGCTTCTTCTTGCTTTAGAACGGCTACAAGAAGATGACGAGAATTTTGAAAACGACAAAGACGCTCCAAAATAAAGCCGCACGAGCAGTTGTGAATTTTTTTCTGTTTTTTCACAATTTATAATTTCCAAAACCTCTGATATTCTTTTGATAAAGCGAAGGCGCAAGTTTTGCGCATGCTTTAAAAAAAAGATTAAGGAGGCCTAATATGGCAGAATTAAAAAACAATGGCGGTTCNTTTATCGAATTGACCGAAGGAACTGCGGGTCACGTTTCCGTGAATCTACAGAAAAACAATCTTGTGGAATCCGAATTGCAGATGTACCACGGAAAAGTGGAGCGGCGCATATACTCGGAGAAAAACATTCTCGACGANGTATGCCGCAGACTGCCCGCAGTAGATCCGGGGACAGCGGTTTCGATTTTGAATGCATTCGGAGATGTGATTTGCGATGCCCTCAGAATGGGCTACGCCGCGAAATTCGGAAAGCTCGGTACATTCTATGTGGCNAGCAAAGGGCTCGTGAGCGCACAGGACGAAAGTCCTGAACTTACGGCGAAGTTTTCCCCAAGCGAATATTTGCGCAATTCCGTGAAGGATTTGAAGGTTGACCATGCCAGCTTTGAAAGCCCGAAAGCGACAATCTCCTCAATCACNGATGTCGCCACAGGCAAAACAGGTTTTACGCTCACGGCGGGCGGTTCCGTGCTTGTCGAAGGCAGCGGGCTTCGGATTGGCGGTGAAGATTCGGGCATTTGGTTTGCGCCGCTTTCTGATGGACTAAAGCTTGCCGAGGACGAAAGCATTTGGCGCGCCGTGGATTCGCCGCTTGTCTACAATATGCCCGCGAAGTTGCTGTTCCAGATGCCCGCAGGTCTTGAACGCGACGCGCAATATAAAATCGTTGTGCGCACAAGGCTCGCAGGCAAATCCAAATACGAGCGCAAGACGCTGATTGAAACGGTGAGCGATGCCGTTATGATAGCATAAAAATCGCGTCTAGCGTTTTTTCGCGTTGCGGCGAAGAAAATCCTTTCTCCCGCTTCGCGAAATTCTTTGACTTTCGNTTCCGCAAAAGGCTTTCAAAAAAAATTCTTTTTGCGTGCGTTTTTTTCTTGAAAGAATTCTGATTTTGGGTTATTATATAAGAATACCAAATGTGCGATTTTTCAATATCGCAGGAAACTTCAGTTTCCGAAATAGGAGTTTTTATGTCAGAAAAGAAATTTGATTTTACAATAGAAGAACTTGGGCCGTGCAAGTTCGACTCGCCGATTGAGCTTTCCAATGTCGTTGGCGATCACAAGGCGAATTATGTCAAGGACGATTCTTTCGTCCGCAACAATATAAAGGTTTATGACAAAAGCCAGCCGGACGATTTGACTGTGGCGAATCTTTTGCAAAAGGCTGGTCCTCGCGAAAAAATTTATTTCGACCCGGAAAAGGTCAACGCGGGAATCTGCACTTGCGGCGGACTTTGCCCCGGTCTCAACGACGTGATTCGGGCGATCGTGCGCTGTCTTTGGAAACGCTACGGCGTGCATTCGATTCATGGATTCCAGTTCGGCTATCAGGGATTTTTCGAAGAAAACGGCTACGACACGATCATGCTCGATCCGTACAATGTGGACGAAATCCACAAAATCGGCGGCTCGTTTTTGGGCACAAGTCGAGGCGGCGGACAGCGCGTCAACGACATTGTGGACACGGTTGTCAAAAAGCACATCAACATGCTTTTCATCATCGGCGGCGACGGCACTCAGCGCGGCTCGCTCGACATCGCGAATGAAGTGGCTCGGCGCGGATTGGAAATTTCCGTCATCGGAATTCCGAAGACCGTGGACAACGACTTGCAGTTCATAGACCGCTCGTTCGGATTTGAAACCGCCGTCCAAAAGGCGAAGGATGCCGTGGCTTCCATTCACATGGAGGCGCATTCTCAGATAAACGGAATCGGCTTGGTAAAATTGATGGGACGCGAGTCCGGCTTCATCGCGACTGCGACTGCGCTCGCTTCGCACGAAACGAATTTCTGCCTGATTCCGGAAGTGCCTTTCGATTTGCAAGGGCCGAACGGACTTTTGCACCATCTCGAAGTTCGCCTCGAAAAACGCCATCACGCCGTGATTGTCGTGGCGGAAGGCGCGGGACAGGAATTGCTTTCAAAGACAAACCAAAAGGACGCTTCGGGCAACATCAAGCTCGCCGACATCGGAACTTATTTGCGCGACGAAATCACGAATTATTTTAAAGAAAAGAATATCCAAATCAATTTGAAATACATCGACCCCGGCTATCAAGTGCGCGCGGCCGTGACGAACGCCAACGATTCGATTTACTGCGAGCGTCTCGGCAACAATGCGGTTCACGCGGCGATGGCCGGCAAAACTAAAATGGTCGTGGGACTTGTTCACGATGAATATGTGCACTTGCCGATTCAAATGGTGACGGCGCAGAGAAATGTCGTCGATCCGGAAGGCGCGTTCTGGCGCGACGCTTTGGATGCCACAGGCCAGCCGATTCTCATGGTGAACGACGTGGATGCGGCAAAGGCGCGAATCGCGCAGGCGATTGTCGATGCCGGAAAAAAGCCTGCGGAAAAATAGCGACAAGGTTTGGACATTCGGGCGGCGAGAATTTCGCCGTCCTCCACAGGAAATTATTTCAAAATGGCTTACGAAGTAACTGCTACGCGCCGCCGTCCGCAAAAATTCGAAGACCTCATCGGTCAGGAATTTGTGGCGGCGACGCTCAAGAATTCCATTCAAAGCGGAAAAATCGCCCACGCTTATCTCTTTTCTGGGCCGCGCGGTTGCGGAAAAACTTCCACCGCGCGAATTTTCGCGAAGGCTTTGAATTGTCAAAACGGTCCCACGCCCACGCCTTGCGGAGAATGCGCCGCCTGCCGCGAAATCACGAAAGGTTCGAGTCTCGACGTAATCGAAATTGACGGCGCGTCCAACACGAGCGTGAACGACGTTCGGCAAATCAAGGACGAAGTGCAGTTTCCGCCGAATTCTTCGCGCTACAAAATCTACATCATCGACGAAGTTCACATGCTTTCNACGAGCGCGTTCAACGCGCTTTTGAANACAATCGANGAGCCGCCNGAATATGTCGTGTTCATTTTTGCCACGACGGAATTGCAAAAAGTTCCGGCGACGATAAAAAGCCGCTGCCAGCAATTCAATTTCCGGCTTGTGGCAATCGAAAAAATCAAAGAGCAGCTCGCGGCCGCCGCGNCGGAAATCGGCATTCAAGCGGACGACGAGGCTTTGTATTGGATTGCGCGGGAATCCACCGGCTCGATGCGCGATGCCTACACTTTGTTCGACCAAGTGGCGGCGTTCAGTGAAAATCACATTACATACGAAAAAATCCGCGACAAGCTCGGACTTGTCGGCACGGAAAGATTGAACGCGATTTTCGAAGAATGCGCCGCGCAAAATGTGGGCGGCGTTCAGGAAAGGCTCGAGGAATTCTTGCAGGCTGGAATCTCAATCGAGCAGCTCATCACGAACAGCGCGGATTATTTGCGAAGCGTTTTGCTCGTAAAAAGCGGAATCACGAAAGAATCGCTTTTGGGACAGGACGCTTCTCGCTTCAGCCAAAAAGTTTTGGCGGCGTGGAACAGCGTCCAGCTTGAGCGCGCGCTTTCGATTTTTTTGCAACTTTATCGCGACATTCGATATTCGCTTTCGCCGCGTTATGAAATCGACTTGGCGTTCAGCAGNCTTTGCTGGCTCGGCGAATATGTTTCGCCCGCCGAAGTGAAGCAGGCCGTGGACAAGGCTCGCGCCTTGCTGGAAAGCCCGCCGCAAAATTTGGCGCAAGCGCCAGACGGAACATCGCAATCTTTTAGCGGTGGCGCGGAAAATGCGCAGAGCGGCGCGCCTAAAGAATTCCACTTTGCGCCATTGCGAGTTTCGCAAAATTCTTCGGAACAAAATTCGTCGCAGAATCCGAATTCCGCAAATCCACAAAATTCAAATTCTGCGGAAGAAAATTCAATTCGGCAAAATTCGGATTTTGAAAATTCCGGCGAACAAAATTTTTCGGCGCAAGATTCGCTTGATTCAGATTCGCAAAATTCATTTCAAAATCCTGCGCAGCAAATTCAAAATGAAAATCCGNCTCGGCAAGAATTCGCGCAAGACGCTCCGATTGACGATTCGCTTCGGGGCAANGCGATTGCCGCGCTTTTGNTGGAAGATGAAATTTCGGCTTCGCTTTTGAAAAACACGAAAAATTGGCGGGCGAGCGGCGAAACGATTTTTGCCGAAGTTGCGGATGAATTCCAAAAAAATCAAATTGACGCGAAAATCCAAATTATAAACAAGGCGATTTCTGCCGCGTTCGGAAAAAATTATTTTTTTCAAGCGCGAGTCGTTGCGGNGGCCGAGCAAAATTCGCAGGCGGAAATTCCGCAAGTCGTGAGCACGGTTTGCAAAGTTTTCAAAGGAATGGTTACAAATTTGTGCTGAGATGGCGCGTAGTTGATATGCGAGTTTTTGAAAATATTGAAAAGTAANGAAAAGTTGAAACTTTTTTCACTGTTAAAAATTAAGGGAGNAAAATATGAATCCGTTTGACATTTTGAANAATTTGAACGTGGACTCGATGAAGGAAAATTTGGAAAAGGCGCAGGCGGAACTTGCCACGATGGAAGCCACCGGCACTTCGGGCGGAAACATCGTCAAAATTACGATGAACGGACGCTTGGAAATCACGCGCGTTCAGCTCGATCCGATTTGCGTGGATCCGCGCGACATAAAAATGCTCGAAGATTTGATCGTGGCCGCGCACCACGACGCGGTTTCAAAAATCCGCGAGCAGATAAAGGAAAAGTCCGGCTCGCTTTTCGGCGGCATGAATTTGCCGGGGCTTGGTTTATGAACGCAATCGAAGAGCTTGTGGAAAGTTTTTCGCGCCTTCCTGGAATCGGAAAAAAAAGCGCGGGCAGAATTACGAATTTTCTTTTGAAGGCGGATCGCGCTTATGTCGAAAGGTTCGGCGCGCAAATGGCTTCGCTTCAAGAAAAAATTCATCCTTGCCCGGTTTGCGGAAATTGGACCGAAAAAGATCCTTGCCCGATTTGCTCGGACAATCTGCGTGACAAAAGCGTGATTTGCGTGGTGGAGCAACCGCAGGACGTTTCCACGATAGAATCGTTCCATGAATTCAACGGGCTTTTCCATGTTTTGGGCGGCGTGATTTGCCCGGTGGAAGGAATCGGCCCTGACGAACTGAACATCGCTCCGCTCGTGCGCCGCGCGAAAGAAGGCGGCGTGCAAGAAATCATCATCGCCACGAATCCCACCGTAGATGGCGACGTGACCGCGCTTTATTTGCAGCGGATTTTGTCGCAGCAGGTTTCGGCGAAAATCACGCGCCTCGCTTCCGGCCTTCCCGTGGGAGGGGATTTGGAATACGCCGACAGGCTCACGTTCGCGCGAAGCTTTCGCGGACGGACGGAGATTTGAGTTTTTGGTCTTGGTATGTGAATTGTAGGAGGGGTACGAAAATCTCTCACCTTGACACAANGCCTTCTTTATGTTACGATNATTTTTTACGCTGTCTTTCAGCGCAATCTTCAAAAGTTTGTAAAAATCCTGCGCGTTGCTACGATGTCCGAAGCGCGTGATGCGGGTGGAGGTACATCATTTTTACCATTAAGAAAAAACTGATTTTGTTCAGTTCGTGCATCATTTTTGTGCTCATGCTTCTTGTCGTTTCAATTATCGGTGTCCGTGTGCGGCGTTCGGGCATCGAGCAGTTCAGTGAAAATATGTCGCGCGAAACTGCGCTCGTGGAAAACAGCGTCAATTTGTTTTTCTCCGAAACGTTCGATGATTTGGGAATGCTTGCCGCGCATCCGGCGGTGAACGCGGCGGACGATTCGCTTGAATCTTATTTCAATACGGCTTCCGCCACGATGACGCATCAAGGCGAACTGAGTCGCACCGAAGCCGAAATGACCGATTTGTTCAGGCGGCTGTTCGACGCGAAAGAACAATATGTGGAAGTGTTCATGGGAACGCGGTGGGGCGGCTACGCGACAAACCTTGACTACGAAGTGTTCGCGGGATTCGATCCGCGAAAGCGCGGCTGGTACGGACTTGCGAGCGCGAATCCGGACAAGACGTGCGTCACGAAGGCGTACCAGTCCACGGTCGGCGATGTCGTCATCTGCGTGACTCGCACCGTCAGGGATGATGCGAAGGAAATCCTCGGCTGCGTGTCCATCGAAATTCTTCTCAATACGCTCACCGACATGCTTTCGCGATTCCGNATTGGAAAGTCCGGCTTCATCATGATGATTCAGGACGACGGCGTNATTCTNGCCGATCCGCACGACAGCAATTCGAATTTCAAAAATGTTTCCGAGCTGAAAAACACGAACCTCGCTTCATTCGTCTCAAAGGAAAGCGGCAGCGGAACGGTTTCCCTTGACGGCGAAAAATGGCTCGCCTATGTGCACACGATGCAGAACGACAATTTGAACTGGAAGCTTGTCGCGTTCATGCAGGAAAAGGAAGTGATGTCGGACTTCCGCGCAATCTTGTTTTGGATGAGCGTCATCGGCGCGGGATTGTTCGTGCTTTTCTTGTTCGTGTCCGTCGTGTTCGCGACTCATATCACAAAGCCGATTCGCGACATGAGCGAACTTNTGAAGGCGGCGGCGCAGAACGACTGCACTGTNCGCATGGACGAAAAAGGCAACGACGAATTNTCGTTGCTCGCGCGGGATTTCAACGCGACGTTCAGCACGATCGCGCAGTCCATACGGACGGTCAAGGACAGCGCAAATGAAATGACGACGGCCGGACAATCGCTTGCGGAGCATACGGCAGCTTCCGCAGGAACTTTGAATCAAATAGATTCGGGCATCGCCGTGATTCAGGGACAGGCGACGGCGCAGGACGCGGCCGTGAGCGAAATGGTGGGAGCGGTGGACGCGATAACCGGCGCGATTGAAAGCGTCACCGAATCCGCGGAAAGCCAGGCGGCGAGCGTGGACGAATCAATGCAAGCCGTGAAGAAAATCACTGACAACATTGACGCGGTTGCTGGATTGTTCGAGCAGAGCGGACAACTTTTGGACGGAATGACGGCGCAGACGGCGGAAGGACGCGAGCGGCTTTCCAACGTGACGGCGACCATCGCGCAGTTGGTGGAAAAGTCAAGTTCCATTCTTGAGACAAGCAAAGTGATTCAGACGATNGCGAATCAAACCAACTTGCTTGCAATGAACGCGGCGATCGAAGCGGCGCATGCGGGNGANGCCGGAAAAGGATTCGCGGTCGTGGCCGATGAAATCCGCAAGCTTGCGGAACATTCAAATCAGGAAGGAAAACGCGCGGCGCAAGTAATTCAGGAATCGCTCGAAATCATCAATGAAATGACGGAAGCCGGAAGCACGCTCGGAGAAGCCTTCGACAAAGTGTCCGAATGNTCGGACAAAGTTCGCGCCCATGAAAACTCGATGGCAAAAGCGATGAANACGCAGCGATATTCNGGAACGGAAGTGCTCAACGCTGTTCGAGCCATCAGNGACGCGAGCGGCAGAACGCGCGCGAGTTCGAAAGAGTGCGTGGAAAAAGGGCAGCTTCTCACCGAAAAGCTCACGCAGTTGGATTCCGTCGTCGAAGCGATTCGGGAAGGCACGTACTCGATGATAAACGGCGTGNAGGCAATCAGCGCGTCCGTNCGNGAAATGGATTCCGTGGCCCAGCAGAACAAAGAAAACATCGGAACGCTCCTCGACGAGATGAGCCAATTCACGGTGTAATGACGCGGGGCATCGCGCCCCGCAATTTTGCCCAAGCAAATTTTTTCAAGGAAATCAAACTCATTTTGCCGTGAATGCAAAATCTTTTGCATTCGGAATTTGCAATCAGGAAAAGCGATGAACATTCGAAAGTGCGGAATCGAAGACATTGAAACGCTGGCGATTTTAAACAAGCAGCTCATCGACGACGAAAAAAGCGACAACCCGATGAGCGTCGCGGAACTCGCCGAACGTATGAAGGGATTTTTGTCAGCGGAATATTCGGCGTATTTTTTTGAAGAGGGCGATTCGGTTTTGGGATATGCGCTTGTAAAGACGGATTGCGCGCCGCTGTATTTGCGGCAATTTTTCATCGCGCGGCAGCACAGGCGGAAGCGGCTTGGCACGGAAGCGTTCCACGCGCTGATGAATTTTCTTGGCGCGGNAACCATCGANATAGAAGTCCTCGCATGGAACGAAGCGGGAAAACGATTTTGGGAAAGTTGCGGCTTCAGTGAAATAAGCCGCCGTATGCGGTACAGTTCGGGCAAGGACTGATGCGCTAGAAAAATAGTATATTCGCCAATTAGTTCTTCCCCTCACGCCCTGTCGAAAAACGCTTGCAGCCTTTCCGCAAAGCGTCCGATGTGCAGGCCGTCCACGAAGGAATGGTGCGCCTGTACGGAAATGGGNATCANNAGCCGCCCGTNTNTTTCGTGGTATTTTCCCCAGTCAAAGAGCGGCGTGGCGTTGTCCTTTTTCCCCGAATTCGTGTGGGAAATATGGGTGTAAGCCACCCANGGCAGGGGCGAGCACTGGAACACGTCGTTTCCGAGCGGTCCCGTAAAATATTCCTTNTGCGCCCGCGCGGTTTTCAGCGCCGTCTCGCAGTATTCTTTCAGGTCATCGAGCATGGGAACGTTCACGACTTTGAACAGTTCCGTCTCTTCGTCCAGATACGTGAACGCCGTGTCAATTTTGTCGAACAGCACGATTTTGCCGTCCAGAAAACGGTAGCGGAACGCCTCGATTTCGTTCGCGCATTTGCAGACGGCGTAGACCATCGCCATGGTAAAAGAAAGTCCCTGCGCCTTNACGCATGCGCGGTATTTGCTCACGTCCGCCTCAAAAGTCACGCAGAACGACGGCTCGACGCAGTTTCTGAAAACCTTGCAGTGCGTCGCCCGATTCCACGTCGCCTCGTCAATCACTTGGTAGGTGTTCGGCATTGGTTTTTCTCCTTCATTTTTATCCAAAATGCCTGCCACGAATTTCTTCGGGCAAACTTTCATCGCCATTGAAAATCGCTCGGCCGATTTTTCAGCGGAATTGGCTTTTACCAGGTCAATTCCATATCGACGTGGGCAATGCCTTCTTCAAGATATTCGGCGGACGTTGTGACAAATCCCAGCCGGNGGTAAAATCGTTCGGCGTGTTTTTGCGCGGCGATTTTGATTTTCTTGCAGCCGAATTTTTCTTTTGCGGCGGCAACGCTTTGCTTTACCAGTTCGCTGCCGATTCCCTGCCCGTGCACGAGCGTAAGAACCCGCCCGAATCTCACGATGCCGCTTTCGATATCGCCCGAATCGCGGAAGGCGCGCAAATAGGCAATCATTTTTCTTTCGTCTTGGAAAAAGCAATGCAGGCTTTCATAATCAACGTCGTCTTCGTCAACATAATTGATTTTTTGCTCCTTCACNAAANCCGTCGCCCGNGATTTTAATATTTCATATAATTCGACGCCNGTAANCTCGTCAAACCATTTTGCCTTCAACGCGTACATTTTTTCCTTTCTTCCATACGGCATGAAATCCGCCTCACTTCAAAATCTCCTTTTGGTATGTATATCAAAGTAAACAACAGCAACTAAAAAATCATTCATATTTTAATGTTGCTGTGGGTATATTACATTTTGGGTACTAAAGTTTTATAGTCAATAGATTTTGCAACTAAATCCCACTTACCGACTTGCATCTTTTTTATAGTCTTGCCACTGCCGAAATCCAATAAATCCTGCCGATTAAGATTGTTTAATAATTTGTTTAGACTGCCCAGTCCGGCAGAAGAAAGTAGGAAAGCCTCAATTGGCTCGCATAACTTGCAATAAGCCCACAATTGCCCTAAATCGTGAAGATTAAGCCGAGTTTTCTTTGCTTCAATAAAGGCGATATTAGGTTTACCTTTATCAATTACAATACCAAGTATGTCGATTTGTATATCAAGTCCGATTGCTTGCGGGTAATAATCGGCAATTCCGTTTTGTTCCAAAAACAAATCCAAAGTTCTTGCATGAGAATCAATTGTGATTACTGTCGCACCTCTGTACTTATTTTCTAAATATTGTTGAAGCCACGCCCGCATTGGTTCATACAACTCAAATTCTTTAGAAACATTATTCGCCATATCCCAATAGCCTCGCTAAATCTGTCCACGAATCAAAATGCTTGCCTCGAATTTCTTCGGGTAAACTTTCATCACCTTCATGCGGATGAGTAGGTCTGCCTTTTCTTTTTATGGGTTTTTCCCAATAAAATTTGTGAGTCTTTGCCGGATCAATGAACTCCAATAACTCGTCGCTGTATTTTTCAAGCGCATCTTGCTTGTGCTTAATATTAAAGCCGATAGGTAAAAATTCATTGGCGAAGATTTTTACCTGATGTTCTTTTTTCCAAAAATACGGTTTGCCTTGATTGTATTTTTTTAGTTCGCCGTCTCTAAAATTCGGATGCCCGAAATCTATGGTTTGGACAGGCACATCAACTGCTTTCAGCATATTAGCAATATCAATGACCATATACCAATTGCCGGGGATTTCTATATAAACACGATGTGCGCCGTCTTGTCCGTAAGCTATATTACTCTTTCGTATGTAGCCCGTAACATCGGCAATGCCCTTTAAAAGAGTTTTCTTTTCATCAGTAGTAATGGAAAACAAGTCAGGATTCATTCTCATTGTTGAATGATGTCTGCCGCCGCCGATAAAGCGGATAATTTCTCTTGTGATATATTCGTCGTT
>WFLX010304059.1_pt1 | contig 12737 bp, 9 predicted proteins | sample 4967041 | NCBI WGS metagenome assembly WFLX01 (sample SAMN12857096, study PRJNA449069) | gut metagenome | isolation source: stool from male and female vole | host: Microtus ochrogaster | place: USA:Florida | collected 2017 | reverse complement strand
GTCATACTGACACACAGACCTTTTTTCGGATCTGTGAATAAGGTGAGCCCATCTGCTGCGAGCGTCCTGATAAAATCAGAGGAGCCCTTTGCCGCTTTCTCAATGAAATATTTTAGTTTGGCTTTCCGCTTCTGTGCCTCCTCGACAGCCCGTTTACGGCGCATTTTCTCGTCGATCTCAGACTGAGACGTCGATGGATTGTGCTGTCTTGCAGTTCGCTCTTTTCGGCGTTTGCCCTCAGCCTCCTGATGAGCCTTCTCACGCTCAGCTGCTTTTGGGGGCGCCTCCAGCCCATACTTCATGGCAATACAGGCTGCTGCCCGGTTAGCATTCTTGTTGATGAACTTATCGCTAAATCGCTTGCCGTTAATGTCGGTATTACGGATCACGATATGGTAATGCTCATTGTCGGTGTTGTCATGACGAGCGACGATAAATGGACACTCCGAAGTGTCATTACCTCGCTCTGCCAACTCATCAAGGAAATCTTGAATGATAGTCCTTACCTTGTCGCGTCCGTTATCAGGCATTGACCGAAGAAGGGTGGTTTCTTCCGGCGTAAAGGAGATGATAATTGTATAGCATTGCGTCTTGTAACCGTTGGCAGTGGCTATCCAATCCTGCGCCTGTTCTTCCGGAGATGCAGACAAATCAGTGAAGTTCCCGAACAAGATGCCGCCGTCCTTATCCCGGTTTTGAGCATAGCTCAGGCTATGGGAAATGTCTGACGATTTTCCAACTCTCGCGTTCATTTCATGACAAAATTTTCACAGCTGTAAACCGCAGGTTTTACAAACACTCTGTCGGACAAATCGGGTCGAGGGGTTTCCCCTTGCAAGGGTGTTTTTTCGGGCCGGAGCAGAAGCGGAGTGTCTGACAAAAACACATCTTGCAGAGCCAATCGAATCCCAGAGAGCAAAAAGGACTTCATANCTTNAATCCTCCATCCTTNCGGTCGATAACCGCACTCTTTTCTACACCCGGCACCTGGCGTTTTTCAAGCTTCGGTTTCACCTCCTTTTGTCCGACATTTCTTACCTCCGAAATCTTGGCTTTCGCCTCTTCTTTGACTTGCGCTGCTTTCCATTTTCGGGATGTTTCTGAAACACGATGTGCATACTTTCTGAGCAAGGAACCATAGCCACGATATAAGTCGGAGCGGTCAATGGCAGTGCCTTTCACGGCATCNTTAATAGCAGCGAAAAAATGTGCTCCCGATTCAGTAGAAGGCATGAAACATCTGACTTCAAGGAAATCCGGATTAGCCTTCAGATAATCGCAAGCCTCGCGGATGCCACGTTTCCCGTTAAGGATAATATGGTAGCGACGATCCATGATGGCGCGTACCCCGTTTCGTTCGCACTGTTCCATCAATGCGAGAAAATCCATTGGATTCTCATAGACCATACAGGTCTGGTCTTTTCTGCGAACTCCGAAAACTGAAATTCCCGGTTCACCGATATGTCGGTAAGAAGAGCCGTTGAAAGTTATGAAATTGTCACCCTCTTGACTGGTGTGGAATGCTATAACTCGCTCCTAACCTCCTTTGACTTTCGGCAACCTTGCCATTTTGAACTGTTTATTTCGCCGCTCACGGAGCCGATTTTGTATCTCTACGTATTTCTACGTATCCTATTGTTTACAACCATCCACGCACGGAAGGAACGGCTTGTCCCGATAGTGGACGAGCAACAAATGTGGTTCAAAAATGGAGTGGAAAATAGGTAGAAACGGGTTCTACCGATTAATTTGGCAACCTTCGGACAAAAGAAAAGGCGCTCAAACTGATCGACTTGACTATTATTTCAACTTATAGTTACCTGTCTTTAACTGCAAGTTACTTGCCGATGCAGAAGCGGGAGAAGATGGTGGCGAGGATCTCGGTGGAGGGGATTGAGCCGGTGATGGCGGCGAGGTGGTGGAGGGTCTCGCGGATGTCTTGGCTGATGAGGTCGCCCGGGAGGTCGCTGCGGAGGCCGTCGAGGGTGCGGTCGAGCGACAGGGCGGCCTGGGCGAGGGCCTGCGCATGGCGCAAGTTGGTGATCATTATGGTGTCGGCATGGGTGTCGGTCTCTGCTCGCATGATGTCGACTAACTGGTTGGTAAGGGCGTCGATACCGTTACCTGTGGCCGCTGAGACGGCCACGACGGGCAGTGCGGGGGCGATCTGTTGGAGCTGCGCGGCGAAGGGCTGGATGGGGGAGAGGTCGGTTTTATTGGCTACGATTATAACTGATGCATCGGCTGCGGCGTGCTCGGCAGCGAGGTCGATCAGCCGGCGGTTTGGGGCATGGGTTATGTCGCAGACGATGAGGATGATGCGGGCTTTGGAGAGTGCTGAGATTGAGCGCTGTATGCCGAGGGCTTCGATTTTATCGGGGGTGTCGCGGAGCCCGGCGGTGTCGATGAATCGGAATTGGAAGTCGCCGTAGTTGGCTGTTTCTTCGATTGTGTCGCGGGTGGTGCCATGGATGTCGCTGACGATCGCGCGTTCGTCGCCGAGGAGGCGGTTGAGCAGGGAGGATTTTCCGGCGTTGGTGTCGCCGACGATTGCCACGGGGATGCCGTTTTTAATAGCGTTGCCCGTGGAGAATGATTTCTGCAGGCGGTTGACTTCGGCTTTGATGGCCTCAGCGATTGAAATTAGGTGCGTGCGGTCGGCAAACTCCACGTCTTCTTCGGAGAAGTCGAGTTCGAGTTCCATGAGCGAGACGAGTTCGACGAGCTGTTCGCGTAGCGAGGCGAGTTGGCCTGAAAGCGAGCCTTTCAATTGGCTGAACGCGAGGCGATGGGCGGCACGCGACTCAGAGGCGATGATGTCGGCGACGCCTTCGGCCTCGGTGAGGTCGATGCGGCCGGCGGTGAATGCCCTACGCGTGAATTCGCCGGCGTCGGCGAGGCGCGCTCCGGCCTTGATGAGGGATTGAAGTATCTCGGACTGAACGTAGCGCGATCCATGGGTGGCGAATTCCACTGTGTCGTCGCCGGTGAATGAGCGGGGGGCGAGGTAGACAGTGGCAACGGCCTGGTCGAGGGGATTACCTTCGGTGTCGATTATTTCGCCGAAATGAGCGGTGTGGCTTGCGCAGTCGGCAAGCTTTTTCCCTCGCCAAATTCGGTCGGCTATCTCTACGGCGCGCGGACCTGAGACGCGGCAAACGGCTATGCCGCCAATGCCGGGAGGAGTGGATATTGCGCAGATTGTATCGTTCACGATGAAGATGTTTTTTTATGAGGTTCGCCAGGGCTATTTCATACGGCTCCAGCGGTTGAAGTCGGCACGGCTTTCAATCTGGTTTTCAAGGTCGTCGGGAAGCTCGGAGAAGAAATCGTAGCCCGTTGCCGCCTCGACCTCGTCGACCGATACTGCTGCTTTTTGAGCGCCTCCTACCACTTTACCGTTAGGCATAATGAAGCCTATAGCGTATGGGGGATTGGCATATGGGGCGCAAATGACCTTGAAAAACCGCTTTGGTACAAACACTTTTGAGTCGCCGATCAGTTCGATAGGCTTTTCGCCCGGCACGGGGCCGCATACGATATACAGCGCCTGGTCCATTTTCGCGCGGGCGCGGCATTTTTCCTCTACGGTTTTCCACGCGCCGCGGTTCAGGTCGCCCGACTGAGGGCAAATGTTAGTGAGGAAGAAGGTCTCGTCCATAGCCTTGCGACTCCATTTCATGTCGCCGGCGGGGGCCATGTGTCCGCGGTCGTAGCCTGAGTAGCTGTAATCCCATGAGTCGGGGCAACCAGGCACGCTCTCGTCGCAGAAAAACTTGTTGCCGCGGCTTACGGTGCCGTCGACCTCGTCGGCAGTCAGCTCCCATGCGACGAAGTTGGGTATATGGAGCTTAGGGTTGAACGATATGTCCATTCCGGTGTAGCTTATGGGGTACGAGGGAAGCGACTCGGGGGCGATAACCTTTGTGAGGTCGAGCGCTGTGGTGGCGGAAGTGCGGGTCGACGAGTTTGCTTTACTCATGTTGACGCCGATAAACGCGGCGGCTAATAATATGAACAGCAGCAGGATGATGCGCCACATCATGCGTTGGCGGCTCGCTTTTGAAGCGCCGGAGGTATAAGTCGGTTTGGGTCTACGTGCCATGGTTAATCGTTGTGTTTCCAGTAATACAGACGGTCGGATGGTCGCACTTTGGAGGGCACGGCGATTGAAAAGACGTCGCCTTTGCGCACCTGGTCGACAGGAACTCCCGGATCACCCACGCGCATCTCGTCGAGCGTCATTTCGATCACGCCGGTCGTTGGGCCGATAATGAGTATCTCGTCTCCTTTGCTTAGTAGCCCCGACTCCATGCGGAACTCGGCGATACCTATTTTAGGGAAAAACCGCGTCGCTTTGGCCATATAAACCTTTGTGCGCGTGGCCGAAGAGCCATATTTGGGCGACCATTCCCCGACCCGCTGGCCCAGGTAGTATCCGTCCCAAAAGTCGCGGTTGAATATCTTGCGCAGGCTTGAGTCCCATTGGGCGATTTTCGCTTCATCGTAAGTGCCGTCGATAATGGCGTTGATAGCCTCGTTGTAGCATCTAACGGTGATATTCACGTACTCGGGGCCGCGCGCCCTTCCCTCGATTTTGAAAACCCTTACACCGGCATCGATCATGCGATTGAGGAAATGGATGGTTTTCAAATCTTTAGGCGACATGATTCGCTCATGGTCGATGGCGAGCCGATCGCCTGTCTCGGTGTCGGTCACCTCATAGCTGCGGCGGCATATCTGAGTGCAGGAGCCGCGATTGGCCGAGCTGTTCATCTGGTGAAGGCTGAGGTAGCATTTGCCGCTGACGGCCATGCAGAGCGCGCCGTGGCAGAACATCTCTATCTTAACGAGCTCTCCGCGGGGGCCGCGTATGTCATTCTCAATGATAGCTTTATGGATAGCGCTGACTTGATCGAGATTGAGCTCGCGGGCAAGCACCATCACGTCGGCCCATTGGGCATAGAATTTCACGGCCTCGATGTTGGTCACATTACATTGCGTGGAGATATGCACTTCAATGCCTGCTTTGCGGCCAATCATAATCGCGGCGATGTCTGACGCGATTATGGCCGATATGCCGCTCTCTTTGGCCGCTTTGACTATTTCGCGGCACCTGTCGAGCTCATTGTCATAGATTACGGTGTTGACTGTGAGATATGTTTTAACTCCGGCCTCGGAGCAGGTTGTCGCGATATTGCGAAGGTCGTCTATGGTGAAATTGGCCGACGAGCGGGCGCGCATATTCAGCCCCTCCACGCCGAAGTAAACCGCGTCGGCTCCGGCTGCGATGGCCGCGCTGAGCGATTCGTAGCTGCCGACAGGTGCCATTATCTCGAAATCTGATCGTTTCATTGGCGAGTATAACTATTTCAACCCGGCATAATACATCGGCATTTGCGGCCGAAGTATGTATGCCGGGTGATGTAACGTTATGGATGTTGTTATTGTCTGGGGGGATGAGCCTTTGGCTCGGTTGCCCTGATTATTCCTGAGCGGCTGCGGGAGCTTCGGCTGCGGGAGTTTCAGCGGCAGGGGCAGGAGCCTCGGTTGCTTCGGGCTGGGCGGGAGCGGCGGGCGCTTCTTCCTTGGCTACGGGAGCGTTGGTGCTGAAGTCGGCTGCCTGTTTCTGCTCGGTGGCGGGAGCGGTGAGGTTAGACTCCTTAACCACGGTATCGGGAGTGAGCATNGAAGANGNGACAGAGAGCACGAGGATGNTGCCCGCNAGAGTCCAAGTGGCGTTGGAGATGNAATCGTTGGTGCGANGNACGCCCATCATCTGGTTGCCGCTCGCGAAGTTCGACGCGAGGCCTCCGCCTTTAGATTTCTGGATGAGCACTACGATAATAAGCAGGATAGAGACAATAACTGTCAGAATTACTAATACGGTTTGCATTGTTTATATGTTAGCTTTTGTTTTTATTTCGTTGGATCACAGCGATATGCCTACGTGCTTGGCGGTCATTTCGATGCCGAGCGCAGCTTCTCGTTGGCAATCAGTTTGCGTAAGAAACGCAATTGGTCTGCAAAGTAAACACTTTTTTCTGGAAAATTCAAATTTAATTGCTCTATAATTTCATAAGCGCGCTGATATTGGCGCTGTTTTATGAAAATGCGAGCGAGGCTTTCGCTCAATGTCGCGTCGGCCGGCGGAGGCGGGGGAGTGGCGCTTTCGGTGGCAGCGGGGGTCGGTCTTTCGGGTGCGACGGGCGCGGGGGCTGCGGATTCGCTGCGCTGGTAGGCATCTTCCTTCTCCTTCGAGTTGATGATGAATCGGTTGATCAGGTCGTCGTCAGATCCGGGAACTGCGTCGCCGAGCTGCGGCGAAGAGTTGGCCTCCTCTTTGGCGAGCACCATCGAGTAGTCGGGCGTGGGGTTGAAAATCAGTTTGTTGAGTATGTCTTCCTCTTCGGGCGATGTCGTGCCGTAGGTCTGAAGAAACGTGTCGATGGCGTTTTCGGTAGTGGGGGTCTTGTCGGCCTCGTCGGGATAAAACGAGGCGTGGTTGTCGTTGCCGGGAGCGAACAGCATATAGAGCTCGGCCGGATTTGAGGCGGAGAGCGCAACCCGGTTCGTCAGCAGTTTGAGCTGATGGTCGGGGAGCGTGTCGCCGTTGAATTTGATCAGCAGCGACGCGGGGAGCGTGAAAAACGGGTAGCGATAGAGCAGAGCGAACGTCTCTTTGGCGGATATATCAGCGCCCTTCCCGGCCGTGATTTTTCCGATAACGGTTTCGAGTGATGTATCGGGTGTCATTGTATTTCCAGGTATAAGGAGTCCTACAAAATGTTGGTTATGGTTACCAATTGCCCAAAGTGGCGTTGAAAATCAATTCTACGAGCTCTTTTGAGATTTGTTCGCAGAGGTCGTCCTGAACGTCGGTCAGCATTACCGACGAATCGAAGTCGCGGTAAGCCGAGAACGTCTGGTCGATGTCGTTCTTGTCGTTTTTCGAGTCGGAATATTTGACGCGCACGGTGATGGTGAGGCGCGTTTGCGAGGCGTAGGCGTTTTCGGTGACGGCTTGCGGGGTGAGGGTGTAGCCGGTGATTTCGCCTTCGAGGCTGATGTCGGAGTTGGAGTCGGTGGTTTGCAGGCGCGTGTTGCGGTTGATGTAGTCGAGGAGCTGGTTCTCGAAAGTCTGCTGCAAAGGGGGATAGACGAGCGCCGCGCGGATGGGGAATTCGCCCACGTGGATCGTCTTGTAGATATTGTAGTCAATGGCCGAGCCATTGAATTTGTAGCTGATAGTGCACGCGGCAATAAGCATCGAGGCCGCTATACACATAAATATATTATATATATGCTTCATGGTCAGTCAAGTCCGTACTCCTTAATTTTGCGATATAAAGTGCGCTCCGAGATGTTGAGCTCGGTGGCGGCGGCTTTGCGGTGTCCGTTGTGGCGTTCGAGGGCAGCCTTTATCATCTCTCGCTCGGTGTCTTCGAGTGTGGGGGAGGGGATGGCTTCCACCTCCTCGACGGCGTTGGGCGCGTCGGGAGCTTCTTTTGAAAGGAAGCCGCCGATGTGGTCGCTGTATTTCATGAGCGAGGATGAGACGCCCCCTTTTGGCGCGGCGATGCGGTCGCTGAAGTCGGCGCGGCGCGCGGAGTCGCTTGGGTTGGCGCGCTTTATCTCGTCGCGGAGCGCGTCGATCTCGCGCTGGAGGCGGAAAATCATGTTGAAAAGCATCTCGCGCTCCCTCTCGTAGGGGTCGGCCTTAGAGGCAACCGCGGGGGTGAGCCCTGCTGCCACGTGGGGGAGGTAAGTGGCTATCTCCTCTCCGCTTATTTCATTGCCCGCTTCGAATAGGGCTACCTGCTCAACTACGTTTTTCAGCTGCCTTACGTTGCCGGGCCATGAGTAGTGGAGCATGCGTATGCGGGCCTCGTAGCTGAACGTCACCCTCGGCGTGCGGTATTTCTCGGAGAAGTCGGCGGCGAATTTCCTCGCGAGGAGCATAATGTCGGAGCCTCGGTCGCGAAGCGCCGGGACCTGAATCTGCACCGTCGACAGGCGGTAGAACAGGTCTTCGCGGAAACGCCCCTCGGCCACGGCCTTCGCCATGTCGACGTTGGTGGCGGCGACCACCCGAATGTTGGTTTTTTGCACCTCCGACGACCCGACCTTGATGAATTCGCCCGATTCGAGCACGCGCAGGAGTCGCGCCTGAGTGGTCAGCGGGAGTTCGGCCACCTCGTCGAGAAAGATAGTGCCGCCGTTAGCCTCCTCGAAGTAGCCCTTTCGCGAGGCGATGGCCCCGGTGAAAGCCCCCTTTTCGTGGCCGAAAAGCTCGGAGTCGATAGTGCCTTCGGGGATAGCGCCGCAGTTGACGGCTATATATTTATTGTGTTTGCGGGGAGAATAGAGATGGATGATGCGCGGGAAAAACTCCTTTCCCGAGCCGCTCTCGCCGGTGACGAGCACCGAAAGGTCGATCGGGGCGACGCGGAGCGCGCGCTCGACGGCGCGGTTTAGCTCAGGCGCGTTGCCCACGATCCCGAGCCGCTGTTTGGCCCTTGTCACCTCGGGGTCGATGTCGTATGTGGTTAAGTCTTGTGCCATGGTCGGTCTATTGCTACGCGAATATACGAAAAAATGTTTGAAACGCCGTCGCCGTCGCCTCTTTTGCTCGCGAAAAGCCGTCGCGTGGCTTCGGACGGTTTACATTTTTTAATCTAATAAACTTTTATGCTGAAAAAATATGTTATTTAGCATGTTTTTTTGCATGAAATCGTTACTTTTGGTTAGTGCTGAAAATCAGCAATGTAGCGAAAATTTGGTTAAAAATATCGAAAAATCGGTTACAAATCAAAATGTTAACAACTAAAAAAATCTGCAATCAAATGTTTATTTATTCGATTATATTTTTTACCTTTGCAAAATATCGATGCATGTCGGTATCGTTTTGCGTACCCGAAATCAACTACTCGAAGTAATCTTGTCGGCTCGCCCTGAGCGAAAACGACGCTTTCTTATAGATACAATCATACTCAACGCTCTCCTCCAATCCTCCGGAAAGAAATTATCAAATATTTATTGTCTAATTATTATTAAGTATGAAAAAACTGTTCTTATTACTCATGGCAGTCATGCTGACAACGACTTTCGCGTTCGCGCAGAATGTCACCATCAGCGGTACTGTCGTGGATGCCGAGAACGATGAGCCCCTCATCGGCGCCTCGGTGCAGCCCGTAGGAAGTAGTGTAGGTGTTGCGACCGACATCGACGGTCACTTTACCCTCTCAATCCCGGCCAGCGTGAAGCAGCTTACTGTATCGTACATTGGCATGGAAACAAAGACCGTAGCCGTATCTAACAATATGGTTATCCGTCTTCAGAAAAGCAGCCAAAATCTTGAAGAAGTCGTTGTGACCGGTTATGGTTCCGGCAAGCGACTCGGCAAGGTGGTAGGCTCTGTAGCCGTCGTAGGCGAGGCTGTGCTCGAAAACACACCCGCAACCACTTTCGTCGACGCTCTCCAGGGTCAGGTGCCCGGTCTTGCTATCTATTCTAACTCAGGTGACCCTTCATCTAACCGCAACGTGGTATATATGCGCGGTATCAACTCTCTTACCGCCGACAACGACCCCCTCTATATTCTCGACGGCGCGCCGATCACCTCGACCGTGTTCACCACCCTTAACCCCGCCGACATCAAGAACATCACCGTTCTCAAGGATGCGGCTTCGGTTGCTATCTACGGTGCACGCGCTGCAAACGGCGTTATCGTGATCACTTCTAAGAAAGGTAACCTCGGCGAGAAATCTAAAGTGACAATTCGCGCTAATGTGGGTTGGTCGCAGCTTTCCGGTAACCGCGTGGATATGATGAACGCTGAAGAGTACATCAAATTCCGCGACATTATCGGTATGCCTGTTGACGCCAACATAGGCGAAGGCGATATCAATCCTCGTATCCTCGTTTCGCAATATGGCGTTAACACCGACTGGACAAAAGAAGTGTTCAACAGCGCCGCTCCGACTTGGTCGCTCGAAGGCGTGCTCTCAGGCGGTAGCGAAGCTTCTACCTACTATCTCTCGCTTAGCCATTATGCACAGGAAGGTATCATCGACCAGTCGGGCATGAACCGCGAGTCACTCCGCTTCTCTCTCGACTCTAAAATCAATGATTGGTTCCGCTTAGGTTTCCAGAGCAACCTCGGTTACACTAACTACGAAACCAACGCCGAGTCAGAAGGCCTTTACAACGGCGACGGTCTCTATGTGACCAACCCGATGATTCTCGCTCGCAAGGCTCTCCCTTACGACCTTCCTTACTATTACTCAATCGACGAAAACGGCAACCTGATTAAGGGCGATCGCGCGGCATATCTCCACTATTCAAGACAGACCACTCCTTATTGGAATAACCAGAACCGTAAAACCACCCGCAATCGTCTTACCATCAACGCCAATATCTTTGAGACAATCACTCCTATCGAAGGCCTTACCCTCCGCGCTCAGCAGAGTGTTGACGCTTACGACAATCGAGTAAATTCTCGTTACTATCCCTATGAATCTCGATTGACACCCATGGGCGACCTCCTCGGTAGTATTGACCCCGAAACAGAGAAATGGGAAGGCTTCATCAATAGCGGTAGCGTTGGCCAGTCGTTCACTCGCTATTACTCATTCACATATACCAACACCGCTGAGTATCAATTCAAAATCGCAGAGAAAAACAGCTTCAGCGTGCTGCTCGGCGAAGAGACCATCATCTCTAAGAGCCATCAATTCTCTGGATCTGATGGCAGCCACCTCGACCGCCGCCTGATGCTTCTCGGTCAAGGCCTTCAGAATACATTCGACGTAAGTGAATCTATAGGTAAGACTGTGTTCAACTCTATATTCGCTAACCTCAGCTACGATTTCGACAGCCGCTATTTCATCGATTTATCTTATCGTCGCGACGGTAGCTCGAAGTTCGCTCCCAATCACCGTTGGGCTAACTTCCTCGCTGTCGGCTTGATGTGGAACATCAAGGGCGAATCCTTCATGAAGGATCTGACTTGGCTCACCGACCTCCGTCTCCGTTACAGCTACGGCTCAACCGGTAACTCNGGTATCGATAATTACGCTTTCTACTCNCTCNCCGGCAGTGGCTCGGAATATGAGAATCAGGCTTNGATCACNATATCNTCTTNCAACCCCGGTAATCCCGACNTCNCTTGGGAAACCGTATATGCCCATGACCTCGGTCTTAACTTTAGCCTCTTCAACCGCGTGAACGGTAAAATCGATTTCTATACCAAGGAGACTAAGGATATGCTTATGGCAATTCCCTATTCAATCACTACCGGTGTAGGTTCGGCTCTCGGCAACATCGCATCGATGCGCAACCGTGGCTTTGAAGTAGAGGTAGATGGTACTATCTATCAGTCTCGCGACTGGTTTGTTGGTGCTCGTGTAGGCTTCGCCTTCAACGAAAACCGCATTACCAAACTCTTCGACGGCCGCGATTATCTCGATCTTCCCGACTATGGCATGCGTTATGAGGTAGGCCACGATGCTAATGAATTCTGGTCAGTTCCCTACCTCGGCGTAGATCCTCAGGATGGTAAGCAGGTATGGCAAGATAAGAACGGTAACCCGACTAAGGTATATAATCCCGACGACCGCGTGCTTATCGGCAAATCATCTATGGCACCCTGGACCGGTGGTTTCGGCTTCAATGCCCGCTGGAAAGGACTCTCGCTCGCCGCTAACTTCAACTGGGCCGCTCAGAAGTACATGATGAACAACGACTTCTATTTCACTCGCAACGCATTGCAGGCTCCAAGCTTCAACCAGAACCGCGAGATGCTCACTATCTGGCAGAAACCAGGCGATATCACTAATATCCCTAAATATGGCGAAGTGCTTCAGTATGCCGGCGACGACACCTCTTATCTCGAAAACGCCTCTTTCGTTCGCCTGAAGAACCTTACTCTTCAGTATGATCTTCCCAGCAACATAGTGAATCGTTGGGGACTTGACGCCCTCTCAGTACATTTCACCGGCCGTAACCTTTTGACCTTCACAGGTTTCACCGGTTATGACCCTGAACCTCAGTCCAACTACGTTCAGTTCCAGTACCCGAATACACGTCAGTACGAATTCGGTATCGAAGTAACATTCTAATCGTTAATCTGACTCTTAAGCAATTTTAATTATGAAAAAATTATATATAGCAACTATTCTCGCATTTGCGGCAATGGCAACCTCCTGCAGCATGGAAGAGGAGCCGTCGGGCGTGATTAACAGCGATGTTGCGATTGGGTCTGTTCACGACTGCGAACAGTATGTCAACAGCCTCTATGCGGGTCTTCGTGCGCGCACAGCCGGTTCTTACATCGCCTACCCTGAGTTAGCGGTCGACAATTTCCAGGCTACTATCATCAACGGTAACCGCGGCGCTTCGTTCGCCAATGGTACCATCCTTCCCTCTGACCAGGACATCACCGGTATTTATCAGAACATGTATATAGCGATTGCTTCCTGCAATTTCTTTATCGATAACGCAGAAGCGCTTATCGCGAAAGGCGAATTGAAAGATAGCGAGTTGCTGAAGGTAAACAAAATGATTGGCGAAGCGAAATTTGCCCGCGGTTATTATTATTGGTACCTTTTCGACAAGTTCTGCCCCACATATACAAAGGCCATCGGCGATGATGAAGCCAAAGGTCTGCAGCTTGCATTCCATTACTTCCCGACTTCAGACCGCTCTAAATATCCCGGCCGAAGCACTCTTAATCA
>WFLX010189888.1_pt1 | contig 12738 bp, 9 predicted proteins | sample 4967041 | NCBI WGS metagenome assembly WFLX01 (sample SAMN12857096, study PRJNA449069) | gut metagenome | isolation source: stool from male and female vole | host: Microtus ochrogaster | place: USA:Florida | collected 2017 | reverse complement strand
AAAAGAGAAGAGTTTGTAATTGTACATTATCCTATAGCAACACCAGAATTTATTCATTATTATATCCCNGATGGTGCATGCCATTTTATAACAATTCTTGACCACTGGGGGACATGTAAAAAAGTGCGGATAGAATCATTAGGATATCCTGTGGAAGTTTTGTGGAATAGTAATAAAAAAGGAATTTCTTCTACCATGATTCGTCAAGCGATTTATAATCATGAGGAATGGAAGGATTTTGTTCCAGAAAAAACATACCAATATATTGTTAGAAATAATATAGATACAAGAATAAGAGGACTTATAGATAATGAGTGTACAATATCATAGAGATGCTAGAAATGAGGCGATAAATATTAGACAAACTCTCAGAAAATATGGCATTACAGTTAATTTAGAAACGGGTTTGATTAGTTATTTAGCAAAGCCAAAACCTCAAATATTTTGCAAATCACTTTATTTTTTACGTCATGCAGATACAGTGGGAACTTTGGAACACAGGTTTATGAGTGATGATTCAATAAATGGAGTTCTTGTTCCAGAAGGAAAAGATAAGTTATTAGCCTCGGCAAAAGAAATTGATGACATATATCCGGATATAATTCTTTATTCAGATGTTCCAAGGGTAAAGGAGACTGCAGAAGTGCTTCAAAGCTTTATGAGAAAAGCTATTCCATTCTTAAAATTATCTTGGATGAAAGGGATTAATAATGCAGGGTGGGAAAGTATGCGGTCTAATGAGTTATTTGGCATAGATAGAGAGGATTATGTGCAAAGAGAGCTTGTGCATAATATTTACGCTAAATCTGAGAGAGGAACAAGTTGGGGAACTGTACTAGTAACTGCTATTCGATTATTTGAGTATTTGAATGATATGTGTCAGGATAAAAGTGTGTTAATTATTTCTCAAGGAAGTTTGCTGTATGCCTTAAAAATAGTTTTAAGATTAGAAGAAATACCTTGGAATAATTATAGTACTCAAGAATTCTATAATCTGGTTTCAAACGGCGAGAATTTGTATGGGAAAGTACAAATGATTAAATCTTAAAGAATATATTTCTGAGTTTTTACAACTATGCTTATAATGTAGAATTTATTTATGGTAATCTGTTGGAGATAGAAAGTGGCCTATATTTGTTTGGGTTATAAATTGAACATTTCAAAGAGGGTAAATAGTATATCTAGGTTTTTTCAAGTTTTTCGTTGCAACTCTTATGTGGTGCAAACTAGGAAACTGTAGCTGATATCCTTTTGGATAGTATTGGGAAGTTANGAAATCAGAAACAGGTGNAAGGGCATAGCTCTGNAGCCGTTTTTTATTGCNTANATTGAACAAAGTGNTGCAGGATGNTTGTNAACTATTCCGGGTAGCATTTTCTGTAGGAGATGGTATAGTGTTGTCCTGAAAAAGAGGAAAGGAGGATTAAGCAGCATGGCACAGCAAGAAAGGATGTCTGGTACGGCAAGAGAGAAGCGTAACTGCTGGATGCGGGGAAACGGTTCATACAGTTACCGAGGGGAACTGAAACGGGGGGAGTTCATTGAACAAGAAATACCNGAAACGGAAANTNCGCCACAACGCAGACATTATCCTCAAAGGAAATGGCTACCGAAAAATATGCCGGACGATCAATATGGTAAACTTTACTTAAAGAGCAGCCATGCGTTTTCGTTTATGGAGTGCATGGTCTTTTTTATTGAGGAAACCATTTAACAGGATATGACGGCAGATCAAGCTTGAAAATTGGAGGGATGGGTGTGGGTGAGGAAAGCATCCGCTAGGATAGGAACTGGCAAGGGCGGCAATAAAAGGGCTGACTTCTTATGCAGAGCAGATCGCACACCAGGGGAAAGATGATGAAATACAGCAGGTCAGGAGCTTGGGTGATGCATTAAGCCTATATTGGAGGGTGGATGAAAAGAGGGACTGGACGAAGGAATTTGATGAAAGGGTGCAGCAGGCTAGGCAGAAAGGGAGCATTCTGCAGCGACACTCCAACATGACTCGGATAAAGGCAGTAAGGGACTGTGCTGGTATGCGGAGGAAATGGCTTCGGTCCAGCGCGTGGAGGAAATAGAAAGGATCTTGAAAATCCCGGATGTCATCAGGTGTATGGGTAAGGCTTGGGAAATGTGCCAGAGCGACATTGAAAATGCCAGTCGCAGGATTGAGAATATTGCAGAATCGCTGCAGATATCACAGCAGACTGAGGGAATCCACATACAGCAGCACGGAAGGAGCAGGATGGATAACGAACAGAAGATTAACAAATTTAACAGGGGAAATGCCTTTTTTACATTGTCGACCAAGAGAACGGTTTATACAGCTTATGCCTTGCCTTTTCTTTCCTGGAAGTGTAATATGGAGCAAGGTTTTCTTTGTGTATTGAGTTGGATTTATGAGGAAGAACAGGACTGCATATATAGTTGGGAACGTGGACTGTGTATANTGTTGCGATAGAGAGATAGAATTGGAAGAAAGTCATTCCANTTGAGAAAAAGGGATTTATTGCTAGTTNNGGAGTGTATGATGGTAGTGGGAGTGTTGCTGGGATGCGGTTCNGGTAANGAANAAAATGTNAATATATTGCAGGAGGCTTAGGCAAAGACGAAGATTTGAATTATAACGATGACAGCAACTGTGTTCCCCAGGAGCATGCGGACGAAAGCCTGCGCCGTATAGAGTTGGTGGAAAATAAGGTAGATGACTGATCTGACGTAAAGAATGTGTATGAGGGTTATCTGATTTGGTGGAGTCAGGACATGTTGTTAGTAAACAGCTTTGCAAAAACAAACGACTTTACCGGAAAAACGGTGATTCCATTTCGCGCTTCGGTTTCATTCGAGATGGGAGAAAGAGGAGAACTAGCAGGAACAGGAGGCTGCCTGGGATTCTGGTCTGGCGTCTCCGATGAAGATGTGACAATCTGGGTGGAAAGTTTGGGATTGTAAAATAAATTCAATATATAATTCAAAAGCAGAGAGGAAAATACTTTCTGCTTTTTATTGTTTGGAAGGAGATGGCATGGATTTGTCTTTAAAGATCAAGGATGATGCCTATTTGGAGGCAAAATTTGATATGTAGTTTCTGATTGATGCAATCACTAACAGGATTTTTGAACCCATTGAATATGATTATCGGAAAATCATCTAAAAAAATAGTTCTTCCAAAAGGTGTAGCATAGCTTCAAAATTCAGATGTGCTGTGGTATAATGTTAGTAGATTGGATATTATACTATGCTAATATCAGTAAAAAGAATAGACCCAAATTTGGGATACTGTGATATGGGTTTACTATATAAAGGATGAGGGGATTGATATGCAAATAAATTGGGAAAGCTTTGCTACATGTAATCATGATGCACGTGGGATTCGGTTTAAGTTCGAAGACTTGTGCCGGCAGTTATTCGCCAATGAGAATCTTTCCGGAAATAAGCAGTTCAGGTATCTCCATGCCAACCCAAATAATCATGGATTGGAAACAGAGCCCATCTATGATGAAACGAACAAGCGTTGGATTGGTTTCCAGGCAAAATTTTTTGATCAGGATGTGCGTTATGAACAGATAAAACATTCCGCAGAAAAGACGGTCGAATACTATACAGGTAAGGAAGGAAACGTTGATCTCGTATTTCTTTTCTGCAATAAACCTATAACATCTACAGCGAATGGATATACAAATGCAGTAGAAATTTTAAAAAAAGCAAATATAGATGTGCAATTGATTACAGATACGGCGATTCTCGATCTCATAAGGAACAAATATTCTTATCTTGGTTTATATTATTTTGGAAATCATTCGATTCAGCGGGAATGGTTTGTAACTCACACAAGTTATATGTTAGATGAACTTGGAGAACGCTATAACCGTGATTTCAATGTGGGAACTGCATTTTCGGATGAGCTTTCCTTATTTATTCATGACCGAAGGGCAGCAGAATATCTTAATACGAAGAAGACAGATCTACTTGGTGAGATAAGCGAACTGTTATACCGAAGCAACAAAAAAGATTATTTAAGGAAACTGGAAGAAGTTGTCTCAGCCCTTCCAGATGTGGATATTGAAACGCTGTATCATTCTATCGAGTGGAATAGCGCGGTACGATTGGCTGTTACAACTTTTTTGGATAATTTTGAAGAAGAACTCAAAAAGCTGGAGGCAGAGAGGGNTGAACAGNATATGCTTNCTTACGACAGCGAAAAGGAGCGGAAAGAGCGAGAGGAAGCACTAAAAGAATATCATAATCTGGGGAGTCGGATTCGTGACATAGATATATTGATANAGCTTCCNGACAGGATAGCAATCTCTGAAAGAGAAANNCAGNTGCTATATGGAGATATACTAACTATCTATGGCAAAGCCGGAATTGGCAAGTCACAGTTGTTAGCCTCGAAGACACAGAGCCTTTTTGATGAGGAGCGAATAGGGCTGTTATTAGTGGCAGGCATCTATTTTACTGATGATCCGATTCATGAACAGATTATGAAAAACTTAAGGCTTGACTACAGCTTTGAAGATCTGATCAATATCTTGGAAACTATCGGTGAAAGAGATAATTGTATGGTGCCAGTTTTCATAGATGCTCTTAACGAGACATGGAATAGAAAACTGTGGAAATCGGGTTTGCCCTCTATTGTAGGTAAGATTAAAGAGTCTCCTATGGTTAAAATGATTCTATCCTATCGGCCAGAATATCAAAAGTTGATTTTGCCGGATTTCTTTTTGGAAAGCCGGGGAGATATTGTAACCATGCTGCATAGAGGGTTTGAGGATAACAGTATCTCAGCAGCAAGAGAGTTTCTGAACCACTATAATATCCCATTTACTCCGCTGGAATATTTCGGCTANGAAATGTCNAATCCGCTTTNCNTCACCCTGTATTGCAANACATACAANGGNNAANAGGTTAGTTTACCNACNTTNTACGANCGAGTGATTGAATACGCCAATGGCAATATTTCCCGGGCCCTCAGAGCGGAATTGAGGCAAAAGGGGTATACAGAGGATGATGATATTCTGAGTCCCCTTATTACGGAAATTGCGGAATGGTTGGTATCACATGATGAGAGGTCTATTTCTCAAAAGGATTTGGCACAGCTGAATTTTTGGACAGTATATGGACTGAATGCAGTACCTTTTGTACGTCATCTTGTAAGAGAACATATTCTTCATGATTCCATTTTTGAAGAAATGGAAAAACTTTATTTTGCTTTTGATCAGATGAATGACTACTACTGTGCAAAAGCAATTATGAAAAAAATCCAATCAAAAGATGAAGTTTGTATATATCTATCCGAGAAAATTCTGGGAATAAAGAATGGGACGATGGGTAATCCCTGGAACATGGATTTGTTCGTAAACGTTTGTACATTATATGCAACAAAATATGGTGAAGAGTGTATTGATATAATCGATGATCTGGAAAACTCCGATGATAAATGGCAGGTTTTCTCAAGGTATATCAATTCTTTTCAATGGCGAGATATTCAGTATATTCCAGCGAACCATTTTGAAGACTTGTTGAAAAAATACCCCTGCAGCCCAGAAGACTTATGGTCGATGCTGATTGGAAATAGTGTGAAGGTTTCGCATCCATTTAATGCGGATTTTCTTCATCACTTTCTCTTAAGTTACAAGCTAAATAGGAGAGATTACATCTGGACAATTTATATAAACAAACTGACAAAGGATGATTATGATAGAATAGTACAGCTTATTCAGATGTATAACAAAGGAGAAAAACTCGAAATAACAAATGAAAAGCAGATGGAACTGCTCTTGACTCTATTTGGATGGGTTTTATCTTCGTCCAATCGATGGCTGAGGGATTATGTCTCAAAAGCAATGATAGAAATTTTTAAGGAGCATTTTCGACTGTGTCAGATTATTCTTGAGAAATTTAAGGATGTAAATGACCCTTATATAATTCAACGCCTATATGGAATTGTGTTTGGCGCCTGCTGTAAGCGCATGGATGGAAAGGGCTTTCAGACATTAGCAGAGTATGTTTATCATACAGTGTTTGATCAAGAGAAAGTATATCCCGATATACTGCTAAGAGACTATGCGCGGCTGATTATTGAACGATTCCTTTATGAGAATCCGGAATATACTGGTATGATAGATCGAGAGAAAATTGTGCCTCCGTATAATTCCGATCCTATTCCAGAAATAGAAGATCAATGTTATCTGGAGAAAAAGTACGATGGAGCGATGTTTTGGTTGATACATTCTATGGGTTTTGAAGGTATGGGAATGTATGGGGATTTTGGTCGTTATGTTTTCCAGAGTGCTCTTCATAGTTTTGATGTGGATGACATGAAGATGTTTAATTACGCTGTCTACTATATCCAGACGGAACTTGGTTTTTCCGAAGAATATTTCGGAGAGCATGATCGGCATTGCAGCAGCTATGGAAGGAACCAGACTATAAAGATTGAAAGAATTGGAAAAAAGTATCAATGGATTACGATGTACAACATATTAGCCCGTATTTCTGATCACTGCCAGATGGTTGATCGTTGGAATTATCCGGAGAAAGAGGATGTTCAATTTGAAGGGGCATGGGAGCCTTATGTTAGAGACTTTGATCCGACTCTGAATCAAAACTTTATGTTTTGTGATGTTGCACCGAAATTTGACGTACTGGATGAAATCTCAGATAAGGGAAAAGAAGAAAATAAAACTGTTGATATTTCTACGGCGGATGCACAGGAGGTTTGGCTTGAGACAAAGGGTATCTTTTTCGATGAATTGAAGGATACATTGATTTTGACCGATCATAATGGAACAAAGTGGATATGCTTGACGAAGTATTGTGATACGGGACATAAAGACCTGGATACAGAAAAATTGCTGGTATGGAGCTGGTTATATGCTTATTTCGTCAGTCCGGAACAGGCAGACGAGCTCTTCCGATGTGCTGGAAATGGGCAATCTGTTATTACACACAATACAGCATCCCACCATGAGACATATTCTGTTTTTAACAGGGAATATCCTTGGTCACCGAGTTGCCGAGAGTTGAATGCATATGCTTGGGTGGACGTGCAAATTAAAACCGGTGAGTATGAAACAGTTACGGAGACAGTACAAGTTCCGAATCTTTCTTCGATAGAGGCATTATTGCTTAAATACCGTGGCTTGGCTGAAGACAAGGAGCATGAAGAGGAGGAGTTTGTGGATGATGAGGACGAGGACTTTGAAATTCCAGAGATTCAATTCAAAGAGAAAATAAGAAAACGAGAAATTGAGAAGGAAATTGGTAAGATTCTTCATGCAACAACAGATTTGTTATGGGAAGAAGAATATGATGCAACAAAAGAAACTGCAATTTCTCGAAGTCTGCCGTGTGCCAAGCTCATTGAAATGATGAATTTGAGACAACAACAGGCAGATGGGTTTTATTATGATTCTAATGGAATGCTGGCTGCTTTTGATACGGATTTAACTCAAAAAATTAACAGTGTTGTTGTTCGGAAAGATATCTTGGATACTTTCCTTGGTAAGACCGGGATGAAGCTTGTTTGGTTGGTAGATGCCGAAAAAGAAATTCATGCTGGAGATTATTCCATTACAAAGTGGAGTGATTGGGAGGCTGTATTCATTTATGAAGGAGACGGCATAACAGGGGAAATCCGTAGACTTCAAGGCTAGTAAAGCCATAGAAATGAAAAAACAAATGCAAAGTGTCAAAGCATTAAGATTTTCGGATTGACGTGGAAGAAAAATGCATGGCAAAGAACCAAAACACAGAATGGAAAGAATCTCGGTGTAATGAGTATTTAAAATGAATTTGGGGTTTTGCAAATGCTCAGGGTGGCAAGGTAGATATGAAACACATTGATTTGTGACAACAGTGTTGACACAAGTTTGAAAGGTGGTAGATTTTGGTGAAAAATGAAATCTCAGCAGCGGGCAATCTTATTCAGATTATTAGCCAATCAAGGCAGAATGCTCTGAAAAAGGTTAATGAAGAGTTGATTCGGATGTATTGGAAAGTGGGAGAATATCTGAGCACAGAATTCACTAAAGTATCATTTGGAGATGCCTATATAGATACAGTTGCAGAAGAGATTCAAAATGCATTTCCTGGGATTAAGGGATTTAATAGGCGTGGCCTATATCGTATGAAGAAATTTTATGAAACTTATGTAGATGATGAATTTGTGACAACACTGTTGTCACAAATAAGTTGGTCAAATCATCTGGCTATAATTTCAAAAGCAAAAACATCCGAAGAGCGTCATTTCTATATGACTCTTTGCGTAAAAGAAAATTACTCGGCACGGGAACTTTCCCGCCAGATTGACAGTGGATATTATGAACGGTATATGTTGTCCAAGGAAAAATTGTTACCTGAGCCGATAAAAGGCTTGAAAGAAAATCCATTCCTAGATTCATATGTGATAGAATTTCTGGATTTACCATCCAATTTCAAGGAACCTGATTTAAGAAAAGGCCTGATTAAAAATATGAAGGAATTTATTCTGGAGGTTGGTAAGGATTTTACGTTCATTGATGAGGAATTCAGAGTCCAGGTTGGCGGTGAAGATTATAAGATTGATCTGCTTTTCTTTCATCGGGGATTGCAGTGTCTCGTGGCGTTTGAACTGAAAATTGGGAAATTTAAGCCGGAATATATATCGAAAATGGATTTCTATCTGGAAGCTCTTGATCGTCAGAAGAAAAAGGAAAATGAGAATCCAAGTGTTGGAATGATATTATGTGCATCTAAAGATGATGAAGTGGTCGAGTATGCTATGAGCAGAACATTGTCTCCAATGATGGTTGCAGAGTATCAACTTCAACTGCCGGATAAGAACATACTGCAGAAGAAATTGCAGGAATTGATTAATTTTCCTTTATTAGAGGAAGATGAATAAGTGCTGATGTTTAAGAATATGATGTGAAGCTAATCTTTAATACACTGCTTGAGGTGCCAGGTGGAACTTTAAATGGCACTTTAGAAGAAAAAGCGGTTAGTGATTGAAAAAAGTATTTATACAACACAGGAGGAGATTGCAGAGAAGATAGAATGTTTAAAGAGAACAATAAAGCGCCGTATTTAAGCAGTGGTTGATAAAGATATGATAGAGTGCATTAACGGACGGAAAATGGGGAAACGGGTTGAACGGTAAAGATGCAGAGGCAGAAATCCTACATTGGGATTTTGGAAGAGAAATAGTACAAACTGTGAAATTGCAAATAGAGTTGCTTTCAAACTATATTGTAAAATCGGTTAAAAACAAAGAAGAAAGACGAAACAGGTACTTGCTTCTGTTAAAGTACCTGCTTTGTTACGCAGAGAATTCAGGATTTAATGATATTCTAAAAATGGAGGCAGCTCAAGAAGAGGAATTTGCCTTGATGTTAAGAAAGCGGATAGGAGAATCTGATGTAAGCGTCACAAATTTTATTGAATTCTGTAGAAAAACATTATTTCTGGAAACGAAAGGGATTTACTGGGAAGCTAATGTCTGGTATGTGGAGAAATTAAATATCGCTCCTGAAAGATACAGTCTTAGCAGCACAATAGAAAGTTTCTCCTTTTTAGATATTCAACTGGAAGATAATCGAAAGATGCTTCAGGAGTATTTGAAATATCTTTTTACGGTTACGAATCTGAATTTGGGTACAATACGCATAAAACAAACCTATATAAAAGAATTTCTTAAATATTTAGAGGAGCAGGGAAAAGCAATAACAAGGATAAATATTAATTTAGTAAAAGAATATTTCGAAAAACTGAGCACACAGAGGATTAGTCCTCAAAGCTACAATAATAAGATACGGGAAGTCATAACATTTCTCCAATATCTACAGGTGACGGAGCATATAGATTATTTCAAGGTGCCTGTTTTCTTTTATAGAAAGAAAAGTTATCCTAAAGATCATGAGATCAGGGATTTGGATCAGAAACTGGATTTACTTATGCTCCATCTTTCAGAATTCCCTGAACAGCTGCGTATTATGAGTCTGCTTCTATTGTATACAGGCATTGATAAAGGAAAGTTGTTCTTGCTGAAAAATGCAGATTTTTATTATGAGAATGAAGATAGCTGGATGAGGGTACCGGGGACAAACAGAAGTGTTCCTATACCGGATATTTTAAACTTGCTTGTTTTGAAGTATTCAGAAAAGAATCATATAGACATAGAGGAACTGCTTTTTCTAAACAGGGATAAGAAATACACAGCAAGGAGTTTTGAAGAGGTAATTACGAAACAATGTATGAAAGCCGGCATATTGGAGGGTGAATATGTCTTTAAAGGAAATGGATATCAAAAAGAATTATGTAAAGCATTTTATCGAAATGGCACTTCGATTCAAGCAATTAGGGAGTACATGGGCTATTCTACGGATGAAACAGTAAAGAAATATATTGGATGGGTTGACGAGGAAGTGGCTAGCAAGTCAGCCGAGTTCTTTCAGCAGGAAGAAAATGGTCTTGGAGGGAAGCTGTTGATGGCAAAGTACGATAAAATGAAAGAAGCGAACCAGCAGGAAAGTGAGAAAAAGATACAACTTGCTATTGCTGAGATTCACAGGACTGTGTCAGAGGGAAATCTAATATCAGTATCCGATCTTTCCAGAAATACAGGATTGTCGAAAGGATTCTTTTATAAGAATGAGCAAGTGAGAAACATATTAAATGAAGAGAAAGAAAAACAGGATCAAGGAACACTTGCCCGGATCAAGAGAGAGGTGCGAGATAAAAGCCTGGAGAAACAGGTAGAGTTATATCAAAGGGAAATGGAACGTCTGTTGGATGAAAACGAAAATCTGNAGAGGGAGAACCGNAAATTNGTTAGAGCGTTGANTAAGCTGCNAAANGAAGCTTNAAAATAATCAAGGGATATCATGTAAGAAGAAAAGAATGGGACTTAGGGAAAGAATTATGCCTTTTTCACACAGAATAAAAAGAAGTGTGTACGGTGTTAAAATACTGATAAATAAAGGGAAATTTACTTTGATACAAGTTTTCATACCCTCCGAACTATTGGGGCGATATGCCGATGGCAGTATATTCCTTTTTGGAGAATTTTGACTGGAACGGCAAGGTTATCCATCCGTTCTGCACACATGAGGGCAGCGACCTGAGCGGAACGGATGGCAGGATTCGGAATGCCTGCAAGGGCGCGACAGTAACGGGTGGTCTTGCGATTCAGGGTGGTTCCGTGGAATATGCCAGACCGACGGTTGAAAGATGGGTTTGAGTTGGTAAGGAAAGGAGACAGAAAAATGGCGATTACTATACCCGTACCGGCCTGAACTATAAACAGAGGGAAATGATCGCATTCTGTTTTCTGGCGGCGCAGGGCGGCTGTGAGCTGTAGGAGCTCCATCCCGGAGATGTGGTGAATATCCTGTCGGAAGTAAAGCATTGGCATGGAGCGGCTGCGGACAGTTGATTTTCCCACCTTGCAGTGGAGGTTGTGGCTGACGGGGCATCCAATGAATGGCTGGAAGCCGTGTCGGATGAGGAATATGGCAGATTTAAATAATCTGATGGAGAGCGAAAGGAGAACAATTTGAAATGAAGGATGTAATGATTTTAACCGGAGCAGGACAGATTGGCATGGCGATTGCACGCCGGATGGGCTATGGTATGAAAATTGTGATTGGGGATAAAAAGCCGGAGAATGCACAGGCAATCGCAGAGATTATGAATAATTCGGGTTTTGATGCGGTGGCTATGGAAATGGATCTGTCTTCTCGAGATTCTGTTTTGAATCTGATAGCAAAAGCAAGGGAATATGGTGAGATTTCCATGTTGATCAATGCAGCGGGCGTTTCACCGAGTCAGGCGCCGATAGAGGCGATATTAAAAGTTGATCTGTACGGAACAGCCGTTCTGCTGGAAGAGGTTGGCAAGGTCATTAAGGAAGGCGGTGTCGGTGTGACGATCTCCAGCCAGTCCGGACATAGGATGCCGGCGCTTTCTGCCGAGGCAGATGAGCAGCTTGCCTGCACAACCACAGAAGAACTGCTGGATCTGGNNATATTAAAGCCTGAAAATATCANAGATNCCCNGCATGCATATCAGATGGCGNAATGCTGCNATNAGANNCGTGTCATGAAAGAGGCTGTTAAATGGGGAGAANGAGGGGCACGTATCAATTCCATTTCTCCGGGAATCATTGTTACGCCTCTTGCCATAGACGAGTTCAACGGTCCCCGTGGCGATTTTTATAAAAATATGTTTGCAAAATGCCCTGCCGGGAGACCGGGAACAGCGGATGAAGTGGCAAACGTGGCTGAACTTTTGATGGGTGATAAAGGGGCATTTATTACCGGAGCAGACTTCCTGATCGATGGGGGCGCAACAGCATCTTATTTTTATGGCCCGTTAAAGCCGGAGTCATAATTTCATTCGATTGGTGGAAAAAGAATGAGCAGAACATGGTTGAACACTGGTGTGTCCAGTGGGTTTGGTTATGAAATGACGAAGCAGTTATTGGGAAAAGGTGACTGGGTGATCGGTACGGTTCGCAATAAGTACATGAGTTTGTAGATCAGGGATATCTTGTTCAGTAGAAAGTGTGCTCTGCGGACTTGGCCAGTGAACCTGTGGCGGAGGAACCGAAGTTGGGCGCGAAAACAGAAGTTCCTGAAAATACGACAGATGGTGTGTGGTGCTAGAATATAAATAGTACAAGTTAGACATGGAAAATTCCTAATATAAAAGTATAATAAATAACAGATGGAGGAATGGACATGGCTACACAGTACA
>WFLX010009285.1_pt1 | contig 12739 bp, 8 predicted proteins | sample 4967041 | NCBI WGS metagenome assembly WFLX01 (sample SAMN12857096, study PRJNA449069) | gut metagenome | isolation source: stool from male and female vole | host: Microtus ochrogaster | place: USA:Florida | collected 2017 | reverse complement strand
TGGTGACCTTCGAGTTCGCGTACCCAGGCTGCCGAGGTGGCCGTCTTTTCAAAATCGAATATACCGGTATTGAGCAGTTTGTCGAAATCCACATCGGCATAATCGCAGTCGATTATGCGCGCTTTGGGCTGGATGGCGCGGATTATGGCGCGGATGCGCGCGGCGTCGGCTACGGTGACTTCGGAAATCTTGTTGAGCAGGATGATGTTGCAGAATTCAATCTGCTGGATGATGAGGTTTTCGATATCTTCCTCGCCTATATGCTTATTGCGGAGAGAGTCGCCGCAGGCAAACTCGTCTTTCATGCGCAGGGCGTCGACCACCGTGACAATGCAGTCCAGACGCGGAACGGTGTGGTGGGTGTAATCGTCGGCCATCGACCGCATCGAGACGATGGTCTGGGCTATCGGTTCGGGTTCGCATATACCGCTGGCTTCAATCACGATATAGTCGAATTTGCCGGTAGCGATTATGTCGCGAAGCTGCTCGACGAGGTCCATTTTCAGCGTGCAGCAGATGCAGCCGTTCTGTAGTGCCACGAGGTCGCCTTCGTCTTTCTTGCCGACCACACCGCCTTTCTGAATGAGCGATGCGTCGATGTTGACTTCGCCTATATCGTTGACGATTACTGCAAATCTGATGCCGCGGCGGTTGGTCAGTATGCGGTTGAGAAGTGTGGTTTTGCCGCTGCCGAGATAGCCGGTGAGAAGCAGCACGGGTATTTCTTTTATTTCCATTTCATTCTGATTTTTGATATACAAATATAGTATTTTTCCCCGAAAGCACGCTCAGCGGGGAGCGCGGCGAAGCCAGCCGGAGCCGCGGTAGGTGCGCAGCAGGGCGTAGGCAATGACGAAATACATTGCCGTAAGCACCCACATCATCATGTAGGGATGGGCCTGCTCATAAAGCGGACTTCCGTTGGAATTCATGCGTATGAACCCTTCTATGCCCCATGTGGCGGGAATCATGTCGCCGACAAGCACCCAGAACGGACTCATGGCGTAGCGCGGCCACGTAAGTCCGGAGAGAAACAGGAAGACGACCGAGGTGAATACGAACGTCAGCAGTGTCTCCTCGCGTTCGGTCACAAACCATCCGATGCAGAGACCCATAAATGCCGACGCAAGAAGCATGGGCATGATAAACAGCACATAATCCCANTCGCTGCCGACGTGAGGCAGCGAGAATATCATCGGCACGATTCGCAGCACGTAGATGATTATCGGGGCATAGAGAGCCATGTAGCACATCACTTTGCCAAGCAGCGTGGCGCCTGCCGGAGCGGGGACTTCCATCGGGTCGTAGCCACCGTTGCGGCGGCGCCGTTCGGCGGCGGTGGAGGCAATCAATACTACGCCGAGCACCATGCTCTGCTGGAGGATGAGCACGATTATACCCGGAATGATAAACGATGCGAAGCCTTGTGTCGGGTCGCCGAGCATGCGCGCTTCGGAGTTAATCTTCGTCATTGGCACGGCACTGCTGACGGCGCTCAGATCTCCGAGCTCGGCGGCCTGAAATTCGGCGCCTATTGCCATCTGTAGGTCAGCGAGGGCTGAAATGAACGTGCGGTAGCGCAGCAGTAGCGACATATCGCAGTAGAACGTGGTGACGGCCTGTTCGCCGCGTCCGAGGCGACGGCTGTAGTCTTCGGGAATCTCAAGGATGGCGAATGCATCGTGACTGTTGACAATGTGTCGGGCCGCCGGCAGGTCGGGAGCATAGTCATAGATTTTCGCAGCCTGCGTTGCGTCGAGCATGCGCGCGAGCTTGCGGCTTTCGGCCGTGCGCGAGTGGTCGACTACAACCACCGGAATATCCGTAGTAATCTCGGGGTTGTAGATGAGGGTGTAGATTAGAGGGTAGAGCAGTGGCAACGCGAAAAAGAAGAGCATCACTCCGGCGTCGGAAAACACCAGATAGAACTCACGCTGCCAGACCCGGAAGAAGCCCAGAAACCACTGTTTTATATTNGATGNGACNGACATTGATTNTAAGCGTTTGTTAAGGCACNTAGACCGGNTTNAGACATCTCTTCTTCAGNCGGCTGAGACCCACCATAGCCACGAGCGGGAATATGAGCAGGGCCACATAGTAGAAGCGCGAATAGTAGATGGGGATACCGTTAAGCGCCTGGTCGATATAAATCAGGAAGTAGTAGCGCAGAGGGAGGATGTAGCTGAATATCCCTACGGCTCCATACATGCTCTGCACCGGGAAGGAGAATCCTGCTATTGAGAACGACAGAATACCCACCAGGGAGATTATGACNAGCGACAGTCTCAGATTGGGCAGAATACAGCAGATTGTCACCGCGAAGGCCTGGCACGCAATAACCATCATCACCATGGCTGTCACGATGTGCATCACATGGTTGTTGAGCGGGAAATGCTCAATCCCGAACAACATTCCGATGTAGGCCATGCCGACGGCTATTTCTATCAGCGCCTGAGGCAGCAGTTTGCCGATCAGGGCTATGAACATCGAGCCTCCGGCGGTGCTGAGCCATTGTGGGGAGGTGCCATGCTTTATCTCGCTGCATATCGAGAACGCTGTCACGCCCATGACTATGAGCGCCAGCAGTCCGGCCATAAACGACGGCGATAGATAGATGTTATAGTTAATCCATGGGTTGCCGGGTGCCTGTTCCTGCACCACCACGGGCTGAATCAGCGATTTGACGTTGTCGCTGTTTATGCCGGTGCTGACGAGTGTGGTCTGCACCAGACCGCCGGTTGTGGTCACGGCGATGGTCTTGAACCCTTTGAAAGCGAGCGAGCCGGGAACGAAATAGGTGAGATTGGAGAAGTAGGTAACGGTCGGCTCGTCGGCGCCGAGAGCCTTTTTCTGAAACTGCTCCGGGATATAGAAGAATCCGAATATCTCGCCCGAACGCACCTTCTCCTGAGCTTTATGGAACGACTCCACCTTATAGCTCACGTCGACAAGTTCGGTAGCGGCAAGATTGCGTACAATCTGGCGCGAGAGTGGTGAATTGTCCATGTCGACCACCGCTATAGGCACCTTCAGCGGCAGACCCTCTTTCAGAAGATTCAGAAAAAAGAATCCGAAGAGCATCGGCACAATCACCATCATGACCATGTAGACGCGGCGTGAGGCCAGCTGTCGCCAGCCTCGGGTCAGGGAGTCGGTGAGATAATGGAATTTCACGATTGCTTGTTGTTGGGGGATTAGTCGGTAGCGGATAATGGCTCCGGCGGTTACGGGCGATAGACAACCGTCATGCCGGGGCGCAGGTCGGGCAATTTTTCTATCGGACGGGCCTTGACCTGGAACGTGCGGCTGTCCCAGTCGCCGGTCGATTTGGTGGCACGCCAGGTGGCGTAGCTGCCCATGTCGCGCACATAGTAGACCTTGAGGCGCGTTTCTTTCTTATTCATTCCGGGAATCATCACTTCGATTTCCTCACCGAGTTTGAGTTTGTCGAGATACTCCTCGCGGACGTTGAAGGTCACCCACTTGTCATCGATTTTCAGCAGGTTCATCAGTGGAGCGCCGAGCGCTACGAGTTCGCCGGCCTCGGGATATATCTGGTCGATCTGTCCGTCGCAGGGAGCGGTCAGATACTGGTCTTCGAGCAGGGCCTGCACTTCGTCGATGCCTCCCTGAGCCACGGTGACGAGGGCNGCGGCGCTTGTCTTGTCTTCTTTCTGTGCTCCCTGACGGGCAAGGCTCAGCTGGCTTTGGGCTGCTTTTTCGCCTGCCACGGCAGCTTCGTAGGCAGCTTTGGCCTCGTCGCGTTTCTGAGCGGAGATCACGTTTTCTTTGTAGAGATTCTCCATGCGCTCATAGGTCTTCTGTGCAATCTGACGGGCTGCGGCGCCCTGAGCCACGAGCTGCTCGGCCGTCTGGATAATCTGGATGCGTGTACCGGCGTCGACTTTCCTGTCCTGCGCGGTTGCGGCTTCCTTCATTGCCTCAGCCTGCATGAGTTTTGCTTCGGCGAGGCNTGAGTGGATATGAATGAGGGTGTCGCCGGCTTTCACGTTGTCGCCTTCGTGGACAAACACTTCCACAACCCGGCCCGGCAGTTTGCCGGCAATCTTCACGGAGGTTGCTTCGGCCTGACCTTCTATGGTGTCGGCGGGGGTGTTAAGGCATAGAAATCCGATTATAGCCAGAACTATCACGGCTATTACGAGCACGGCGAGGGCTAACATCAGAGTGCGCGATTCGCGCTGCTCGGGTGTCTGGTTGTTAATGTTGGCCATAGCTTGCGTTTATTTTTATAGTGTTTGGTGTTTATTTGTTTCGATTCACGGATGATTACTCGCCTACACGCTGATAGGNCAGCAGGCCGAGNACTTTGGTGAGATAGACGTCNCAGAGACGCACGTCGATTCCGGCGTNGATCTGCTCCGAGTGGGCTTTGAGCCAGGCGGTCTGTGCCTCCATCACATTGTCGGTGGTCATCACTCCTTCGCGGAAAGCGAGAGTGGCCTGACGCAGGTTTTCGTCGGCTTTGCGCAGATTAGTTTCTGTCATCAGGTAGGTTTTGACGGCCTCGCGGCTCTTGAATGCGCTCTGGCTTACCTGAAGGTCGACCATCTGGCGGGCATCTTCAAGCTCGATGCGGGCTATCGTGGCGAGCGAGCGGGCGGCGCGATACTTGTTGTAGTTGCCACCCCAGTGCCAGAGAGGAATGGTCAGCATTGCGCCGACCGAAAACGCACCGTTGACGTGACGGCTGAAACCGTCGTAAAGATTTGGATTGGAGAATGAGTAGGCGCCTACGAGGGCGAGTTTGGGCATCATGTCCGATTTGGCCACATTGGCTTTCTCGTGGAGCATGTCAATGCCGGCTTGAAGCGCGCGCAGGTCCTGACGGCGGTCATAGACGTCCTGCATGTTGTAGGTGGTGGCAGCCATGGAGGTCTGGGTCGTGAGGTCGGCATCTTCGTCGGCGAGGGGGAATGTCGTGTCGACCGGCAGCCCGCACACCTGAGCGAGGGCCATGCGTGAGAGCACCAGTCCGTTGTCGACTTTCGTCTGGTCGACCTGAGCCGAGTTGAGCTTCACTTCTACCGAAAGGAGGTCGCTTTTCGTGGCCACGCCCTGCTCGACCATAAGGCGCACGTTGTTGGCGAGCGTGTCGAGCAGATTCACATAGCTGTCGGCCAGCTTCTTCTTGGCTTTGAGGGAGACCACCTGCCAATAGGCGGCATCGACGGCATAAATCACGTTTTCGGCCTCGGCGTTGCGCGCCGACTGAGCGAGTTTCTCGGCATAGTGGGTCAGGCGGTTCATAGCCACAATCTTTCCGCCCATGAAAATGGGTTGCGTGAGCGTCACCGCACCGCCGAACACATGGTGGACGTTGAACGTCATGGCCTCTTTCGGTATCAGTGCCACCGTTTCGGGTATGGGCTGTTTGTCGGGGCCGAGTATCGGTTCGCCTGTGGCGGGATTTTTCACCAGATTATACTGATAGCTCTGTGTGGCGGGGTCAAATGTCTTCGTCGGGAGCATCTGGTCGCTGCTCAGCAGGGAGATGTTCTTCTGATTATACATGTAGCCACCCTCGAAGTCGAGAGCGGGCAGATAGGCCGCAAACGCTTCTTTTTTCTGATAGCCGGTCATTTTTATGGCTTCTGAACGGGCGCGGATCTGCCTGTTGTTGTTCAGCGCCATTGAGCGGCACGAGTCAAGCGTCACGGCGCCGACGGCCGTTGAAGTCTGTGCGCCGGCAAGCGATGCCGATACAATCAGGAGTGAGAAAATACCTTTTCGTAAGCTCATTATCTTACATTTAATAAATAGTTAAAACCTATAACCCTTCGGGATTTGTCCTGACGCCGGTGACTGCAGCGATTCTTCGGCCGCCGGGAGCTAACGTAATAACCCGTCCGGTGCCGAAAAAGTTGGAATCGTCCCTAAAACAGTGATCGGAATGTCGTAGGGTGTTACCTGCCGTCGGGCGTATTACAAAGGTAATAATAATCGGTCAAATCCAGCGGTTTTGCGGGCGGGTGAAGCCTATTTTTTGTATATTTGTAGCCTAATAAATAAAATCTGCACAATCATCAATATGCTTAACGCCGTTACAGAGCGCGCCAAGCAGGGCATTGCCGCCACGATAGAGGAGGCGCTCGAACTCCACAAACGTTACACGACCGAACAACTGTGCGAAGCCGCCGACGCTATCCGTCGAGCCCGCTTCGGCAACCGCATCGACACATGCTCGATAGCCAACGCCCGCTCGGGCCGATGCTCCGAGAACTGCAAATGGTGTGCGCAGTCGCGCCACTGGTCTACGGGTATCGACGAATACGACATCATACCGCTCGAGCGCGCCATGGAGCTGGCCGATGCCTCGGCTGCACGCGGCGTTGGTCACTACTCGCTCGTCACGAGCGGACGCCGTGTCGCTCCGGCCGACATCGAAAAGTTCTGCTCGATTTTCCGCTCCATAAGAGCCCGTCATCCGAAGCTGCGTCTGTGTGCGTCGATGGGCCTGCTCGGCCCCGAAGCCCTCAAGGCTCTTTGGGAGGCCGGAGTCGACCGTTATCACTGCAATCTTGAGACCTCGGCCGACTATTTCCCCGAACTCTGCACGACCCACACCCACGCCGATAAACTCGCCACGATTGCAGCAGCCCGCGAGGTGGGCATGGAGGTGTGCAGCGGCGGCATAATAGGCATGGGCGAGACGATGGAGCAGCGCTTGCAGCTGGTGCGCGAGGCGTGTGCCGCCGGAGCCATGTCTGTACCGGTCAATATACTCAACCCGATTCCGGGTACGCCGCTGGGCGACGTAGAGCTGCTCGATGAAGTCGAAATCGTGCGCACCGGGGCCTTGATGCGTTTTGTGGCGCCTGACGTCTGGCTGCGGTTCGCCGGCGGACGCGCGCGCATGTCGGCGTCCTCGGTCGAGCGCATGCTCACCGGAGGTATTAACGGTGCAATGATCGGCGACCTTCTGACCACGGCCGGCAATCGTCCGCACGACGATTTCGTGACATTCGCCCGTCTCGGATTTGAAACAAATTAAGATTGTGAGGCTTAGCGGAATTTAACAGTTTTAAGTTAAAATNGCTTCGGNNTGCCTCAANNTGATAAANACCGTTAAAACTTATCAATAAATTGAATAATAGTTGATTGACATCTATCTATGATGTAACTTTGCAAAGTAGNTTTTNCATAGGATTAGATTTCAANGTTAAAAAAATTGAGCCTGCTCTCACCGTGACGGTGTGAGCAGGTCTTTTTTCAGGGCTTGACGTAAAACAATCGGGGCGGATAAAGCATTTTAATTAAAATTATTATCCTCTCTGACAATAATCCGTTATCAACATAGACTGTTTATGAAAAAGCTTTACAGAAGATTTTACGTGAAGTCNTTANTGCGCGCTCTACTGGCAGTTCAGGCCATTACGATTGGTGCGATTGGCGCGTCGGCCGCCGAATCGGTATATAATTATAAGGTGGAGTTTGTATTCATGGGACTGAAAAAGACCGCTGCTAATGCAAGCGTGGTTGTCAACAGTGACGGGACAAACTTTACCGGCACACTCAAAGGTCACAGTATCGAGTGGGGCGGAAAGATTTATGCCGTCTGCGACACACTGGTGGCCACTATAAATCCCTCAGGTGGTTCACTTCCTGTCCGCGAGGCGGTGAGCTATAAGAAAGGCTGGTATTTCAAAACCACTGAATCNGACGGCGCTTCGGGCCCATACGATTCATCCAATCCCGCTTTCTACCGCAACACCGACGGTCAGGGCGAACTCGACGCATCGCCCGAGACGATGGAGGCCGTAAGCATCACGGCCGATATGCTCGCTATGTTTAACATCTATGGCCAGATTCCATTCGATACGCTTGAGCAGAACCGCGAATACCTTCTGTCGGTCGAAATGCCCGACGGTAGCCGTCAGCACATGATTCTCCGCTATTTCGGTGAGTCCAAATATAAAATCAACGGCAACGAATATCCGTCCTATTCTACCGAATTCGAGTATTATTACAACGGCCGTCCTTCGGGCTATACGGTTAGCTGCGAAGTGGCGCGCGACAGCCGCGTACCGCTCGTTTTCAGCAGTAAGCTGATGATTGGTCACGTTGCCATGGTCTACGAACCGTAGGCTGAATCTGCTCCGAAGAACTTATCGTTCGGACAATTCGGACTTGTCAGATGGGTCTGAATTGTCCGAACTTTTAAATAGAGAAGTAGCGGGCNANNGGNGAGGCGAGGTAGAAGCCGGCCACGGAGGAGGATGGTGAGAGTGCTCCGTTGGCCGTCACGGTCAGGCCTATTGCTTCGGGGACGAGATGGCGCATGAGGGTGTGCATCAGCTGTTGGTCGGGGAGTGAGGGATAGCCCACTGCCGGACGGATTCCGCGGTAGCGTCCCTGCCGGATGGCGGTGAAGTCAAGCGGCTCGTCGGGGGCGTAGCCCCACAGACGGGTTCTGACCTCTCGGTGCAGCCATTCGCTTGTGGCCTCGGCCAGACGGTCGGCTACGGATTGCATCAGCAGACGGCGATAGGCATCGTCGGTCGATTCGATTATTTTGCGTATTTCAGTGCCGATAGTGACGGCGAAGCAGCCTATATAGTCTCCGGCAGGAGCCACGAAGTCGCTGAGCGCGAGCAGCCGGTCGCGGCCCGATGCCGGACGCTGACGGGGGGTGGCGATGGTGTCTATAGGCGTGACGATGGCTTCGGCGGTGCCTCGGGCTGGATAGAATGACGTCTGGCACCACATTGTGGCGCCTGCAGACTCAAACTCCGAGATTATGCGCTGTGCGTCGGCCCGGAGCTCATCGGATTCAGGGCTTGCGGGGCGAACTTTCCACGTGTTGAAAAAGTAGATCCAGTTTATATATGGTTCAATTTCAGCTACGGCTACAGGGTCGAGGGTTTTCACACCGGTGAATGTCGGTGGCGTGATGGCTTCTGCATCCCATGCTTTTACGGGGCCGGCAGAAGACGCCGGGTCGTTTACAGCTCGATCGCGCTCGTAGTCGGCCGCTAACTGCTGCTGACGCTCTTTGATTGCCTGCTTTTCAGATTCGAAATCGCGGATCAATCGTGAGGCAACGACCGGATCCTGCGACGCATCGGCCACGCGCACCACCAGTCCGTCGGGTCCGTAGGCCGGAGCAAGCATCAGGGCCGTGTGGAGCTCCGATGTGGCGGCGCCGCCCACAAGCACCGGCACCGTCAGCCCCTCGCGGCGCATAGCGCCGAGCGTGCGGGCCATCTCCTCGAGCGATGGCGATATGAGGCCGCTAAGCCCTACGAATACGGGATTATGTTCTTTTACCGCTTTGATTATGGCGGCTGTCTCAACCTGCACTCCGAGGTCGATTACCTCGAAATTATTGCATTGCAACACAACGGCGGCAATGTTTTTGCCTATGTCGTGAACGTCGCCTCTGACCGTAGCGAGCACTACGGTGCCTTTCGACGAGCCGCGGCTGGCTCCGCTTTCGAGCATGGGTCGCAGGATGTCGACGGCTCGATGCATTGTGCGCGCGCTTTTCACCACCTGCGGCAGAAACATCTTACCGCTCTCAAACAGCGCGCCGACGCGTTCCATGCCTTTCATCAGCGTGTCTTCAACCACGGCGTTAGCGCTTCCGGCGCGCTCTACCGCCAGCGGAAGGTCTGCAGCAAGGCAGGAGTCATCGCCGCGTTGCAGGGCAAGGATTATGCGCTCCTCAGGCGTTGTGGGGGCTACCTCGTCGGAGTGGGAGGGGGTGGATGGCGAAGCCGACGCATCGCCGGTGATTGTCGGAGCGGCAGCGGCGAGGCGCTCGCCAGCGTCGGGACGGCGCAGCAGGATTGCGTCTTCGATAAGTTCGAGCGGTCCGGCCGCTATGTCGGCATACTGCACTTTGGTGCCGGGGTCGACAATCGCCATTGTCAGTCCGGCCTTTACGGCGTGGTAGAGCATCACGGCGTGCATGGCTTGCCGCAGATAGTTATTGCCACGGAAAGCAAACGAAAGATTGCTCACGCCTCCGCTGGTTTTCACTCCGGGCAGATTAGTGTGAATCCACTCTACGGCGCGGATGAAATCGAGGGCGTAGGCGTCGTGTTCGGCTATGCCCGTGGCGATGGTCAGCACATTGGGGTCAATCACTATATCACGCGGCGCGAATCCGCACTCTCGGGTGAGTATGCGGCAGGCGCGTTCGGCTATAGCTATTTTCCGATCGTAGGTGGTGGCCTGCCCCTCTTCGTCGAAGAGCATCACGACCACGGCGGCGCCGAAGCGGCGGATTGTGCGTGCCTGAGCTGCAAACTCTTCCTCTCCGTGTTTGAGCGAGATTGAGTTGACCACGGCCCGGCCACCAATATTTTTCAGCGCTTCCTCGATGGTGGGGAAGTCGGAGGAATCAATCATCCAGGGGAGCGATGCCGTCAGCGGGTCGCTACCGAGTGCGCGCAGGAAGCGGGCCATTTCGGCGCGTGAGTCGAGCAGACCGTCGTCCATGTTGATGTCGAGTATCATGGCGCCGTCGGTCACCTGACGCCGGGCTATCGATAGGGCTTCGTCGATGTTACCCTCCTTAATCAGTCGCAGAAATTTGCGGCTTCCCGCCACATTGCAGCGCTCGCCTACGTTGATAAACCCGCGGTCGTCGCCGAACGCTTCAAGTCCGGCAAGCCATGGCAGGGCGGCTGCGGCCGGAATGTGTACTTGGGTTGAGGGCGAGGCTACTTCAGCGGCCAGAGCGGCTATATGGTCCGGAGTCGTACCGCAGCATCCGCCGGCAATGTTGAGCGCACCCTCAGCCAGCAGCTGATGCATGGCGGCTGCGAAATCTTCAGGTGTCAGTGAGTAATTNCCCATGCGGTCGGGCAGTCCGGCGTTGGGATAAAATATGACCGGAAATGGCGATGTCGCCGCCAGTTCCCTGACCGCCTCGGCGAGCCCGTCGGGCCCGGCCGAGCAGTTGTAGCCTAAGGCCAGCGGCCCAAAAGGCGCAATCGTGGCGAGGATGGCTGNCGGGGTATGGCCGCTCAGTATGCGGCCCGACGCATCGGAGAGTGTGAACGAGAATACAAGCGGTGTATCGTTGCCGAGCTCGTCCATGGCGCGGCGCGAGCCTACGGCGGCGGCTTTGGCGTTGAGAAGGTCAAAAGCTGTCTCAATCAGCAGAAAGTCAGCTCCGCCTTCGATTAGCCCCAATGCCTGCTCGCGGTATGCGTCGGCAAGAGCGTCGAAACTGACAGCGCGTGCCGACGGGTCGTCGACATCGACCGGCAGCGAAGCCGAGAGCGCTGTAGGGCCCATGGCNCCGGCCACGAAGCGCGGCCGCTCGGGAGTCGACGCTGCGTCGGCCTCGCGTCGGGCTATCCGGGCTCCGGCGCGGTTGATTTCGCGAACGAGATGGTCGGTGGCGTATTCGCGCTGCGAGAGGGCGTTGGCGTTGAATGTGTTTGTCTCGATTATATCGGCTCCGGCTTCAAGATAGGCGCGGTGGACGGCGCTCACAAGGTCGGGGCGCGACAGACAGAGTATATCGAAGTTGGCGGCAAGCGGGCGCGTGTGGGTCAGGAAGCGGCGCGAGCGCACGGCTCCTTCGTCGAGGCGCATGCGCTGAAACATCACGCCTGTGGAGCCGTCGAGGGTGAGCACGCGGCTTTCGAGCGCCTCGCGGAGCGTGGCGGCGCGTCGTGGCGTGGCTGACGGAGCGGCTGACGGACTGTTGTTCATCACTTGGTAAAATTTCCCCAAAGGTAGTAAAAAAATGCGGGTACGTCAGTAGATTTCGCGGGCTATGGCAGCCACGGAAGCTACGGCGTGCATGGAGTAGAAATGGATGCTCGGCACACCGGCCTGACGCAATTCGCGTCCTTGACGCGTGCCCCACTCGATACCTGCGCGGCGCACGTCCTCATCGGTCTTGCACGCAAGCAGCATCTCCGACAGTTCTTCGGGAAAATCGATGTGGAAGATGCGGGGTAGAAGCGAGATGTGGCGCAGCGAGGTCAACGGTTTCAGTCCGGGAACGATAGGAACGGTTATGCCGATTTCACGCGCACGCTTGACAAAGTCGAAGAAGCGGGCGTTGTCGAAAAACATCTGAGTGACGATGTACTGAGCGCCGGCATCGACTTTCGCTTTAAGATTCTGCAGGTCGACCGACAGGTTCATAGCTTCCTCATGTTTTTCGGGATAACCGGCAACGCCGAATGTGAACGGCGGGAATATCGGGTTGGTCTTTGTGCCGTCGGCAAGTATGCCCTGATTGAAGTCCTCGACCTGACGGGCGAGCGAGATGGCGTGTTCGTGACCGTCGGGGCTGGCGGTAAATGTAGCGGCATTGCGCTCGCGGTCGCCGCGGAGCACCAGAAGGTCGGTGACGCCCAGATAGGAGAGGTCAATCAGCTGGTCCTCTATTTCGCCGCGGCTGTATTCGCCGCAAATCAGGTGTGGCACAGGACGCACACCGAATCGCTCGCGAATTACGGCTGCTATGGCCACGGTGCCGGGGCGCTTGGTCGATGTGACAACTTTATAGGTGCCTCCTCCCACATGGCGGTAGCTCACTTCGGTGCGATGGGTAGTGATGTTGATGTATGCCGGGTCAAACTCCATCAGGCGTTCAATGTCGGAGTAGGTGCTGTCGATGCTGCGCCCGCGCAGGGGCGGCAGAATCTCGAATGAGAACGCCGTGGGGTGGTCCGATGCCAGAAATGATGCTACGCTTTCCATGATTGCGGGTGGGTGTTAGATTTTGTCGAGAGCCTGTGCGAGG
>WFLX010046087.1_pt1 | contig 12744 bp, 8 predicted proteins | sample 4967041 | NCBI WGS metagenome assembly WFLX01 (sample SAMN12857096, study PRJNA449069) | gut metagenome | isolation source: stool from male and female vole | host: Microtus ochrogaster | place: USA:Florida | collected 2017 | reverse complement strand
GAAAGTGACAGAAATAACACAGANGCGCTCAGGAAANATATTGTGAGCGAGTCTCCGGTCAATGCCTCGGGCGGCAGTCCGGGAGCCAACCCAACAACACCGGTCGAGCGNGACCGGCGGAAANCAAACAAAAAGCACTTAGGTGGCCATAGCGCAAGGGATCCACCTCTTCCCATTCCGAACAGAGAAGTTAAACCTTGCCACGCCGATGATACTGCGAAAGTGGGAAAGTAGGTAACCGCCCCCTTCAAGGAGCGCCGACACAGACATCCAGTCAGTGCCGGCGCTCTCTTCATTTTCAGCCTGACGGAGCAAATTAGTCTGATTAGTCATAGTAGTCTGATTGGACCAATTGCTACCGCTAAGGAAAATTTCGTATCTTTGCAGAGTTTATACCAGATATATTTCATCATACACTTATATGTCAATCGACAATATCATATCGAAGGCTATCGCCGCGGCTCTGAAGGAGCTCTACGGTCTTGATGTCAATCCTGATTCGGTCCAGGTTCAGGCAACCCGCAAGGAGTTTGAGGGGGATCTGACGGTTGTTGTTTTCCCATGGGTCAAGGCTGCCCGCAAGAGTCCGGAGGCTGTCGGCAAGGAGATAGGCAGCTGGCTTGAGGCTAATGAGCCGGCCGTAGCATCGACTAATGTCGTTAAGGGTTTTCTGAATATTGTTATCGAGCCTTCTTTCTGGGGCGCTGTCCTCCGCCACATCGAGAGCGAGCCCGAGTGGGGCCTTAAGGCTGCTACCGATGCTTCTCCGCTCGTTATGGTTGAGTATTCGAGCCCTAACACCAACAAGCCTCTCCATCTGGGACACGTCCGCAACATCCTGCTCGGACACTCGCTCTCGAAGATACTCGCTGCGTGTGGCAACCGTGTTGTCCGCACGAATATTGTCAACGACCGCGGCATCCATATCTGCAAGTCGATGCTTGCGTGGAAAAAGTGGGGTAATGGTGCTACTCCCGAGTCGACAGGAAAGAAGGGTGATCATCTGATCGGTGACTTTTATGTGGCTTTTGACAAGCACTACCGCGCCGAGGTCAAGGAGCTCATGGAGAAAAACGGTATGACCAAGGAGGAGGCNGAGGCCGCTTCACCNCTGATGGCTGAGGCCCGCGCCATGCTCCGCGCATGGGAGGCCAAGGATCCNGAGGTACGCTCNCTNTGGGAGATGATGAATAATTGGGTGTATGCCGGNTTCGATGCNACCTANGAGCGTATGGGTGTAGGCTTTGACAAGATCTATTATGAGAGCCAGACTTATCTTGAGGGCAAGGAGAAGGTGCTCGAGGGGCTGGAGAAGGGCCTGATGTACCGCAAGGACGACGGATCTGTCTGGGCTGATCTCACTGATGCGGGTCTCGACCATAAACTCCTTCTCCGTTCCGACGGCACTTCGGTGTATATGACTCAGGATATAGGCACTGCCAAGCTCCGCTATCAGGATTTTCCCATCGACAAGATGATCTATGTGGTGGGCAATGAGCAGAACTATCATTTTCAGGTTCTCTCGCTGCTTCTCGACCGCCTNGGCTTCTCGTGGGGCAAGGATCTCGTGCATTTCTCTTACGGNATGGTCGAGCTCCCNGAGGGCAAGATGAAGAGCCGCGANGGCACTGTAGTAGATGCCGATGACCTGATGGACGAGATGGTCAATACGGCCAGAGCCGTCAGCGAGGAGCTCGGCAAGCTCGACGGCCTGACCACAGAAGAGCGCGATGCAATCACCGAGGCCATCGGTCTGGGNGCNCTNAAATATTTCCTCCTGAAGGTTGATCCGCGAAAGAACATGACCTTCAATCCGAAGGAGAGCATCGACTTCAACGGNAATACGGGACCTTTCATCCAATACACATACGCCCGCATCCGCTCCCTGCTCCGCAAGGCTGCCGAGGCCGGCATGACCATCGGCGACTACACGGCGGCTGTGCCCGGCGAGCGTGAGGTGACCCTTATCCAGCGTCTGGCCGATTTCCCCTCGGTCGTTGAGGAGGCTGGACGCAACTACAGCCCGGCGCTTATCGCCAATTATGCTTACGATCTCACCAAGGAGTACAATCAGTTCTATCACGACTGCTCGATCCTGAAGGAGGAAAACGAAGCCGTGCGCTCCCTGCGTCTGGCCCTCAGCGCTGTCACTGCGCGCACTCTCGCAGCGGCCATGGATCTCCTCGGCATCACGATGCCTGAGAGAATGTAAGTTAAATAATCCTAACGGAATGTCGGTTTTGGCTTTTCAAGCGTATTAAAAGAAGTGACATTCACTGTTATTCACACATTCCACCACAACTTAAAAAAACGATAGATATAATGAACAGCTACAATCTCCCTCCCGAATATCATGCCGATCCGCGTCAATCTATGTCGCTCGACACCCGCGTGAGCCGTATCATGCGCTCGGTCTATGTCAAGATGACCCTCGGCCTCCTCGTCACAGCCCTCACATCGCTGTGGTGCTACTCCACTCCCGCCGTGATCAGTTTCTTTGCTGCCCACTCGGCCACCATGTGGATCCTCATGCTGCTTGAAGTCGGTCTGGTGATCGGCATCTCGGCCGGCATCAACCGCCTGAGCTCGCCCACGGCCTCTCTGCTGTTTTATCTCTTTGCAGTGGTCAACGGCCTGATGCTGTTTCCGATCTTCATGGTCTATACGCATACTTCAATAGCCAAGACATTCTTCATCACCGCCGGCACGTTTGGCGCCATGAGCATCTTCGGCTACACCACCTCGCAGGATCTCACCAAATGGGGCAGTTTCCTCTTCATGGCTCTCATAGGCCTCATCATTGTCTCGGTGGTCAATATCTTTGCCCATTCATCCACTCTCGAATGGATCATCTCCGGTGCAGGAGTGCTCATCTTCATCGGCCTCACCGCATGGGACACCCAGAAGGTGAAGCAGATGGCTGCCATGGCTCCCGCTGAGGCAACGGGCCGTCTGGCCACGATCGGCGCCCTGAGCCTCTACCTCGATTTCATCAACCTTTTCCTCTACCTGCTCCGTTTCTTCGGCAGCAACCGCGATTGATTGCGCAATGAAGATAGCACTGATNGGATATGGCAAGATGGGCCATATCATTGAGCGTATCGCGCGTGAGCGCGGCCATGAGATTGTCTCGGTCATTGATGTAGACAATCAGGGTGATTTCGAGTCCGAGGAATTTCGCTCGGCCGATGTGGCAATCGAGTTTACCACCCCGGCCACTGCCGTTGACAACTACCGCAAGGCATTTGCGGCCGGTGTACCGGTAGTGTCGGGATCGACCGGATGGACAGCCCGCTGGGACGAAGTGGAGAAAATGGTTGCCGACAGCGATGCGACTCTGTTCTGGACTTCCAATTTCTCTGTTGGAGTCAACATATTCTTNGAGCTTTCGCGCCGTCTGGCGCGGCTTATGCAGCCTTTCCCCCAGTATCGCCCGTTCATGACCGAGACCCATCATATCCACAAGCTCGATCATCCGAGCGGCACTGCCGTGACTCTGGCCGAGGATATTGTTGACGCACATCCGCGTATCAACTCATGGTCTGAGGATGTCCCTGCTGCCGACGACGTGCTTGTCGTAAGTCATATACGCCAAGGCGAGGTGCCGGGCATCCACACGATTACATGGGATAGCCCGGTCGACTCAATCTCGATCACCCACAGCGCCAAGAGCCGCGAGGGCTTTGCCCTCGGAGCGGTGATAGCCGCCGAATGGTTGCCCGGACACAAGGGTATCCAGAACATGGATGCCCTCATGGCCGATATCATCAAACAGTAAGTCAGTCAGCCCCACAAATCCTCTCTATCAGTCAGCCCATCCATCATGCAGAACAACGAACAGACATCCGGCTCCGACGGCCGCAATCTATCATTCAGGGAGCGCATAAGCGAGGTCAAGCCGACCCGCTGGATACGCTTTTCCATCGTGGCCGTAGTGTTTCTCCTCTGGGTGGCCTGGCTCGGCAACTGGTGGGTGGCTCTGTTCCTGCTCCTTCTTTTCGACATATATATCACCGGATATATCCCTTTCACATGGTGGAAAAAGAGCAAGAACAAGAATGTAAGGACCGTGATGAGCTGGATCGACGCTGTCATCTACGCTCTCATCCTTGTATATTTCATCTTCCTCTTTGTAGGGCAGAATTATCAGATCCCTTCATCGTCGCTTGAGAAAACTCTCCTGACGGGCGACTATCTGTGGGTCAACAAGATGGCCTACGGACCGCGTGTGCCCAACACTCCGGTCCATTTCCCCCTTGCCCACAACACCATGCCCATAGTCGGCGGAAAGAGCTATCTTGACTTTCCGGAATGGGACTACCATCGCCTCAAGGGCTACACTTCGATCAAACATGGCGATATCGTAGTGTTCAACTTCCCCGCGGGTGACACGGTTGCCCTCAACATGCAGAATCCCGACTACTACACGCTATGCGAGGTGTTCGGGCGTGATGTGGTCAATTCCTATCCCGATAAGTTCGGCAAGGTGGTTTACCGTCCGGTGGACCGTCGCGAGAACTATGTCAAGCGCTGTGTCGGACTGCCCGGCGACACCCTGACGATCATCGGTGGCAATATATTCATCAATGGTCAGAAACAGGAAATGCCGGCCGACGCGCAATTTAACTATATCTTCCAGATCAATGGTCCGCTCATATCCGACGACGAGCGTGAGAATCTCGGTATAGCGCAGTCCGATCTGTCGCTGCTCAACTCCTCCATCGGGATGGCCGATACCGAAAATCTGGTGCGCCTCGGATTTACCGTGCGTCCCGACGGCTCGGTGCCTCCACTCTATCGCGCGCCGCTCACCACCGGTATGATAGATCAGCTCAAGGCTACCGGCAATCTGCTCAATATCGTCCGCGAAACACCTCAGCAGGGTGGCGAGTATCTCTTCCCAAAGGGGATTGCCGATGGATGGACACGCTCGGACTACGGCCCGCTATGGATCCCGGCCAAAGGCACCACGATACCGCTCACCGAGGAGAACTGGCTGCGCTACAACCGCATNATCCGCAACTACGAGCATCACCCAGAGGCATATTTCGACACCGCCTCGCAGACCGCCTATATCGACGGCAAACCGGCGCGTGAATACACCTTCGGCATGGACTATTACTTCATGATGGGCGACAACCGCGACAACTCGCTCGACTCCCGCTACTGGGGTTTTGTTCCGGAAGATCATATCGTGGGTCGCCCCGAAAGAGTCCTTATCTCCTTTGATCAGGACAAGAGCTTCCCCTTCAATATCCGCTGGAACCGCATCTTCCACAACGCCCGTTCGTGAGCCATCCTCTGATCANATACCCCTCCGGCTCCACGCTTATCCTGCCGCCGCGTCTCCTTCCGCCCGCCGGCTATTACGCTCTCCTGTCCCGTTATCCTCACACCGTCATCGCCTGGGGTGGAAAATTTGACCGTTCGGTCAAGGACACCCATCGTTTCACGATAGCCGACACCCGCGGCCCTCTGACCCTAACCGTACCGGTGGCAAAGCCGCGGGCCGATGCCCGTTGGGCCGACGTGGAGCTCAGCGATCATGGCCGATGGCAGGAGACGATGCCCATTGCCCTTGAGAGCGCCTATGGGCGGACTCCATTTTTTGAATTTTACGCCGACCGCCTCCTTCCGATCATATCCGAAGCCCGCGGCGGCCACAAACTCAAGGACTTCGCCGCACGACTCGACACCGTAGTCCGAAAAATCCTGGGCCTTGATGAGCAAGTCATCGACCATTCATCCTCTGCAATAAGCCGCAAAGACCTTCCCGACCTCCCCGCCATAGCCCCATATTGGCAAGTAAGGGCCGANCGCCTCGGCTTTATCTCCGGCCTCAGCATCCTCGACCTCATCTTCAACCTCGGCCCGGAAGCCCCCCTCCGCCTCCACTCATCCTTGACAACATTATAATAATAAAGAATTATGAGTGATATAGTAAAAATTGAAGAAGTTAAAAGAACATTAGTGTTATTGAGAGGTCAGGAAGTGATTTTGGCTTCAGATGTTGCTAAACTCTATGGAGTAGAGACCAAAATAATAAATCAGGCTGTGAGAAACAATCCTGATAAATTTCCACAAGGGTTTGTTTACGAGCTGACAAAAGAAGAATGGACTGTTCTAAGGTCAAAATTTTTGACCTTAGAACCTAAACCGGGCAAAGGACAGCATCCAAAATATCTGCCAAAGGCATTTACGGAGAGGGGTCTGTATATGCTGGCCACAATCCTGAAAAGTCCTGTAGCCACTCAAACCACGCTAGCTATTGTAAACACTTTTGCTGAAGTCAGGGAATTGAAACGCAAACTGCTGGAAATGCACGACTCCAATTCTCAGGAGGAGAAGAAGCAAGGTATGGCCCGCATAGGGGATATNCTGGCAGATCTCATAATGCCCGATATGGAGACCACCGAAACNCAGTCGTCACTTGAATTCAATTTCGTTTTCGGTAAATTGAAACATTCCGTTACCCGACAAAGGAAAACTGACACCGGCGATATCATTCTTAAGGAAAAAGTAGAGTTTGCTAAAAGATTGCTTGCTAAAGGTTTCACTATGGACGAAATCACCGAATTATCGGGCATCACTGAAGCCGACAGGCAAAGACTGGAATCTTTTGCAACGCAAGCCAAAGCCTGAGTACGGACTATTGCCATAAGATGTCATGCTGATCCTACGGCTGAGTGTCATTTCCACCCGGGTGATGCATGATATTTTTTATTTATTCAGGCATTGAATTTGGTTTGCATATTTCTCGGTTTTGCGTTATCTTTGCAGAAATCATGTCAACTCGTATGACCGAGTGTATCATTTAACCTAACAAATCCCATGAAAACAAGTCAGACAGCGGTTGCCGCGGGCAGCCAGAAAAGCTACTATCCCTGGGTTGTCGTAGGACTCCTGTGGATTGTGGCGTTACTTAACTACATGGATCGTCAGATGCTCTCTACGATGCAGGCAAACATCGCTCTCGATATTCCTGCTCTGAGAAATGCCGAGGCTTTCGGCGCGCTCATGGCCATCTTCCTCTGGGTCTACGGTATCGCAAGCCCCTTCTCGGGCGCTGTGGCCGACCGTATAAGCCGCAAATGGCTCATTGTAGGGTCGCTCGGCGTGTGGTCGGGTGTCACTTATGCCATGGGCTACTGCAACGACTTCCACCAGCTCATGTGGCTCCGCGGCGTGATGGGTATCAGTGAGGCTCTCTATATCCCCTCGGCTCTGTCGCTTATCGCCGACTATTTCACCGGCAAGGGACGATCGCTTGCCATCGGTCTTCACATGACGGGCCTCTACTGCGGTCAGGCTCTCGGCGGCTTCGGCTCGCTCGTGGCCACGACCTGGTCATGGCAGGCCACTTTCCACTGGTTCGGTATCATCGGTGTGGCCTATGCCGTTGTTCTCATATTCATGCTTCGCGAAAAGAAGGATCGCGGGGCGGCGGCCTCCGTGGCAAAGGCCTCCAAGCCTAAATCCGAGTCGGTGATCCAGTCGTTTGCTGTCGTGTTCTCCAACGTGGCTTTCTGGGTTATCCTGTTCTTCTTCGCATCCAGCTCTATCCCCGGATGGGCCACCAAGAACTGGCTCCCGACCCTGTTCCACGAAAATCTTAACCTGAGCATGGAGTGGGCAGGCCCGATGGCTACTCTCACCATCTCCATCGCGAGCTTTATCGGCGTGATGGTCGGTGGCCCGATGAGCGACCGCTGGGTCAAGAAGAATGTCCGCGGACGTATCTACACCAGCGCCATTGGTCTTGCCCTGATGATCCCCGCCCTCGTGTTTATCGGACTCGGCCAGAGCGCATGGCTCTCGATTCTCGCCGGATTGTTCTTCGGCGTGGGCTACGGTATGTTCGACTCCAACAATATGCCTATCCTCTGCCAGTTTGTTTCNTCGCGCCAGCGCGCCATGGCNTACGGCTTCATGAACTCGCTCGGNGTTATCATGGGCGCCATCACTACTCAGCTGCTCGGCGGGTTGGCCAACAGTGTCGGCCTCGGCATCTGCTTCGCTCTCATGGGTGGCATCCTCGTCATCGCCCTCATCCTTCAGCTCTCGGTGCTCCGTCCGAAATACGACGACAAGGACCAGGAGGAGCTCTCTGCTGCCGATAATCTCGCGGCTGAAACCATCGAGGCTTAATTCCTCTTCTTTAACATACGCAACAACCCATGTCATAATCCTACCGGAGCGCGCTCCGGTAGGATTATGACGTTAACCTCTCCCGTTCAGGACGTGATGAAACGTTGTCTCCTTTCTGCCATAGCGGCAACAGTGATGTCGGTTGCCGCAGCATCTCCGGAGCCCACTCCCGCCGCCCCGCCAGTTGATTCCCTCATTGCTGAGGGAGTGCCGGCGCAGCTTGCCAGTATGCGTAAGAGCTGCATCGACAGTCTGCGTTATGAGTTATTTCTTTCGGTGCCTCCGGAGCGCTCAGGGCGAGTGACGGGGAGGGAGACAATATCCTTTGATTACAGCGACGGTTCATCGCAGCCGCTTCTGCTCGACTTCACCGGCGGCTGCGACAATGTCGCTTTGCTCGAAGTAAACGGCCATGGAGCGGAGCCCGACTGCCGGAACGAGCATATAGTGATTCCGGGCGGCATGATGCGCCCGGGTCGCAATGAGATAAAGGTGGAGTTTACCGCGGGCGACCGTTCGCTCAACCGTCGCGACGATCTTATGTACACCCTTTTCGTGCCTGATCGCGCACGCACCGTGTTTCCCTGCTTCGATCAGCCCGATCTCAAGGCAACCTATCAGCTCACACTCGAGATCCCTGAGGAGTGGAAAGCGGTGTCGAACACCGGTATTATCTCAGACACCGTCGTCGGCAACGGTCGCCGACGCATAGGCTTCGGANCCACCGAGCCCCTGAGCACCTATCTGTTTGCTTTCTCGGCCGGACGCTTCGAGCACGAGAGCCATGAGCGCGACGGCATGACCATAGGCGTATATCACCGCGAGACCGACTCGCTGCGCGTGAGTCAGATTCCTGAGATTTGCGACATAGTGTTCGATGCCCTCCGCTGGCAGGAGGAGTTCACCGGCTGCCCATATCCCTTCGCCAAGTATGATCTCGTGATTCTTCCCGGATTTCAGTTCGGAGGCATGGAGCATACCGGAGCGACATTCTACAACGACGGACAGACCTTTCTGTCGGCCAATCCGACTGCGGCCGAGATCCTTCGCAGGACGCAGCTGATTGCCCACGAGACAACCCACATGTGGTTTGGCGACTACATTACCATGAAATGGTTCAACGACGTGTGGACCAAAGAGGTGTTTGCCAACTACTTCGGAGCCGAGATTACCCGCAGCCTCCTTCCCGAGTACAACCACGACCTCGAATGGATGCGCACCTACATGGGCGCGTCGCTCGCCGAAGACCGCACTCCCGGCGGCACAGCCATACGTCAGAACCTCGACAATCTGCGAGATGCCGGGCTCATCTACAATAATATCATCTACAACAAAGCGCCCGTGATGCTCGTGAAGCTCGTTGAGTTTATGGGGCGCGACGCCTTCCGCGATGCTATCCGCGAATATGTGGCTGAATATGGCTACGGCAACGCCACCTGGGACGACCTTGTAGAGATCCTCAGCCGCCACACCGACAAGGATGTCAAGGCGTTCAGCGATGTATGGGTTTACCGCCCCGGCCTCCCTACGGTCGACTTCGCTCTCAATGACAATGCCCTCGTATGCCGTCAGGCTGATCCACGGGGCAACGGTAGCCTATGGCCGCAGAGCCTCACGGTCTGGGTAGGCAACGATGCTGGAGGTAGCACACTCGATCTGATCTTCGAGCCGGCCGACAGCGTGGTGTCGCTCCCGCTTCCCCCGGGGCTGCCATCGGGTGAGCTGCATATCGTCCCCAATTCCGACGGTCGAGGCTACGGACTGTTTCGCGCTCCGGCTGCCGACCGCGAGTGGCTCATGGACCGGTTGGCCACCGGCGATGTGGCATCCATATTCGGCCCTGAAGGGGAGCTGGCCGCTATGGTCAACCTCAACGAGTGCTGGATGGCCCGGCTAATCGACACTGATGACTGGCTCAACCTCATCCTCAGCCGCCTCGCTGCCGAGACTAACAATGTGGCTGCAACGGCTCTCACAGGGTATCTATCCATGCCGCTTGCCGACACTGCCGGAGACGAGCGCGAAGCCTACGAGAAGACTCTTCTCGACCTGAGCGGCAATCATCCGCTGCCGTCGGTGCGCACTGCCATGCTGCGCTTGCTTAGCAATGCGGGTGAAACCGACTCAACCCTTGCGGCGCTCAACCTCATCTGGGAGCAGGGTAAGTCGCCATTGCTATCGGAGACCGATTTCATGAATCTGGCCTATACATTGGCCGCGGCCTATCCCGATCGTCACGACGAGATCATAGCCACGCAGCGCGACCGCCTGACCAATCCCGACCGTATCCGTCAGTTCGATTTCGTGAGCCGCGCCGTGGCTCCGACACGCGAGGAGCGCGACAGTTTCTTCAACGAATTGCTCGACAGCCGCAACCGCGAGGTCGAGCCCTGGACCCTCAAGGCACTCGGTCTGCTCAACAAGCCTCGCAATGTGGGCGCTACGGCGGGATATATACGGGCCGGACTCGAAGCCCTTCCCGATGTGAAGCTAACGGGCGACATCTTCTTCCCCGCCAACTGGAGCCGCACCCTTCTGTCGGACTACCGCAACGAAGAAGCCCGGCGCGAAGTCGAGAACTATCTCGCCACGGCCGGGATCATTCCGTTGCTCAGAAACAAGGTGCTTATCGCTGCTTATCCTCTGTTTCGCTGACCGCGATGCGATCGAGCGACGTCATCCATACCGACGATGAAGCATCCGACGGCATACGCCAGTCGCCTCGGGGCGACAGACACACGCTGCCAACCTTAGGACCGTCGGGGAGACACGAGCGCTTGAACTGCTGGGCGAAGAAGCGGCGGAAGAATACCCGCATCCACTTTAGTATCAGCGCCTGAGAGGCATATTCGCTCCCCTCGAAGGCCTTGCAGGCAAGGATGAATATGCGTTCGGGCGAGAAGCCGAAGCGGAGCGTGTAGTAGAGGAAGAAATCGTGGAGGATATATGGCCCTACGGTATCTTCGGTCTTCTGCGCTATGGTTCCGTCGGCCTCCGGGGGCAGCAGCTCCGGGCTGACGGGGGTGTCGATGATGTCGGCGAGAGTGGCGGCCACCGTGTCGTCGCCGTCGGCTTTGGCGCGTGAGGCAAACCACTCNACGAGATAGCGNACGAGCGTTTTGGGCACTCCCGCATTGACTCCATACATCGATATATGATCGCCGTTGTAAGTGGCCCATCCNANNGCNAGTTCCGACAGATCGCCCGTGCCGAGCACTATGCCTCCCGTCTGGTTGGCAATGTCCATCAGGATCTGGGTGCGCTCGCGTGCCTGCGAGTTCTCATAAGTGATGTCGCGCACCGACGGGTCGTGGCCGATGTCGGAGAAATGTTGGTTCACCGCTGCCGCTATGGGCACCTCGCGGATAGTCACACCAAGCCCGCGCATGAGGGTAATGGCATTGTCGTAGGTGCGGTCGGTGGTGCCGAATCCGGGCATNGTAACCCCGATGATTCCTTTTCGTGACAGTCCGAGAGAGTCGAATGTCCTTACGGCCACAAGGAGAGCGAGGGTAGAGTCGAGGCCTCCCGATATGCCCACGGTGAGGCTCCGGGCATGGATGAAGTCGAGGCGCCGGCGCAATCCGGCGGTCTGGATGTTGACGATCTCCGTGCAGCGGCGGTCGCGGTCGGCGGATGCGGCGGGTACGAAGGGTCGGGGATCTACGTATCGGTAGAGCGGGAGCAGGGAGGTATCGTAGATAAAGTTGCGATCAGGCAGTGGATGAGGCGAGATCCCGGCAGCAGCTGCCGAGTCGGCGAACGATGAGGTGTGGATCCTGTCGCGCTCTATGGCCTCGATGTCGATGTCGGCAATCACATAGCGGTCGTCGGGGTCCCAGCGGTTGTTCTCACACAGCATTGCGCCGCGTTCGGCAATAAGGGTCTTGCCCGAATACACAAGATCGGTCGTCGACTCGCCGTAGCCCGCCGAAGCATAGGCGTATGCACATAGGCAGCGGGCCGACTGCTGCTCCACGAGTGAGCGCAGATATTCGTATTTACCTATCAGATCGTCGGAAGCCGACAGATTGAGAATGACGTGGGCGCCCGCCATGGCTGCTTTGCCCGACGGCGGCTCGGGTGTCCAGAGCTCCTCGCAAATCTCCACGCCAACCAGCGCTCCGCCACACTCGAAGATGCGGTCCTGACCCTCCGGGCCGGGAGCAAACCATCGGCGCTCGTAAAACTCATTGTAGGTGGGCAGGAATTCCTTTGCCACGATGAGTCTCACCTCACCGCCTGAAATGATCGCGGCGCAGTTGCGGAGCTGAGTCCCGCAGCTGACAGGCACCCCTACGGCAAGGGTGAGGTTCCATCCGCGGCTGGCCTCGGCTATGCGGCGGAGGCCGGAGGCCGCGGCCTGGATCAGCGCTGAGGAATGGAACAGATCGCCGCAGGTGTAGGCGGTGACACATAGCTCGGGCATCACTGCGAGCTCGACGCCTTTGTTGTCGAGCTCGGTGGCGAGGAGAATGATCCCCTCGGTGTTGGCCGCCACATCGGCCACATTGACTGGCGGCACGGCTGCCGCAACTCGAAGAAAACCGTTGGTCACAGTACAGGATTTGTTTTGCGTTGATATAACGACGTCAT
>WFLX010082427.1_pt1 | contig 12748 bp, 11 predicted proteins | sample 4967041 | NCBI WGS metagenome assembly WFLX01 (sample SAMN12857096, study PRJNA449069) | gut metagenome | isolation source: stool from male and female vole | host: Microtus ochrogaster | place: USA:Florida | collected 2017 | reverse complement strand
GATGGCGGGATTGTATGGAGCGATATTTGCCCTGTGCAGCTACTATCTGCAGGTGCGCGACATGCAAACCAAAACTGTTAAGTTCGCGCTTGGAATACCGTTGTTCGTCGGATACTATTTCATCTATAAATGGTTTGCGCGGCGATTGGACAGGATTGCAAAGCAATAACCCCGTTCCCGCATCTTGCCGGGCGGTGGAGCTTGCATAAAACCGAGTCAACCTTTTTCAGTAATGATGTAAAACCAGTTTTGGTTGCGTTTTTTTGGAGCGATTAAAACGAATGTTGTTGAAATTTTGTAGTTTTGCACTCTAAGCCGTTTTAGCTATGTGGTGGAATCCTGAATATTTCAACGTCTTGCTTATAGTCATGTCGGTGCTTGCCGTGATAGTTTTCGTGGCGCTTCACTTCGTTGAGGCGGGTTACGGCATGATGTACACGTGCCGTTGGGGCGCCACTGTGGGCAACCGTCTCGGATGGGTGCTGATGGAGGCGCCGGTGTTTTTTGCCATGGCGGCGCTTTGGTATTGCTCGTCAAGGCGGTTTGAGACGGCTCCCCTCGTGATGTTCCTCCTTTTTGAACTTCATTATTTCCAGCGTTCATTCGTGTTTCCCCTCCTCATAAGGGGCAAGGGGAGGATGCCCGTGGCGATAATTGTCATGGGGGTGGTGTTCAATCTGCTCAACGCCCTGATGCAGGGAGGGTGGATATTCTACGTGTCGCCCGCCGGGCGTTATCCTGAATCGTGGCTCGCCTCGCCTCAATTTGTCCTCGGTACGGCTCTGTTTTTCTTGGGGATGGGCATAAACATCCATAGCGACAGCGTCATTCGTCATCTCCGCGCTCCCGGCGACACCCGCCACTATATCCCTCGAAAAGGGATGTTCCGCTATGTTTCGTCGGCAAATTATTTTGGCGAGTTTGTCGAATGGACCGGTTTTGCTATCCTCACGTGGTCATGGGCGGGCGCGGTCTTCGCCCTTTGGACATTCGCCAATCTCGCTCCCCGTGCGGGTAAGATCCATGAACGCTACCGGCGTGAGTTTGGCGAGGAGTTCACCCGCCTTAACGTGAAAAAGATAATACCTTACATTTATTAATATATGTACGAAAACTCCAAGCTCTTCACTCCGGTCAATATCGGTCCCGTGACGCTGCGAAACCGTGCCATCCGCTCGGCGGCGTTTGAAGGGATGTGCCCGGGCAACAGCCCCTCCCAACAGTTGAAAGACTACCATGTCTCAGTCGCTCAAGGGGGAGTGGGCATGACCACTCTCGCCTATGCCTCGGTGACCCGCAACGGGCTGTCGTTCCCGCGTCAACTGTGGATGCGGCGGGAGATAGTTGAGCCTTTGCGCGACATAACCGATGCCATTCACCGGGCCGGAGCGAAAGCTTCGATTCAGCTGGGGCATTGCGGCAACATGTCCCACAAGTCTACTGCGGGAGAGACGCCTATTTCGGCTACGGGACGCTTCAACATATATTCGCCCACGCCTGTAAGGCGCATGCGCGACGATGAAATCATTGCCATGAGCCGATCATTTGGCGACGCAGTGAGGCTTGCTCGCGACGCGGGAATGGACTGTGTCGAGATTCATGCCGGTCACGGTTACCTTATCAGCCAGTTTCTTTCGCCTTATACCAACCGCCGACGTGACCGTTGGGGCGGTTCGCTAGACAACCGCATGAGGTTCATGAGGCTGTGCATGGAGGAGGTGATGAAAGCCGCCGGAAACGACATTGGGGTTGTCGTGAAGACCAATATGCGCGACGGTTTCAAGGGGGGCGTTGATATCGACGAGGGTATTCTTATCGCCAAGGAGCTTGAAAATCTCGGCGCCCACGCGCTTGTGCTTTCGGGCGNTTTTGTCAGCAAGGNGCCGATGNANGTCATGAGAGGGGAGATGCCTATAGGCGCTCTGACCCATTACATGGACACATGGTGGCTGAAATACGGAGTGAGGATGTTCGGGCGCATGATGATTCCCTCAGTCCCCTATCGGGAGTGCTATTTCCTCGACGATGCCCGCGAGTTCAGGAAAGAGTTGAAGATGCCGCTCATTTATGTGGGAGGCTGCTCGACGCGCGAAGGCATCGAGCGCGCGCTTGATGAGGGATTCGAAGCTGTCCAGATGGCAAGGGCGTTGCTGACGATGCCCGATTTCGTCAACCGCATGAAGCAAGAGGGATTGGAGTCGTCGGGCTGCGAGCATGTCAACTACTGCATCGGCAGGATGTACACGCTTGAAATGGCTTGCCACAAGTGTGTCAAGAATCTGCCCGATTCGTTGAAAAAGGAGATTGAAGAAATAAAATCGCGTCAAAGATGAGATGGGCTTTAGTGACGGGGGCATCGTCGGGAATCGGGCTGGAATTTGCCCGTCAGCTGGCTAAAAAGCGTTTTTCGCTCGTGCTCGTCAGCAATCAGGAGAATGAACTTAAAGAGTGTGCCGAGAGCTTGCGCACCCTTTATTTCGTGGATGCGCTGCCACTCTTCGCCGACCTTTCAAACCCCGATTCAGTGTCGGCGGTCACCGGCTTCCTTAACGAAAAAGGTATTGTGCCCGAGGTGCTGGTCAATAACGCCGGCATATTCGATTTCAAGCAAGTTACCGATATGAGCGCCGTGCGCATCGACACTTATATAGGGCTCCACGTGAGGGCGGTGACGATGTTGAGTGTTGAAATAGGGCGCATGATGGCTGCGCGCCGTCACGGTTATATCCTCAACATGTCGTCCATGTCGTGCTGGATGCCCATGCCGGGGATAGCGCTTTATAGTTCCACTAAGGCTTACATCAGGGCGTTTTCGCGCGCGTTCCGCATCGAGATGAAGGATCAAGGGGTGTCGGTGACTGTCGCATGTCCCGGTGGGATCTCCACGTCGCTGTTCGGACTGTCTGAGCGGTTGCGCCGCTTCGCAGTGAAGATTGGGGTGCTCGTTACTCCCGAGCGTTTTGTGAAGCGTGCGTTGAAGAGGATGTTCCGTCGCAAAGCTCAGTATATCAACGGCGGGCTCAACCGGCTGTCGATCGTTGCGGTCGCATCGTTGCCTGAATGGGCGCGACTGAAGGGGAAGCGTATGGCATTTGACAATAAAAAGAAATGATCAACGGGACATTCATTGTGACAGGAGCCACCGGCGGTATAGGCGGAGCGATTGTCCGGGGACTGATAGAGCGCGGGGTTAGGCATGTGATTTTAGCCTGCCGAAACGCCGACAAGTGCATGAGGCTGATTGACAGTATCGGATCTTGCGGAGCCCGTCTTGAATTCATGCACCTGGATTTGGAATCGTTTTCTTCGGTGAAGCGGTTTGCCGCCGATTGCGCGGCTCGCCGCATCTCGGTTTCCGCTCTTTTCAATAATGCCGGGACGATGCCTGCTGACGCGCGGCTCACCGAAAACGGTTACGAGTCGGCAACCCAGGTCAATTTCCTTTCGGCGGGGATGCTCACGGAACTGCTCCTGCCGTTGATGCCTTGCGGCGCTTCTGTCGTTTTCACTACTTCCATGACAAGGCACATCGCGAGTCTTCGTTCCGACTGGCTTTCATGGGCAATGACCCATCATGGACGGTTCACCACCTATGGGCGCAGCAAACTGATGCTCACCCACTATGCCCTGGACCTTTCCCGACGTCTTGAGGGGATGGGCATTACGGTCAATTGCTCTGATCCGGGAGTGGTGGATTCTGCTATCATCACGATGGGCAATCCGGTTGTCGACAGGCTTGCCGACATGATTGTGCGTCCCATAATCTCAACCCCCGCTCAGGGTGCCAAACCGGCTCTTGACGCTGCGGGCAGCGGACTGACGGGTCAGATTTTCACGTTAATGGGACATGCTCCCATTCCTGAGCGCTACCTGTCGCAGCCGCTTCACTCGCTTCCCCGGTCGGTGATCCATTCCCTGACATCTCTTATGAAATAAGAAGAGCGCCACATTTCTGCGGCGCTCTTGCTCATATTGCAGTAATGGTTAAATGGGATTAACCGTTAACTTTCTTCATGTGAGCGATAAGATCGAGAACCTTGTTAGAGTAACCGATTTCGTTGTCATACCAAGAGATAACCTTAACGAAAGTCGGAGTCAACTGGATACCTGCGTTCTTGTCGAAGATAGAAGTGCGGGGATCGCCGAGGAAGTCGCTTGAAACAACTGCATCTTCAGTGTAGCCGAGGATACCTTTGAGTTCGCCTTCAGAAGCTTCCTTCATAGCAGCGCAGATTTCTTCGTAAGTAGCGGGCTTGNCAAGGTTTACAGTAAGGTCAACAACTGATACNNCGANGNNGGNGACANGCATTGACATANCGGTGAGCTTGCCGTNAAGTNCGGGGATAACTTTACCTACAGCCTTAGCAGCTCCGGTTGAAGAGGGGATGATGTTGCCTGAAGCGGCACGGCCACCACGCCAGTCCTTCATTGAGGGACCGTCAACAGTCTTCTGAGTAGCGGTAGTAGAGTGAACGGTAGTCATGAGGCCTTCAACAACGCCAAACTTGTCGTTGAGCACCTTAGTGATAGGAGCAAGACAGTTGGTGGTGCAAGATGCGTTAGAAACGAACTGAGTTCCCTTTTCATACTTGTCGAGGTTAACACCGCAAACAAACATGGGGGTGTCGTCCTTAGAAGGAGCTGACATAACTACATATTTAGCGCCGGCTTCGATGTGGCCCTGAGCTTTTTCCTTAGTGAGGAAAAGACCGGTTGACTCAACAACGTATTCTGCGCCAACTGCGCCCCAAGCGATTTCAGCGGGGTTCTTGCATGCGGTTACGCGGATTTCCTTGCCGTTAACGATAAGAAGGCTCTTCTCCATGTCATAGTCAACTGTGCCGTCAAAATGACCGTGCATAGTGTCATACTTCAACATGTAAGCCATGTAGTCAACGGGAAGAAGGTCGTTGATAGCTACAACTTCGATGTCATCTCTCTTAGTAGAGGCACGGAAAACAAAACGTCCGATGCGGCCGAAACCGTTAATACCTATTTTTGTCATAGTAACTTATAAATAAATTGGGTTATACAATCATCTACCTTAGAATAAATTCAGGCTGCAAAATTACTATTTTTTTTTGAATAATGTAGCGTGAGGGGAAAAATAAAAGAAAAATTTCTTTAATTTTTGCTTACAGTGGTGTTTCAGGCTTATAAAACAAGCCGATATAAGTCGACGAGAGTTTGGTTGGAGAGTAAAATTTATTTAATTTTGCAAGCAGTCCGCAGGACGGAACAAGCAACTAATATTAATACGCAATAAATTATGGGAAAATTTCTGACTGAGTTTAAAGAATTTGCCATGAAGGGCAATGTTATCGACATGGCGGTCGGCGTTATCATCGGCGGCGCGTTCGGTAAAATCGTGACTTCTCTCGTCAACGACGTGATCATGCCTGTTGTCGGTGTCGCTACCGGCGGTCTCGATTTCAAGGAGCACAAATGGATTTTAAAGGAAGCTGTGATGAACGGCGATGAGGTCGTGAGCCCCGAGGTGGCTATGACCTACGGCATGTTTATCCAGAACATCGTCGATTTCATCATTGTGGCATTCTGTATTTTCGTGGCTATCCGAGTGATCACCAAGATGAAGAAGCAGGCTGAAGAGGCTCCGGCTCCCGATCCCGCTCCCAGCCAGGAAGAAGTGTTGCTCACCGAAATCCGCGACCTTTTGAAGCAGCAGAACGAAAACAAGAAATAATCTTGACAATCGATAAACTGAAATAGAATAATGGCAAAGGTAATTATAATCGGCGCCGGCGGCGTAGGCACTGTGGTGGCTCACAAATGCGCTCAGAACCCCGACGTGTTCACCGAAATAGTTCTTGCGTCGCGCACTAANAGCAAGTGNGATGCCATCGCCAAGGCTATCGGCGCTCCCAATATTGTCACTGATCGTGTTGACGCTGACAACGTGGATGACCTGGNGGCGCTTTTCCGCCGCCACAATCCCGAGCTNGTGATCAACGTGGCTCTACCTTATCAGGACCTCACCATCATNGACGCTTGCCTTGAGTGTGGCGTGAACTATCTTGACACCGCTAACTACGAGCCCAAAGATGAAGCTCACTTTGAATACTCATGGCAGTGGGCTTATCGCGAACGCTTCGAGAAGGCTGGGCTCACCGCCATTCTCGGATGCGGATTCGACCCCGGAGTGTCGGGAGTGTTCACCGCCTATGCGGCGAAGCACTATTTCTCTGAAATGGAATATCTTGACATTGTCGATTGCAACGCCGGCGACCACGGAAAGGCGTTTGCCACCAATTTCAATCCTGAAATCAACATCCGCGAGATCACTCAGAACGGACGTTACTATCAGGAGGGCAAGTGGGTGGTCACCAAGCCGCTTGAAATCCACGCTCCGCTTAACTATCCCAACATCGGTCCGCGCGACTCATATCTGCTCTATCATGAAGAGCTTGAATCGCTGGTGCTGAATTTCCCCACCATCAAGCGCGCGCGTTTCTGGATGACATTCGGACAGGAGTATCTCACCCATCTGCGAGTGATTCAGAACATAGGCATGGCTCGCATCGACGAGGTAGACTATAACGGAGTGAAAATCGTTCCGTTGCAATTCCTTAAGGCGGTGCTCCCCAATCCTCAGGATCTNGGCGAGAACTACCACGGCGAGACTTCGATCGGATGCCGCATATCGGGCAAGGACAAGGATGGCAAGCATCTCACCTATTACATATATAATAACTGCAGCCACGAAGCTGCGTTCAAGGAAACCGGAATGCAAGCCGTGAGCTACACCACCGGTGTCCCGGCAATGACCGGCGCCATGATGTTCCTCACCGGAAAGTGGGTGAAGCCCGGCGTTCACAATGTCGAGGAATTCGATCCCGATCCCTTCCTTGAAGTGCTTGCCAANCAGGGGCTGCCGTGGAACGAGGTGTTCAACGGCGATCTTGAGGTCGACAAAGTTTAAGCGAAAGCTCAACAATATTTGCGATTTTGAACGCGAAACAGGCTCACCCCCTGTTTCGCGTTTTTTATTATTTCGGGCAAGGCTGAAATATGGATTTTATGTGAACAAATGTTAAAAACGGGGGGGGGGTAGCAATTCTCATATTTTTCTCTTTAATTTGCATTAAAATGTTAGTTTTGACGCAACAATACCCCGAAAAACGAAATAATAAACCAATCACAAATTATCACACAGATGGTAGGCTTCATATTTGACGGACTCATTGGTCAGGCGGCAGGAGCTTTGGCAACCGGAATTGCCATCACAGTGCTGCTTGTGGGGCTGCTGTTCTTTGTGATAAGCATTATCGCCGAGCGCAAGCGCTTCTCCATAGCGGGCTATGCGGTTGGNGCGGTTNTGTTCCTGTTTTTGGGCTATCATCTCATTCCGGCTTGCGGAGCGGTCGCCTTGCGGTGGAAATGCGATGATATGGAACAGTGGCTCAATCAGAATGTGATAAGCCACATGAATGTCAGCAATCTTTCCGAGCTTACGCCCGAGGAAAGCCGCGAGCTTGTCGACGCGTTGGTTGAAAATGTTCCGCTTTTGGACAATTACGTCAGTGACCTTCAGCTTGCCGGAGTCAGCGCGTCGGTTGTCACATCGACGGTGGCAGGAAATATACGTTCCTCGCTCGATTCATTCGTGTGGGAGTCAGTGCTTTGGAGTCTTGCAGGGCTTATTATCGCCTCGGTCGTAATCTATACCACTATGGAATACTCCGGTTCAGGCTCTCGGCAGCGCGCCTCGGTCCCGGGCGGAGATAATCGTCGCTCGCCGGCGGCTTCGGCAAAACGCCGCCGGGTAGTGTCGGGCGGAGGAGGAAGTTTGAGACGACGTTGACTATAATTAGAAAATCAATCAAAATAATAGCTATATGATAAATCACATTCTTGTCGGTCTTGGAGGAACCGGAGGTAAAATCCTTCGCGAGTTCAAGATGCGAATGTTTGAAGAGTATCCCGAGGCTGAGGAGCGCGCGAAGATTCCCGTGTCGCTTCTTTATGTGGATACCACTCGTGAGATGATGGGGCTCGGACGCGAAGACTTCAATGTNCTGGGTCAGGATGCCGGATTTGCCGAAAACGAGTTCCTTAATATAAAGAGTATCGATGTCACGAAAATCATCGATGAGATCGACAACTATCCTAAATTGCGCGGGATTGTCGACAATGTGAAGGGAGTGCGCTCGGCTATTGGCAATCTCGGCGAAGCTGCTGGACAGAAACGCCGCGCCGGGCGATTGCTCTTTGCCGTGAATGCCGACCGTTATGTGACCGCCCTTCAGGATGCTTATTCACGCTGTCATGCCGCCAATGCTTCAGGCGAGGCGACAAAGACGGTGCATATTTTCGCCGGTCTCTCGGGCGGAACAGGCTCGGGCGCCATTATCGACGCAGTCGCTCAGACACGTAAATTGTGGAACGATGCGAAGATTCTTGTCTACGCCATGTTGCCTGAAAGAGATCTTCCGAAACCCGACATGGATAAGGGTCGCTATTATCCTAACGCTTATGCCGCGATGCGCGAGCTCAACGCGCTTCAGGTGGGCAAGTATCAGCCCTATGATGTGACTGGCGACGGCGAGCCTACCGACTATCTGTCGATGAAGCCCTCGGCAAAAGGTGTGGCTGACGGTATATCGGTCTACAGCAACCTCAATGAAAACGAATGTACGGTTCACTCCTTTAGCGAGCTTCCGCGCATAGTGAGCGATTTCGCCTACTCGCGCATATTCCAGATCCGTCCCGACGTGGAAGAGTGTGGCGACATCCTCAGGGCATATAATTTTGAAAATCTTGACGGCTTCGAGATGGAGAATGACGAGCGCCTTTTGCNCGATGAGGTTGACAANGATGAGGAATTCCCCAAAACACGCNCTTGCAAGATAAGCTCTTTCTCGGTGAAGCGCGTGATCTATCCCGAGATGCGCGTCTTGAAACACATAACCTACGCTACCGGCGAGGATGTCCTCAATCAGCTCCGTTACAATCACTGGAGCGACAATCACGGCTTCTTGAACGAACCTCAGAACAAGGACTATCGCAGCGTTTATCTAACCGATAAATATCTTCAGCGATGGATGCTTGATCTTGCCCATCTCACGCTTGAAAAGAAGATTCTTCCGCTCGACAAGGAGTTCCAGCCGTTTAAAGAGGACTGGACCGAAAGCATCGAGGACCTTTCGCTGTCATGCCAGGAAGACAGTTGTCCGCCTGCGGCGATCAGGAACAGCATGAACCAGGTCTACAATGAGACTTTCCGCGGAGTTGGCGTTGAGGACTTCTATAAAGTGAAGTCAAAGTCGCTGAAGGAAATGGCTAAGGAGATTCGTCGCACTGTTGAGCATGAGCTTTTCGCCGAGTGGCGCAACGGCGATCTGTCAATGACCGATCTCGTTAAGATTGTGTCGATATTGGCTGAATATGTCAGCGAGGACCTGAAAAAGGCGATTGACGAGGCTATCGTTAAGAATGACGAGGAGTTGTCGTCAAGTTCAAAGACTCTCGACGCTATTATCGACGACTGGGCTAACTCAGGTTTCTTGCGCGGCAAGATTTTCGGAAAGAAGAACGACTATTATGCCGAGGCTCGGTTGGAGCTGTCGTTCCTGATGACCGCCCGCACTATGAAGGTGGCTCTGGAATTTGCCAAAGACCTCCAGCAGCTGCTCAATATGGAATTCGGAAAATTTGTGGAAGCGGTCAACGGATTTAATGCGTTGATCAACGATGCGATAACCAAGACCGATGAACAGCTTGCGGCTCAGAAAAAGAAGAATCCCGGACTCGAAAACACGAAGGGCTCTATAATCGAGGTGAGCGAAGACACTGCGATGCTTGAGTTTGAAAAGGATGCCCGTATCGACAAGAAGATGATGAGGGAGGCTTCCCAGCAATTGCGCGAGGCTTTGGTGGGCGACAAGGACTTTATTGATTTCGCTGATTTGAAATCGCGTCTCACCATCGACGACTTCCTCCACGCATTCGACGTGCAGCTCTCCAAGAAGATTATCGACCGTCACGACGAGCTGCCTGTTTCTGCCACAAAAGTGCTCGGCTTGAACATCCTCACCCAGCTGAAACAGAAACTCGACACTCAGCAGAAGATTAATGAATTTGCGCGTAACATCATCCTACAGACGGGACCCTATGTGATTCTCGACGCAGGACAGCTCAGTTTCCAGGTGCGAAACAACGACATTGCGCGTGAGGGAGTCAATCGCAATTTGAAAGAGACCTACATCGCTCTGCCCGATCCTCAGAAAAATCCTGAATTGGAAGATTTTGCAAAGACGCTTGGCAAGGCGTTCCGCGACATGGCTCCTCAAGGGGTGAAAGCTCCGAAAATCCATCTTGGCGGAAGCCGCGATAACGAGATGTTCATAATCTCGATTAATTCGGGCTATCCTATGCGCGCCATCAAGTGGCTTGCCCAGGATAAGAAAAAATATGACCGTTTCATGCACTCGGGAAATGCGGTTACTGACCAGACCAACGCCATAATGCTCCACAGCGAGGGCGAGGGTCACGATCTGCCCGATATTTTTGCTTTGTCCGACAAAGAGTGCCGCGAACTCGATGCCAAGAAGCCGGTTAAGAAGCCCGAACCNGTGGTGACTCCGCCCGATTTCACTACCGGCGGCGTGACTCCGCCCCCTCCTGCCGCCGATCCGTCAGTGCAGATGTTCCTCTATGTTGCNGGCGCTCAGTATGGACCTTATGACTATGCCACATGCCGTCAGTTTACAAAGACAGGACAGCTCACGCCCGAAACGATGGTGTGGGAACAGGGCATGGCGGCATGGACTCCGGCAGGACAGGTCGAGAAATTGAAACCCCTGTTCGCTCCTGCGGCTCCTCCCATGCCACCCGCTCCCCAACCCGGCGGCGCGACTCCGCCCCCAATGCCTCCGCAGAACCCACCCATGCCTCCGGCAATGTAAATGTTTAACAATAAAATACAGCTAAAATAATGGCAGAACCAACAAGACGTAGAGCACACGGCGGCGCTGATAAGACCGGAATGTGTGTCAACAAAGAATGTGAAAATTACCGTCAGACAGTCAATGTCANCCATGGCGATTTTGTGTGCCCGAAATGCGGCAAAACTCTTACTCCGATAAAACAGGGTCCCCAGGCTAAAATGTGGATCTATGCTATAATCGGCGCGATTGTTATCGCTGCAGCGGTTGCCGTTTACCTGCTTTCTCAGGGCGGTTCGTCGGAACCTGCGGTCGCTCCGGAAGATACTACGAGCACCGTGNTTGAACAACCCGTTGACACTGCGACTGCAGTAGTTGAGGAGCCTGTTGACACTGTTACTCGCGACACTGTTAAATCCGCCGAGCCCGAAAAGGTGAAAGAACCGGTACAGGCTGAGCCCAAGCAGGCGACTGCGGCAACGCTTCCTTACGGTAAATACACCGGTCCGATGAAAGGCGGCAAGCCCGACGGAGTGGGCGGAAGCGTAGCGGTGAATGGCGCCTACACGTTTGATCTCAATGACGGCACTACCACCACTGTGTCGGCTGGGGATAGAATAGAAAACACTAAATTCCAGAACGGCAGACTGGTTCAAGGCGAAATTCAACGTCCTAACGGTGATCGCAAATGGATTACGCTCGGAGCAGCCAATGGCAGATAACCGCAAGAAAATATTGATTCTTATAGCATCGTTGTGGGCATTTTTTATGCCCGCAGCGATGTTTTCTGCTGTAAAATATGCATCCGACCGTCTGGAGAAGATAGCGTCAAGGCTCGATATCGCGCCACGTCTTGAACAGGGCGACACTGCGTTCTCCTATCAGAATCGTCAGGTCCACGCTCTGAAGGCGGGTGATGAGGTCAAGCACATAGGCTATCGGCTTTTTGTTCAGGATGAAAGGCGATGGTTTGACCTCCCGGTGTTCGATTTCCTGGAGCGATCGGTTCTCGAAGCCGACATTCCCGGCATTCTCGACGATGTAACTGTCGAACGCTCGCTTGAAGAGGACGGTGTGCAGTATGCCAACGGTAATCTGAGGACCCTGCTCACAGTGGCTCCCGACACCACCCTCTCGCTCGTGATTGAGAATCCCGACGGACGCAACTATCTGCTGAGATGGACCGATGCCGCCGGAGAAATGGTCTATGCGATAACTTTCCCCATTTTTTATGATTTGTTGCATGGAACCGAGATGACCGAAAACGAGCGGCGCCTTTGGGAAGGGCTTTCCTCCAATTCCATAGAGCAACGCGACACCCTGATTGTCGATGCTTCGATGCTGATGCAGGATGCCGATTCGCTGGTGAGGGTGTTTGAAGGGGAGCAATATTATTTCCCTGAAAATAATTCCAACCGTTATTACGAGTATGTCGACTCGGCGCGATTCCGATTGATTTGCAATGAGCGGCATCCGCTTTACAGCCTTGCCAATCTTGTGACAAGCACCGAAATTGAGAATGGCTATCAAGTGAAAGTGAGACTGATCGGATATGATTATTCCGACCGCTTTTTCAACATGCCGTTGAGCGAATTTGTCGACTACTTCATCAAGAACGGTTGCAAGCCCTTCTTTGGGGTGATAGATGCCGATGAGAAGAAAATAACGGCTTTGCTGACAATGAAAAATGAAAAGGAGGGTTATTGCCACAATATAAGGCTGACCGCTCCGGCTGATATAATGCGGATTGAAAACGGAGAGATCACGGCAAGGATTACTCCCTATATTCCCATTTCGCGAATTTTGTCTTTATTTGACGATTGAAGGACATGAGACTTAAACTG
>WFLX010037295.1_pt1 | contig 12749 bp, 6 predicted proteins | sample 4967041 | NCBI WGS metagenome assembly WFLX01 (sample SAMN12857096, study PRJNA449069) | gut metagenome | isolation source: stool from male and female vole | host: Microtus ochrogaster | place: USA:Florida | collected 2017 | reverse complement strand
ACCGCACCGGCGAGACCGAGATATGGATGCAGGACGCCGACGGCTCGAATCCCCGCCAGCTCACCAAGAACAACGACACCTATATCCGTCGCCTGCAGTGGAGCCCCGACAGCAAGCATATACTCTACACCGACCGCAAGAACCGCATCGTGGAGGTTGACCCCGCCACCGCCACCAAGCGCACAGTGATGCAGAATCCCGAAGGCGAATTCTATCAGGTGGCCTACTCCCCCGACAGCCGCTGGATCACCTACACCAAGTCGGGTGCCAACGACATGAGCGTGGTCTATGTCTACGAGCTCGCCACCGGCCGCGAAATTCCCGTGACCGAGAAATGGTACAGCAGCTCATCCCCCACATTCAGCCAGGATGGCCGCTACCTGATTTTCACCTCCGCCCGCGATTTCAACCCCATCTACAGCCGCACGGAGTGGAACCACGCCTACACCAACATGGACGGCGTCTACATGGCCATGCTCGAAGCCTCTACCCCCTCGCCTCTCCTCCCCGTGGATGAGAGCGAGCCCGCTGAGAAGGCTCCCGAAGCCGCTGCGTCTGCGACAGTGAAAGTGGATGCCGACGGGCTCCCCGGACGCATCGTCAAGCTCCCCCTCGCCACCGGCAGCTACCGCAATTTCTACTCCGACGGCAAGAAACTCTGGTACACCTCGGGCCGCGACACCAAGTCGTTTGACTTCGCTTCGCAGAAAGAGGAGACAGTGGCCGACGGCGCTTCGATGACCGTGAGCCCCGACGGCAAGCACGCCCTCTTCAGCTCGCGCGGCAAAACCTATGTGACCGATATGCCCAAAGGCAAGGCTACGCTCAAAGACCCCGTGGATATGAGCGAGATGGTGGCTATCATCGACTNTCCNCANGAGTGGGCCCAGATTTTCGACGAGACATGGAGAGCCTTCCGCGACGGCTTCTATCTCGAAAACATGCATGGCGCCGACTGGAATGCCATCAAGACCAAATATGCCCAGCTGCTACCATACGCCAAGACCCGTCTTGACCTCAACTTCATCATCGGCGAGATGATAGCCGAGCTCGCATGCGGCCACGCCTATGTGAACCCCGGCGACACTCCCCGTCCTGAAAACATCTCCATGGGTCTGCTTGGCGCAGAGCTCTCGCGCGACAAGAGCGGATATTACCGCATCGACCGCATCCTCCCCGGCGGAGTCTACAGCGAGACTCTCCGCTCGCCCCTCGACGAACCCGGCATCGGTGTGAAGGAGGGCGACTACATCACCGCCATCGACGGCATCCCCGTAACCTCCACCACCAACATCTACAGCCTCCTCACCGGCAAAGCCGGCGTGCTCACCGAGCTCACCGTCAACACCAAGCCTGCCGCCGGCGGCAAGAAGGTAGTGGTGAAACCTATAGCCGACGAAGAGCCCCTCTACCACTACAACTGGGTGCAGAACAACATCCGCCGCGTGGAGCAGGCTTCAGGAGGCCGCGTGGGCTACATCTACATCCCCGACATGGGTCCCGAAGGCCTCAACGAGTTTGCCCGCTACTTCTATCCGCAGCTCGACAAAGAAGCCCTCATCATCGACGACCGCGCCAACGGCGGCGGCAATATCTCGCCCATGGTCATCGAACGCCTCATGCGCAAGCCCTACCGCCTGACCATGAGCCGCACCTCGTCAAAGGTCGGCACTATCCCCGACGCAACCCACGTGGGCCCGAAAGTACTCCTTATTAATAAGTACTCCGCTTCCGACGGCGACCTCTTCCCCTGGAGCTTCAAGGCCAACGAGCTCGGCACCGTAATCGGCACCCGCACCTGGGGCGGCATCATCGGTATCAGCGGCTCGCTCCCCTACATGGACGGCACCGACGTGCGCGTGCCCTTCTTCACCAACTACGACGCCAAGACCGGCCAGTGGATTGTGGAGAACCACGGTGTGGACCCCGACATACTCATCGACAACGACCCCATCAAGGAATTTGCCGGCGAGGACCAGCAGCTCGACGAGGCTATCCGCGTGGCTCTCGAGCAGATCAAGGACCGCAAGCCNCTGCCTCCGGTACCTGCTCCCCGCACATATCGCGACCTTGGCCTCTAAGCCTCATCGCCAGCCGATTAATCACAAAATGCTTCCGGATTCAGCTCCGGGAGCATTTTTTTGTCAACTTTTCGGCAGTATGATTGTTCTATAAGTACAAAGCCACTTAAGGTAACACTGAAAGATACCTCAGCTCGGCCACCTCCCAGACCCGACAGAAAGTCGATGTGACGGCGGGCGGCCGGCAGAGTCGCAAAAGGGCTTATCTTAATTATTGGCAGAAACACATATCCATAAAATACCCCGGCCCGGAGCGGCATCGCTGATGTGATGCGCACCACCGGCGGTCAGAAATAAAGATGTGTGTCGGCGGATGTCAAAAAAAAGACGTGTGGTTTGCGCCACCCGTGGAATTGTTGGGTAAGACAGAGCCGGCATCATTTTGTCCGCAACCCCAACGGCGGGCATATGCCTTTGGCGGGCCGCGTCCCGCCGGGCGGGGTATTTGGCATAAAGGAGCGGCTTGTCCGCTCTTTTTTTGTATCGCCCGTATTTTTTTGTAACTTTGCCGGAAATACCGAATTCAGATGAGAAAATTCATAATAGCAGCAGTAGCTTGCATAGCATTGTGCGGTGCTTCCAAGGCATCGGCCCAGTTTCGTTACGGTCCCATGATCGGTGCCGACATGACCAATCTCCACTTCAAGCAGCCCGACATCCTCGCCGTAGACAAAAGCGTAGGCTTCTCGGCCGGTCTGGCAGCCGAGATGATGTTTCCGGGCATAGGCTTCGGCATCGACACCGGCCTCTACTATGAGCAGCGCGGCGCCACTCTCGACATGGGCCAGAAACTCCTCTGGTCATCGCAGGGTCTCGGACGCGAACGCAGCTACCTCCACTATGTGGTGCTCCCCTTCCACCTCCGCTTCAAATACACCCGCCTCAACGGATTTGAGGAGAAACTCGCCCCGATAGCGTTTGCCGGCCCCTCGTTCGGCTTCCTCGTGGGCCACAGCAAGAATCCGGCGCTCGACTATGCCGGAGGCGACATGGGTGTGGAATTTGGCCTCGGCGCCGAAATCATGCAGCGCTGGCAGGTGACAGGCAGCTACAACATGGGCATGACCTATGCGCTCAAGGCCAAGGTGCTCACCAACTTCAGCGCACGCAACCGCACGTGGAATATCCGCGTGGCCTATCTTTTCTGATCCTTCCCCCCACCGATCTGATTATTCCGCTCCCGCCGAGGCTTTGTCCACCAGAAGCCTGATGGCGAAATCGAGCATCGTGTCCTTGCCCCCGAGAGCTTCGAGTGGGTCAAGGTCTACCGCACACCCCTCCGTAGGCTCTACGCCACTCTCGGTGCACACTCCATTTGCGTCATACACCGGGCACGCCGAAAACCTCACTCCCCAGCCATTGGGCANCTCCAGNCTGTAAGGCATTCCGGCCCCTCCGCCGGTAGTGGCTCCCGCGATAGTGACCTTAGGCAGATTTTTCATCACGGCAGTGAAATAGTTGGCNGCTGAGAATGTGCCGCGGTTTGTGAGCACCACCACCGGTTTGGTCCAGAGAAAGTGCCGGTTGCCCACCGGTTCGATAAAAATATCGTAAGGCTCCGAGAAATCGGAGTGACCAGGGCCGGTCTTATGACGGATGGATGCCACCTTTGTCTTCTCGGTGACGAATCGCGATGCGAGCGCGTCGGCATTGCTCATATCGCCCCCGCCATTGTCGCGGATATCTATGATTAGCCCCGCGGCCATATTGAAGGTGTGGAGTATATAGTCAATGTTCCCCTCCCCGAGATGGGATGTGAANGAGGGCCAGCGGAGATAGCCTATGTTTTCGGGCAGAAGAGCGTAGTAGACCTCTCCGAGCGAATTGTATTGAAATCCGAGATAGTATTGCTCCACCAGGCGNTCGTCGTAGTTCTGGGGATAGTCGCTCCACCAGTTGCGGTAGTAGGAGGTGGCGAATGGNGCGGAGAGATTCACGTGGCCGTCGCGGAGCTCATTNAGCATAGCNGCCATAATCCTGAAGAGAGGCTCCCCGTTTTTATTNCCCGTAGCCTGTCCCACATACTTGTCGTGCACCGCCTGCCAGTCGATACCNTTCTCCTCGAAGAAGCAGTAGTGGCGGTCCATTTCGAGCCAAAGNGCCTCGAAATTTCCCGACGCGGTATCCTCATAGTCGGGCAGATCATGACACGAGGCCAGCAGCAAGCCGGCTGCAAAAGCTGAGATAAGCGCTGATTTCATAGAGCGGAGATTATTTTGGCCTTGCCGCTGAGCGGACGGCGCGGATTGAGCGAAAGCCATTCGCCTGAGATGCCTATCACGGCGCAGTGCGATATCATGCGCGAGGTGATGTGCGAAGCTTTCGTCGACAGATAACTGTTGCGGTAGCCCAGCCTCACGGAGGTGGCTCCGAGATGGAGGTCGGCGGCAATCATATTGTCCATGCGGAAATAATTGCCCCACCAGGCCGCACGGGCCAGATTCTTGTGGTCGCCGAGATATATCTCATAGTAGAGCTCCCCGTATTCGGGCGAGAAGAATGCCCCGGTCACCGGAATCGAAGGCTGCCANGCCACCGTCACCGGCNGCCGTCCTATTTTGCCCCTCCAGCTCAGCCTCCCGGTCACTCCTACGGTCACGGCCGCTTTTACAGCCACAGGGTTGTTGCCGTTGCGGGCGGAGTAGAGCGCGCCAAGATTGAGGTCCACATCCCCTCCGGCCATCGCCGAAAAGCCTCCCGACTGCCACACGCGCCTCATCATCCCCCAGCTGAAATCCACTCCCCAATACCACATCGTGGCATTCCCCATAGGGTTGACCGTGCGCGCGGCCGTAGCGGCAAAATCAAGCTGCATCACCCACTTTTCGGGTGCGAACTTCATGGCCTGCATCCGGTCATAGCGCAGAGTGGTCTGCCAGCCGCTGTAGCGCAGCGGGGTGAGATAGGTGTCGGCAAAATGGGCGCTGCCGGCCTCCACCGTGTAGGCCGCATACACCGGGCGCAGAGGCGCCTCCTCCGGCTCCTGAGCNATGCCGANAGCGGGGANGAGTGAGAGTAGCAGAGCGATAAAAAGTTGTTTCATAAGCGATCGAAGGATTAGAATATCCGCTTCTGGCCGGTAAGCTCGTCGCGCAGCTCGTCGTCCGAGATTTCAGGCTCGGCCACCACGTCGGCTTCCTCCTCATCCACCTCCTCGGCAGGCTCCTCGGGCAGGTCAACAGCCACCGGCTCAAGCTCGGTGATGCTGTCCACATTGTAGGTGGTGATTCGCTTGCCCTTGGCGCGGAACGACTTCACCGCCACAAACTCGGCGGCATCAATCTCCATGGGCGGACGCACAGCGTCAACTCCGGCAAACTTCACCTCGAAGCGGGCTCCCGGCTCGTCGGAGAGGGCTATGAGGGTCGACTTATCGTTTTCGCCCAGATAGCGCTGCTTGCGTGGCGAGTCTTCAAACACGAATCGCTTCAGATAGGGATATCCCTGGTCGGCATCGTGGAGTATGGCTGTCCACACATGNCCCGGACGGAAACGCTCTATCCTCAGGATATTGTCCTCGTAGTGGTTTGACACATCGAATGTGGAGGTATAGTACTCTCCGTTTTTGAGTATCACGAGCACACGGTCCGATGGGCCGAACTCCCCGAGCAGGTTGCCGCGGCCGTCATAGTTGAGACGGAGCACATCGGGGTCAAACCACACCTGCAGTCCGCCCAGGGTAGACTGCCCCTTCTCCTTGAGAGTGAAGCGGTGCACTTCGTTCTTGGTCACTATATTGCCGAGAGCACCGCGCCCCTTCGGCTTGAGGGTGGAGAAATCCACGTCAAACTGCAGCGTCTTCAGCCTCGGTTTCGGCTTCAGGGCCACTCTCACCACCTCGGCCTCCCCNTTGGGGTTGGCGCTGAACCACACCACCTTTGAGTTCGTACCCTTCGTGAGGTTATACTCATAGTCGCGCGTCAGGCCGGTGAGGTGGAAACGCTTCATATAGTACACGTTGTCGTCGCCGTTGAGATATATCACATTGTANGTGGTGCGCTCGTCATTGCGCTTGAAGAGGAATATCTGGGGNACGTCGCGCATCTTCATCACTCCGCCGCCCACATCTACCTTCTCCTTCACTTTGAGCACATTCTTGCCCACGTCGAGCTTATCGGCCACGCGGCACACCTTGTAGCGGCCATCCTTGTAGAACACCACCACCTCATCGAGCTCCGAGCAGTTGAAGAGGAAATCACCCTTCTTGAGCGCCGTGCCTATGAAGCCGTCCTCGGCGTCGTAGTAGAGCTTCTCGTTGGCTTCGGCCACCGTGGCGGCCACGATATTGTCGAAAGAGCGTATCTGGGTGAGGCGCGGATGGTCGGCGCCATATTTCTTCTTCAGGTTCTCAAACCAGGCGATGGTATATTCAGTCAGGTGGCTGAGATGATGCTTTATCTCCTCGATCTTTGCAAGATAAGCCGCTATAGCCTCTTCGGCGGCCTGCGAGCTGAATCGCAATATGCGGTTCATCTTTATCTCGAGCAGCCGGGCGATATCTTCGTCGGTTACCTCGCGGATAAACTTGTCTTTCCACTGCTCCAGCCTCCGGGCTATATGCGCTATCGCCTCGGCCTTGCTGCCGCTGTCCTCAAACTCCTTGTCCTTATATATGCGCTCCTCTATGAATATGCGTTCGAGAGAGGCGAAGTGGAGCTGCTCGTTCACCTCGCCGAGCTGTATCTTGAGCTCAGCCTCAAATATGCGACGCGTTGAGTCGACGTTATATTTGAGCACATCGCTCACGCCGAGAAACACCGGCTTATCGTCGCATATCACGCAGCAGTTGGGCGAAATCGACAGCTCGCAAGCCGTGAAGGCATAGAGTGCGTCGATAGCCTTGTCGCTCGAAGTGCCGGGCTGCAGATTGACTATTATCCGGGCGTCGCGCGAGGTGTAGTCCTCCACGCTCTTTATCTTTATCTTACCCTTCTCGTTGGCCTTCACTATCGACTCTTTTATGAGAGCCGTGGTCTTGCCGAACGGTATCTCGGTGATGGCAAGGGTCTTGTTGTCGACCTTCTCTATCTTTGAGCGCACTCTCACCCTGCCGCCGCGCGCGCCGTCGTTGTAGCGCGACACGTCGATAAATCCCCCCGTGGGGAAATCGGGATAGAGCTCAAACGGCTCATTCTTCAGATAGGCCACNGCCGCATCGAGCAGGTCGTTGAAATTGTGGGGAAGTATCAGCGACGACAGGCCGGCTGCGATGCCACCCACACCCTGGGCCAGCAGCAGAGGGAATTTGGCCGGGAAGGTGACCGGCTCCTTGCTGCGGCCGTCGTAGCTCGGAGTCCATTCGGTGACCTTGGGATTATAGAGCACATCGATGGCAAACTGCGACAGCCTCGCCTCGATATATCGGCCTGCTGCGGCCGAATCGCCCGTCAGTATGTTACCCCAGTTGCCCTGAGTTTCCACAAGCAGGTTTTTCTGCCCCAGAGCCACGAGCGCCCCGTAGATCGACTGGTCGCCGTGGGGATGATAGGCCATGGTGGCGCCCACGATATTGGCCACCTTGATCATGCGGTCGTCGTCGAGCTTCTTCATGGCGTGGAGCAGTCGGCGCTGCACCGGCTTCAGGCCGTCGGCTATATGAGGAATCGCACGGTCGAGGATAGTGTAGGACGCATAGTCGATATACCAGCTCTGGAACATGCCGCGCAGCTGCCTGCGCACCGAGCCGTCGGTGAGGTCNACAAACATCGAGCCAAATCCGCCCGTNGTGGCTNCGGCATTAGCTCCGTCGGCGTCTATCTCGTCGTATTCTTCAGGGGTGTATTCTTCACTCATCTTTTGGTCATGGGGTTGATTTCCCACAAAGTTAATAAAAATTTAGCGGATTGCCTCATATACCACGCGAAGCATTTCGCCGCGGGGGTTGAGGCGGGTAAATGCGGCATTGTCGCGCGAGGGGTTCACGCGGTTGCTCAGAAACACAAACACCACCTCGTTCACCGGGTCAATCCAGAAGCAGGTGCCGGTAAATCCGGTGTGGCCATAGGTGGCGTCGCTCGCTCCGGTTTCGCTCAGGCTCTTCAGCCCCGAGGCGAGGTCAAATCCGAGCGCCCGCTTGCCGCCACGGCTGCGGGCTTTGGTGAAAGTGTCGATAGTGGAGGCTTCAAGCAGTCTCTCCCCTCCGTAGGTGCCTCCGTTGAGCAGCATCTGCGAATATTTGGCTATGTCTGCCGCTGTGGAGAAGAGGCCGGCATTGCCCTGCACTCCCCCCGAGAAGGCGGCTATCTCATCGTGCACATAGCCCCTCACGAGCTGACGGCGCAGGAAGGGGTCGTTCTCAGTCGGGGCTATCTTCTCCACCGGATAATACTCCCTGGGGCGGAAGCCGGTGCGCCATGCCCCGAGCGGGCCGAAAAGCTCGGTTTCGACCCACTGGTCGTGGTCCACTCCGGTCACATTCTCCTCCATCTCCATCAGCAGGCAGAAGTTGAGGCAGCTGTAACGGTAGCTCTTCGACGCGCGCAGCTTGGCGTCGTAGATGCGGCTCATCACGGTGTCGCGCAGCGCATCTCCGCCGTAGATTCCCTCGGCTATCTCTATGGGGCGGCTTTCGGTGCGGGCGGTGCCCACTATATCGGTGCGCATCCGCGCCTTGGAGTTGCCATACGCTCCGCGGGCTATCTTCACGGTGTGGGGCGCCACATTCTTAGCCCTCACGAGGGCACCCTCGTAGCTATCGGGGTCCATCATCATATTCTGGATGCTGATGATGGCGGGCATCCCGGTTTCGTGATACAGAAACTCCTTCACTCTCAGGTCGCGCTTGTCGGCCCGGTCGAGGCCCGGCACATAGGCCGACAGTCTGTCGTCCAACTTGAACAGCCCTTCGTCATAGGCCTTCATCACTCCCCCGAGGGTTGCGGTGGCCTTGGTCATCGAAGCTATGTCATAGAGTGTCTCGCCGGTCACATCGCGCGTGCCGCCGCTCTCCTGCTTGCCGTAAGATTTGTCGAGCACCACCTTGCCGCGACGGGCCACAACCACCTGACACCCCGGAAAAGCCTTGTCGCGCACACCCACGCGGGCTATCGAGTCGATTCTTCTCTCCAGGTCGGCGTCAACTCCGGCTGCCAAAGGCGAGAAATAGCCCAAGCGGTTCTTAATGATTGCAACTCCGCTCCCCTCGTCGGCCACATTGGCCACGTTTACAGGGAAGCGTCCGGTCACATCTATGCCGCCAAACAGGGCCTGGGCGGCATATTTCCTCAGCTCGGGGGTGTCGTCGTAGGCGGCCACGAGGGTGGGCTGTCGGCGAAGCAGCGGGCCAAACTTGCCCATCTTGTAAGGGTTCATGAANAATACGCCCACCATGTCGGGCTGCTCGGCCAGGCGCGAGTAGACCCCGCGGGCCCACTGAGCGTCGGTCATCACCCCCACAATCACCACATCGGCCTTCTTCACCGCCGCCATCACCGCTGCGGGAATCTCTGCGGTGGTCACCGAGAAGTTTTCAGTGCGTGCATACTTGGCGCAATATTCGGCGAAGAGATTGTCGGCGGGAGCTCCGATGCTCACCACCGCTATCGTGCGGCTGCCGAGCTTGTTGATGGGCAGCAGGTCATTGTCGTTTCTCACTATGGTTATCGACGCTGCGGCGAGGCGCTCCTTCATAGCCAGTGCNTCGCCCGAATTCACGCGCTTCTTGGCTCCGGCGGCCGAAATCTGCGGCTTCTTTGAGAGCCCGAGGCGNTATTTGTATTTGAGCATCTTGCGGCAGGCCCGGTCTATCTGCTCCTGCGACAGCTTCCCTGCCTCGACGGCCGCACACACGGCTGCAATATCGGCCGCAGGCTGCGCCGGCTGAAGCACCACGTCGGCTCCGGCCTGAAGCGCCTCCACGCAGTTGTTCTCACCAGGCTTGGCCACTGCGCCCTTCATGGCAAGAGCGTCGGTAAACACCAGTCCGCCAAACCCCATCTCTCCTTTGAGCAGGTCGGTCGACACTTTTTTTGACAGCGACGCCGGCACACCGGAGGGATCGAGAGCCGGCACTCTCAAGTGGCCCACCATTATGCCCGACAGCCCGGCATCTATATACTGCCTGAACGGCTCGAGGTCCACGCTGCGGAAGGTCTCCGCCGAATGGTCTACGGTCGGGAGGGTCTTATGTGAGTCGGTCGAGGTGTCGCCATGGCCTGGAAAATGCTTCGCCACCGAGAGCACTCCCCCATCTTCGAGACCGCGCGAATAGGCTGTGCCCAGACGGCCCACCCGCTCGGGATTCTCGCCGAAAGAGCGGTAGCCTATNACCGGATTCGAGGGGTTGGAATTCACGTCGAGCACCGGGGCGAAATTCACATGGATTCCTGTCTCCCGACATTCACGCGCCACCTCGCGCCCGTAGTCATAGAGGAGTTCCTCGTCGGCTATCGCTCCGAGCCCCATATTGTAGGGGAAGCGCGGCGCATCGGTCACTCTCATGGCGAGNCCCCACTCTCCGTCGAGAGTCACCATCAGGGGGATTTTGCTCACTGACTGNGCGTCGGCTATCAGGGAGGCGTAGCCCTCCACTGTGCCTTTGCCCAGCAGTATGCCTCCGATTTCGTTGGAGGTCACCATCTTGCGCAGAGCAGCGTGGCCTGCGGGATTGTCGGTCACATCGAGCCTCGGCACAAAAAGCTGAGACACGCGCTGGCGCGGCGAGAGAGTGGCCATCACAGAGTCGACCCACCGAGTGCAGTCGGGCGATTCGGGAGCGAGAGCCTGACGTGTCTGCCTCGCAGGGGTGTTGATGCCCGAAGCGGCCACAACACACACCGCTATCACTACCTGTAAAATTTTTATCATCAGTCTGTTATCCTATTTTTCGTTAAGTGTCATTTCGCNAAGTAAGTCCCTGATTNTTACGGNTTACTTACCATTCTCGAACCCGGCTTAGCCACAGCCTTCTTGCGCTTCATCGGTCCGTTTTTGAAGTAGTCGATGAAATCGTCGTAGAGTATCCGGTTGGAGCGCGCTATCTCCTTGCCGTTTTTAAGCGAGCGGAGGAAGTCGCCCCCCAGTTCGAGATAGTCTATTGTGGCTACCGTATAAATCTTGTCGGGGTCTATGGAGCGACCGTCGATTCTCACGTCAGTGCATTTACGCGTCTCGGAGTCAAACTCCGCCTTCACGTTGCCGCTCACTCCGTCGCCTCCGCGCGACGCCATCACATCGAAGGCTTCGAGAAGGTCGCGGCCCGACAGCTCTATGACCACCACGCGGTTGTCGAACGGCAGCATCTGCATGAGCAGCCCCTGGGTTACACTCCCCTTGGGCATGTCGCATCTTATGCCTCCGCGGTTCATCAGCGCGAGGTCTATCTTACGGTCGGTGAGCTCCCCGCCGCGGTGGCCCACGAAGTCGGTCACGAAATTAATGAGCCCCCAGTCCTCCTTCACAAGCGGAGTGGCTGCATAGCCCACCTTCAGGGTAAGAATCGAATCCACATCATGGCGATAGGGCTCGAGGATAGCGGCCGTCGAAGGGTCTATGCGGTCATCGAGGCGGCCGTCTATAGCTATCACGCTATAGTCGGTGGTGAGGTCTGCAAGGTCAATATCAATTTTGCCCACCCATGCGCCGAGAGCACCCGCCTGGGCTACAAGAATCGAGTCGCCGTCGGCATTGGCCACCTTCGAGCTCGGGCCCGCAGGATTGGCCGGGTCAACGAGCGTGTGGCTATGTCCGCCGATGATTATATCGATATCCTCGCTCGCCCGCGCCAGGTCAAGGTCCACATAGCCCGGCGCCACGGCGTAGCCTATATGGGTTATGGCAATCACAAGGTCGCAGTGCTCTATATTGCGCAGATACCATGCCATAGCGTTGGCGGCCTTGATGCCGTCGAGATATGCCACCCCGCGGCTGTTGGCAGCCGAAATCATGCCGTCGGGGTCAAGATTTATGGCCAGGAAGCCAATCTTTCTTCCACCGACCTCGCGCACGGCATAGGGCTTGAGTATCCCCTCGAGCTCCGAGCCGCGCACATCGTAGTTGGTCGACAGCTTCTCGGCGTTGAGCTGACTCCACTGCCGGGCCAGCGACTCCATGCCGTTGTCAAACTCATGGTTGCCAAGTATCTGTATGTCATATCCGAGCGCATTCATCAGCTTGCGCTCCACTTCGCCGCCAAAGAGCGAGAAATACAGGGTGCCCTGCACCGCATCGCCCGCATCAATGAGCAGCACCTCGGGCTCAGCCGCGCGCACACTGTCTATCACCACTTTGCGCCGCAACAGTCCGCCGCGGCCATTGTCCATCGGATCGATACGGCTATGCGTATCGTTGGTATGCAATATCACCAGATGCCCCGCAGGCTCGTCGGCACTGGCAACCGCCAGCGAAAGAGCCATTGCAGCAGCACAAAACAACTTCTTCATCGCAAAAAAATTTTCCTACGAAGTTACGAAAAATATCCCACTTATGCCAATTCTTCGTCAGCCCCTTCACTTTTGTCAAAATAAACCGTTGAAAATCAACCACATCAAAAATATATTGATTTTTTAGACAAAAAGATTTGCAAGAATGAGATATTAGGCTTAACTTTGCAGTCGCAAAAGCAACAAGAGAGTTGCCTACCGCAAACAAATATTGGCTCCTTAGCTCAACTGAATAGAGCATCTGACTACGGATCAGAAGGTTACAGGTTTGAATCCTGTAGGAGTCACT
>WFLX010293406.1_pt1 | contig 12757 bp, 13 predicted proteins | sample 4967041 | NCBI WGS metagenome assembly WFLX01 (sample SAMN12857096, study PRJNA449069) | gut metagenome | isolation source: stool from male and female vole | host: Microtus ochrogaster | place: USA:Florida | collected 2017 | reverse complement strand
ATGGTTGCCACCAATAGCCAAGCCGTCGCCATCGCCGGAAATCTGCCATACGGTAAGTTCGGGACGGGAAGTCTTCACTCCAGTCGCGATAGCAGCTGCACGACCATGGATCGTATGCATGCCGTATGTATTCATATAATAAGGAAGACGAGAAGAACAGCCGATACCACTGACCACAACGGTATCCTTAGGAGCAATACCAACCCGAGCCATAGCCTTGTGGAGAGTATTTAGAATAGCATGGTCTCCACATCCGGGACACCAGCGGACACTTGCCCCATTCTTATAATCGCCAGGGACGAATATGCAATTATTATTTTCCATTGTCACCGGATTTATTGTTCGTTAATATGCTTTAGGACACCATCAACAATCTCTGACACCATAAATGGTTGACCTTCGATCTTGTTGATTCTCTTTATCTCAATGCCGGGAAGTTTCTGCTGCAGATAATCGGCAAACATACCGGTATTAAGTTCTGCAACAATTACATTCTTATACTTCTTGATTTCGTCGAGAGCATTAGCCGGAAGCGGATTGATGTATCTGAACTGTGCAAGAGCCACTGGATGACCATTCTTGTTAAGTTCTTCACAAGCTGTCAGCATGTGTCCGTATGTCCCACCCCAGCCTATAAGGAGGGTGTCGGCTTCCGTATTTCCTTGGATCTTAATCAATGGTATATCATTGGCAATATTAGCCACTTTCTGACGGCGAGTCAAGACCATCTTCTCATGGTTGGCGCCATCTGTAGATATGACACTTGTATTAGCATCTTTTTCCAGACCACCTACTCGGTGCATTGCACCCTCAGTCCCGGGGAGAGCCCAATAGCGGACGAGATTCTCAGCATTTCTCATATAAGGAGTCCACCCGGCTTCGACCATCTCTCTGCTGACATAGGGAACTTTGATGGCAGGATAATCCTCTTCTTCAGGCACACGCCATGCGCTTGAGCCATTGGCAATGAAGGCGTCAGTAAGGAGGATAACCGGAGTCATGTGTTCAAGAGCTATGCGGGCAGCTTCGAAAGCCATTGTAAAGCAATCAGTGGGGCTTGCAGCAGCAACTACGCAAAGAGGAGACTCACCGTTGCGACCGTAAAGGGCTTGCATCAAGTCGGTCTGTTCAGTCTTAGTAGGAAGACCGGTTGATGGGCCTCCACGCTGCACGTCGATCACCACGAGAGGAAGCTCAGCCATTACAGCAAGACCGATACCTTCACTCTTGAGTGCTAAACCGGGACCTGAAGTAGAAGTCACGGCAAGGTTTCCGGCGTATGACGCACCGATTGCAGAGCAAACGCCTGCGATTTCGTCTTCCATCTGGCAAGCTTTCACTCCAAGGTCTTTACGCTTAGCAAGTTCATGGAGAATATCTGTAGCAGGAGTTATAGGATAGCTACCGAGGAATAGGGGGAGGCCACTCTTTTCAGAAGCCATTATAAGCCCCCAGGCAGTAGCTGTATTGCCATTGACATCTGTATACACGCCCGGCTTTACAGCTTCAGTCTCGATGCGGTAAGTAGGCATGGAGGCATGAGTGTTATGACCATAGTCCCAACCGGCTTGAACTACCTTGGCGTTAGCTTCATAGACAGCCGGTTTTTTTGCGAACTTCGCTTGTAGTTTATGAAGGACGCTTTCCACAGGACGGTCGAAGAGCCAGCATACGATGCCAAGCGCAAGCATATTCTTACATTTCATCATTGCTTTCTGGTCCATTCCGGAGTCAGCCAGCGCAGATTTAAGTATTGTTGTCATAGGAACGAGCATGATATGGTCCGGGTCAATTCCAAGCTCGGTCACAGGATCATCTGTTGCATATTCAGCCTTTTTGAGGTCGGCGGGACGGAAAGTATCGCTGTCGCAAATAATTATACCTCCTTTTTTAAGATATCGGAGATTGGTCTTTAAGGCGGCGGGATTCATGGCAACAAGGACATCTGCAGCATCGCCGGGGGTGTGCACTCCTTTACCGATGTGCACTTGGAAACCGCTGACTCCACTGAGTGAGCCTTGCGGGGCACGGATCTCTGCCGGATAGTCAGGGAAGGTAGATATTGTGTTTCCTTCGCCTGCACTGACATTGGAGAAAATATTACCGGCAAGCTGCATACCGTCGCCGGAGTCTCCTGAAAATCTTACCACCACGCTATCTTTCGTGATGACATCTGTGTTTGGCAACATATTATAATGTATTATTGAATATTCATCAGTTTTGGACTGCAAAGTTAATTGATATTTTCAATATTACCAAAACAAAGAATAACAAAAAAGACATCTTTCAATCAAATCACTGAAATTAAGCAATGTCTTTAATAAATATGCATAAAAAAGGCAGGCACTATGTGTCTGCCTAAATATTAAGGGAATATAATCAGAAGTATTTGATTTCGGTGCCTTCGAGTGAGGAGAGGACGGCATTGGCGAGGGAGCTGGCGCCGATGCGGAAGAGGTCGTGGCAGAGCCATTCGTCGCCCAATACTTCTTTCACAATAGCATAGTATTTTAGGGCTTCTTCTGTAGTGCGGATTCCTCCGGAACACTTGAAGCCAACCTTTCGGCCGGTAGTCTGATAGTATTCCTTTATGCATTGGCACATTACCCACGCTGCTTCAAGGCTTGCACCGGGATATATCTTTCCGGTGGATGTCTTTAGGAAGTCTGCTTCACTGTAGAGGGAGAGGATGGATGCGCGGCGGATATCTTCAGCTGTCTTCAGAAGACCGGTCTCGAGAATCACTTTGAGTTTTGCACCTCGAGCTGCATGCTTCATCTCGATGATTTCATCGCAAAGACCTTCATAGTCACCATCCTTGTACATTCCTACAGGGAAGACGATATCAACTTCATCTGCTCCACCGAGAACCGCCATTGCTACATCTGCCACCTTCACTTCGATGAATGTCTGGGCACTGGGGAAGCACCCGGCTACGACTGCAACATCCACTCCGGGGACATCGAGAGCATTGCGCACTACTTCTGCGAAGTTGGAGTAAACGCATATTGCTGCTACATTCTTGTATTGAGGATAGTCGCTGTCGAAATTATTCACTTTCTCGGTGAAGGCTACTACGCTCTTGACGCTGTCTTCNGTAGCAAGAGTTGTGAGGTCGATTGAATTCAAAAGGAATTCGTAGACTTCTTTTGAGGCATATTTGCCTGACTCTTCCACTATCTTATTAACTTCAGCCTTCACGATTTCATCATCGCCCGTCACTTTTGACGCTTTGATCACTTCTTGGTATTTGTCCATAGTCTTTTGTTTAATTCATAATTCATAATTCATAATGCATAATTCATAATGCATAATGCATAATTGTTTGTTTTTTGAAGTAGACATCTGACACTTGCAAATGTCTTTCACTGCAAAAATAAGAAAAAAGAAGAAATGCTCCAAATTTTTTTTGATAAAGATTAAACCAAATATACACTTAGAGGGTTTATATAGTTGAAAACAATTTAGAAACCCATTAAATTTATCTGACTATGAAAAAATACAGATGTGAAGTATGCGATTGGATCTATGATCCAGCAGTAGGTGATCCTGACGGTGGCATAGCTCCCGGAACAGCTTTTGAAGATATCCCTAACGACTGGGTATGCCCNGTATGCGGNGTNGGCAAAGACGACTTNGTAGAAGAGCCGGAAGACTAAANATTCAATCAAAAAAATAAAGCNAAAGAGCCACTGCANCACTGCAGCGGCTCTTTCTTTTGGCTATTCCANGAGAAATCATTAACTTTGCAGTTAAGTTGAATACAATAGTACATACTTATGAGCAAGAAGCCATTAAGATTCGCCTTTCGCATTACACATATTGACAATCTTCCGGACATAATGGAAAATGGATTGACATTGCCCATTTCACCTAAAAAGAATGAGCATTATGTCAATATAGGAGATTCTCAAGTCATTAATATAAGAAAAGACATTCTTCCCAATGGCATCCGCTTAAGTGATTATATTCCTTTCTATTTCGGTCCAAGATCACCTATGCTATATGTAATACAAAATGGATACAACGGAGTTTTGCGCCGTGATGCCAAAGAAATAGTATACTGCGTCATTCGACTTTCAGTTATAATAGAAAGTAACATCGATTGCATTTTCACTGATGGACATGCTCTTAGCGCTTTAACAGAATTTTATGGAAAAGAATCATTGACTGACATAGATTCAATAATCAATTTCGATGATGTATATGCGACATATTGGAATAATGATTCAGATTTAGACTTAAAAAGGAGGAAAGAAGCTGAATTATTAATAAAATCAGATCTTCCTTACAAATATATCAAAGGTTACATCGTTTATAATAATGAAGCAAGGACAAAATTGCTTCTCTATGGAATACCTGAAAACATGATCGTAGTAGGCCCTAATTATTATTTTTGATTGTATATGATACATTATATAACAGGTAACATATTCGACAGTAGCGCTGATGCTTTAGTCAACACCGTCAACACCGTTGGAGTGATGGGTAAGGGACTCGCCTTGCAGTTTAAAGAGGCCTTTCCTGAGAATTACCTTAAATATAGAAAAATCTGTAAAGATGGGATGCTTCATGTAGGGGAAATGCTTGTCACCGAGGAAAAATCTCCTATTTATGGGTCGAAAATCATCATAAACTTTCCTACCAAACAGCATTGGCGTTATCCTTCTGAATATAGCTACATTTCATCAGGACTTAACGCCCTAAGAAAAGAAATAGAGCAACGACAGATTCCTTCTATTGCCATACCAGCCTTAGGCACTCACAATGGGGGATTGGAGTGGCAAAAAGTAAGACAGATGATTGAGGCTCATCTATGTGATCTGACTTGTGAGATATACATATATGAGCCATCACAAGCCGTAAGTGAAAATTTGAAAACAGAAAGAGTCAAACTCACACCCGCCCGTGCAATGCTTCTTATAATGCTTGCCGATATGAACAAATTTGGAGAATTTGCATCAATTTTCGCAGCAGAGAAACTAATATATTTTATGCAACGTCTCGGAGGAAAAGATGTCTTCAAAATAGACTTTATACCTTATATCTATGGACCCTATTCCGGAGGAAAAGTTGCACATGTATTATATCATTTGAATGGGAGTTATGTCAAAGGTATGAGCGCAATGCAAAAAAGACCATTCGATTATNTATGGCTAACTGAAGATGCTGAAAAGGAAGCATTGGCTTATCTCAGATCATCAAATAATGCGAAACTTGAGGAGATCTGCACAAAAACCCAAGCTTTGCTTAGGAGCTTTTATTCAAATTATTCTTTAGAACTCTTATCTACCGTTGACTATATCCTTAGCTACAAGACCAATTCAGTAGATTGGAAACAAGAAAATACTGAATCATTAGTAGATAAAGTCAAAATGGAATTACCGAAATGGAGTAGCCGAAAAGAACGTTTATTCAGATCGGAACACATTATCAAGGCTATTGATCATTTGAAGAAAAGTGATATTCCACAAACCTCATAACTCCAAAATTCTTGATGTCTTCCTCTTTAAGAATGAATATCTATAAGGATAATAATCCCAAAATCAGTATTTCTGTAATAGTGCCGATATACAATGGTGGGGGATGGTTGCGGCCGGCCCTTGAGTCTCTGCGTGGGCAAAGCTTCAGGGATTTTGAAGTAATCATGGTCAATGATGGGTCGACGGATGACTCTGAGGAAGTCTGCAGGGCGTTCTCTGATTTGGATTCCCGATTCAGACTCGTCACGCAAAACAATTCCGGAGTTTCACTTGCCCGAAACCATGGCATAGATATTGCCAAAGGGGAATGGATCGCTTTTATGGATGCCGATGATGTCATGCCTCCTGACGCTCTTGAGATAATGATGAGCTATGCACAAGAAAGCGGGGCAGGGATAGTGGCAGGAGGATATCTGCACTGTGTACCATCAAAACCCCCTACCGGGAAGGGGGGAGCCATGACAGTTGCTTCTGATACAGCCATAATGATCGGTCTATATCAAATGAGAATACTCAACAACCCATGGGGGATGCTATTTCACACTTCAGTATTCAAAGGGGAGCGTCCATTGCGATTCCGCAAATGCAGATATGAAGACCTTGATCTCTTTTACCAAGCTTTCGAAAGAGTAGATAAGGTATGCATCATCGACCGAGTCGTGTATTTCTATCGAGATACCCCGGGCAGTTTCATCAACAGATGGAGTGATGCCCGCCTTGATGTACTTGATGTCACGGACAGGATTGTAACACACATGAAAAGCCGTTCGCCTGAATTATACAAGGCAGCCTTAGACCGCCGATTCAGTGCACATTTCAATATCCTCTTAGAAATGCTGCGGAATAAAATTGACAATCCAGCGGAACAAGAACGTTGTCTTAAGATCATAAAAGAGCAACGCTTTAATGAACTGACTGACGGCAAGGTAAGAATAAAGAACAAACTCGGTGCGCTCGTATCATATTTGGGCATGCCGGCAATACGATTATTATGCAAGTTCTTACATTAGATCCATCTGAATTCGACCGACACGCCGCTCGGCTTGCAAAGACTGTGGCAGAAAATGATTGCACGAGATTTGATGCGATAGTTGCGGTCAGACACGGAGGCTCATACGTATGCGACTCATTCTGCAGACATTTCCCGGCCGACACTTATGGGGCAAGATATGACGTGACATTACAGCGTCCGTCGACAAAAAGAAAGAATGGAGCCGTCAGCAGCATATTGAAAAAACTTCCTCTCAAATTGCTTGATGCAATGAGAATAGCAGAGTCAATACTGCTGGCATTTCGCCGAAAGATAAAAGGGTCTTCTGAATCTACAATAGTAGAACTACCTGAAGGACTTATCAATATCCTGCAAAACAAAGAAGTTCCCAATATTCTTATGATTGATGATGCCATTGACAGTGGCGACACACTATATGCAATAACAGAAACATTGAAGAGAGTCAATCCAAAGTCAGCCATACGTATCGCAGTGATGACAGAGACAACTGCCCACCCTCGAATATGCGCAGACTATACCTTATACCGAAACAAAACCTTAATTAGATTTCCATGGTCGAACGATTACAAGAGCCGTTGAAAGGAGTCACTTTTGTTGATCTTGACGGCACATTGATTTCAGGGAATTCAATGCACATATTCATGAAGCGACTGCCTCGACTGCTGATGAAGAGACGGGCTCCGGGAGCAGCAACCAGCGCACTTTGGCATATAATGCTTAGACGTTTCCACCTGACCAGCCACACAAAAATGAAATGGCATCTGACCAAAATTGCACGTCGACATCTTACAGATGATGATTGGGGAGGTTTGGCAGAGCTTATTTTGCAATCGGTCAACACTCATGTAAAGCATCTTGTGGACTCACGCCGACAACTTAATTGCCTCACCTATATTGCCACTGCCGCCATTGAAGAGTATTCAATCCCATTGTGCCACCAGTTGGGGTATGACGGAGTGATTGCCACTAAATTTACCGACAGTATAGATGAATTTGGGGAAATGAAAGGAAATGCGAAGCATGAAGCAATCGACAATCTCCTAACCCAAGAAAACCTTCGCCTTGAATCTTTCATTACCGATCATCCCGACGACCTGCCTACTGCTAAAGCTTATCCATACTTGACAGTAGTGATCAATCCTTCCCAAAAGACGGCAGATCAATTCCGTGAAGTCGGAGTGACTCGCTATCTATTATGTGAGTAGCGTCTTGGGAATNAGAAGATTATAGAGAGAATCAGGGTCAATCCGAGAGCCCAAGGATAATATAGATAAGGGAATGGAGCTACCGGGGAAATCCCTGCAAGGGANGTGGCAAGAAGAGTCTGGGCTCCGTATGGAATCAAGCANTGCACAACGCAAGATNCTGAGTCGAGGATAGAGGCNCTTTNACGCGGGTCAATTCCAANTTTGTCAGCGATGNCTTTTGCNAATCCGNNGACAGTGATGATTGCCACTGTATTGTTNGCAGTACACANATTTACGATGCCTACGAGGATTGNCAGGGTACCCTGTGCANCCCGTAGTCCGGAAATCCTTTTGGTCAGTATGTGAAGAATATAACTGATACCTCCGCAAGCCTTTATCACGCCGAGCATGCCGGAAGCAAGTAGCGTTATAATAATGAGTTCTCCCATTCCCTCAATGCCAATCCCAATAAAACCCGCCATATCGAGCAGACTTGTGCCATAGATTGCTCCTAAAATCACAGCACAACCGATGCCGAGAGTAAGGACAAGAGTGACATTTATGCCGATTATAGCTGTGATGATTACAACAAGATAGGGCAGCATTAGCAAGACATTCCAGGTTTGTCGAGGTTCGATGACAGCCACATCGGGGATGAAAATCATATAACAAAGTAGAGTGACAATCGCCGCAGGAAGAGCAATCCAGAGATTGACCTTAAATTTATCTTGCATCCGGCAACCCTGTGAGCGTGTGGCGGCAATTGTAGTGTCAGAGATAAAAGAGAGGTTGTCGCCGAAGAAAGCACCCCCAAGGACAATTCCAACAAAAAATGCCACATTTCCTCCTTCGGCCGAAGCGAGTTCAGCTGCTAATGGAGTGAGAGCCACTACTGTACCTACCGACGTACCAATGGAAAATGATATAATGCATGCGGCAAGAAAGAGAGTCGGCACAATATATTGAGGTGGGAAAATACTGAGGGTGAAATTTACTGTTGCCTCGACAGCACCTATTTCCTTTGCTACAGAGGCAAATGCACCGGCAAGGACGAATATCCATATCATATATATTATATCCTTGTTGGCGGCGGCTGACGAGAAAGTTTCTATACGATCTTTTAGGCTTTTTCCACGATATATTAGAATTGCCCACATAGATGCTGCAAGTAGGGCTACTGATATGGGTATTTTGTAGAAATCTCCGATTATGGCTGAAACTACTACATATAGCAGCAGAAATACCACCATTGGGGAGAGGGCAAGAAGTCCAGTTTTGGTCGTTGTCATCGTTGTCGGCGTTTTCGGGATGGATTTATAGATTTCCTCGGGGAAAAGCGTCTATGAAACTACCCGGGGTGCAGTTTGTGATTTTGGCACCGATCTTTTCGGCGTATGCGGCTATCTGATGGTAGGAGCGGAAGGCTATGGTAAGGCTATTGAGGATATCATGAAGATGATAACCTGCATATTCCTGCGCCACCCGTTCAAATTCCTTGTCATTGTCCTTGTAGAAATGTTTCTGTACTGATATGACACGGTTTTTGTCGTCAACCCAAAGGTCTCGGCTCCATGTGTGGTCGGCACCTACTATATAGATGTCTTTATAGCCCTCTCGGAGAGCTATCATAATGGATGCGATCAGCACATTGCGAGGGCGTGGCATTGCGAGTCCTTTCTTATACAACCAATGCACAAGAGTGTCAAGACCTTCACCCGGGGTTAAATTGTATCTTTTTACAGTTATATGAGGATTTTGCTTTATTGATTCAGGGATTTTTGCTTTACAAGGCAGATAAAGAGTCATCTCCCATTCAGTCTTTGCAATATTTTCCCATAATCTCCTGACATTAGAATCAGAAGATACTCCATTCTCCCCTACCCTGAAAAAATGAGGATCGGCGAGAACATAGATGGATGGTTTTATGTCGAAATAGGTATCAGCATTTGCAGCGAAGTTTACGGCAAGGGTGTTTGACTTCCTCAACAGATCTGAATGTTTTGCGATTGTCTCTCTGAGGGAAGGACCATTGCCCATTATTATCAGTGGTTTGGACTTTGGTTTTCCCGCTGGAGATGGCATTTTGGAGAGGAGGAGGACCTTGCCGAAAGATGCTATGCTATCGAATATTTTTTTTATCATACTGAGCTTATTGTGAATAAAAGACTTAACCATAAAGCGCCTCTCCGAGGCTACAGATATCTTGACATGGTTGCCCCAGACTGAAGTCTGGGGTTTGTTCATAATTATCAGGTCTCCAACCTGATAATTCTTGCAAATATACTATCTGCAACTCAACACTTTATCAATTAATCTAAATATGGATAATCTTTATTTTTGCGACTTATGACGTCAATGGTTGGAAAGGGATTCCAGTTGGGAAGAGTTTTTTTCAATAAGTCGGTAGAGAGTGTCAATGTTTTACTTCGGTGAGATAGGGTCTCGGGAGATAGGGAGGCTTTGACCGCCGGAATCCATGGAGTGAATTTCCATGCTACTTCCGCCCATTTCTTGGGAAGGAATGTCTGGCGCTTCATTGCACCTGAGTTAGCACTCATGGCTTCTGCAAGTTCGATCCATGATGCACCGGCTTGATCAGCGACGTTGTAAATTCCACCGACGGAATGGAGATTCTTGATGGCTTCGGCTACGTCTGAGGCGCAAACAAGGCTCAATCGTGCGTTATTGTCACGGACATGAATGTATCGGCTATTGATGACATCATTGAAAAGAGTTTTCATCTCTCCTTTTACACCTTTTCCGAACATTCTGGCAGGACGGAGGATAGTAAGAAGGACTTCGTGCTCGGCACACCACTTCCCGACCAAGTCTTCAGCACGTGCTTTGGATTGCCCTACTTTTGTTGAGGCCCAAAGTTGATGGTCTTCCTTAACATCTTCTCCAGAGTCAGGGCTATACACTTCCCAGCTTGAGAGATAGACAAATTCTTTTGGAGGATTATCACTGAGAGCGTTGAGAAGTCGTTGAGTTCCTTCGAGGTTAAGGTCAAGAGCATCGGTTTCGTCATGAGATCCGGCAGCATGAATGATCAGGTCGAACGTCTTTTGTCCAAAATCGGGAGTGTCTTTGGTAAGATCGCATATAATGTCGGCGTCATGGCGCTGGAGAGTCGTCACAACGTTGTCATCTTTCAATATAGGTAGAAGGTAGCCTCCTAACATACCGGATGCCCCTGTAAGCAGTATTTTCATTGTTAGCCTTTCAATAGATTAGTAATCCGAAACTACAATTTATAAATAGAACGAGTTAGGAAAGTGATTGTTATATATTAATTCCAATAACTTTCATTAGTCTTGTAGTATGACTTTGTTTAGCCCGACTCCGGGGATGAAGAAATCTCGCCAAGAGAGCTGGGTAAGGTGGATAAAAAATCAGAGCGTAGTGGCATCATCCATTACGCTCCAAAAATGTTGTCTATTAGATATCAATCCTCTGAGGGGATGAGAACGAGATGTCCATGCGCATTGAGGCGATAGCTGTGTGAGACGAGAGTCTCATCGTTGCGTATTTCGAATACACAGTCTTCCGGACTAATCACAAGGTCGGCGTTTTTAATTGCAATGCGCACCGCCTCCTCCACTGTATTATAACCTGTGTTGGTAGATTGATAAAGATTCGACCCTTCAGGTCCCCAAATTGTAACTGAAACCGAATCTTGCGGTTTCAACGTATCAAATGTTTCCATAATATGTAAAATATATAAATTTCATTGGTTTAGCTATGGAGAAATGGATTAAACCAAGTCTGAACGAGGTTGTAGTCAACTCCATGTTTTAGCTTTGAATATCAAACATATTATGCGCATGGTAAGTTCTATGTGTTTTGCATTTTATAGTTTATTAACTCAACTTTTGCAAGCTCTATAATCTCGCGCAGAGGCCGCAGAGGCGCAGATCTTTATCAAGCACAAAAATGGACTGTTATAAACGATAGCTTAGTAGTTACTGCAAAATATTTTTAGAAGCTAAAAATCATAATTTTTTTGTGTATATGATGGGAAAATAGTAATTTTGGGGATTGTAAGGGATAGGGGAGTTTTTAAATGTAAAAAAANTATGGAGAAGNANNTTCGGTTGATGNTGGCTCCGCTGCAAGGATTGNCGGAGGNAGAGTGGCGGAGTGCACATTGCAGGATGTTTGGGGATACGCAGGGGAAGGTGGAGTATTTTACGCCGTTTATCCGAGTGGAGAAAGGTGAGGTAAGGCAACGTGACTGGCGGGATTTTACTTCGGAGCTCAACGAAGGGATGATGATAACTCCTCAAATCATTTTCAAGGATGTTGAGGAGTGGAAGATGCTTGTTGGGGCGCTTGCGGAAGCTGGTGCGTCACGGATTGATATGAATATGGGTTGTCCGTTTTTGCCTCAGGTGCGGAAAGGGAGAGGAACCGGAATCCTTTGTCATATAGATAGATTGGCTGAGATTGTGGAGTCTATGAAGACTTATGGTGATTCGATTGAGTTTTCGGTCAAGATGCGGTTAGGAGTCAACGATTCTTCCGAGGCGTTGGGATTAATCGATATTTTGAATGATATCGAGTTGCGGCATGTGACGGTACATCCTCGGACTGCAAAACAGCAGTATAAAGGGAAGCTTTTGCTTAAAGAGATGGATGATTTTGTTTCGAAGTTAAGGCATCCAGTGATATTCAATGGAGAGGTTTCGACACCGACTGAGATCGAGGAGTTGGTTCAGCGGTATGATGGGGTGATGGTAGGAAGAGGATTGTTGGCTCGGCCATCGCTTTTTGCTGAATATCGCAATGGTTGTGAGTGGAGCTTAAAAGATAGAGAAGAGGCGTTTCTCAGCTTGCTTCGAGCCACTTCTTCTATTCTGGAGCAAAGATTATGCGGATCTGCACAACTTAGGGACAAGATGAAGCCTTACTGGGAATATGCACCTGCTTCGCTTGACAAGAAGATAGTGAAGCTCGGGAAAAAGAGTGGAGTAGTCTGATTTTATTTTAGACAGGAGCACATAAGGACATAAGTGACTTTTGGGGAGTCGTGGTTTTAAGACAGGAGCACAGGAGGACATTAGGGACTTTTGGCG
>WFLX010261780.1_pt1 | contig 12758 bp, 11 predicted proteins | sample 4967041 | NCBI WGS metagenome assembly WFLX01 (sample SAMN12857096, study PRJNA449069) | gut metagenome | isolation source: stool from male and female vole | host: Microtus ochrogaster | place: USA:Florida | collected 2017 | reverse complement strand
TTCATGTCCTTGCGGAGTGCGTCCATTATTTCCTTGACCATGACGGGGTCGTACTTGAAATCGAGGTAATAGGACATTTTGTCGCCGCGTTTCACCTTGGACCATTCCACTTTGGAATTGTCGTTGTAGCGGCCGTCGAAGAATTTTTCAACTTCGAGCTGGGGTCCTTTTGCAAATGCGGAGGAGGCCAGGAGAATGAGAGAAAACAGCAGGAGTATACGTTTCATGGGTAGAGTGCTAAATTGCGTTTGAAGTTTTCGTATTGGTTTTGGCGTTCGAGAATCATCATGTCCATCATGTCGATGATTTCGTCGGCGTTCTTGCTTTGTTGGGAAGCTTGGAGGCGTGCGGCTTCGAGGTCGAGAGTGCGTCCGTCGGCAAATGCTTCGTACTGAGCGGAGCGGGTGCCGATGCCGAAGAATATGCCCAGGGCGAGGACCACCACGGCAGCTATTGATGCCACGGCCATCAGGGTGGGGCGCAGAAAGCGTCGGGGTGCGGACTTCGGGGAGAGCCGGGCGGCGGATTCGGCGCGGGCTGCGATGCCCATCAGGGCGCGGGTGCGGTCGAGTTCGGGAGTCGATTCAGGCATATGGCTCAGGAGGTACTCCAGCTCGCGCTCCTCAAGCACCGAGAGCTTGCACTCGGCATAGAGCCTGCAAAGCTCCTCGGCCTCTTGGATTGTCAAATTTATGTCTGTTCCTTTCATCGTTGCAGTTTGTTATAATTTTCGCGCATCTTCATTCGGGCACGGCTCAGGGCGGTGCGGACGGCTCCTTCGGTCATTCCCAACCGCCGGGCAATGGCGTCGTACTCCATCTGTTCGTTGGCAACCAGGGCCACGATGTGGCGCTGGATGTCGCTCAACCCTTGGGTGATGAGCTCCTGGAGGCGGGCCGGGTCTTCGCCGAAGGGCTGTTCAACGGTGGCGGATGTTTCGTCCACGGGCTCGGTGCGCAGTGTGGCGGCGCGACGCAGGCGGTCGATGCACACGTTGTGGAGCACGGCGAAGAGCTTGTTGCGCGCTTCGGTGTCGGTGCTCACGGGTCCCTTCTCCAACAGCCGGATGTAGGTGTCCTGGAGGGCATCGCGGGCGTCCTCATCGTTGTGGAGGAAGCTCAGAGCACTCAAGTGGAGCTTGTGGCGCAGTGCCAGGAATGAAGATGTAAGAAAATCCGGTTTCATATTGCTTACATCTTAGATACGAACTCGAACCGGATTTGTTACAGCCCGGGCGGTGTTTTTTTGATTTATCGNGATTAATCGGGATTAATCTTGATGCATCTCGATGTGGGTCAGCTGAAGAGCTGGTGGAGGGCATCGAAGCGGGTGGCGACNCCGGGGCCGAATTTTTTCATGGATGCGCGTACACGTTCGAGCGGTTTCTGCTGTCCGAGGTTGGTCTTGGAGTAGAAGCAGTCGGCGTANCAGATGAGTTTTTCGAGNANAGTTTCGGGCATGTATGAGCGGNCGNNGGGNANTCCGGCNTCCCGGGCTTCGTCGGGGGTGAGGCCGGCGCCGGTGTGGCGTTCGGCTACGCGGGCATATTTTTCGGGAGCACCCGCGCTCCGGAGGATGTCGGCACCGGCCACGCCGTGGAGCATGTATGGCAGGGAGCCGTGGCACCCGATGGCCGGGGCATCTACGCGGATTATGCCGATGTCATGGACCATGGCGGCGGTTTCGACCTCTTCGGGGTCGAGGCCAAGGTGCTTTTCGGCATTGATGCGGCAGGCGAGTTCGGCAACGGAGTGGGAGTGCGAAAGCAAAATCCCGCGGGCTTCGTCGCCCTCGGGATATATGCGGTCAATCAGTTTGCGGAAATCAAAGTCGGCGTTCATTCGAGGATGTAGTTCCAGTTGTGTTCGTCCGGATATTCGCCCCAGCGGATGGCATTGAGGCGGTTGTAGAGGGCGGTGGTGATGGGGCCTGGGCGGTTGTCCTTGGCGATGACATATTTTTTGCCGGTGTCCAGGTCATCGATTTCGCCCACGGGCGAGCATACGGCGGCGGTTCCGCAGGCGGAGGCTTCGGACATTTCGGCGAGCTCGTCGACTGTGATGTGGCGTTCCTCAACCTCGATGCCCATGTCGCGGGCAATGGTCATGAGGCTCATGTTGGTGATTGAAGGGAGGATGGAGTCGCTCTTGGGGGTGATGTACTTTCCGTCCTTGATGGCGAAGAAGTTGGCGGGGCCGCACTCGTCGAGGTATTTCTTCTCCTTGGGGTCGAGGAAGAGGACTGCGGAGTAGCCCATGGAGTGCGCGCGATGGCCGGCGGCGAGCGATGCGGCGTAGTTGCCACCGACTTTCCAGCGGCCGGTTCCCTGCGGAGCCACGCGGTCGTACTGGCGCATGATGCAAATGTTGGTGCAGCCGAAGCCCTTGGAGAAATAGTTGCCCACGGGAGTGGCCATGATGAGGAACATGTATTCGTTGGCTTCCTTGACGCCGATTCGTGGTGTNAGGCCTATTTCGAGGGGGCGCAGGTAAAGGGAAGCGCCGGTGCCGTANGGGGGGATGAAACGTTCGTTGAGCTTGACGCACATCTTGCACATTTCAATGAAGAGTTCTTCGGGAACGGGTTCCATCAGCAGTCCTTTGGCCGACTCGCGGATGCGCTTTGCGTTTTCTTCCATGCGGAAGATGCGGACCTTGCCGTCAACCCCTCTGAAAGCCTTCAGGCCTTCAAAGATTTCCTGACCATAGTGCAGCGCGGTAGCTGCCATGTGCAGTTCAACCTTGTCGGACTGCGATACTTCGATTTCGCCCCACTTGCCGTCCTTGAACGTGCAGCGGACATTATAATCGGTTGGATAATAGCCGAAAGGCAGTGACGCCCAGTCGATTTCTTGCTCCATTATTTGTTTCTTTAGTAGGTTGCTCGCAAAGTTAACCAATTTAAATCAAATAAACATTAAAATAAGTGACAAAATATGCTAAAAAACATACAAGCGCCCAATTTCATGGCAAATTGCGCCAAAAAGGCCGCCCGGAAGAGGCGGCCTTATTATATATGTGTGTGGAATCAGCGGATGGGTTTGTACTCCACGAAGGCTTCCATAGCTTCGTAGGAGGCCAGGCCGAGGTCCTCATAGAGGCGTGCAGTGGCGCGGTTGCGGTCCTCTGCGCGCTGCCAGAAGAGGCGGTCGTCGTTGCCCAGGAAGGGNGCGTTTTCCATCTGCGACTGGTGCTTGAGGATGGAGTTGCGCTTGAAGCGGAGTTCTTCGGGGCTGATGGGCACTGCCATTTCGATGTGGTCGATTTCCCATTCTGCCCATGCGCCGCGGTACATCCAGATGCGGCAGTCCTTCATCCAGGGTTCGTCCTTGAGTTCGTCGATGGCGGCCAGGACGGCGTCGGTACATACCTTGTGGGTTCCGTGGGGGTCGGCAAGGTCACCGGCAACGAAGATCTGGTGGGGCTTGACGTCCTCGAGAAGTTTCTTGACGATGTTTACGTCGGCTTCGGAGAGGTCGCCCTTCTTGATGGTACCGGTTTCGTAGAAGGGAAGCAGGAGGAAGTGAACGTTTTCGGGCTTAACGCCGATGTGGTTGCAGGCGATGCGGGCCTCACCCTGGCGGATTTTGGTTTTGAGTTTGCGGATTTCGGCGGTGTCCATTTCGCCGGCCTTCTTGTTGGCTACGAAATCGTGGATGCGTTCGCTGAAAGCCTTGTAGTCGTCGGTGTCGACGCCGTAGTCGGCTCCCATGTTGTCCATGAGCATGATGTAGCGCATCATGTCTTCGTCGCCCACGGCGATATTGCCGGAGGTTTCGTAGGCCACGTGCACGTCGTGGTTCTGGTCAACGAGGCGCTTGAAGGTACCACCCATGGAGATGACGTCGTCGTCGGGGTGGGGAGAGAAGATGATGACGCGCTTGGGATAGGGGTTTGCGCGTTCGGGACGGTAGGTGTCGTCGGCGTTGGGCTTGCCGCCGGGCCAGCCGGTGATGGTGTGCTGGAGGTCGTTGAACACCATGATGTTCACGTTGTATGCGCTGCCGAACTGAGCCAGGAGTTCGCCCAGGCCCCAGTCGTTATAGTCCTTGTTGGTGAGTTTGAGGATGGGTTTGCCGGTCTGCTGGCAGAGCCAAACGATGGCGCGGCGGATCATCTTGTTGGTCCACTCGCAGGANGTCACCTTCCAGGGCTGGCTGATGCGGGTGAGGTCCTGAGCTGCGGGCAGGTCGATTACCACCTTCACGTGGGGATGACCCTGGAGCAGGGAAGCGGGCACGGAGGAGGTGGCGGGTTCCTCGACGGTTTTGCGCACGATAGCCGAGCGGCTTTCGCCCCAGGCCATGGTGAGGACGCGGCGTGCGGCCACGAAGTTGGCCATGCCGAGGGTGATGGCGGTTTCGGGAACGTCCTCGTTCTTATAGTCGGCGGAGAGCTGGTGGCGTGTCTCGTTGCTCAGGAGCACCAGGCGGCAGAAGCTGGTGGCGGTGGAGCCGGGTTCGTTGAAGGCGATGGAGCCGTTGGCACCGATTTCGCACATAACCACGTCGAGGCCACCTTCGTCGGCGATGCGCTGCTCGTAGTCGTGGCAGTACTCCGACATGGTTTCCTTGGAAATCTCGGGGTTGATGGTGCGGATGTTGGCCGGACGGATGTTCACGTGATCCAGGAACACCTCTTTGAGTTTGGAGAGGGTGGAGGGGCCGTTGGGAGCCACGGGGAAGAATTCGCTCAGGCTGAACACGATGCACTTGCTGAAGTCGACCTCGCCGGCCTTGTACATGCGGATGAGGGCTTCGTAAACACGGTGGTTTGACTTACCGGCGCCGAGGCCCAGGACGCATTTGCCCTTCTGGGCCACAAAGCGGTGGATGTAGCGCACCACTTCCTTGGCGAGGAATTCGCCGCCGTCGGTAGCGGTTTCGAAGATGCGGGTGTCGATTTTTTCTTCGCGGCGCACGGCTGCGAGTTCGATTTCAGTGTCCGGGTTATAGTAACGCTTCGGAATCTGTTCCAGCTTAATCTGGGAGCTGAGATCTGTTTTCATGAAAATAGTTGTCCGGTATGGCGGTTAATAGGTATAAAATTCAGTTTGGAGTCGCTTGTGCATACTACAGCACAAAGATAATCAAAATTCCTCAAACGCCACCATTTAGCGCCAAAAAATTTGCGCGCGGCTGTGGGGTGGCTGCGCGCGGGGATATGATGTTCCGTAAAAAGTGAAAAGCTGTGCTACTGGAGGATGGCGGAGGAGGATGTGCCCTGGGCGCCGATTTCGTCGCGGCGCTGGATTTTCTTGCCGTAGCCGAAGGTGTAGGTGGCTGAGAGGTACACGGCGCGGCGGTAATTGCCGTTGAAAACGTAGTCCTTCTCCGTAAGGAGCGGAGTCAAAAATTCAATATGTCCGTAGTTATAGCTGCTTCGGGCAAAGTTGTAGAGGGATAGGTTAAAGTTCCAATTGTTATTCCCCCAACCGGCGCTTATGCTATAGAAGCTGCGGTAGGTGCTGAGCTGAGGAGAGAATCGAGAAAGTGATGTCTGACGCGTCTGATAGTAAGCGGATATATTGAAATTCCCGAAATAATATGCACCGTAAAAGCTGCATTTAACCGGGTTTCTGGCGATGTGATTGATTCCTGTAGAGCGGTAGGCGTTGAATGTCAAGGATGCTTGAAAGACCAGATTATTGTCCAACAAACGGACGATGGGGGTTAGCCCCAATTCAGTATTTATGAAGTTGCCGTTGTTGATGAAGGTGCGAATCAGCGCCGCTCCGTCGTTGTAATAATCATAAGTTGACATGATTCGCTTCCGGTCAATGAAAAACTGGCCGTAGGCGTTGAGGCTGAATTTGTTGCTCGGGCTCCAATTATAGGATAGCATCGCCGTGGTGTGGCGGGAGGAGCGCAGATAGGGGTTGCCTGTTTTGTAAAGGAAGTCGGTGCTTTGAACTACGTTGGGCGAGAGTTCGGCAAGGTCAGGAGAGTTCGTGGCATATTGGAACCAAAGCGACAGACGGTTCTTTTCGTTGGGAGAAAAGGAAGCTGACACGTGCACAAAAGGGTAGGGGTCGTTGTAGCCGGTGATATTGGTGCTTGTAAATTCCTGCAGCAAGCCGCCATCGGTATTGATATAGAATTTGCCTAAAGAAGCCGCATAACGGGCTGAAAGAGAGTAGAAAGCATGATTAAACTTGGATTTGTAAGGCGAATCGCCAAAGTAATCGATGCTGTTATAGGAATAGCCCCCATGGGCCATAGCGCTCACGCGGTGTTTGTCGGCAATGGTTTTTTCGGCGCTAAAGTCGATGCGGGTGTACAACGCATTCTCTTTGGCGTCATTGCGGAAGGTGTGGGTTCCGCCGATGTCGTTGACGTAGGTGCTGTAATTGCTGTTGCGCCCATAGCGGGCGATAGGTTCAATGAATATGTTCCACTGGCGGGGGAGGTAAAGGTCATAGCCCCCGCGCCAGGTGANGGTGCGGTTCACAAAGGGGCGGTCATAGTGAAAGGTGTAGTTCGAGCCCATGTCCGGTTCGAGCGACATGCGGCCCCATTGCTCGTTGGTGTAGCGGTCGTGGAAGGTGTAGCCGAAGGTGTTGTAGATCTTAACTTTCTCCGTCTTGTAGTTGGCGCGGAAGGTAACCGGCAGCTCGATGTAGGCAAAGTCGGTCTTGTCGGTGACGGAGTTTTCGGTAATAGTCACGTCTTTAAGCCGGTATGTCGTTTCGCNGTTGCTGTAAACATGTTTGGTTCCGACGTCGTCGGCTCCGAAGTAGAGGTCGTAGGTCATCTTCCGGTAGCTGAATTTGGAGAAGAGGCTCGGCTTGTTGCTGCGGTCGCGTTGCTGGAGGAAATAGCCTTCGCTGATTTTGGTGTAACCGCCGTACTCATACTCCTGGACGATGAAGTTCACGGCATACTGCGCGCCTTGGTAGACGGCGCCGGCGGGGTTGACCAAGAATTCGACCTTGCGCACGTCGGACATGCGCATGCCGGTGATATCCTCNCTGCTTGCNGGCTGGCCGTTGATGAATAGAACCACGGCATGGCCCGATGCCGTTGTGACGCCGGTGCCCATGGGGTCAACAAGGAGCTGATTGATGGCCATACGCCGTAGCAGGTCGATGCCGTTGGAGGAAGCATTTTTCTGACGGGCGGTAGGCATGTAGATGGTGCGGTCGGGGTGATGTTGAACCAGATCGGCCTCGACGGTCAGGTTGTTGAGCAGAACGGGGGAGGGTTTGAGTTCGATGGTGCCCATGTTGAAGGCTGCGTCGGCGACGTAGCGCGGGAGGTAGCCCATGCAGGTGAATTTTACCAGAACGCGGGAGTGGTCGCAGGGAATGACGAACCGGCCTGCGTCGTCGGTGGTGCCGTAGGTGATGACGGAGGAGTCGCGCGGGGCGAGNATGTAGACCGCGGCNCCNGGNAGNGGNTCGGNGTCGNTNGCNANNAGGCGCCCGGNGTAGGCGAANGTNCCGTGCTGGAGGGCNTCGAGGTAGTANCGGCCNCCCTTGCGNAGCACCGACACCGGGTTGAGGCCAACCACCTGACGCAAAGCTTCGTAGGGGTCGTCGGTGTGGATGTTGGCCGACACGCGGTAGGTGTCCAATTCGTTGTAAATGAAGTTCAACCGCAGGTCGGGGTGGTCCTCTGCAATTTGGCTCAAGGCTTCGGCCAGGTTAGTGGAAGTGAATTTATAGTCGAAGCGGGCAGCGAAAGTTGCGGCACAACACACCAATCCTGCCAAAGCAAAAAGTACTTTTTTCATAATCAGTGGAGGATGAGGGTGTTGTCGGAAACTGAAATGTTTATTTTCTCAAAGTTATTGAGTTGTTCGACTGTTTCGACGAGCGATTGTGAAGGGTCCCATTGGAAGAACAGACGGATGTCCACGGGCGCGCCTTCTCCGACGGATGTTTTTACGCCGTAGTGGTCGGCGACGGTTTTGAGCACGTCGACAATTGTCTCATCTTTGAAAAGAATAATTTTCTCGGCATTCTCACCGGTAATTTCCTCCACCCCAGCCACTTCCTGAGCCGGTGTCACCTCCTGCACCTCGGGCACTTCGCTGGCATGACGCCGCGATTCCAAGCTGTGGGATATACCGATTGTCGTAGCCACGACTACCCCGCAAGTCAGGGCCACCAGGACGATAGCGGCTGCCGGGCGGCTGAAGATTTTTTGCCACAGGCTTGTGCGCCGGTGCACGTTTTCGGCGACGAAGCGGGTCCAGGCCGAGTCGACATCGACCTCCGGCGCTGGGGTGGTGACGTCGGCAGTGCGACTGAGCATATCATAGAGTTCGCGTGCCTCCGGCTGATGAAGCAGGGCCTCGAGTTCGGCGTCGGAGAAGCGTTCGGGATGCTCAATGGCTTCGAATAAGCTGTCGGGAATCTCTTTCATAGGGTCAAAAGTTTTGGCGTAGTGTTTTCATTGCATGGCTCAGATGCTTGTACACTGCGGCCTCGCTGATGGAGAGTTCGGCGGCGATTTCGGCGTAGGACATCCGGCTATTGTAGCGCAGGCGCACTACCTGCCGGGTGCGGTCGGTCAACACGCTGTCGATGAGTGAGTTGAGGCGGGCAATGTCCTGGTCGGTGGGCCAATCGTCGGCCTCGTCGGCGTCCAGGCGCAGGTGGTTGAGCAGCTTTTCGCGTACCGAGAGAGTTCGCAGGTAGCTGATGCAGCGGAAGCGGACGCGGTTGGCGAGGTAGGCGGGGGTGATATAGGCGGGCGCGTCGGTCAGCAGGGTGGTGAAGACATCGTGCACAATGTCGCAAGCCGTTTCCTGCTCATGCACCAGGCGTGTAGCCAGGGTCACCAGCGCAGGGTAATGCTCCCGGAAGAGTCGCTCTATATCTTTCACATTGGTCATGCACAAATATAACGCAACGCTTCCGAATTTCCCAACCCTATGAGGGGAAATTTTTTCGGCCGGGCCGGAGTATTATTTCAGAATTGCCGAGGAGTCGGAGCCTTGGGAGCCCACTTCGTTCTGGCGCTGAATCTTCTTGCCGTAGCCGAAGGTGTAGCTCACGAAGAATTGGCACGTGAGGTGACTGTTGCCGTTGAATTTATATTCCGAGGAATTGAAAACGGGCGTGATGATGTCGGTCCGGCTCGTTTTGTAGGACGTGCGGCAGAAGTTCTTTAGATAGAAACTCAGCTTCCAGTCGCCCTTTGCCCAGCCGATGTTGACAAAGTAGAAGCTCTTGTTTGAGAGATATCCGGGGCCGTTCTGCATCATGGCCTTGGTGGACGATTTGTAGTACAATGCAAAGTTGAAGTCGCCCAGATAGTAGGTGGCATATGCGCTGTAGCCCACAAAGGTAGCCTTGTCGGTGAAATAACCGGAGGAACGACCGTTGTTGAGGTTGACGTTGACCTGCATGGCGAAGTTATTGTCCAATGCGCGGACAATGCCGTTTATGCCGCACTGCAGGCGGTTGTAGTCGCCGCTGTTTATCCAGTCGCGGAGCACGGCCCGCCCGTCGTCGTAGAGTGAGTAGTGGGCGATGTCGCGGTTGGTGTTGCGGTAGTAGGACGCATAGGCCGAGGCCGAGAAGGTGTTGTTGGGGTAGAACCCGTAGCTGAGGTCGACGGTGGTGTGGCGGGAGGTGCGGATGTCGGGATTACCGGAGATATAAAGCAACTCGTTGGACTGCACCACGTTAGGCGAAATCATGTCGTTGCTCGGAGTATTCGATGCGAACTGGATGTAGCAGTCGAATGCGTTCTTCTTGTTCAGTCGGTAAGTTGCAAAAACGTGGACGAAGGGGTAGGCGTCGGTGTACGACTTTACCTTCGAGCTTATATGCTCGGTAGCCAGCCCGGCGTCGGTGTTGATGGTGAGCTTGCTCAGGTTGAGGCGGTAGCGCAGTTGCAGGGCATAGAAGAGGTCGTTGAGGTGGGAGCGGTAGGGCGTCGAACCGGTGTAGGTGATTTCGTTTCGGTTCAGGCCCCCGTCGAGGGTGAAGGTGAAAGTATGCTTTTTGTTTACAATCTTGGACAGGCTCAGTGTGAGGCGTGCATTGTAGGCATTTTCTTTGGCGTTGTTGACGATGTTGGTTGTGCCGTCGACGTTGGAGCGATAGTCGGAGTACTGAGAGTTGTGGCTGTAGTTGAACATCGGCTTGGCGTCGAAGCTCCACTGCCGGGGCATGGCGAAATAGTACATGCCCTTCCAGCTGGCGCTCCGGGTAACATAGGGCGCAACGGTTTCGTAGCTGTAGTTTTTTTCGGTGAAAGGCTTCATCTGCATGGAGCCGGAGTTGAAGGCGTGGTACTTGTCGTAGAACGTGTAGCCGAAGGTGTTGCTGACGGTGGTCTTGTCCGTAGAGTAGAGTGCGCGGAAGGTGACGGGAATCTGAAAGTATTTCAGTTCGCCTTTGTCGAAGGTGGCCTCACGCTCCACGGCGCCTTCGCGCAGGTTGAAGGTGGAGCTTTCGTTGGTGCCGATATGTTGCGCATCAACCTGATCGGGGCCCACGAATAAGTCGTAGGTCATTCGCTTTACGTTGATTTTAGAAATGATCTGCGGCTGGTTGGAGACTCCGCTGTTGGCCGTGGAGAGGGTTTCGCGGATGGAGGTGTAGCCGCCGTACTCATACTCCTGAACGATGAAGTTGATTACATAGTTGGCGCCGTTGAAGCGGACGTCGGTGGGGCTTTCAAGGAGTTCCACGCGCTTGACGTCACTCATCCGCAGGCCGTCCATGTCGGCATTCGAGGCCGGGCGTTTGTTGATGAAAAGTTGGACGGATTGGCCTGTGTTGGTGGTGACGCCGTTGCTCATTGGGTCGATCAATATTTGATTTATGGCCATCCGGCGGAGCAGGTCGAATCCTGAAGAAGCTGCTTTTTTCTGCTGGAAAGTCGGCAGGTAGATGGTCTTATCTTGCTGAATATCAACCATATCAGCTTCGACCTTTACACCTTTGAGCATCACGGGCGATGACCGGAGTTCGAGAGTGCCCATGTTGAATGAGGGCTCGTCGATGTAGCGGGGGAGATAGCCCATGCATGTGAATTTGACCAGGACACGGGAGTGGTCGCAGGGGATTGAGAACCGGCCTTCGGCGTCGGTGGTGCCGTAGGTGATTACGGAGGAGTCGCGCGGGGCAAGGATGTAGACTGCTGCTCCAGGCAGGGGTTCCGAGTCGGTGGCGACGAGGCGTCCGGAGTAGGCGAAAGTCCCGTGCTGGAGTGCTTCGAGATAGTAGCGGCCTCCTTTGCGAAGCACCGACACCGGGTTGAGGCCCACTACCTGACGCAGGGCATCGTAGGGGTCGTCGGTGTGGATGTTGGCCGAAACCCGGTAGTTATCCAGCTCGTTGTAAATGAAGTTGAGGTCGAGTTCGGGGTGCTCGTCGGCGATGAGACTGAGGGCGTCGGAGAGCTTGGCGCCGGTGAATTTGTAGTCGAAGGCAGAGGCACAGGCAGCGAATGCACACAGAAGCCCCGCCATAAACAAGGTGGTTCTTTTCATGTCATTCTACGGTTATGGTGTTGCCTTCGAGGGCGATGTTTATATGTTCGAAACTGTTGAGGTGCTCGACGATGTCGCTCAGGGAGTCGCTGTGGTTCCAGCGGAAATAGAGGCGGAGGTTGCGGGCATCTGGACTTGCAAAGTTGGCCGTGGCGCCGTAGAAGGTGCAGAGTGACGACACTATAGAGTCCAGGCTTTCGTCCTTAAACACCACTATAATCGGTTGAGAATCAGTGTTAACGGCCTGGGAAGCGGAAATCTGCACTATTCCCGGCTTTTCGTCTGAGGTTTCAGCCGATGTCTTTGCCGGAGTGCCGTCGGCATTGCGGTTTATTACCATTGTTGTGGCTACGACTGCCATGGAAACGGCCAATATTGCGGCCACCACGCCTACGCGGTGCGAGGATAAGAGGCGGCGCATGAAGCTACGTCGGCGCATTCGGGAGCCTACGAAGGCGTGCCATTCGGCGTCGACATCGGGCTCAGGGGTTTCGGTGAGGGCATCGCCGGCTTGCTGCAGCAGGCGGTATGTTTGGCGCACTTCGGGGTCGGAAAGCAGCTGATGCAGCTCCCTGTCGGAAAGTGCCGAGGGGTTGTCCAGCGCTTGGAGGAGGCTGTCAGTTTTGTCGGTCATCGGTCACGGAATTTTTGGCGTAAGACATCTATTGCATGACGAAGATGCTTATACACAGCCACTTCGCTGATACTCAGGCGCTCGGCGATTTCGGCGTACTTTAGTCCGTCGGTGAAGCGCAGGCGCACCACGCGGCGGCATTGCTCGGGCAAGCCGTCCACGATTCGAGCAAGACATGCCGCATCATCCTCGGCGAGTGTATCACCTTCGGCGTCAGTCACTTCAAGGGGATAAAGCTCGTTGAAACGGGCGCGCACCCCGAGGCTGCGGATGTGGTTTAGGCATCCGTAGCGTACACGGTTGGCAAGGTAGGCTGTGTTGACGTTTTCAGGCCCTTCGGCAAGCACCGCGGCGAAGACATCGTGCACAATGTCGCGCGCAGTCTCCGGGTCATGCACCAGCCGGTTGGCCAGGATGAACAGGAGGCGGTAGTTGCTCCGGAAGAGGTTTTCTATGGTAGAATGGTGCGTCATACGTCTGTATAAAACGCAACCTTACATTTTCCTAACCTGCTTCCGGAAAATTTTGCAGAAAAATGGGCTTAGAGGCGGAAGAACTGGCGGAAAGCTTCGATGGTGTACTCGTGGTCGGCGGTTGAGGCCGTTTCGCGGGCGGAGTGCATGGCCCACACGGGCGCGCCCATGTCGACGCCGCGCAGGGGAATCTGGCTG
>WFLX010019110.1_pt1 | contig 12759 bp, 11 predicted proteins | sample 4967041 | NCBI WGS metagenome assembly WFLX01 (sample SAMN12857096, study PRJNA449069) | gut metagenome | isolation source: stool from male and female vole | host: Microtus ochrogaster | place: USA:Florida | collected 2017 | reverse complement strand
TGGCTTAATGTCTACAATGGACATAACAGAGAGCTATATGAGGCTGATAATATCCAACGCTTCCACACGAAAGCGATTGTGAATCCGGAAGGTAAACTCATAGATTTCAGTACAGGATAGGATCCCTCTTTCTTCACCAGACTGGCATCATTTGTAAACTAACTACATCAATTGTCTTTGAACAATTGTTTTACTGACCCGAGGGAGGAGAGCACGGAGGTAGCTTCGTAAGGAATGTATACTGTCTTGTTGCCTTCTCCCTCGGTCATGCTTTTGAGGGTCTCAATGTATTTCTGGGCAAGCAGATAAGCGGCAGGATCGGTTTGTGACTGTGATACGGCATCGGCCACGTTTCGTATCGCGTCAGCCTCAGCTTGAGCGCGGAGCACCTGAGCTCTGGCTTCACCCTCGGCCTTCAGGATAGCAGCCTGTTTTTCTGCCTCCGCCTTATTGATTTGCGACATCTTCTGACCTTCCGAACGCAGGATAAGCGACTGTTTCTCGCCTTCGGCATTGAGTATCTCAGCACGCCGGTTGCGCTCAGCCTGCATCTGCTTTTCCATAGCTACCGTCACACTTTCCGGAGGTGTTATGTCTTGTAGCGCAACCCGGTTAACCTTTACACCCCATTTGTTGGTGGCCTCATCAAGTATAGCCTGTAACTTCGCATTGATCGTATCCCTTGATGTAAGGGTCTCGTCGAGCTCGAGTTCACCAATCACGTTACGCAAGGATGTCTGCGTGAGTTTCTCTATTGCATTGGGCAGGTTGTCGATCTCATATACTGATTTCTTGGGATCAACAATCTGGAAATAGAGGAGAGCGTTGATTTCTGTGGTCACGTTGTCACGTGTGATGACCTGTTGTGAGGGAAAGTCATAGACTTGTTCACGAAGATCTATCACAGAGGTGGTGGAGACCCGTATGCCGCTACGTCCGAAGGCTCCGCCTGTTTCAACACGACGTGTGTAGATAACTTTCGGTTTGTCGATAAACGGAATAATGAAATTAAGACCCGGTTGGAGCACGGCATGGAATTTCCCGAGACGTTCCACAACTTTTGTTTCTGACTGAGGCACTACCTTGACTCCGGCCATTATTATGATAATGGCGAATATGAGGATCACTCCTGCGATAATAATTGTTTCCATAATATTAAGAAGTATGTATTGTGGAGAAATAAGATTTTCAGACCTTTCGGTAACTAATCAGGTGTTGCCGGCGGCAACCGGAGAATCAGCCAAAAGNTCAACCGTGAGGATGATGGAATCGTATCCCACTACGCGAACACGGTCACCCGGTCTCAGGGTTACAGCACTGTTAGATGGACGCACCTGCCACACGTCGCCGTCGATACGCATCCGGAGGCTGTCGGGAGAGGAGATGACTGTGCCCGTGCGACCGATAAGAGCATCCATACCCGTGGGTACCTCGGGTACTCCTTTATGAAGATAGGTGATAAGTTTCTTGTGCCATCTGTAAGTGACAAGATAGAGCAGGGCAGTAGCGATTACGAAAGTCAATATAGTAGCTATCCATTCTCCGCCTAAAAAAGCACATATCATGGCGGCGAGCGCCCCAAGGCCTATATAAAGGCAGGTGGTAGACATACTCAATACTTCTATTATAAGGAAACCTATCGCTAAAATAAGCCAAAAACTCCAAAGCCCCATATTCTTCAATTATTAATAGACAAATGCTTGATTTGCTAAAAGCATTTGTAAAAATGAATGTCTTTATCTTATGTCGTATTTTACTTATTAAAATATGACTTCATGCCTTCTTTTTCAGAAGAAGTATAAGTGCTAACAAAGTTAATACAAATAATTGCAATTAGCAAGTATTATTATATGTGTTTAAACTCTGAATATAATAATAGTCAATGGAGATAATGGGGAGACATTTTGTTTTCTTCAAGTGGTTGTTATTGCAGTTGTCAGGAATAATAAAAATATTAACGGAATATTGCTATAATATTTGGAATTATTATAACAAATTGTTAATTTTGCATCATTCTTAATATAACCCGTGTATTTATATTGTGAAAGTTGGGGCAGCCACCTCACTTAAGCCTGTGTAAATATTTAAAAATCTACAGTAATGGAGTCGATAATTAGCTCTCGAGAAGCAGTAAACTCGTGGATGTCGCGTTTTGGCGTCAGGTTCGGTGTGTATAAGAATGGAGTTTTCCACGAACAGTTATTCCCTTTTGATGCGATTCCGCGACAAATACCGCATGATGAATGGCAAATGCTTTCGAAAGGTCTGGAACAGAGAGTGAAGGCTCTCAACTTGTTTCTGTATGACATTTATCACGACAAACGGATTGTGGCCGATGGCGTTATCCCCGGTGAATTTATCTTCGGCAGCAGCGGTTATATGCCGGAATGTGATGGTATTACCCCTGCGAAGGATATTTATGCACATATAGCCGGCATTGACCTTGTGCAAGCCAAGGACGGAAGATGGCTTGTGCTTGAAGATAATCTCAGGATTCCTTCCGGAGCGAGTTATCCGATGATAGCCCGGAAGGTGACCCGTAAAGCCTCNCCTGATGTTTTCAGGAAACATGGCGTCATGGACAACAGTAATTACGGAGACATGCTTCGCAATATGATGGATTATGTGAATGAAGGCAGGGGATTAAATGTGATATTTACACCGGGTCGCTATAATTCCGCCTTCTTTGAACATAGTTATCTGGCGGAGAAGACGGGGGCAGTGCTCGCTTTCCCCGGGGAGATAGCGGTTGAAGANGGTAAATGCTGGTATCTTGGNTTCGGNAAAGAGAAGGAGCGNGTCGGNGCTATNTACCGTAGGGTNAGTGACGANTATCTTGACCCNATAGCNTTTGAACCGACTTCTTTGCTTGGTATTCCCAATCTGATGGAGGTATATAGAAACGGAGATGTGGCTGTGATAAACGCTATCGGCAACGGAGTGGCAGACGACAAGGGCATATATTATTTCGTTCCGAAGATGGTGGAATATTATCTGAATGAAAAGCCCATTCTGCAGAATGCGCCCACCTATCTTCCGTTTTTCGCCGATGATTATAAATATATTATGGATCATCTTGAAAATCTGGTTATAAAAGATGTTGCGGAAGCCGGAGGCTATGGCGTGATGTTCGGAAAAGACATGAGTGCGGAGAGAGTGGGTGAAATGAAAGAACTCATAGAGAAAGAACCGCGGCGTTGGATAGCACAAGAGGTGATCGATTTCGTTGATCTCGATATAATTGATGAGAAGACCGGTGAGAAAGTCCCTCGTAAATGCGATCTCAGAGCCTTCGTCATCACCGGTAAGGATACGGAAGTGTGGCCATGCGGTCTTACCCGTTTTTCACGTGATGCCGGTTCATTTGTAGTAAACTCCTCACAAGGAGGTGGATTCAAGGATACATGGGTTTTAAATAAATAAGAAATGATACTTTCAGCTAATAAATCTAACTGTCTTTTTTGGCTCGGTCGCTATGTGGAGCGCGGTTATCTTTTACTTCATTTGATGCGTCGTGCCTATGACGAGGTGCTTGATGTCCCCGTAGAAGTGCTTCCGGAAAGCAATCTGCTCAGCCTCCTTCATTACTCTCAGGGAGTGCGTTTCACTACGAGCCGTGAGATGATGCATCATCTCTATGACTCTTCAAATCCGGCTTCGTTGAAAAGTATAATAGACCGGATGATGGATAATGCCATATTGCTTCGGCCGGAAATCTATACTGAGTCATTCAGTTATATAGAACTGTGTCATAACATAATAAATTATTGTTCCGAAAGGAAGGATGAGAACATCACCGATTTGCAGCCGATCACCGATTATCTTCTTGCTTTCTGGGGATCTGTNTTGGAAAGGGTCCATGGCCGGAAGCGGAATCTTCTGATGATAGGGAAGTATGTAGAACAATTGGATATGGATGCCCGTTATGATTACAAACTTTATCGTCTGAAAGAGGTGTGGGAACAACTCGGCAATTATTTTGTAAGTGACATTGATCTCTTCGATATGGACCAAGTGAAGCGGGTTGACAGTATGTTGAGAAATGATGAAGAATACGCGCGACACGACAGGGCCTATAAATCTGCACTTCTTGAGGCGATAGGCTTAATGGTCAAGGTATGAACATACGTTACAGATACTCCTATAGCACAGTATTCAGATATTATCCCCCCGTGGAAAGACATTCTTTCCGTTTGCGTTATTTGCCCATGGCATGCAGCTGGCAACGACCGGACTCAGTCTGTCTTGAATTGTCTCCTGTAGTAAACATCCACATGTCGACAGATTCTCAGGGCAACGGCCTGCAATGGGGGGAGATTATTGAGCCACATGACTCTTTTACTATCAAGAGCAGTGGCATCGTAACGCAGACAGNCTCCTACAGGGAGTTTGGCACTCCTGCCCCTATATATACTATCGCTACCGCGCTTACGGGTAGCTGTGAAGAAATGATGAAGTTTTATGGAAATCCGGTGGCCGGAAGAGGGGTGTTTGACACTGCTTCCCATATAATGTCAAGAACTCATGAGCTCATAGAATATGTGCCGGGAGCAACCGACTGGAGAGACTCGGCATTGACCAGCTGGAAAAAGAGAAAGGGAGTATGTCAGGATATGGCACATATAATGATAGCTGTATGCAGAAAGCTCGGTATAGCTTCAAGATATGTGGCAGGTCTAATAGAGGGTGAAGGTCAGACGCATGCTTGGGTGGAGGTGTCAGATGGCTGTCTTTGGCTTCCTTTCGACCCCACACATGACCGACGACCGGAACAAGGATATATGAAAATCTCTCATGGCAGGGATGCCTCGGACTGTGCCACTGTACGTGGCCATTTTTTCAGTCTGACAACAGAGAGTATGGATGTGGAATGTAAATTGGAAAAGATATGATACAGAATGTCACGACCCTTGAAATGCCGGTCGATGAACAGTTCAGAATAAGGAAGAATCACTTTCGACATGGAAAGTCGAATAAGCGTTTCTGTCTTGTGACAGGTACTCACGGTGATGAACTCGAAGGCCAGTATGTGGCTTATCTCTTAGGTGATCTTATACGCAGGGAAGGTAGTAAGCTTAATGGTGTCATTGACATATATCCTGCCTTGAATCCACTCGGAATTGATTCCATACAACGGGGAGTGCCGGCATTCGATCTTGATATGAACAGGATCTTTCCCGGTAATCCTAAAGGATCCATGATAGAGAAAGTGGCCTATGATATTTTTTCTGACATACGGGGGGCCGATATGGTTGTGGATGTACATTCAAGCAACATGTTTCTGAGAGAACTTCCCCAAGTGAGGATAAGCGAGGATACGGCAGAAGTGCTTCTACCTTATGCCAAGAAACTTGGTGTCGACCTTATCTGGGTACATCAGGCGGCTACAGTCTTGGAGAGTACGCTCGCTCATTCTCTCAATGCGGTGAATACGCCTGTGCTTGTGGCAGAGATGGGCGTGGGAATGAGGATAAACCACTCTCTGTGTCATCAGCTCTTCAAAGGCATAATGAATCTGCTCCACAGTATGGGAATGTGGAGCGGAGAGGTGGATAGCTCCTCGCTTCCGGAACCCGTCATAAGCCGGGGTGACTGTGTGGATTTTCTCAATGCGGGACATTCGGGTATCTTCATCACCACCATTCACAATGACCGCCTCTCGGAGGTGGAAGCCGGTACGCTTATCGGACAGATCATTGACCCATTGAGAGGAGAGGTGGTAGAAGATGTGCGGGCGCCGCATAAGGGTATATTATTTACAATACGTGCCTACCCTGTTACGTATGAAGGGTCGCTTCTCGCCAGAATCCACCGCACGTAGGCGGAAAGAACCAAACTTAATTCACACTTTCGAACGAAATCTATTTATCGATACAATCCAAAGAAAAATAATTGAATGAGACAGCATACCATCTTTACTCTCCAATCTCCTTACCGTGATGATTTCCGGATACGGGCTTTTTCTTTCGGTGACGGGGAGCCTGAACTGGCTATTGTGGGGGCTATGCGTGGCGATGAACTACAGCAGCAATATATAGCTGCCAGAATGGTAGATCTGCTGAGTAAGGCCGAAGCTGATGACATGATAACCCCGGGTGTATGTATCAGTGTGATTCCATCGGTCAATCCCTTCTCTATGAATATAGAGAAAAGATTCTGGGCTCTTGACGGTACGGACATCAACAGAATGTTTCCCGGTTATGACCAGGGGGAGACAACCCAAAGGATTGCAGCAGCTCTTTTTGAATATATCCAGCATTTCAGTCATGGGGTGCAGTTGGCTTCATATTATCTTCCGGGAGATTTTCTGCCACATGTGAGCATTATACGCACCTGTACGACCGATTTATTGCTTGACGAGGCAAAAAAATTCGGATTGCCATACGTGACCATCAGAAATCCTCTCCCTTTTGACACTGTGTTGCTGAATTATAATTGGCAGATATGGAACACGAATGCCTATTCAATTTATGCCGGCACGACAGATTCTATTGATTTTGAGGCTGCTGATATCGTCATCAAATCGCTTTTCCGTTACATGAGAGCCCAAGGTATGATTAAGGCTATACATCCCTCTGCCGAACATGGCATCGTTACGGATGAATCTCTTTCAGATGACGGCATAGAAGAAAACCGGGAATGTCATATCATCAATGAGGAGGAAGCTGCAGTGGTACTCGCGCCTCATGCAGGGATTCTTATCAATCTCACGGGGCCCGGAAAAGTCGTAAAAAAAGGAGAAGTAGTCGCACGGATAATGCATCCACTGAAGGGCACTATTGTATGCGACATACGTTCTCCAAAAACCGGTCTTGTATTCTTCGCGAGAAACAAGGCAATCGCTTATCAGAATACTTTACTTTTCAAGATAGTCTGATAGATTCGTACTATTTCCTTAGCCACTTGCCGAATNACAGAGTCTGTCATTCGGCAAGTGTTTCTACAGGCTCGGTATAGGCGTGGCTGTGCACACCGCTTACAGCACGCCCTGAAGGATCGTTAAGGTTACGGAATGATTCGTCCCAGGCCAAGGCCTCAGCCGTACTGCAGGCCACTGATGGAACCGACGGCACGCAAGCTGCGGCAGTGGCGCTCGGGAAGTGTTCCTCGAATATCGAGCGATAACAGTATTCCTCCTTGTTCATAGGAGTGTTTACCGGGAACCGACGTGCAGCGTTGCGCATCATTTCATCGGTAACCTGACTTTCAGCTATAGCTTTTAAGGAATCGATCCAAGAGTAGCCAACACCGTCGGAGAATTGTTCTTTCTGACGCCATGCGATCTCGGCAGGAATCATATCCTCAAATGCCTTACGCAACACCCATTTCTCCATACGTCCGTTACGAGCCATTTTGTCAGCGGGATTAAGACGCATGGCTACATCAAGAAATTCCTTGTCAAGGAACGGGACGCGTCCCTCCACACCCCATGCGCAGAGTGATTTGTTGGCACGTAGACAATCATAGAGATGAAGTTTCGAGAGTTTGCGNACAGTCTCTTCGTGGAAAGCCTTTGCATCCGGAGCCTTATGGAAATACAGATAACCACCGAATATCTCATCAGCACCTTCACCGGATAATACCATCTTTATGCCCATTGACTTGATGACACGTGCCAGAAGGTACATCGGTGTGGAGGCACGTACAGTGGTTACATCATAAGTCTCGATAAAGTATATCACATCGCGAATGGCATCCAGACCCTCCTGTACAGTATAGTTAATTTCGTGGTGGACAGTGCCTATGTGTTCAGCCATGCGACGTGCAGCCTTAAGATCGGGGGCACCTTTCAATCCGACAGCGAAAGAGTGAAGTCGCGGCCACCAGGCAGCCTGACTGTCATCGCTCTCGATGCGGCGGGCGGCATATTTGGCAGCTATGGCAGAAATGACCGACGAATCGAGACCTCCGGACAGCAACACTCCGTATGGCACGTCACTCATGAGCTGACGTTTTACAGCCGCCTCAAGCGCTTCGCGCAACTGTGGGATTGAAGTTTCATTATCTTTCACGGCGTCATATTCCTCCCAGTCGCGTTTATACCAGCGTCTCATCTCGCCCGTTTTACTGTCATATACGTGACCGGGAAGGAACGGTTCGATAACATCGCATGTGCCCTCGAGGGCTTTCAATTCTGATGCAAAGTACTTGTGCCCTTGAGGATCTGTACCCATATATAAAGGAATGACACCTATAGGGTCACGGGCCACCATATAAAAATCGTTTTCCTCATCGTAAAGGGCGAAGGCGAAAATGCCGTTCAATTCTTCAAGGAATTCGGGGCCCTTTTCACGATAAAGGGCAAGAATCACCTCACAATCGCTACCGGTCATGAAGTCATAATTCTTCAGGCGTTCACGGATTTCGCGATGATTGTAAATTTCACCGTTAGCGGCAAGAATAACTTTGCCGTCGCGCGTGGTCAGCGGCTGACTGCCCGATTCCGGATCGACAATCGACAGGCGTTCATGCGCCAGCACCGCATTGTCACCACAATATATTCCCGACCAGTCAGGACCGCGATGACGTATTTTCTTAGACATTTTCAGAACATCCTTGCGCAGGTCGTGACCTGCTCCTTTGGTCTCAAAGACCGCAACTATTCCGCACATAAAATTTGTGACTATTTAATATCTTCAACTATTTGTTTGCAAAATTAGAAATTTAATTTCATTCTGCAAAATAATTTGATATTTAAATCACATTATGTAGTCTTTCGGGACTTTTATTCGTAGAGTAGTTTATTCGTAAAGGGTCGTTGCNATAATTACCCCGTGAAAGTTGACAGGGTCACCAAAAGGTAACCCTGTCTGTAATCATGGAGGATGTATGGAAATAATTTACTATTTAGTTCGTGTCGTCATTGATGCAGCGTGCCAGTATACGGTAGTTGCAATAATATGGCGACTCAACACACCTGGTTAGAAATTCATGAGCTTTGAACATATCGGAAATCTCATTCGCTCCGGGCGCCGCAGTCCAGGACTGTAGATAAGTTATCTCGTTGAGATGGCGGAAGGCCAGATATTCGCCCTTCCAAAGACTATCCAGAGCATATACTGAGTAATATTTATCACCGATTGAATATCCATATAGCTTTTCGGAGAAGAGGTCCTCTAATGGATTATCGGTAAGTTGTCTCCATTCCTTTATCTGAAAGGCAAGAGAATAATCGCAGATAAAGATTATATAGCCCTCCTGGACAATATAACTGAACTCACCTTCTGCTTTGACATATTCCTTGGTATTCGCGTCTTTGAAATAAACCTCCATCTTACAGTCAGGATACAGGGTAATTCTGGCGCCCTCATATCCTGAGTTCTCTACGAACGCTTTGTTAGCTCTGTTTCTGAATTCAGGGGCACAATCCATGTAATTCAGGGTTGTGTTGAACACATCGACTGTTTTATAAATACTACACGCATTCACCTGGGTGACGAGAGAGGTCTGGTCAAACTGTATCTCATAAGTTCCTGCAATATCGACATCTTCTGCAAGCTGCTTATCGATGTTGAGATACATGTGGCGTTCAGATTCAGAAGAGAGATTTTCAATCTTACCCGTAATAATGTATCGCATTCCCTGAGTAGNTACATCTCCCTCTATAGTAAGATTGTCAGCGTCACCGGAGACTGTTACCGGCAATTCCTTAGTAGTGAGGTTTAGCACAGGNCGATCCTTTTGGATTATACCGTAGGGGGCATTTATGAAACCAAGGTCGTAAAGGTTGTCAACCGAAAGGAGCATATCATAAGTATAGGCGGCAGAATCAGGAATGGCATTGTTTTTAAAAGCTAAGATTCCTGTCCGGTTACCCGGGACGCTTTCACCATCGATTGTGAGAGTAAGATTGTCAGCAAAGAATTTGCTTGAAACAGCAGTGGGTGATGCCGGCGGAGTGACGTCATCTGAATTGCTACATCCGGACAACAACATGAGGCAAACAGATATAAGAAGAGTAATCCCGGAATAAGATATTCGTTTCGTCATAATAGAAAAGTATTAATAGGTTAATAATTAAGCCTCTCTAATTATTGAGACTATGTATCGTCAAAATGGTACTATGATTTCTGACTGAATTAATGAGAGTGTCTACAAATTTAAGAAAAAAAGTTAGATTCTACACTATAAAGAACAACCATATTTCTCTTAAAAGGAAAGTTAAATATAATAATCCGAAAAATAGGTAGACGACAGCTAAAATAATGAATTGCGGCAATTGATTTTTAACGATTCTTATTAATTTTGTAAATTGAATCCGGACCGATATTTTAAAGCATATTTGTCAGTTATAGGAATTCTGTAATTTTCGTGAATAATTCATACCAGAGGTGGCTTGAAAAAAATATCACCGGGTTATAAACTTGGGAATTGTTGTAAATGCTTCAACATTTAAGTCCGTCGCAGGCAACAGCTTGTTTTAGGATATTCATAAGTAACCTTATAAAATAATACATTATATGAGAAAAATTATTCCGGTAATAATGATGGGTATGGCCATGACCGCCGGGGCGATGAATCCATATTTACCTTTATGGGAGCATATTCCTGATGGAGAACCATATTTATTCGAGGATCCCGATAATCCCGGTAAACAAAGGGTATATATCTATGGTAGCCATGATATGCTTCGTCACATGTATTGCGGCATAGATCTTGTCGTATGGTCGGCAGATCCTGATTCGCTTAACAATTGGCGCTATGATGGCATTATCTTCAAGAGCGACAAAGACGGCAATAATAATTCCCAACCGGCGGATGTGCTGTTCGCACCGGATATCGCCGTAAAGACACTTCCCGACGGAACAAAGGAATATTATCTTTATCCAAATAACCAGAGAGGAGGCAGGAATGGACAGGTGGCAAAGTCAAAGCGACCCGACGGACCGTTTGAGGTTATCAACTGGGATAGTAATAATCCTGATGTCTGTGACGGTATATTGGGATTTGATCCTGCGGTGTTCGTAGACGATGACGGACGTGTGTACGGCTATTGGGGATTCGGCACAAGTCATGGAGCAGAACTTGATTCCGGAACAATGGCTACTGTAAAACCCGGTACGGAGGTTAAAGAACGGATGATAGGTGGCTTCGAGGATGGCGATGGAAACGATTTCCGTTTCTTTGAAGCCTCCTCGATACGCAAGATTGAAGACAAATATGTGTTGATTTACTCCCGTATGACTAAACCCGGCGAATGGGGTCTTCCGCAGACAAACTTTACACTTGCGTATGCTTACAGTGACAATCCGCTCGGTCCGTGGACCTACGGTGGCACGATCATAGACGGTCGGGGACGCGACACGGATGCTGAAGGAAAGACGATCTATACCGCTACTCCCAATGGCAATACACATGGCTCAATTCTGAAGATTGGTGACCAATGGTGGGTGTTTTATCATCGGCAGACGGGGACCGACGAGTATTCCCGACAGGCGATGGTAGCTCCTATAGAGGTAAATGTTGAGAAGGGTAAAGGTGGAAAAGTGACGATTTCAGAAGCGGAATATACTTCCGAAGGATTTGAGAAAGATGGTCTGAATCCACTCAAATTATATCCGGCAGCCATAGCCTCTCATTTCACAGGTAAAGACGGTGCCTATCAAACTTATCCACGCTTACATTACAGTGGCTCACACTTCCTGCCGGTTTATTACGATGATCATGCCATGTCGGAGCCCTATCATCCCGATTTCAATATTAATCCCGTGATCAACAATACTGACGGGAGCATCGTAGGTTACAAGTACTTCAACTTTGACAAGCTCAACGGTGCAGAGAAGGTGGAACTGGCTCTTGATCTTATACCTGCGGGTGTGGACGGAACAATCACGATTTACACTGAGGCTCCCTGGAAAGGGGATCCCACACCGGTAGGAGAAATTGAGATAAAGGCAGCCGATCCTATCAAACCCATGAAGATGAAAGCAGATGTGAGCGCAGTAAGCAAGCTTAAAGGCAAGCACCCCGTATATTTGGTATTCAAAACCCCGAGTGGCGAGTCGTTGTGCACTTTGGAGAGGTTACAGTTTATGCCTCTTCAATGAGCAAATAATCAGTAAATTTGCATATGGAACAGAACTTCGATATAACAAAGATATACAACCATGCAGCTGAAACCATCAAGAATGCTATTCTGAAAGGACAATATGAAGCGGCAAAGGGTGTCAATCGTGTGCAACTGCTCACATATTATGCCATTGGGAAATATGTATCTTTAAACACCAGAAACGGAGTATGGGGAACTGGGGCATTGGAGGCTATCAGCGAAAGGCTTAGGAAGCTTCTACCTGGACTCAGAGGATACGGAAAGACTCAGCTAAAAGAAATGCGATTGTTCTATGAAGGCTGGTCTTTCATAGACTCTAAATCGTCGGTTGCAACCGACGATTTTACCACCGACAATTCGTCGGTCATAACCGACGAATTACAACGCATTATGAATGTGGAAGATATATTGAGTTTAATCAAAATTGAGACACCAGCAGCATTTCCAATGGAGGATTATCTCAAAACTCCATTCACTCATCACACCGTGTTGCTACGCAAATGCAATAATAATGAGGAAAGGTACTATTATATGAGACGATGTGTTGAGGAACACATGTCAGTGCCACGCCTTGAACAAGTTATAACCGATGGTGAGTATAGTAAATCCGGGAAAGCCCCCAATAACTTTATAGAGAGGATTGAGGATAAGAATATGGCTCGCAAGGCTGTAATGCAATTCAAGGATTCCTATTTACTTGACTTCATAAA